>Ga0075425_100009649_pt1 | contig 10276 bp, 6 predicted proteins | sample SoiMethybrSBSTD4_FD_75300 | JGI IMG/M metagenome (GOLD analysis project Ga0075425, IMG submission 75300) | Bulk soil microbial communities from a Populus tree surrounding site in Tennessee, USA - Soil MetaG P. TD hybrid SBSTD4 | ecosystem: Environmental > Terrestrial > Soil > Tree plantation...
ATCCGACGCTCGCCCTTGTTCGCGGGCAGCGTCGCCGCGACGATTGGCCTCGGCCTGGGTGTTCTCTGTTCCGGCTTCACGATCATCAACGGCTATTTCCTGAAGCCCATCGACCTGCCTGATGCACGCTCGCTCTATGAATTGAGTTGGGATACGAAGGCGGTCACCGGGCATCGGTTCCGGTTGTCCGATGTCGAGGCGCTTGGGGACGACGGGCCGTTCCTCGCGGGGCTGGCGGCATCTGCTGATGCCGTGATCTTGCAGGACGGCGTGACCAGAACTGGCCGTCTGGTGACCGGCAACTACTTCCAAGTCCTTCGGGCACACATGCAACTCGGACGGACGCTCACCCCGGCCGATGCCCGAGCGCCCGGGCGATCCGCCGTCGTCGTGATCTCGGATGGTGCATGGCGTGTTCGCTATGGCGGCGATCCACACATCATCGGCAAAGAAATCGTGTTGGGACAGGAAAGATTCGAGGTCGTCGGCGTGGCGCCACCCGCGTTCGGTTTCACCAACGATATTGGTACGTCGTTCTGGGCGCCGCTGACGATGGCCCGGGCGTTCGGCGTCGCGGATCCGTGGAGCGCATCTGGTGAGTATCTGCTCTCGGTGATCGCGCGCGTGCAGGATCGATCCGCGGAACCCCAACTCCGCGCCTGGTTCGATGCGTGGCTGCGACAACGGTTTCCCGCCTCGTCCGACGGGGCGCCTGTCGGCGTGCGAGTCGAGCCTCGCGGCGTTCGTATCCAACTCACGGGCCTCATCCTGACGCTTCTGCTGCTCATCGTCTCTGCGTTTGCGCTCGTACTCCTCGTGGCCTGCGCGAACGTGGCGAACCTGCTACTTGCCCGCGGATTCGGACGGCAGCGTGAGATCGCGGTGCGGCTTTCGCTCGGAGCGAACCGCCTGCGCGTCGTTCGACAGCTCGTGATCGAGGGTCTCGTGCTCGGCGTGCCGGCCGCTCTCGGCGGTCTCGCGCTCGCCTATGCCACCGCTCGTGCGTTTCCGGCACTCATTGCCAGCTCATTTCCCATCGGTCTGGTACCAATCAGGGAAGTGATGATGCCCATCGATCCAGACGTACGTGTGATTGCGCTGCTGTGCTCGGCGGCGATCGTGGCGGCCGTGGTCGTGAGCTTCGTGCCCGCTCTTCGAGTCACTCGCGCCAATCTCGTACGCGCATCGAAAGGCGAAGCGGCTCTCGATACGCGCGGGTCTCGGCTGCGCACGGGACTCGTGGCGCTGCAAGTCGGTGCGTGTGTGGTCTTCATCGTTGCTGCAACCGGGCTCATCGACGAGTCGAGGCGACTCGCCAATCCGCACACGGGCTTGAGTTACCAGCTGGTGTCGGATGTTCGGGTTCCGCCAAACATGCGCGAGGCCGTTGCGGCACGGCTCGCGGCGGATCCGTCAGTGGAGCGCGTGGCCGCGGCGTGGCGGCCGCCGTTGGCCGGACCGCTGCGCACTGTCGACGTGGTTGCATCGGAGTCGCGCATCGAGCGCGCGGCTGGTTACATGGTGGTCTCGCCGGAGTACTTCCCGGTGTTCGGCATTCGCATCGTCCGCGGCCGCGCGTTCACGACGCAGGAAGCCGACGCTGCGGCACCGGTTGCACTCGTGAGCGAGGCGACGGCGCGAACGTTGTGGCCGGGACTCGACCCGATTGGACAAACGCTTCAGCTCGTCCCATCACCAGAGCGAGGACCCGTGGAGCGAAGACGCCGGCCCGATTACACGAGCGTTCGTGTGATTGGCGTCACCGAGGATGTCACCAGTGGACTGGCAACGGCCGGCGGAGATACGAGCTGTGTGTACTTCGGCACGGGATTCCGCGCATCTGGTGAGTTGTCGATCCTCGTTCGCGCGCGACGCGATACGGCCGCGGTGAAGTCGGCGGTGACAGCGGCCGTCACCGCGCTCGATCCGAACGTACCGTATCAGTCACTTTCACTGCCCGAGCTCCTTGGCGTTCAAGTGTGGGCGTTCGATGCGTTTTCTACGGCGGCGTTGCTGCTTGGCGCCATCGGTCTGGTGCTCGCATTCTCCGGAACGTACGCAGTGGTCGCATTCCTTCTGGCGCAGCGCACGCGTGAATTCGGTATTCGCATGGCGATCGGCGCAACGGTCCGACAGATCGTCGCCAGCATGGTTGGCGAGACGATGCGAACCGCGTCGATTGGCCTCGGCGTGGGTCTGGTGGTCGTCTTCGCGCTGGCGCGCGGGTTCGGCGGCGTCATCCCGCTCGTTCCTGTATTTACCCTTCGACCGTACCTCGTCGGCGTGCTCGTCGTGCTGGCCGCGACCACGACGGCTGCGCTGCTGCCGTCGCTTCGCGTGGGGCGCATCGATCCCTCGAGCGCGCTGCGTTCAGAGTAGTGGGATTTGCGAGTAGTGATTAGTGACTCGTGATTCGTTGTTGATGGCCGATTTCCGATTGGGTGATTTATTGACGATTGGGCCATTGATGATTTGGTGATTGGGGACGCTTGCGCGGCTCCTGATTGTTCCGCGACGTTTCGCGGGAGCGCACCAGCGTTGACCGCGAACTTCTTGGTTCGGGCTCTGAGCTCCTCTGGCGTCATACTCGCTACCGAAGCATGGCTCACGCCAATCGGGAATCTCGAGCAATTTCCTTCAAATCATCGGATAGATCATCAATCAGTACTCAAGAATCGCAAACGAATCGCCATTCAAAGATCGCAAATCTCAAATCGTCGGAGGGATCGGATGAAGGCAGTCGTGATCGGAGAACGCTCGGCGGAACGCGAGGCACTTACGCGCGGACGGGCCGTGCGGTCAGGCTTCGCAGTTTTTCGACGATCGACGGCAGGGCCGCGATGACGCGATCGATGTCGGCCTCGGTATTGGCGGTGCCGAGGCTGAAGCGAATTGAATTCTGCGCACGATGGGCGGGGAAGCCCATCGCCTTCAAGACATGGGACGGCTCCAGCGTTCCCGACGAGCACGCCGAACCTGTCGAGACGGCGATGCCCTCGAGGTCGAGCGCGATCAGCAGCGACTCGGCTTCGGTTCGATCGAAGCTGATGTTCGTGGTGTTCGGCACGCGCGGCGAACGCGCACCATTGATGGCTGTGCCGGTCACGGCCGCCAGCACTCCTTCTTCGAGTCGGTCGCGCAGCACCGAGAGTCGCGCGGCTTCGTCGTGCATCTTCGACCGCGCCAGTGCGGCGGCCACGCCCATACCAGCGATGCCGGCTACGTTCTCCGTCCCGGCACGTCGACCGCGCTCTTGCTTTCCACCAGTCATCGGAGACTGCAGGCGCAGTCCGCGGCGCATCCAGAGCGCGCCGACGCCCTTCGGTCCGTAGAATTTGTGCGCAGATATGGTCAACAGGTCGACGCCGAGGGCTTTGACGTCGAGCGCGATTTTGCCGGCCGACTGAACGGCATCGGTATGAAACAGGGCGCGGCGATCGCGAGCGATGCGTGCCAGCTCGGCGATCGGCTGAATAGTGCCGATCTCGTTATTGGCGTGCATCACGGAGACGAGGGCTGTTGTGTCGGTGAGCGCCTCGCGCAGTGCGTCACGCGAGACGATCCCGCTCTGGTCGACAGGGAGCAGTGTGGTCGACCAACCGCGACGGCTCAATGCCTTGACCGTATTGAGCACCGCCTCGTGCTCGATGCTGCTGACGACGAGGTGCTTGCGACTGGTCGCCTCCAGCGCTTCCGCGGCGCCGCGGATGGCGAGGTTGTCGCCTTCGGTGCCGCTGCCCGTGAACACGACCTCGCCTGGATCGGCCCCGATCAGCCCCGCCACCGCGCTCCGCGCCTCGTCGATCACCGCCTTGGCGCGTTGGCCGAAGTGATGGACGCTCGACGGATTGCCAAATTCCTCCCTCAGGACGGCCGTCATGCGATCGGCGACAGCCGGCGCGAGCGGGGTAGTGGCGTTGTGGTCGAGGTAAATACGCTGCACTCGTGGTCCGTACCGTTCGGGGTTCGATGTTCGGCGTTCGATGTTCGGTCACGTTCCGGGTTCGAGTTCCACGTCCGGTTCCTCGTTTCCGGCCGCTCGCGACCCCTAGAACGAGGAACCCTCCGAACTCTCGAACCCGAACGTCGAACGTCGAACCTCGAACAACGAACGACAGCCTTCAGCCACCACTGTACCATTTCGTCTAACTTGCGGCTCCGAAACGACTAGACAGAAATTTCGAGCGACCGATATACTCTGTGGGCTCCCGCCCAGTCCGCTCGCCCCCCGCGGGCGAACATCGCGAGTCGGGCGTCCTCGCGACCAGCCCGGCCATACGACGGGGTCGTTCAATTGGCGGCCCTTTGAGTCGTAATTGACTGGGTTCGTCGTGAAGGCAAGGTCTGATAACACACGCCCAGCGAGGCGGAGGACGCGACATGTGGAAGCGAGATGAAGCGGTGAAACCGACCAGCAGCCAGCCACCGACACCGGCGCCGGTCGTCTCCCAGCCTGCCACCGCTCAAACGGCGGCGGCACCGCAGCCGGAGATCCGGCGGATCGAGAGGGACATGGTGAATATCGGCAAGTCCGTCGTCATCAAGGGCGAGTTGAACGGCAGCGAAGATCTGACCGTTGAAGGGCATGTGGAAGGGCGCATCGAGCTCAAGGATCACGTGCTGACCATTGGACCAAACGGCAAGATCAAGGCTCAGGTATTCGCCAAGGCCGTGATCGTGCTGGGCGAGGTGAACGGCAACGTCACCGCGTCGGAGAAGGTCGACATCCGCGACGGGGGGTCGGTCGACGGCGACATCATCGCGCCGCGCGTCGCGATCGCGGAAGGCGCACACTTCCGTGGCAGCGTCGACATGCAGCGGAAGGGCGGGCAGCCGCAGCCGCAGGACAAATCGTCGAAACAGGCGGCCGTATCGCAGCCTTCGTCCGCACCGCAGCCTCAACCTGCCGCGCACTAGCGCGGTCACCCAAACGTGGTGATCTTCAGCCACGAAGGTCGCGAAGAGCACGAAGGGCCAAGACCAACGCCTTCGTGTCCTTCGTGATCTTCGTGGCTGAAGATCGCTATCATCATGTCGGTGGCGCTGTCCGATCTGTTTTCTCGTCGTCGTAAGGAACCTGCCGACCCCGATGCCGGCGATGCCCCGGCCCATCCCACGAAGATCCTGTCGCGTTTCGTGTCGGCCTTGAACGCCCGCGCGCAGCCGGTGCTGCTCGATCTCGGTCCGGTGGTCGGCGCCAACGTCAGCTTTTTCGGCGAACAGCTTGGCTGCAAGATCATCGTCGAGGACGTGGCGAAGGACATCGATCGACATGTTCGTGACGGGAAGCTCGATGACCTGCCGGCGGCATTGTCGAAGCGCTTCCCGCAGGAATCGGAGAGCATCGACGGCATCCTGTGCTGGGACGTGTTCGACTATCTCGACAAGAAAGCGGCACGCAGTCTGGCCGAACAGCTCACGAGGGTGTTGCGACCGGATGGCGTGTTGCTCGCGTTCTTCAGCACCGCTCAACCGCAGCCGGGGATGCGGCCTGAGTACACGCGTCATGTGGTCGTCAACCCGACCACGCTGCAGCACCGGGCCTATCCGGCCGCTCGCGGTCGGCAGCGTCCGCTTCCCAATCGCGACATCCAGTTGATGTTCGAACCGCTGCGGATCACCGAGCAGTTCCTGCTGAAGACCAACCTGCGAGAAGTGCTGTTCCGCAAGAAGCCGGCGACCGCAGGGGCTCAGACCGCGGCTCCCAAGGGCTGATGCTGGACTTCGACCTCACAGACGAGCAGCGGTTGCTGGAGCAGTCGGTGCGCGAGTGGGCGGGCCGCGAGATCGCGCCGCGCATTCGCGAGCTCGATCGCGCTCATACCTTCGACCGCGGCATCTTTCCACAGATGGCAAAGCTCGGCCTGCTCGGGATCTCGGTGCCGACCGAGTACGGCGGCGCCGGGATGGACTACCTCTGTCTGGGTCTGGCGAGCGAAGAGCTCGAGTACGTCGACACGTCGCTGCGCGTCATCATGTCCGTGCACGCTGGTCTCAACTGCCTGACGCTGCTGTCGTGGGGCACCGAGGATCAGAAGCAGCGGTATCTCGTGCCGCAGGCGCAGGGGACGAAGATCGCGACCTACGGCCTCACGGAGCCCGCCGCCGGAAGCGACGCGCGCGCGATTCAGAGCGTGGCGATCAAGAAGGGCGATCGGTATTTGCTCACCGGCGAGAAAATGTGGATCTCGCTCGCCGACGTGGCCGACAACTTCCTTGTGATCGTGTGGACCGATCTCGAGAAGAAGCAGCAGCGCGATCCGTCAGGCATGAGCGCGTTCATCGTCGAGCGCGGCTTCAAGGGGTTCTCGAGCGGAACGTTGACGCAGAAGTGGGGCATCCTCGCCGGCAACACCGGCTTCTTCAAGATGGAAGACGTGGAAGTGCCGGCCGAGAACCTCGTCGGCCGCGAAGGCGAGGGCTTCAAGATCGCGATGTTCGCGCTCGATCAGGGGCGCTACACTGTCGCCGCCGGCGCCACCGGATTGATTCGCGCGTGCCGCGATGCGAGCGTGAAATACGCCAAGGAACGCAAGACCTTCGGCGTCGAGATCGGCGAACATCAGCTCGTGAAGGAGCTGATCGCGCAGATGGAGTCCGATTACCAGGCCTCGCGTCTCCTGTGGCTGCGATCGGGGTGGCTGAAGAATCAGGGCCGCCGCAACACGCGCGAGACCGGCCTCGCCAAGTGGTTCGCGACCGTCGCCTCGGAGCGGGCCGCGAGCGATGCGGTGCAGATCCATGGCGCCAACGGCTACTCCGACGAGTATCCGGTGGGACGCTTCTATCGCAATTGCAAGGGTGCCGTCATCTACGAGGGCACGCGCGAGATTCACAAGATCATGCAGGCCGACTACCTGCTCGGTTACCGGACTGACCGGCCGACGCGCTGTGAGCTGCCGGCCTGGGAGGCATGATGGCGACCACGCCAGCCACACGCACAGACGCTGAAGCCGCACCGCTCGCCGATTCCGATCTGTCGCTCGATTTCCTGCGCGTTACGGAACGCGCGGCCATCGCGTGCGCCATGACGATGGGGCAGGGCGATCGGCACAAGTCCGATCAGGTGGCCGTCGAAGCGATGCGCGCCGAGATGGACTCGGTGCCCATCGACGGCACGATCGTGATCGGCGAAGGCGAGCGCGACGAAGCGCCGATGCTCTACATCGGCGAGAAGGTCGGTAGCGGCGGAAAAGGCGGGGGCACGTTCCCGCAGGTCGACATCGCCGTCGATCCGCTCGAGGGCACGAACCTGTGCGCCACCGGCGCACCCAACGCGCTGGCGGTGCTGTCGGCGTCCGAGCAGAACGGTTTGCTGCACGCGCCCGACATTTACATGGAGAAGCTCGTCGTCGGTCCGAGCTCGCGGGATGTCGTCGATCTCGACGCGCCGGTGCGCTTCAACCTGCGTGCGATCGCGCAGGCGCTCGGCCGCCGCGTGCAGGAGCTGGTGGTGATCGTCCTCGATCGGCCTCGGCATGCGACGCTGATCGAGGAGATTCGCGACACCGGCGCCCGCATTCGGCTGATCGGCGACGGCGATCTGTCGGCGGGCATCACCGCCGCGGTGCTGGGCAGCGGCGTCCACGCGGTAATGGGTATCGGCGGCGCGCCCGAGGGCGTGATCACCGCCGCCGCCATGCGATGCCTGGGCGGAGAGATCTTCGCCCGGCTCGTCGTCAGCACGCCCGAGCACGAGCGGCGATGCGAGGCGATGGGCATCACCGACATCAAGAAGATCTATCGCTCGAAGGATCTGGCGTCGGGTCAGAACATCATCTTCGCGGCCACCGGCGTCACCGATGGCACGCTGATGAAGGGCGTGCGATTCTTCGGCGATGGTATTCGAACGACATCGCTCGTCATGCAGACGACGCCGCACCGGATTCGATTCATCGACAGCATCCACGTGAAGGCCGGCAAGGACGGCAACGTCGGCCACATTCGGTTCTGGTCTTAAGGCACCCTGCGCTGTAATTCAGAATGCGGAATGCAGAATGCAGACCCTGTTTTGATCGTTACATCGATCTGCGTACTGTCTGCATTCTGAATTCTGCATTCTGCATTCTGCGAGCGTAGCGCCCCGTGGAGCTCTGGCGCCGCAACCAATTCGCCGTCACCGCGGCCTCTTTCGTAGGCTTCACCGGCTTCACGCTGGTGATGCCGTTTCTCGCGCGCTACATGCAGGAGCTCGGTCTCACCGACACCGGTGAGGTCGCGTTATGGACTGGCGTCACGCTTGGCGTGACTCCGGCGCTCAGCGCGCTGGTGTCTCCGCTCTGGGGGCGCGTCGGCGATCGCTTCGGCAACAAGATTCTCGTGCAGCGGGCGCTCTTCAGCTCGGCGATCGCGATGGTGTTGATGGCCAGGGCCTCGCACCCGTGGCAGCTCTTTGCGCTTCGCGCGCTCCAGGGATTTGTCGCCGGCTATGGCCCGCTGACCATGACGATGGCGACCCAGCTGGCGCCGCGCGATCAGGTGGCACGCGTGATCGGTGCGGTGCAGACGGCGCAGCGAATCGGGCCTGCCATCGGCCCCGCGATTGGCGGTGTGCTCGCCGCTGCCGTGGGGCTGCGAAACACGTTTCTCATCTCGGCGGTGATCTACGCGGTTGCCTTCGTCCTCTTGACGGCGATGTATTCAGAGCCGGCGAAAGTTGCCCGTCATCGCGAGAGCGCCGAGCGCGTCACGTTCGGCACCGTGCTCGCGTTCGAGAACTTTCTGCTGCTCATGCTGGTGATCTTCCTGCTGCAGCTCGTCGATCGCAGCTTCGGGCCGGTGCTGCTGCTGCACCTGACGCAGATCGGATACAGCGCGGAAGCAGCGGCACTGCTGGCCGGTGTGCTGTTCTCGACGCTCGCGCTGTCCGCTGTCGTCGGCCATCAACTTGCGTCGGCGCTGCTGGCCCGCGCCAGCGCGCGCGCGGTGATCGTATCCGCCGTTCTCGTCGCGGCCGCGGCGCTGAGCGTGTTTGCGCTGGGCCGATCCGTGTGGGTGCTGCTGCCCGCGATGGCCGTGTTCGGCGTCGCGATCGGCAGCGCAATGACGACCTCGTTCACCGCGGCGCACTCGGTGATCCCGAGTCACGCGCACGGTGTCGGCTTCGGATTCCTGACCGGCTCGGCCCTCTTCGGGTCGGCAGTGAGCCCGATGCTGAGCGGACTGATCGGGTCGCAGAGCTTCCGCGTCGTCTTCTTGTCAGGCGCGGCCGTGTTGATGTTCCTTGTGCTCCTCGTCAGGCGCGTGATGGTCGAGCGCGATCTGCCGATCGAAGCGCCGGCCGTCGACGAGGCGTAGGTACGAATAGGAGTACCCCACGAATTCGGCGGCCGATTGTACGTGTTGTCCCCATTTGTGTGCTTGATCATCGCGGCAACACGGCGCCGATGAAGACGCGGCCTGTCGACAGATTGCGTATGCCTGCTGGAACAATCAGACGGTCGAACTGGGCGCGGATCGACACGCGACCATTCAGCCGACGCGTATCAAGGCCAATGCCTGGCTGCACTGCCCGCTGGGTCGGCGTGACGCTGCTCCACTGTGGCCCGACCAGCGCCTGACCGAACACTCGAAGTTCATATGCGTCACGATCACCCAGCTGAAGCCGCCGCGCGACGCGGATACCGCCAAGCGCAGTGCGCACATGGTTCACCCGGTTCCCATCCCTCGTCCCGTCGACATTCCAGTAGTTGCCCCACAAACCTAACTCGCCGACGAGCGCCACCGGGCCTGCCATCCGGCCTGCGACCGCCAGATTGAGCCCAAAGTCTGGAAACGTCCTCGGACTACTGCTGCAGCTGATCGAGAGCTCCTTGCATTTCGGGCGGAGATTGACGTCTTCCGGGCCTTGCATCGTCACACCCGCTGCGATGTCGAATCGGTGGAGATTGTCACCAGCATCCTCGAACTGCCGCGACTGATCGCTGGCAGAAGCTGGTGCGGGCCCCGTGCGTTTCCGGGCGCGAACGCCCACCGCAACTCCCGCCTGTCCGCGCCAGCCGGAAAGACCTGGCTCGTCCGCCGCTTTTTGGTAGCCCACTTCGGCGCGCGCGTTGAGAACCGCCGTCTTGCTGGCCGCGGGAAGCCGACGATCGATACCGGCTCCGACGCGAACCACTGCTGCGTGCGCGACGGCATCGCTCCGCCCCACGAGTTCGTGGTCAACGGTACCGATCGAGATGCGCCCAAAGGCACGCCACGCGGACTCCGGGCCGCCCGATCCGAGGGGTGCCGATACTCGGAGCCCGATCGTGAGAGTCTCCGCGGTTTCGCGCTG
>Ga0075425_100009650_pt1 | contig 10276 bp, 7 predicted proteins | sample SoiMethybrSBSTD4_FD_75300 | JGI IMG/M metagenome (GOLD analysis project Ga0075425, IMG submission 75300) | Bulk soil microbial communities from a Populus tree surrounding site in Tennessee, USA - Soil MetaG P. TD hybrid SBSTD4 | ecosystem: Environmental > Terrestrial > Soil > Tree plantation...
CGAGCCGCTCTACGCAAAGGCGAACCTGACGATCGACACGTCGGGCCGATCGGCTTTCGACATCGTCGACGAGCTGTCAGGGGAGATTGGCGATTTACGACTGCCGATTGGCGATTGACGGATCGTCAATCCGTCAATCCGTTAATCCGTTAATCATCAATCACCAATCGCCAATCCGTTAATCGCCAATCGGCAATCCGCAATCGACAATCAGTCTTCTCTCAGCGCGACCAGCGGATCGACGCGCGTGGCGCGGCGCGCGGGAAGGACGCACGCGAGGAGCGCGACGACGATCAGCAGCGCGGGCGCGGCAGCCAGGCTGATCGGATCGTGCGGCGTGACGCCGAACAGCAGCGAGCGAATCGCGCGCGCGGCGAGCAGGCTGCCGGCGACCCCGAGACATGCGCCCGCCAGGATCGGCGACATCCCCTCCCGCAGCAGCAGCCGCAGCACGTCGGCGCCGCGGGCGCCGATCGCCATCCGGATGCCGATCTCGCGCGTGCGCTGCGTGACCAGGTACGCGAGCACGCCGTAGATCCCGATCGCCGACAGCAGCAGCGCGACGAGGGCGAACGACGACAACAGCAGCAGGTTGAAGCGCGGGCGCGACAGCGCGCCGGACACGACGGCGTCCATCGGGCGCAGGCGCAGCACCAGCAGCCGCGAATCGTAGGCCGCGATCCGCGCCCGCACGCCGGCCGCGACCGCGTCGTACGGCAGCGCCGATCGCACCAGGATCGACGGCCGGATCAGATCGGGATGCTGTGCCAGCGGGATGAAGACCGCCGGGCGCGGCACCTCCGCGACGGCGCGCCCGCGCGCGTCGGCGACAACGCCGACGATCGTCCGCGACCAGCCGAACTCCTGGTCGTCGGGCAGGATCAGCGTGCGCCCGATCGGATCCTCGCCCCGGAAGCAGCGCGACGCGAGCGCCGCGTTGATGATCACCACGCCCGCCCGGGGCGCCTTGGCGTCGTTCAGCTGCGCGTCCGACAGGCGATCCTCGGGCGTGAAGTTGCGGCCGCGGAGGAACGGGATGTTCAGCGCCGAGAAATACCCGGACGTGACGACCGAGAGATCGGCTTTCCAGCGAGCCCCCGGATCGGCCGGCGGCGTGAGCCCGCTCGCGCCGGGCGCGTCGGCCCGCCAGACGGCGCCGGCGAACGGATCGCCGGCGAGCGGCACGTCGTTCATCAGTCCGACCGCCTCGACGCCTGGCACGCTGCCGATCGCGGCGATCAGATCGTCGGCCGCGCGCTGCACGCGCGGCCACGGCCGCGTCCCGGGCGCTGCCTGGAGAATGTGGCCCACCGGCCAGCGCGTTTCGACCTCCAGCACCTGCCGTGTCTCGAACCCGAGGTCCACACTCCGCAGGTTGACGAACGTGCGGATCAGCAGCAGCGCGCCGGTCAGCAGGATGACGACGATGGCGACCTGGCCGGCGAGCAGGCGGCTGCGGAGGCGCGCGTTGCGCGGCGTGGCCGATCGCGCGTCGGGGCGCAGCCCCTGCGGGTCGGCACGCGCGGCCTGCACGGCCGGCGCCAGTCCGGTGAGCAGGACGCACAGCAGGCCCGCGCCCGCGGCGAACAGGAACACCGCGGGGCTCATGCCGACTTCGTCGAGTCTCGGGATATCCGGTGGCGCGAGGCGCACGAGGACCCGCGCGAGCCACTGACCGAGGACGAGACCGCACGCCACGCCGCCGGCGCCCAGGATCGCCGCCTCGGTGAGGCATTGCCGCACGATGCGCGCGGCGCCCGCGCCGAGCGCCATGCGCACGGCCAGCTCGCGGCGCCGCGCCGTCGCGCGCGCGAGCAGCAGGTTCGCGACATTGGCGCAGCCGATCAGCAGCACGCCGGCGACCGCCGCCGTCAGAGCGAGCAGGGCCAGTCGCGACGCGCCGGTGTCGGAGCCGGCCAGCGGCGTGACGCGCGGCGTCCATCCCTTGTTGGTCTCGGGCTGTTCCACCTCGAGCTGCGCCGAGATCCCGCCAAGCTCGCGGCGGACGTCATCCGGCGTCGCAGTCGGCGCGATGCGCCCGACCGCCAGGTACCTCGCCATGCGCTGCGGGGGCCGCAGCGTGCCGAGCGGCAGGCTGGTCCAGGCCTCGGTGCCCTCGGGAAAGGCGAATCCGCGCGGCATCACGCCGACGATCTCGCGCGGCAGGCGCCCTTCGATCATCACCTGGCGGCCGATGACGCCGGGATCGCCGCCGAAGGCGCGCTGCCACAGCCCGTAGCTGATCAGAAACTGCCCGAGCGCGCCGGCAGGCACGGCTTCCCCTTCGCGCCGGAACGATCGCCCGAGAATCGGCTGGACGCGCAGGAGCGAGAAGAGCGCCGGTGAAACCGCCGATGCCTTCACCACCTGGACGCGATCGCCGATCGTCCACAGCGTTTCCCCGCCGAACGGAATCACGTAGACGGCGACGCTCTCGAGCGTTCGCGATCGCGCGCGCCAGTCCACGAACGTGCCGGCCGACAGCAGATCGTCGGGCTTGCTCTGCGAGGGATTCCGCTCCGACAGATGCACCAGCCGCTCGGGCTCGGAGAACGGGAGCGGCTTCAGCAGGACGGCGTAGACCACGGAGAACACCGCGGTATTCGCACCAATCCCCAGCGCCAGCGCGAGGATTGCGCTCGCCGCGAACGCCGGCGATCGCCGCAGCGTACGCAAGGCGTAGAGGAGGTCGCGCGGCATCGCGACATTATGACGCCGGCCCGCGCGCGCCGTCCGGAAATGCTGCTAGAATGCCCGCCCCTTCAGGAGGTACCCATGATCCGAGTCCGATCGGTGCTCGTCGCCCTCGTCGCCGCCGCCGCGCTCATCGCCGGCGAACGCGTTTACGCCATCACCTACGGCTTCGTCGACACCACCGGCGCATTCAGCAACACGGGCGCATTCATCGTCAAGGCGCCGGACGGCCGGATCTTCCCGATCTGCTCCGGCACGCTCATCTCGCCGACCGTGTTCCTCACCGCCAGCCATTGCACGGTGTTCTTCGAGCAGGATCTCGCGCCCGATGGCTTCACCGCGTTCGTCAGCTTCGACAGCCCGATTCCGTTCGGCGGCCTCACGGCGAAGTCGACCAGGCTGGTGGCGGTGACCGAGGTGGACTCCAATCCGCTCTTCAACCAGGCGCAGTCCGACTCGCAGGACGTCGCGGTGCTGCAGGTCGATCCGCGCGGCACGCGCGGGATCGCGCCGGCAGTGCTGCCGGCGGCGGGACTGCTCGATCGACTCTCGGCGCAGAATGGGTTGAAGAACGCGACCTTCACCGCGGCGGGCTACGGGTTGCAGAACCGCGTCACCGGAGGCGGACAACCGTTCTTCCTCGACGCCAACCCGGTGCCGCGGATGTTCGCCTTCTCGGGCTTCGATTCGCTGAACGGCGGCTACCTGCGCCTGTCGCAGAACCCGTCCACCGGCAACGGCGGCACCTGCTTCGGCGACTCGGGCGGTCCGAACTTCCTCACCGTCGACAGCGTCCGCACGCTGGTCGCGATCACGATCACCGGCGACTCGGTCTGCCGCTCGACGAACGTGGACTACCGCCTCGACACCGCCTCGGCGCGTGCCTTCCTCGCGCCATTCGTGTCACTCCCGTAGCCCGTCGCCAGTTCCCGGTTGCCCGTTGCCCGTTGCCCGTTGCCCACGGGGAACGGGTAACGGGTCACTGGTAACTGGTCACTGGTAACGGGTCACATCTATTGCGCAGTTTCGCCGGGCTTGAGCACGAGGACGTCGACGCCGCGCGCTTCGACGAGCTTCTTCAACTCTTCCGGGGAGCCGCTCAGCGCGGGGAAGGTCCCGTAGTGCATCGGCACGACCTGGCGCACGCCCAGCATCTCGACCGCCTTGGCGGCCCCGGCGGGGTCCATCGTGTAGTGGCCGCCGATCGGCAGGAACGCGATCTCGGGGGCGTGCTGCTCGCGGATCAGGCGCATGTCGCCGAAGAGCGCCGTGTCGCCGGCGAAATACAGCGAACGTCCGTCCTCGAGGCGTACCACGAAGCCGGTGGCGGTGCCGACGTAGAGCACCTTGCCGTCCTCTTCGATGCTGCTCGTGTGGACGGCGCTGACCATCGAGATCTTCAGGCCCTTGACGTCGACGGTCCCGCCGATCCCCATGCCGACGACGTCCTTCAGGCCCTTGCCCTGGAAATAGTTCGCCAGCTCGAACACCGCGACGACCGGCGCGCCCGTCGCGCGCGCGATGGGCACCACGTCGGTGGTGTGATCCGAATGGCCGTGCGTCACGCAGATCACGTCCGCCTTGTCGATCTTCGCGTTCGACGGCGCCTTGGGATTCCCGGTCAGCCACGGGTCGAAGACGATCCGCTTGCCGCCGGGCGTGGTGAGCAGGAAGGTGGCGTGGCCAAACCACGCGATCGAGAGTGCAGCCATCCCGCTAGTATAAAATTGAAGGGTTGACCACCGCGCCGCTCAATTTCATCCGCGGACGCCGCACGCGCGGCGACCGACCCGAGGGGCAGCCTGCTCAGCCGCGCCAGCCGAAGCCCGAGTGGCTGAAGGTGCGCGCGCCGGGCTCGGCGAACTATCACCGCCTCAAGGGGCTGATGCGCGGCCTCGGCCTGCACACCGTCTGCGAGGAAGCCAACTGCCCGAACATCGGTGAATGCTGGCACCACGGCACCGCGACGTTCATGATCCTCGGCGGCACCTGCACGCGCGCCTGCGGCTACTGCAACGTGACGCACGGCACGCCGCTCGCGCCCGACGCGGACGAACCGGTCAAGGTCGCCAGCGCGATTCACGCGCTGCAGCTCGACTACGTGGTGGTCACCTCTGTGGATCGCGACGATCTGCCGGACTTCGGCGCCGCGCAGTTCGCGCGGACCATCACCGAGACCCGCGCAAGGACTCCGCGGTGCCGCCTCGAAGTGCTGATCCCGGACTTCCAGGGGGACGAATCGGCGCTGCGCGCCGTACTGGACGCGCGCCCCGACGTCCTCAACCACAACATCGAGACGGTGCCGCGGCTCTATCGCCTGGCGAGGCCCGGCGGCCGCTACCCGCGCGCGCTCGAAGTGCTCCGCCGCTCGCGGGCGATCGCGCCCGACATCCCGACCAAGTCGGGCCTGATGGTCGGCCTCGGCGAGCAGTGGGACGAGATCGTCGCCACGCTGCAGGATCTCCGCGACGCCGGCGTCGCCATCGTCACCATCGGCCAGTACCTGCGCCCGTCCGCGGCCAACCTGCCGATGGAGCGCTATTACACGCCGGCCGAATTCGCCGAGCTCAAGCGTATCGGCCTCGAGATGGGCTTCGGCCACGTCGAGTCGGGGCCGCTCGTGCGCAGTTCCTATCACGCGCACGAGCAAGTGGAAGAATACGAAGGAAAACGAAGATAACGAAGGATCCTGCTCCTTCGTGTCCTTCGTGTCCTTCGTATCCTTCGCCCTCCTTCGTATCCTTCCCCTCCCTCGTATCCTTCTTGCATCCGGCGAAGGCATGCGGAACCACCTTTCACACATCGCCGTCGCCGTCTTTACGGCCGCGCTCGCCGTGGCCTGCGCCAACAAGCCGCCGAACAACGAGCGCCGCGTGCAGTCGGGGGGCGATCGGGGCACGAACGATCGCGTCACCCTGAACGGATGCGTCGTCGCCGCGCCGGGCGACAGCTATGAGCTGCGCGGCGTCAGCGAGCCCGCGCCCGAGACCAAGTCCACCATGCCGCCGTCGGACCGCCCGCCGCTCATCGAGCGCGGCTCGTGGGTGCGGCTCGCCGCCGGCAACGACGAGCTGAAGAAGTACGTCGGCAAGCACGTCTCGGTGAGCGGCGAGATTCGCGATCGCGGCACGAACACGATCGGCACCTCGGGCCAGTCGTCGCCGATGCCGCGTGCGGGGGAAGCGAACGGCCAGCCGCCGCTCATCGCCGTCGAGCGGGTGAAGGAAGAGCCAGGCAGCTGTCCGAGCGACGGGAGTCGGCAGTAGGCGGTTCGCGGTCTGCGACCGTTAACCGTTAACCGTTAACCGTTAACTGCTGACCGCTAACGCTCCTGTGTGCCGAACAGTTCGCCCTGCATCGACTTGAAGGCGGCGCGCACACCGCGCGAACTGACGGTCTCGTCGTGCTGCGTGATGTCGAGCCCGATCAACTCCTGCCGCTCCGAGACACGCAGCGGGATGATCGCGTCGGTCAGGCGATAGAGCAGCCACGATCCGACGAACGCGAACGGCGCCGCGATCACCAGCGTCAGGATCTGGACCAGGAAGACCTTCGCGCTGCCGTGGATCAGGCCGACGTCCGCGGCGAAGATGCCGGTCGCGATCATCCCCACCATTCCGCCGACGCCGTGGCACGGGAAGACGTCGAGCGTGTCGTCGATCGTCGAGCGCGACTTCCAGTGCACCGCCACGTTGCTGATGATGCTCGAGACCGTGCCGATGACGATGCTCTGCGCCACCGAGACGTAGCCCGCCGCCGGCGTGATCGCCACCAGGCCGACGACGGCGCCGATGCAGGCGCCGAGCGCGGACGCCTTGCGCCGCCGCAGCACGTCGAACGCCATCCACGCCAGCGCCGCCGCGGCCGACGCCGTGTTGGTCGTGGCGAACGCCAGCGCCGCCTGCTCCGAGGCCGCGAGCGCGGATCCCGCGTTGAAGCCGAACCAGCCGAACCAGAGCATCCCTGTGCCCAGGATCACGAACGGAATGTTCGCCGGCACGTGCTCGCCGCCGGTGTCGAGCAGGCGGCGACGCCCCAGCACCATCGCGCCGGCCAGCGCCGCCATGCCGGCGGACGTGTGCACGACGGTGCCGCCGGCGAAGTCGAGCGCGCCCCAGCGGTGCAGGAACCCGTCGGGATGCCACGTCGCGTGCGCCAGCGGACAGTAGATGACCAGGCTGAAGAGCGCGGTGAAGGTGACCACCGACCAGAAGCGCACGCGCTCGGCGAACGACCCGGTGATCAAGGCCGGCGTGATGATCGCGAACTTCAGGTGGAACAGCGCGAAGATGACCAGCGGGATGGTCGGGGCCAGCGTCGGGTGCGTCGCCGTGCCGACGTGTCGGAACATGAAGAACGTCATCGGGTTGCCGATGACGCCGCCGATGTCGTCGCCGAACGCCAGGCTGAAGCCGACGATGACCCACAGGATGCTGATGACGATCATCGCCATCAGGCTCTGCAGCATCGTCGAGATCACGTTCTTCTTCTGAACCATGCCGCCGTAGAAGAACGAGAGCCCCGGCGTCATCAGGAGCACGAGGCCGGCAGCGGTCATCATCCAGGCGACGTCGCCGGCGACGATCGGCCCTCCCTTGACGATCGGATCGGCCGGGGGAACCAGGATAGCGAGCGCGCTGGCGACGAGCAGCAGCGCGAGAGGCGTGACGCGGCGCATCTGACCTCCGATGCGCCGGTATTCTAATATGTGGCTTCCGGCTTTAGCCGGAAGATCTCGACTTCCGGCTGAAGGCGGAAGCCACGCGCATGGCAGGTATGCGCAATGTCGATGTCACGCGCGCTTCGGACGGTAGACGTGCGTGGCCTGGCCGAAGAAGACTTCGGCCGACTCCATCACCGTTTCCGACAGCGTCGGGTGCGGATGGATCGTCATCGCCATGTCGCGCGCGGTGGCGCCCATTTCGATCGCCAGGACCCCCTCGGAGATCAGCTCGCCCGCCCCGGGGCCGCAGATGCCGACGCCGAGCACGCGCTCGCTCTCGGGATGGATGATGAGCTTGGTTACGCCGTCGGTGCGGCCGAGCGAGATGGCGCGGCCCGAGGCGCCCCATGGGAACTTCGCGACCGCGACCTTGATGCCGCGCTTCGCGGCCTCGGTCTCGGTCAGTCCGGCCCACGCGATCTCGGGATCGGTGAAGACGACGGCGGGAATGGCGGCGGGCTCGAAGGCGACGTTGCGATCGCCGGCAATCGCGTCGACTGCGGCACGCCCTTCGTGCGACGCCTTGTGCGCGAGCATCGGCTCGCCGGCGACGTCGCCGATGGCGTAGATCCCGGGCTCCCCGGTCTCGCGCGACTCGTTGACCTCGATGAAGCCGCGCTTGTCGAGCTTGATGCGCAGCTTGTCGAGGCCCGGCACGCTGGCATTCGGCCGGCGCCCGATCGACACCAGCACGCGCTCGAAGGCCTTGTCGCCGGTGAATCCTTCACCGTCGAACGTGACCGTCAGCTGCTCCTTCGTATCCTTCGATCCCTTCGTATCCTTCGTGATTTTCGTGACCTTCGTGTTCAACCAGACCGCCTCGGTGATCTGGCCGATCCGCTTCGCCAGGATGTTCACCAGGTCGCGGTCGGCGCCGGGGAGCAGCCCGTCGGTCATCTCGACGACCGTCACCTTGCTGCCGAGCGCGGCGTAGACCGTTCCCAACTCGAGGCCGATGTAGCCGCCGCCCACGACCAGCAACGTCTTCGGCACGTCCGGCAGGTCCAGCGCGCCGGTGGAGTCCATCAGCCGATCGCTGTCGATCGAGATCCCCGGGATCTTCGACGGCACCGAGCCGGTGGCGATGATGCAGTGCTCGAAGGTGAGCGTCTCCCTGGTGCCGTCCACCTTGTCGATGTCGAGGGTGCGGTTGTCCCGGAACGACGCCAGCCCCTGGACGTGCGCGATCTTGCGCAGGTTGCGCACCTGCCCCGCGCCTGACGTGAGCTGCCCCACCACCTTGTTCTTGAAGTCGCGGAGCTTCTTGAGATCGATGGCCGGCGCCGGGAACTCGACGCCGAAGTCCTTCGCGTGTTGCGACTCGGCGATCACGTCGGCGACGTGCAGGAGCGCCTTCGACGGGATGCAGCCGCGGTAGACGCAGACGCCGCCCGGGTTCTTCTCCGGATCGACGAGCGTGACCTGCATCCCGCGGTCCGCGGCGTAGAACGCCGCCGCGTAGCCGCCGGGCCCGGCGCCGATGACCACCAACTGCGTAGAGAGAGCCATCTACAGCGCGAGGACGAAAGGCTGCTCGAAGGCCTCCGCGACCCAGCGCAGGAAGCGCGCGGCGTCGGCGCCGTCGATGACGCGGTGATCGTAGGAGAGCGACAGCGGCAGCATCAGCCGCGGCTTGAACTCGTGCCCGTCCCACACCGGCTCGTAGCCGCCGCGCGAGATGCCGAGAATCGCGACCTCCGGCCAGTTGACGATCGGCGTGAACGCGTGACCGCCGATGCCGCCGAGGTTCGAGATGGTGATCACGCCGCCCGACATCTCGTCCAGCGTCAGCTTGCCGGCGCGCGCCTTCTCCGACACCTTCGCCAGCTCCGCCGACAGCTCGACGACCCCTTTGCGATCGACGTCGCGGATCACCGCCACCAGCAGGCCGCGGTCGGTGTCCACGGCGACGCCGATGTGCGCGTACTTCTTGTAGACCAGCTCTCCCTTCGCCTGATCGAGCGACGAGGCGAACTGCGGGAACTTCTGGATCGCGCCGGCGAGCACCTTGAGGGCGATCGCGGTGACGGTCATCTTGCCGCCGGCCTTCTCGGCCATCGGCGAGTACTTCTTGCGCAGCTCCTCGAGCGCGGTGATGTCCGCCTTGTCGTGCTGCGTGACGTGCGGGATGACGTTCCACGCGTGGCCGAGATGCTCCGCGGTCTTGCGGCGGATGTTGCTGACCGGCTTGCGCTCGACCGCGCCCCACTTCGAGAAGTCGGGCATCGGCTGGGACGCGGGGACGCCCGCGGGCGCACCCGCCCCGCCGCCCGACAGCGCGTTGCGCACGTAGCTCTGCACGTCTTCGGCGCTGATGCGGCCGCCGGCGCCGGTGCCGTTGACCTGCCGGATATCGACGCCCAACTCGCGCGCGATGCGGCGCACCGACGGCGCCGCCGCGGGCGCCGGAAGGTCCGCGCGCTGACGTTCGCTCGCGGACGCCGCGTCGGACGAGGCCGCGCCCTGCTGCGCGGCGCGCGGGCCGCGGCTGATGTCCACGACTTCGCCGCGCTTCTGGCGAGGCTGTTCCTCGATTTCGTCTTCCGGGAGCCGCGGCGCAGAACGCTGCGCACGCGGAGGCTCGGCGACACCGGGTTTGGACCCCTGGCGATCCTGCGCCGCTTCCTCGCGATCGGCGCTCCGCTCCGCTGGCGTGCCCTCGTCGGCCGCCGACCGCCGCTCCGGCTTCGCCTGCTGGCTCATGCCGCCTTCTTCAGCGGCCCCCTCTGGCTGCGCCTTGGGTTTGTCCGCCGGCTCCTTCGTTTGCTCCTTCGTGTCCTTCGCTTCCTTCGTATCCTTCGCTTCCGTCGTATCCTTGGTTCCCCCCTCATCGACAGTAAAGATCGTCTGCCCGACCTT
>Ga0075425_100009651_pt1 | contig 10276 bp, 9 predicted proteins | sample SoiMethybrSBSTD4_FD_75300 | JGI IMG/M metagenome (GOLD analysis project Ga0075425, IMG submission 75300) | Bulk soil microbial communities from a Populus tree surrounding site in Tennessee, USA - Soil MetaG P. TD hybrid SBSTD4 | ecosystem: Environmental > Terrestrial > Soil > Tree plantation...
TCGCAGACGCGCGCGTTCTACACGGGCGGCACGGTCCACCTCGTCATCAACAATCAGATCGGCTTCACGACGAGCGATCCCGCCGACAGCCGCTCGACGACGTACTGCTCGGACATCGCGAAGATGATCGAGGCGCCGGTCTTCCACGTGAACGGCGACGACCCCGAGGCGGCCGTCGCGGCCGTGCGGCTCGCGTTGCGATACCGGCAGGTGTTTCACAAGGACGTCGTCATCGATCTCGTCGGCTACCGCCGGCTCGGCCACAACGAAGCCGACGAGCCTTCCGCGACGCAGCCGACGATGTACAACGCGATCCGCGAGCATCCGAGCACGCGCGTTCTGTACGCGCGCAAGCTGATCGGCGACGGCGTGCTGACGCAGCCCGAGATCGACAAGATGGCCGACGACTATCGCACCGCGCTCGACGAAGGGCGCAATCCGAATCGAGCCGCGCTCGGCATGATCGGCAACCAGTACACCGTCGATTGGAGCCGCTACAACCAGGCGTCTCTGAACGACTCCGTCAGCACCGGCTTGCAAGAGGCCGAGCTTCAGCGCCTCGCCGGCATCATCAATACGGTGCCGCCCGCGCATAAATTGCATCCGCGCGTGCAGCGCATCATGGAGGACCGGCGCCGCATGGCGGCCGGCGAGGTGGGGTGCGACTGGGGCTTTGCCGAGAGCCTCGCGTACGCGTCGCTGCTTGCCGCGGACTTCCACGTGCGGTTGATCGGGCAGGACAGCCGGCGCGGCACGTTCTTCCATCGCCATGCCGCCTTGATCGATCAGACCACCGGCGACGCTTACACGCCGCTCGCGCACGTCGCGGCGGATCCGCGCGCGTTCATGGCCGCCGATTCCGTGCTGTCCGAAGAGGCCGTGCTCGGCTTCGAGTACGGCTACAGCACGACGTCGCCGGACACGCTCGTGATCTGGGAAGGCCAGTTCGGCGATTTCGTGAACGGCGCCCAAGTCGTCATCGACCAGTTCATCAGCTCGGGCGAAGCGAAGTGGGGCCGCCTGTCGGGGCTCACACTGTTTCTGCCGCACGGCTACGAGGGCCAAGGGCCCGAGCACTCGTCTGCACGCCTCGAGCGCTTCCTCCAGCTTTGCGCCGAGCACAACATGCAGGTCGTCGTTCCGTCGACGCCGGCGCAGATGTTCCACTTGCTGCGGCGGCAGATGCTGCGGCATCTGCGCAAGCCGCTCGTCGTGATGACGCCGAAGAGCCTGCTGCGCCATCGCTTGTCCGTGTCGTCGATGACAGAGCTCGGGCGCGGCCGCTTCCAGCAGCTCATCGAGGAAGTCGAGCCGCTCGCCGACGAGGCCGTCACGCGCGTCGTCTTCTGTAGCGGCAAAGTGTATTTCGATCTCGCCGAGTATCGCCGCAACGAAGGCACGACGAACATCGCGATCGTCCGCATCGAGGAGCTCTATCCGTTCCCGATCGAGGAGTACGCGCGCGTCATCGCGCGTTATCGCAACGCGAAGGAGATCGTGTGGTGCCAGGAGGAGCCGCAGAATCAGGGCGCCTGGTACTCGATCCGACATCGTTTACAAGAGCCGCTCGGGCCGGCGCACGAGCTCTTCTATGCGGGCCGGCCGGGCGCAGCGGCGCCGGCGTCCGGCATCCACGCGCTACACGTGCGGCAGCAGCAATCGCTGGTTGCCGCGGCATTGACGTCGTCGTCGAAAGAACGAGCCGCCGGTCTTTCCCCGGTAGGTAAACGCGCCTAGCATCGAAGCGGAACCGGCGCTTGAGGTAAGACATCCCGTGAGCATCGAGGTCAAGGTTCCGCAATTACCCGAGTCCGTCGCGGACGCCACGCTCGTCGCGTGGCACAAGAAAGCCGGCGACGCCGTGCGCCGCGAGGAGAACCTCGTCGACCTCGAGACCGACAAGGTCGTGCTCGAGGTGCCGGCACCTGCCGACGGCGTGCTTCGCGAGATCGTCGCGAACGACGGCGCCGTCGTGACGAGCGGGCAGCTGCTCGCGATCCTCGAGCCCGGCGCCGTAGCAGCGGCCGCACCTCCGAAAGCGCCGGCCGCCGCCAAGGCCGCGGTCGCGCCGCCGCCGCCGCCGAAGGCTGCGCCCGAGCTTACGCCCGCGCCGCGCGCGGCGGCTCCGGCGCCCGCCGCGCCGAAGGCAGACGCACGCTCGTCGGCCTCGGCGAACAAGATGGGACCCGCGGTGCGCAAGCTCGTCGAGGAGCACGACTTGGACCCGGGCGCGATCGCGGGCTCGGGCCGCGAAGGCCGCATCACGAAGGGCGACGTCCTCGAGTACATCGCCGATCATCAAGCGACGCACGTCGGTATCGAGCACGACGTCGTCCGCGCCGCCGCCGCAATAGCCAAGGAGCCGGCCGAGCAGCCGAAGCCGGAGGGCGCCTCGCGCAACGAGCATCGCGTGGCCATGACTCGGTTGCGCGCGCGCATCGCGGAGCGCTTGCTGCAAGCGCAGCAACAGGCCGCGATGCTCACGACATTCAACGAAGTCGACATGACGGCCGTCATGGCGCTGCGTCAGCGCTATCAGGAGCAGTTCACCGCGAAGCACGGCATCAAGCTCGGATTCATGTCGTTCTTCGTCAAAGCTTCGGTCGAGGCGTTGCGCCAGTTCCCGGTGCTCAACGCGTCGGTGGACGGCAACGACATCATCTATCACGAGTTCTTCGACGTCGGCGTGGCCGTCTCGACGGACCGCGGGCTCGTCGTGCCCGTGCTGCGCAACGCCGAGGGTCTCGGGTTCGGCGCCATCGAGCAGACGATTCGCGACTTCGGTGAGCGCGCGCGCAAGGGCGCGCTGCAAATGGAAGAGCTGACGGGGGGCACCTTCACGATCACGAACGGCGGCATCTTCGGCTCGTTGATGTCGACGCCGATCTTGAATCCGCCCCAGAGCGGCATTCTCGGCATGCACAAGATTCAGGAGCGCGCCATGGTCGTCGGGGGCAAGATCGAGCCGCGGCCGATGATGTACCTGGCGCTTACGTACGATCACCGCATCGTCGACGGCCGCGAGGCCGTCCAGTTCCTCGTGCACGTGAAGGATCTGCTCGAGGATCCCGCGCGCCTCCTGCTCGAAATCTAATCACCAGCTAAACTCACACAATGACCGACAAGAACTTCGACGTCGTCGTCATCGGCGGCGGTCCGGCAGGCTATCCCGCGGCGTTGCGCGCCGCGCAGCTCGGCCTCTCGGCGGCCTGTATCGACGACTACAAGAACGAGGAGGGCACGCGCCTCTTCGGCGGCTGTTGCCTGAACGTCGGCTGCATTCCGTCGAAGGCTCTGCTCGAGTCCTCGGAGCTCTATCACCGCGCGCACACGGAGTTCCAGCTGCACGGCATTCACGTGGCGGGCGTCGGCATCGACGTCGAGGCGATGCAGGCGCGCAAGCGCGGCATCGTCAAGCAACTCACCTCCGGCATCGAGGCGATGTTCAAGGCGGGCGGCGTCACCGGATTCAAAGGACGTGGCAAGCTGCTCGCCGGCAATCGCGTCGAGGTCACGACGGAGGCCGGCGTCGAGACTCTCGTGGCGCAGCACGTCGTCATCGCGACGGGATCCGCTCCAATCGAATTGCCGATCGCCAAGTTCGACGGCAAGCGCATCGTCGATTCGACGGGTGCGCTCGCGTTCAACAACGTGCCGAAGCGTCTCGGCGTCATCGGCGCCGGCGTCATCGGCCTCGAGCTCGGCTCGGTCTGGAAGCGGCTCGGGTCCGAGGTCGTGATCCTGGAAGCGCTCGACGTGTTCCTGCCGATGGCGGATCAGCAGATCGCGAAAGACGCGCTGCGCCACCTCAAGAAGCAGGGGCTCGACATCCGCCTCGGCGCGAAGGTCACGGGCGCCGCCGTCGACGGCAACGCGGTCAAGGTGCGTTACGAGACGGGCGGAGCCGGGCAGGAGCTCACCGTCGACGCGCTCGTCGTGGCCGTCGGCCGCAGGCCGTTCACGGCAGGCCTGTTCGGTCCCGACGTGAAGGTGCCGCTCGACAAGCGCGGCTTCGTCGAGGTCGACGAGAAGTGCCGCACGACGGTGCCGAACGTGTGGGCCGTCGGCGATGTCGTTCGCGGCCCGATGCTCGCGCACAAGGGAATGGAAGAGGGCGTGATGGTCGCCGAGCTCATCGCGGGCCATGTCGCCGAGATGAACTACCGCACGATCCCGTCCGTCATTTATACGGCGCCCGAGATCGCCTGGGTCGGTCAGACCGAGGAAGAGGTCAAAGCTACCGGCCGGCCGTACAAGGTGGGCACCTTCAGCTTCGCCGCCAATGGCCGTGCCAAGGGCATGCAACAGACGGCCGGCATGGTCAAGCTGATCGCCGACCAGGAGCACGACGACGTGCTCGGCGTGCACATCGTCGGCCCGGTTGCCGGCGAGCTGATCGGCGAGGCCGTTCTCGCCATGGAGTTCTCGGCATCCGCCGAGGACATTCAGCGCACGATCCACGCGCACCCGACGCTCAGCGAGGCGCTGCACGAGGCGTCGCTCTCCGCCGACAAACGGGCCATTCACGGCATCAACCGCTAACGCCGGCGCGGGTTTCCGGTATCATTGGCCGCGGGTGGCTTGGGGGCCGCCGTCGGAGTTGGGAGTTTACGGCAGCTGGTCGCCGGCCTCGCGTGGTCGGCGGCGCTGCATTGGTGCGACATGCCGGAGAGTCGATCGTCGGCGTTTGCGGAGGTGTGCGCGTGAGCTCGCGGGCAGCGACCCCGTTTAGCGCAGCGCCTCTCGCCAGTGTCGTCGGCTCCGTCCGAATCTTAGGAATCGACCCGGGATCGCAGATCACGGGCTTCGGCGTCGTCGACATCGTCGGCAACCGTACGACGGCCATCGAGTGGGGCAGCATTCGCACGGGCGGCGAGCATAGCGATCGCCTCCGCAGCATTTTCACGGCGCTCGGGCAGATCGTTCGCGAGTATCGCCCGGCCGAGATCGCGATCGAGCGCGTCTTCTTGAGCCGCAACGCCGACAGCGCGTTGAAGCTGGGCCAAGCGCGCGCCGCGGCGATCTGCGCCACGTTCGAGTCGAACGTTCCGATCTACGAGTACAGCGCACGGCACATCAAGAAAGCGGTTGTCGGCAGCGGTGCAGCGGAGAAAGATCAGGTGCAACGCATGGTGCAGATGATTCTCGGCGTTCGCGAAGCGATCGCGGCGGACGCCGCGGACGCGCTCGCGGCCGCCATCTGTCATGCGAACGAGCGCGCCGTGCGCGGCGCGTTGCAGGCCGTGGGACGGGCTTGATCGATGATTGGATTCTTGCGAGGCACGCTGATCTCGAAACGCCCGCCGGCGCTGACGCTCGACGTCGGCGGTGTCGGCTACGAGCTCGAGGCGCCGATGTCGACGTTCTATCGGCTGCCGGACACCGGTCAGCCGCTGTCGCTCGTCACACATCTCGTCGTGCGCGAGGACGCTCACGTGCTCTTCGGCTTCTTCACGGAAGCCGAGCGCGCCTTGTTCCGCACCTTGCTGAAGATCTCCAACGTCGGGCCGCGCACCGCGCTCGGCGTGCTGTCGGGTATGAGCGTCGAAGGGTTCTATCAGTGCATCCGCGAAAAGGACCTCGCGAGCCTCATGAAAATACCGGGCGTCGGCCAGAAAACCGCGGACCGCTTGCTGCTCGAGATGAAGGACCGCCTGCCGGAATCGATCGGCACGGATTCGGCGAACCTGCCCGCACGCTCCAAAGCCGAAGGCGAAGCGCATGGCGCGCTGCTCGCGCTCGGCTACAAGCCCGGCGAGGTCGTGCGGATGCTCAAGGACCTCGACGGCGTGCGGCTCAGCACCGAGGAAATGATTCGTGAGGCCCTGCGGCGCGTGCACCGCGAGCGGGTCGCCGAGCGATGAGCGAGCCATTCACGATCGAGAAAGGCCGCGGCGTCGTCACGCCGTTCGCCGCCAGGGAGGACGAGGCGTTCGATCGCGCCGTCCGACCGCGGCGGCTCGCCGAGTACATCGGCCAGCCGCGCGTGAAGGCGCAGCTCGACATCTTCATCACGGCCGCGAAGCAACGGCGCGAGCCGCTCGATCACACATTGCTGTTCGGGCCGCCCGGCCTCGGCAAGACGACGCTCGCGCACATCATCGCGAACGAGCTCGGCGTCAACCTGCGGCAGACGTCGGGCCCCGTGCTCGAGCGGCCCGGCGACTTGGCCGCGCTGCTGACGAATCTCGAGCCGAACGACGTGCTGTTCGTCGACGAGATCCATCGCTTGAGCCCCGTCGTCGAGGAAGTGCTGTACCCGGCGCTCGAGGACTTTCAGCTCGACCTCATGGTCGGCGAGGGGCCCGGTGCGCGCGCGATCAAGTTGCCGCTGAAGCCGTTCACGCTCGTCGGCGCGACGACGCGTGCGGGACTCCTGACATCGCCGCTGCGCGACCGCTTCGGCATCACGCAGCATCTCGAGTTCTACGCGAGCGCGGAGCTCGTGCAGATCGTGCGGCGCACGGCCGGCATTCTCGAGTTGCCCGTCGACGATGCGGGCGCGCGCGAGATCGCGGCGCGTTCGCGCGGCACGCCGCGCATCGCCAACCGCTTGCTGCGGCGCGTGCGCGATTACGCGCAAGTCAAAGCCGACGGCAAGGTCGACGAACGAATCGCGAAGGCCGCGATGGATCTGCTCGAGGTCGATCCGCACGGGTTCGACACGATGGACCGGCGTCTCTTGCTCGCCGTCATCGAGAAATTCGAGGGCGGTCCCGTCGGCATCGAGAGCCTCGCCGCCGCGCTCGGCGAGGAGCGCGGCACGCTCGAGGACATGGTCGAGCCGTACTTGATACAGGAGGGGTTCTTGCAGCGCACGTCCCGCGGACGAATCGCGTCGCGGGCCGCTTATCTGCATTTCGGAATAACTCTGCCTGCGTCGCGTAACCGGCCAGACGCGCCGGATCTCTTTGATTGAACGGGCGAATTGAACGGGCAGAGGTGGCCGATTGACTAAGTACGTGCTGCCCGTGAGGGTCTATTTGGAGGACACGGATGCCCAAGGCGTCGTTTACAACGCGAGCTACTTCAGGTTCATGGAGCGGGCGCGCACGGAGTGCCTGCGGGCCTGCGGCATCGATCACGACCAGCTACGCGAGGAGCACGGCATAGTGCTCGTGCTCTCTGCCATCGAGGCGCGCTTCAAGGCGCCCGCGCGGCTCTCCGACATGCTGTTCGTGTCGGCCGATGTTTCCGAAGCTCGCGGCGCGCGCATGCGCTTCGCGCAGCACGTGCGGCGCGACGGCCCCGACGGCGACGTCCTCTGCGAAGGATCCGCCGAAGTTGCATGCATGGACGCACGCGGCGGCAAGCCGCGGCGCTTACCCGAAGCTTTAATCAGCGAGTTGACTCAATGAACGGCAACCTGTCCATCGTCAGTCTTTTTCTCGAAGCCAGCTTCTTCGTGCAGCTCATCATGGTGTTCCTGATGATCGGCTCGATCGCCTCATGGGCCGTCATCATCGACAAGAGCCGCGTGTTGAAGCGAGCCGTCTCGTCGGCGCAGGAGTTCGAGACGAGCTTCTGGTCGGGCGTCGACTTGAGCTCGCTGTATCGCGAGATGGCACGTGCCGATGCGACGCCTCAGGGAATGTCCGGCATCTTCGAGGCGGGCTTCCGCGAGTTCGGCAAGCTGAAGCAGTCGAGCTTGAGCCCCGAGCAGATCATCGAAGGCTCGCGACGTGCGATGCGCGTGTCGCATCTAAGAGAGATGGACCGGCTCGAGCACAACCTCGCGTTTCTCGCGACCGTCAGCAATACGAGCCCGTACATCGGCCTGCTCGGCACGGTCTGGGGAATCATGAGCTCGTTCCAGGCGTTGAGCGGCCTGCAAAGTGCGACGATCTCCGTCGTTGCGCCGTACATCTCGGAAGCGCTCGCGGCGACGGCCGTGGGCCTGATCGCCGCGATCCCGGCCGGCATCTTCTACAACCGCTACGCGGATCGCGTCGGTCGACTCGAAGTCCGCTACGACGCGTTCATGGAAGAGCTGTCGGCGATCTTCCAGCGCAACGCCGCGCGGCGCGACCCGCCGGGCCGCGGCGCCGGTCCCGTGACCGGTGAGCTTGCGGAGGTCGAGCCGTGAACTCGACGATGAGCCGCGGCAAGGGCAAGCGGCGGTTGATGTCCGAGATCAACGTCGTGCCGTACATCGACGTCATGCTCGTGCTCTTGATCATCTTCATGATCACGGCGCCGCTGCTGACGCAAGGCATCAACGTCGATTTGCCGAACGCGCCCGCGTCGCCGCTCGACCCCGGCGACAACGAGCCGCTCGTGCTCTCCGTCGATCGCGACGGCAAGTACTACTTGAACATCGGCGACAACGAGGACCAGCCGATCGACGACGCCACTGTCGTCGAGCGCGCGTCGGCCGTGCTGCGGCGGAACGCGCAAACCCCCGTGCTCGTGCAGGCCGACGAGTCGGTGCCTTACGGCCGCGTCGTCACGGGCGCCGTGTTGCTGCAACGGGCGGGCGCCCCGAAGATCGGGTTTCAGACCGATCCCAGCGGCAGCGAGCGCGAGCGGCGTCGCTGAGACTAACCACGATGAGAGTCGGAGCCGTCATTTGGGCGTTCGTGCTGCACATCGCAGCGCTGCTGGCGCTCATCGTCGTGCTCCCGTGGCGCGTCGACCGCCTGCCGGCGGCCGCGCTGGCCGTCCCGATCCAGGGCGTCATCATCGATCAAGCGGCCATCGAGCGCGAAAAGGCCAAGCTGGAAGCGGCGGCGCGTCAGGAACGGCTGCAACAACAGCGCGAGGATCGCCAACGGCGCGAGGCGGCCGAGCAGCAGCGCCTCGCGGACCAACGCGAGAAGCAGCGCGTCGCCGATGAGCAGCGCGCGCGCGACGATGCGAAGCGCAAGGAAGAGCAGCGCCTCGCCGACGAAAGGGCCGATCAGGCGCGCAAGAAGCAGGAAGCGGAAGCGCAGGCGCGTCGCGACCGTGAGCGGGCTGCGCAGAAGCAGCGCGAAGAAGAGATGCAGCTCGCGGCGGCGGCCGAGGCGGAAGCGGCCGCGGCGCGCGCGGCCGGTCTACAGGATCAGTACATGCTGATGATCGAGAACGCCGTAAAGAGCAAATGGCAGCGGCCGTTGAGTGCGCGGCCCGGTATTCAATGCGTCGTCAACGTCGTGCAGTTGCCGACGGGCGACGTCGTGAGCGCCAACGTCGCGCAGTGCAACGGCGACGACGCCGTGCGGCGCTCGATCGAGAACGCGGTCCGCGAGGCGTCGCCGCTGCCGCGGCCGCCGACGCAGGCCGTGTTCTCGCGTACGTTTACACTGACTTTCGCGCCGGACAAATGAGTCGCGGCGAGTTTCTGTCCAGTCGAGCAAGGGAGTCGTAATGGTTCGGATGTTAAGGACGAGCGCGCGCGCCGGGTGGATCGCATTTGCAGCGATGCTGTGTGGGTTGGCTTCGGTTGCCGAGGCGCAAGGTTTCAACGTCATCATCCGCGAAGGCAGCGAGGCGGCCGTGCCGATCGCCGTCGTGCCGTTCGGCTGGCAGGGCTCGGGCGCGCCGGCGTTCGATGTCGCAGGCGTCGTCAGCGCCGACTTGGCGAGCACCGGCCGCTTCGCCCCGGTTCCGACCCGCGACATGGTCTCGCGGCCCACCCAAGCGCAGCAGGTCAACTTCCAGGACTGGCGCTTGCTCGATGCGAGCTACCTCGTGATCGGCACGCTCGCCGAGTCGTCGCCCGACAATTTCGCCGCGACGTTCCAGCTGTTCGACGTCGTGCGCGGCGAGTCGCTGACGGCCTTCAGGCTCGAAGCCGCGCGCGCCGATCTGCGTCGCGTCTCGCACCGCGTCGCCGACATGGTGTTCGAGAAGCTCACGGGATTCCCGGGCGTCTTCAGCACGCAGATTGCGTACGTCAGCGAATCGCGCCAATCGGACGGCTCCAAGTTGTTCCGCTTGATCGTGTCCGACCAGGACGGGGAGAACGCGAGCCGGGTCGCGGAGTCGTCGCAACCGCTGTTGTCGCCCTCGTGGTCGCCGGACGCTCGGCGCATCGCCTACGTGTCATTCGAAGGCGGCGTCTCGGGCGTCTACATCCAGACGCTGCGCACCGGCACGCGCGAGCGCGTCTCGGCGCGCGCGGGCGTGAACAGCGCGCCGGCTTTTTCGCCGGACGGGCGCATGCTCGCGCTCGTGCTATCGCGCGATACGGGCAATCTCGACATCCACTCGCTCGATCTCTCGACGCAGGTCTTGCGCCAGCTCACGACAGATGCCGCGATCGACACCGAGCCGGCGTGGTCGCCGGACGGCC
>Ga0075425_100009653_pt1 | contig 10274 bp, 7 predicted proteins | sample SoiMethybrSBSTD4_FD_75300 | JGI IMG/M metagenome (GOLD analysis project Ga0075425, IMG submission 75300) | Bulk soil microbial communities from a Populus tree surrounding site in Tennessee, USA - Soil MetaG P. TD hybrid SBSTD4 | ecosystem: Environmental > Terrestrial > Soil > Tree plantation...
GACTGGTTGCTGCTGCTGCACTTCCTCCCCTCGTCGAAGGCGCAGGCCCGCGTCCAGGCCTGGCGCCGGTTGCAGCGCGTCGGCGCCGTCTCGCTGAAGAACTCCGCGTATGCGTTGCCCAGCTCGCCGGAATCGCGCGAGGACTTCGAATGGATACGCCACGAGGTGATCGCGGCCGGGGGCCAGGCCATCGTGCTGGTGGCACGCGCGCCGGATCAGGCGACGCTCGACGAGGTGACCAACGCGTTCCGCGCCGCCAGGGCGGCCGAGTTCACGGCCATCATCGCCGCGGCGCGCGCGCTGCTGAAGCGGCCGCCGCCCCGTCAGGGGACGGCCCGTCGCGCCATGACCCAGCGGCTACGGCGGCTGCGGGAGCGCTACGACGAGGCGGTTCGTCTCGACTTCCTCAACGTCGATCAGCGCGGCGATGCGGCCGCGCTGCTCGATCAACTCGATCAACGTTCAGGACGGAGGCCGCCGATGCCCGCAACAGCTGCCACCACGACTCTCGATCGCACCGCGTATCACGGACGAACCTGGATGACACGACCGCGGCCCGGCGTCGACCGCATGTCATCCGGATGGCTGATTCGACGCTTCATCGATCCGCAGGCGCAATTCGTGTTCGGCGATGCCAGGAACGACTCGAAGGCCATACCCTTCGACATGTTCGAGGCCGAGTTCGGGCATCACGGCACGCAGTGCACGTTTGAAACCCTGTGCGAGCGTTTCGCCATCCGCGACGCTGCCGTCCAGCATATCGGGCGCATCGTCCACGATCTGGATCTCAAGGAAGCCACCTGCCGCGAGCCCGAGGCGCCGACCGTGGGACGGCTGGTCGAGGGGCTCCGCCGCGCGCACGCGCACGATGACGCGCTGCTGCAGGCGGGGATGGACATGTTCGAGGCGCTCTATCAGTCGATGACGAGCGAGATGGAGCGAACGCCTTGACAGCCGCGGCCTGCGCGAATATATTCGCTGTGCGCGAATTTTTTCGCCCTAAACCCGAGACGTCATGCCGCGACCTGCTCCGCCCCACCTGACGCGCCGCGAGGCGCAGATCATGGAGATCCTCCATCGCCGCCGGCGCGCGACGGTCGAGGAGATCCGCGCCGAGCTGCCCGACGCGCCGAGCCCGTCCAGCGTGCGCAAGCTGCTCGACATCATGATCGACCGCCGCCTCCTCGCACGCGAGTACGACGGGCCGCGCTTCGTCTATTTCCCGGCCGCGACGCCGGAGGACGCGAGCCGCTCCGCGCTGAAGCAGCTCGTGCGCACGTTCTTCGACAATTCACCCGGATCCGCGGCCGCGGCGCTGCTCGGCATGGACGCCGAGCCGATCTCCGACGAGGAATACAAGCGGCTGAGCGCCCTGCTGAAGCGCCGCCGCGAGGGAGGCACGCGATGAGCCCGTTCACCCTCGACGTCATCGTTCGCGCGTCCGCGCTGCTGGCGGTTGCCGCGGTTGCCGATCTCGGCCTGCGCCGCCGCGCCTCGGCGGCGACACGGCATCTCGTGTGGACGCTCGCGATCGGCGCGCTGCTCGCGCTGCCGGTGGCGGCGTTCGTCCTGCCGCAATGGACCGTGCCCATTCCGATCGCGCGGCGGGCGGCGCCGCACGTCGCCTCCACCGGGACCGCCCCTTCCAACGCGGTGGTCGCGCCGGGCGCGTCCGCGCGTGCGGTCCCGGTGCCCTGCCTCGAAGATGGCGGGCGCTGCGAACCGGATACGGCGCCGGCGGCCGCGTCCGCACCGCCGCGCCTGACGCCGCGCGCCGCGCTGACCGCGCTGTACTTCGTCTACGCCGCCGGCCTCGTCCTCCTGCTCATGCGGCTTGCGGTCGAACCGCTCGCTCTCCGGCGGCTGACGCGCGCGTCACGTGAGGTGAACGATGCCGGCTGGCGGCGGCTGTGCGACGCCGCGGCAGCGCAGCTGCACGTGTCCCGGACGGTGCGCCTCCTGCGCAGCGAACGCGACGTGATGCCGCTGACGTTCGGGACGGCCGCGCCGACGATCGTGCTGCCCGCATCGGCCGACGAGTGGGGCGACGACCGCCGCCGGGCGGTGCTGCTGCACGAGCTGGCGCACGTCGCGCGGCGCGACTGCCTGGTCCAGCGGATCGCCGCGTTCGCGTGCGCGTTCTACTGGCCGCATCCTGGCGTGTGGTGGGCGGCCAGGCGCCTGCGCACGGAGCGGGAGCTCGCCTGCGACGATCGCGTCCTGGCCTCGGGCGCCGCTGCGCGTGACTACGCCGGGCACCTGCTCGACATCGCCCACACGTTCCGCGCCGCTCCGGCGCCGGCAACCGCGCTCGGCATGGCGCGCGCGCGACAGCTCGAACGCCGGCTGCTGGCGATCCTCGACGAGGCGCGCAATCGCACGGCGCTCGGCCCCGTCCGCGGCAGCTTCCTGGTCGCGGTGGCGATCGCCGTCTTCCTGCCGATGGCAGGTGTGCGCGCGGCGCTCATGCCGATCGATCCCGCGTCGCCGGCGCCATTGCCCGGATCAGGCGGGCAGGAGCAGGAGTTCACCGGCACCTGGGACGTGCATCTCTTGCGGGAGTCGGGCCGGGTGCAGCTGAACGTCCGCCGCGGTCGCGCGATGTATGGCACCACGCTCGCGCTCGCCGATGTCGAGCGGGTGGCGGGGACGACGCTCGCAGCCGCGTCCACGGTGCACTTTCCGATTCGCCGCGAGGCGGGCACGTTCACCATCGACGGCACGTGCCGCAACAGCGCCTGCGCCGGCACGTATGTCTTCGAGCCCAGCGCCACGTTCGGCGCGGAGCTGGCCAAACGCGGCATCGGCCGGCCGACGCCGCAGGATCAGTTTCATCTCGCCATCGCCGACATCGGCATCGCCTACCTCGACACGCTGACCGCCGCCGGCTATGCCATGCCGGACCTTCCCACGCTCGTCAACGCGGCGAAGCACGGCGTCGATGCCGCCTACGTCAGGGACATGGGGGCGCTCGGCTACCGGCTCGGCACCGTCGACGCGCTGATCCGCCTTCGCGATCACGGCGTCGATCCGGAATACGTCCGCGGCATGGCGTCGCACGGCCTCGCGAAGCTGTCGGCCGACGAGATCGTCCGCGCACGCGATCACGGGGTCGATCCCAACTACGTCGCCGGGCTCGCGGCGCTCGGCTTCCGCGGGCTCGGCCTCGACGCCCTCGTCGCCGCGCGCGATCACGGCGTCGACCCGGAATACATCCGCGGCATGCAGGGCCTCGGCCACAAGCTCACCATCGACGAGTTCACGCGCATGCGCGATCATGGCGTCGATCCCGAGTACGTCCGCGCGATGGCGCAACTCGGCTACAACGGGATCCCGGCCGACTCGCTGATCCGCCTGCGCGACCACGGCGTGGATCCGTCGTACGTGCGGCGGCTGCAGCAGCGCGGGTTGTCGAACCTGAGCGTGGACGAGATCATCCGCCGGCGCGACCGCGGCGACGATCGGTAACCCGCGCCGCGCAGGCCGATCTGGGAGTAGGCTCCCAGATCATGCCTGAGTGGCACAGCCTCTTCGTCAATCTCGTCCAGTTCGGCGCCAGCGACCTGCCCATCTCGATTCTGGAAAAAGTCGTCAGGCCGGTCGTCGTCTATCTCCTGCTCGTCGTCGCGCTCCGCGCGTTCGGCAAGCGGATCCTGGCTCAGCTCAACCCGTTCGACCTGGTGGTTCTGCTGACGCTGTCGAACACGGTGCAGAACGCCATCATCGGCAACGACACCTCGCTCACCGGCGGCATCGTCGGCGCGGCCGCGCTGCTCGCGGTCAACGCGCTGCTGGTGCGGTATTTCTATCGCGGTCCGGGCATGGAACACCGGATGATGCAGGAGCACGACATCTACCTGATTCGCGACTCCCGCGTGCAGGAAGAGACGCTGCGCAAGCTCCACATCAACCTCGGGGAGCTCACCGCGACGGCTCACGAACGGGGGTTCGACGATCTCCAGGACGTGGAAACCGCCGTCCTCTATCCGAACGGGACGATCTATATGAAGGGCACGTCGCAGGATGCCGCCGCGCTGCGCGAAGTCCTCCGCCATATCGGAGAGCTGCGGCGAGACATTGCCGCGATGCGATCACGCTGAACGACAGACGCGGCGTTACGACTCCCGGGTGCCGCGCCTGGCGAGTGCCTCGATCGCCGATGCGAACTCCATCGGATCGACCGGTTTCGAGAGGTGCATCTCGAAACCGGCCCGCAGCGTCCTGACCCGATCTTCCGACCGGGCATAGGCGGTGAGCGCGGCCGCGGGCACATCGCGCACCTGCCGCTCGCCGGCCCGAATGCGGCGAATCAGTTCGTATCCATCCATCAACGGCATCCCCAGGTCCGCGACGAGGACGTCCGGCGGCGTCGCGGCGATCTTCTCGAGAGCCGCGGCCCCGGAACCGACGGTGGTCACACGCGCGCCGGCGGATTCCAGAATCTCGGTCAACAGGCGCCGCGCGTCCGGCTCGTCATCGACGACGAACACGTGGATGCCGGTCAAATCGGGAAGACGGTCGAGGCGTTCGGGCGAGGGCTGTCGCGGATGCACGCGTTTGTCTTCGCTCGCCTGGGGATGGACGATCATGACCGGCAGCCGGACGCGAAACGTCGCGCCAGTGCCGGGCCCGGAGCTCGAGGCCGAGACCGAGCCGCCGTGGAGCTCCGTCAGGGTGCGGACGATCGCCAGGCCGAGGCCGAGGCCGCCATGCGCGCGGGCGGTCCCCGAGTCGGCCTGCCGGAAGCGCTCGAAGATATGAGGCAGGAAATCCGTCGAGATCCCCATGCCGGTATCGCTGACGACGATTTCGACGCTGGAATTGATCCGTTCCAGCCGCAGCTGGACCTTGCCTTCCTTCGGCGTGAACTTGACGGCATTCGACAGGAGGTTCCAGACGATCTGCCGCAGCCGGTCGGGATCGCCGGAAATCGGGCCGACGAGCGGGTCGATGATGGTCTGCACCGCAATGCGCCTGGCCTCGGCCGCCGGCCTGATCGTCTCGATCGCCTCGTGCAGGATGAGCGGCAGCTCGACGGGCTGAACGTCCAGCCGCAGTTTTCCTGCCACGACTCGCGACACGTCGAGCAGGTCTTCGACCATCTGGGCCAGGGCGGTGGCATTCCGCTCGATCGTCTCGAGGGCCGGCATGACTTTCTCGTGGCTGAGCATGCCGCCGCGCACGACGCGGGCGTAGCCGAGGATGGCGTTGAGCGGCGTGCGGAGCTCGTGCGACAGCGTGGCCAGGAACTCGTCTTTCAGCCGGTTGGCCCGCTGCACCTGCTCGTAGGATTGTGCGTTCTCCATGGCGAGCGCCGCGCGCGAGGCGATCTCTTCGGCAAAGCGGAGATCCTCGGCGGTGTAGCGCCGTCCGGAGAGTCCGGTCGCGAAGGTGAGGGCGCCGAGGGTGCGTCCGCCGCTGACCAGCGGCAGGCACATGTAGGACTGCAACCCCAGCGATCGTATGAGATCGATCCGCTCACGATCGCCGCGCGCGGACGCGACGATCATCTCGTCGGTGACCTCGGAGATGAGCGCCGGGGTTGCCGTCTTGATCACCTGCGCGGCGCTGTAGGGCGCCGTCGGATCGTTGTAGCGCCGGGAGATCTCCATCGCCAGCTCGACGCGGGCCGGATCGGCGTGGGCGATGCCGAGGCGGGCGACGGCGCCGTCCTCCTGGACCACGTCCACGGCGCACCAGTCGGCAATAACGGGAATCGCCGACGCGGCGACATCCTTCAGCGTCTGCTCGTAATTCAGGGACTTGGCGAACGTGGCGGTCACGCGCTCGAGGAACAGCGTCCGGCGATGTTCAACCGCCGCCTGCTCGTCGAGGCGCTTGCGCTGCGTGACGTCGCGCGCGATTTTCGACGCCCCGATGACCGCGCCGAGCTCGTCCCGGATCGGCGAAACCGTCAGGGAGATGTTCAGGCACGAGGCGTCCTTCCGGCACCTGACGGTCTCGAAGTGCTCCGTCGGTTCACCGCGCCGGATCCGCTCGAGAATCGCCGTCTCTTCATCCTGTCGATCGTCGGGAACGATGATGCGAATCGACCGTCCGATGGCTTCGGCGGGCGCGTAGCCGAACATCCGCTCGGCGGCATGGTTCCATGCGGTGATCACGCCGTTCAAGTCCTTGGCGATAATCGCATCGTCCGACGATTCGACGATCGCGGCGAGCCGGCGCTCGCCCTGCAGGCGCGCCGCGAGATCGCGCGTGATCTTCGAGATGCCGATGATGCGGCCGTCGGCATCGCGGATCGCCGATGCGGTCATCGCCACGTCGATGCGCCGCCCATCCTTGTGCAGCCGGACCGTTTCGTACGACGTCACGCTCTCTCCGGCCAGCAGGTGCTCGACGGTCGTGTCTTCTTCCGCGACACGGTCTGACGGGATAATGATCTCGTTCGGCGCGCCCAGCGCGTCATCGGCCGAATACCCATAGAGACGTTCGGCCGCCGGGTTCCACGACGTGATCAGGCGTTGGAGATCGGTGCTGATGATGGCGTCGTCGGTCGATCGCACGATCGCGATGAGCAGAGCGGCAGGGTCGACGCGCGACGGCGACGAGCGGTCCGCCATGGCCGCCCGAAACACAGCATTATTCGCGCCAATACCCTAATTGCAGAGTCATCGACATAATGTCGAGGTGAGCGCCACCGATACCGGCGACGCCATGACGGCAACGCGCCCCGAAGGGCGCGTCGACGTTCTGCTGAATCAGTGCTTGCGGCCGCTGGTGGCGCGCGTCTCGTCGCGCAGCGAGCGCAGGAGCGCCTGCGCCGAGGGCGGGATGGTCACCTTGTTCGAGAACAGCACGTCGCGGCTCGTGACGTCGGTGCCGTAGATGCCGGCGTTGGCGTCCTTGTCCGGGCGCAGGACGCCGCCGGAGATGTCGACGCCGGCGAACAGACCCTTGGCTCGCGAGTAAGCCAGGATCTCGGCGGTAATGCGCGCGTCGGTGCCGGCCGCGGCGGATCGCCCAACCGGGCCGCCGGCGACTGACGCGTCGGCGCCAAGGTTGACCTTGTCGCCGAGCAGCTTCTCGACGCCATTGCGGTTCATCATGAGCAGCACGAGGTCGATCTGCTCGGCGCCGATCTGGAAGCCCGCGCTTCCCTTGGCAAGCTCGATGAACACCGGGGCGCTCCACGACTGGCCGGATCGGCAGCTCAGCACGCCTTTTCCAAACTCACCGCCGATACCGAATGCCGCCTTCTTGAGTCCGGGAACTACCGCGACGCAGGCGGCCTTGTTCCACACGTCTTCCGGAATGCCCTTGTCGGGGATGTCGCGCAGCTCGCGCAGCACCGCCGCCGCGTCGTCCAGCCGCTTGGCCTGGGACGCAGGAGTGTCGGCGCCGAGCGTCGACGCACCGAGTAACGCGATCGCGAACACTGCTGGGATGATCTTCATGGACAGTGCACCTCTTCTGATACGTGACTCCGCCGCTTTTCATGCAAGATCGCTCGCAGTGAGAAACCAGCCGTCCAGCTCGATCGCATCGCACAGCAGTCGAGATACTCAGGCTGTCGCGGCGACTCATCCGGCGCAGCCCCGGCACTCGTCACATGCGAATCGGTTGTGACGCACCGGTAGTTGCAGCGGGTGGAGCAAACAAGAGGTCAGGAGTGAAGGGAGCGATCGGTGAAAGAACAAAAAGACCTCCCTTCCTTCCTCGCCTCCTGCAGCTCCACATGCGGCGAGGGCCGCTGTGTGACAAACGGCCGCACGCCGCCGCGGATCCGGGAACCGCTACGAGTACCGTCGCGGACGAATCGCCGCAGGCCACCACGTCCACAGTTTCGTTTGAGTCGTTACAGTTATGCGGCCGCATCGACGTGTTTTCCGCGGATCAGGGTGTGCGCTTATGGACGATCGCTGACAAGTTGCGCGCGTTTTGACGCGTTCTGCAGGGAAAAGCGGCCGCGGCACCGGAATTGAAATCTCGCGGCGCCATGACCTCAAACATGGCGGCACGACTCGTCAGCGCATTCGGCGGTTCACTCATCCTGCTGTCGGTCGCCGCGCCGGCATGGAGCCAGGAGCGATCGGGCTTCGCGAAGGAGGGCGCCTACGTCGGCGTCTCCACCCAGCCGGCGTTCACGCTCGACGGCGTGACGTTCGACGGGCAGACGATCTACAAGGAGATCGACGGCGAGGAGATCATGATCCTGCCGAAGCTCGATCGGAAAGCCATGATCCGCCCCGTGGTCGGGTACCGCTCGCAGTGGGGAGCGTTCGAGGTCAGTTACGACCAGACGAACCATACGGGGAGCTTCGCGGGAATCCCCGGCGTCGAGGCCAACTTCCATGCGATCAACGGCGACGAGCGCATCTTCCTGATGACGAAGAGCCGCTTCCAGCCGTACGTGCTGCTCGGCGGGTCGATCCCGTGGCTCACCATCAAAGACGGCAGCTTCCTCGATCCCGCCTTCGGCGACGCGACGTTCAAGGGCTTCGGCGTCAACACCGAGGCGGGCGTCACGGTGTTTGCCACGTCGCGCATCGGGATCAACGCGGGATACCGCTATCGCGCCATGTGGTTCACCGGCGCGACCGGCGTCAGCACGAAGGACTACGAGCTGCGTCCGCGGTTCCGCGAGACGAGCGGCAGCGCCGTCATCTCGGGCCTGTTCACGTTCTAGTCGTCCCGTAAACGCGATCAGTTTGCCTGCTGCGCCTGCATCGACAGCTTGCGGCGCTTGCCGGCTGTCCTGGTGCGGACGACGTCGCCGGAGCGGCTGCGCATTCCCCACAGCGAGTGCACGCAGCCGGTGAAGAGCGCGAGCGCGGCGACGTTGGCCATCAGGGATTCGGTGAAGACCGTGCTCAGTTGCTGCGCCGCGTTGGACAGGCAGGCCAGGGCCAGGACGCCGAGGCACCACTCGACCATGCGGCCGCGGCCCGGTTGTGCGGAGGCGGCGTCCGTCGGGCGCAGGAGATAGAGGGCGGCGGGGATCGTGAGGGCGTAATAGTGCAACCACGCGAGGCGGCTCGCGAGGAGCATGAGCGCGATGCCGACGCCCGCCGCCAGGAAGCTGTCGTGAAAGGCGGCGCTGCCGTTCGCGTCAGTGCCGCGCCGCCTGCGGATCACCGTCACCATGATCACCACGCCGACGGCGAGCGCAACGATCGTCTGCGCCACCGGCAGCGTGGTCACCGTGCTCAGAAGCTCCGCCAGGCCATAGTTGCCATTCTCCAGCGGATAACCCTGTCCCAGCGTCGCCGGCACACTCCTGACGAAGTCCCCCCACGCGACCAGCGATCCGAAGTAGGTGGCCCCGATGGCCACCGCAATCGCGATCGCGGCCAGCAGACCGGTCATCGTCCGGGTCAATCGGCGGTAGTCACGCGCGGCCAGCGCAAACAGGAGGGCGGCAATCGCGACAGGCAACAGGTTGGGTTTCAGCGCGGCCCCGAAACCGAGGGCAAGGCCGGCGACGAGCGGACGTCCCTTCGTGGACAGGACGATGAAGAGCGCCAGCGTGAGCAGTTGCAGCTGGTTGATGTTCCCGACGCGCACGTCGGCGCGAATGGGCGTGAACTCGAGGCCGAAGAAGACGAGGGCGAGCACGGCGGGCCACAGCGGAAACCGCAACGTACGAAGCAGCAGCCCCAGGGCGATCAGGAAGCACACCGCCGAAACGAACTGAAACACCGCGGCGTCCCCGGCGAAGTCGGGCGACGAGAGCAGCCCGACGATCGCATACACGAACGGCGTCCCGGTCGCGTCGACGCGGCCGTCATACAGGGACGCGGTGATCTGCGTCGCGCGGACCTGCGGCGAATCACGGGGCAGGCCCCGCGCTTCCTCGAGCAGCAGCGCACCCATGTCTCGTTGCACGGCAGATGTGTAGATATCGGGAACCTGCGTGGCCGGCGGCAGGCGCGACACCGCGTGCGGCACGCTCCAGAGGGTGAAGTAATCGATGTCGAGCGCGGCTTTCGTATACGTCCAGCGGGCGACGGCGGCGTTGGCGAGCAGCAGGATCGCCAGGACCATCGGCGATTGACGCACTTCGAGCGCGCGCATGGTGAATTTGACCGCCGAGGCGCACAATCGGTTTGCCCGTCCAACTCGACCGCACGCGATGTTTGCTGGGATAAGTTCAGTGACCAAACTCGACAACGCGAGGTCTCTCCGAGCCATGTAGGACAAAGCCTTACGAGTCGCCCGCCCTCCCGCGGGTGTATCCTGCGGCGTTCTCATCCCCGAAGGGCCAGCTGATTGCCAGTGAGTGGAGGTGTGTCATGACGTCTCTCAGGCAAGGG
>Ga0075425_100009654_pt1 | contig 10274 bp, 16 predicted proteins | sample SoiMethybrSBSTD4_FD_75300 | JGI IMG/M metagenome (GOLD analysis project Ga0075425, IMG submission 75300) | Bulk soil microbial communities from a Populus tree surrounding site in Tennessee, USA - Soil MetaG P. TD hybrid SBSTD4 | ecosystem: Environmental > Terrestrial > Soil > Tree plantation...
CAGCGAACAGAAGCATATCGCATAGCCGGCAACTATGTCGGCCGTATCCTCAAGGACAGTTTACTGCAGATGCTCAGGACCGTTCATGGCACTCTTTCGCCGTCACGACATGCCGTCGGAAGGGTGTCTGTTCATGAGGGGTAGACCGGTCGTGGCGATCGGGAGTGGCAAGCCGCAGATTTCGTCAGACCCCACTTCTGCCATCGCGGTGTACCGTGCATTGCGATGCAGCATTTGACTGGGCGGGCTCTGGGGTGAACCCGCACATGGTAGCTTCAATTAATGAACGACGTGGCAGCCACACAATGAAAGCGGGGCCTGGAGGCCCCGACACGTTCTTGGTGCGAAAAGAACTGCGTCAGATCTTGACCTCTAGTTCGGCGGTCAATTTCTTGCCTTTCGTCTCAGGCCCGAGGAGGACGGCAATGATGACCAGCAGCAGGAAGCCCATTGTGCTGTACATCATCGGCAGCGCGAAGCCCATCTTCTGATCGACTGCAAGATAGGTGAGGGCAGGCGCGATGAGCCCGCCGAATATCGCTCCTTGATGATAGACGAAGCCAGCGGCTGCGCCCCTGACCTCTGTTGGGTACCGCTCCGAGAGATAGCTCGGGTTCTGGCCATAGATCGAGCCACCGAAGACGCCCTGGAGGATGAAGCCGGCGATAATCCAGAACGGAACTGTATTCCAAAGGTATAGCGGCGTGACGAAGATGGCGATGATGGAGGGCACGATGATGGCCCAGCGCCGTCCCCAACTGTCGGCGACAATGCCCCACAGGCTGTTACCGAGAAACACCACGATATTCGCCCAGAACAGGGGCGTGGCTACCATCTGCGGTGTCCAGCTGAGCTCCTTTTGCAGGTAGGTCGAGAACAGCGCCCAGATTGAATAGTAGACGCAGAATGCGGCGCTCATCCACACACAGGCTGTTAGCGTGTTCCAAAACAAGCCGGGCATAAAGATACTGAACGCATACGGCATACCGACGCCGAACATGTGTGCGAGGTTCGGAAGCAGAAAGAGCGTCACATAGCCTGCCAGCACGGCAGCTAGCAATGCATTGAGCTGGGATTGGATCAGATACGGTAAGGCCCACTGGAACGCAAAGAACAGCGGCGCAAACAGGGCCGCGGCCGCGACGATCCAGCCGGAGACGGAAAGAGCATTGGCCAAGAAGCGTGATCCTCCGGTGCGCCCCGCTGCCGTTGCTGCGTTCTGCTCGGTGCGCAAGCGCTTGTTCTCGGCCCACACCTCCGGCTCCTTCACGTAAAAGCGGATCCACACGCACACGAGCGCCGGCAGGATGCCGATCCAGAGCATCTCGCGCCATCCGATCGTGGGACCGGCATAGGGGAAGATGCCTTCAAGTGGGTTGGGCTTGCCATAGAGGAATCCATAGCAGAGTGCGGAGAGGGCGAAGCCGAGACCCCACGAGCCCTGGAGCACACCGCTCATGAAGCCGCGCGAGCGCGCCGGCCACGATTCCATCGCGAGTGCCGCACCGGCCGGCCACTCAGCGCCCATGCCGATGCCGAGTAACGCGCGGAAAAAGAAAAGGAAGGCGAACGTCGGTGAGAAACCGGCGATGAAGTTGCAGAGCGAGTACCACAAGATGGAGATCATGAGCGGTGCCCTGCGCCCCATGTGGTCAGCCATCCATCCGGCCGCCGTCGCTCCGAGAAGCCGCAGCCAGAGGGTCACGGCAAAGACCGCAGTCACCGCCGTCAACGGTACGCCGAACTCCTGCGAGATCGGCAACATGATAAGCAGGAAGATTGTGAAATCGAACGCGTCCAGCGTCCATCCGAGCCAAGCCGCAATCCAAGCCTTCCACTGATCCTTGGTGGGTTCTTTCCACCACGGCATGGACGTACGACTGACGTCAGCACCAATAGTCATGGCAGTTCCTCCCTCTTGACGGATTTGAGGCCCATGACCGCATGGTTTTGAGTTACTATACAGTACGCTGTAAAGTCGCATTGCGTCAAAGCGAGAAGTCGAGTGGCAAGCGAAATCACGGCGCGCATCGGCCGCCGCCAATCGGGCTCGCCAAGCTGCTTAACATTGACGAATGCGAAGGAAGACGCTTTGCACGGTTGGAGCCCCAGCGAGGCCGTGATCAGAGCAACAGTTCGTTGCGCCTCACAACTTCGGGTCTATGTTTGACGTTCAATAGCAACCGCCATGGCGGCGCCGCGAGCGGGGGGCGCGAGGCCCTATCAAAAGGTCCGATGCTTATACTCCCGAGAAGCATAGCCGAGTCATTCAGGGAGCCAAGCCCGCTGACCTTCCTGCGGTGGATCGCGGTCAAACACCTCTTGAATCCGCTGCGGATCAACTTCGACCTTGAGCCCACAGCGTTCGAGTTGGAGCAGGGCGGGTGATCGGCTGTCGCGGTTCTCCCAACCACGGTTGAGCAGCTCTGTCATCTCGGCGAATGCCATGTTGGCAAGTCGCATTGGCACTCCCAGCTCGCGGCCCAGCTCCGTGGCAAGCCGCATGTCCTTGTGTCCGAGCTTCAGTGCAAAACTCGGAGGGTCGTACTTGTTTGGCAGAAACCGGTCATAAAGGCGGTCGAACGTGCGCTGGCGCCGGTGCGCACGGCTTCCCATAAAGCGAGTGGCTCAACCCCGGCCTTGATCCCCATGGAGAAGACCTCCGCCAGCACCATTTGGATGTCGTAGCCGGCACAGTTGTGCACGAGCTTGGCCACCGAGCCGGATTGTGAAGTTACTCACCGAGGTTCAGGTTGCAACCACGCGCGCAATGAGGCTTTGCGTCAGAACCAACAAGTGGGCGAGCCGCTCGGCCTGTAGTCGCGTAGTCTCATCGCATATCAAATTCACCTGTCGAGGGCCCTCTGTACGGAGCCGCTCCACCAAGACCTTCAAGGTGGACAGATCCCTAACGTCGTCGGGCACGTGCACCAAGGACATCTTGTCTTGCGGCATCCGCGCGGGCAGTAAAATCTGCTCCCAAGTCCCATCTGCTTCATCCCACCTCGTCGATCGTGCCGCTGGAAGCAGACGTGCACTACCCCGACCGGCGTAATGGGCGAGCAGTGCGACATCGACCGCACCCGCAAGGCACCCTTCCGGGTAGACTAGGTAGTATGGATCCTCTTGTCCCGCCCTCAATACGGTCCGCGCAAAGGCAAGATCTTCCAACCACGCCATCAGCCGCTCTTGGTCCGTGGGCAACTCGACAGCAGGAGAAACGGCGACTGCGTGGGGGTCTAGATATGACATGCGCCGATCAGGTCCGTACTCGTGGAGAAACCAAACCGCCTGTTCGAGGCTGGACATTAGCAGCCAGCCCGCCGAGCGGTCCGGCTCGTAGTCCTGCGCTAGGGGCTGGACGCGCGCGGGCAAGCTTCGCAGCTCCCCCTGGATCCACTCGCTGTTCTCAAGACTGTTTCCCCGGTAGACGGAGTAGTGCACACAAACGATCATTTCCCTAATCCGAGCTTGAGCTAATTTCTGGCTGGGGTCGTCGAAGTCGAACATGCATATCGTCCGTCGACATTTTGGAGGACACCGGATCCACTGCGGCCATGCCAGCCACCTAAACAGTATGCTCCGACAGCCGATCCAGCCAGCCTGCCCTGTTCGAGCCGAAAAGGGTCGAGGGACTGGCCGGCGCAAGCAGTGAGCCGCTCAACCTGGCCTGAAAACGAAAAGGGACGCCCGTGGCCTGGCGTCCCCGCACTCGCCGGCCGGCCGGCGCGGTTCGAGTACCGGAACGAGGAACGCGACGACGTGCGCCAGATGTTCGCGGTCGCCACTCCCCAGGAACGGCGAGCGGTGATAGACCGCATCGAGGCGAAGGGCCGTGGCAAGCCCGATAGGCGAGCAGGTGCTGGCCGATGCGCATGGGCGGGATGACGAGAGCGACCGCGATTGGGCTGGACGGCCTGACGCTTGCCACCGTATGGGGTGTGCCCGCAGCGACAATGTTGCTGGCGCTAATGTTGGAGCCACCGACAAGGGGCGTCATATGGATCGCCATGCTGTTCTGGATGGGTGGTGCTTGCCTCGCCAATGCACACCGGTGTGACCGCACGCACTGTCGTTACACCGGCCCCTTCTTCCTTGCCATGGCGGGGCTCGTGATGATGCACTTGATTGGGCAGTTGCCGCTCTGGGGCTGACCATGGCTCGTTCTCGGTTTTGGAATTGCGGTCGGCAATGCTGCGATCTGGTGGTTCAGCGAGAAATTGCTTGGGACCTACTCTCGCGCGGCGGAGAGGAGGCAGCCATGAGCGAAGAGCTTGATGAAAAATTTGAAAACGGCGGAGGGCAGCTTAGCAGGCGCAGAAACGCAAGCACTCATTGAGATGGAGCGCGACGCCTGGCACAGCTGGCAGCGGCAGGGGCAAAGCAGGCGAGGCGGCCTTAGCCGCCAAAATCCCGAGTGAGCCGTTCGCCGACCGCTATAAGCTTGATGGCCTGCGCCAGGACAAACAGGGCGAGCGCAGCATCGACAGCTCCGTCGAGCGCAATTTGCGATAGCCAGATGATAGCGAGCGGCAAGCTCAGGAAGGCTGTCACCGGCCAAATCTCGCTCATTCAGCGTCGCCTGCTACTGCTTCGGCACGTTGAGACCGCGCGCCAACCTCAGCGACCCGCGTTCATCGCCGCTCAGAAGAGCACGAGCGCGCGAGACTGCATGCAACCGCAAGAACATCGGATCGCGATGACCTGCCCTTGCCATTGCAAGAATGCCGTCGGCTAGGTTTTTGCGAACCGAAATCTCGGCGACACCCCCAAGTTCCGTGGCAATCGATATCCATCCCTCGTCCAGGGCCTGACAAAGCATGTGGACAGTTGTCTGATCAAAGGGTGCCTGTTCGAGAAGACGCTTCGCTTGCATGTCTCACTCCTAAAACACGCGAACAGATGAGACAGAGTGCCAGAACATTATTCTGGATCTGTTCAACTTAGCATTCGCAAATCCGCAAGAGGTAAGAGAGGCAGGGCCACACGAGTTGGTCGCAACTTGAGGGGGGTGTTGCGACGCCTCCGATCGGGGCAACGGGGGAGTAGCCGAAGATCGGGTGTGGCCCTGCGTTAGCAAAATGTGTACGCGCATTTGAGCCGCCCAACCCATAAGGATAAACCCGTAGATTATTTTCTGGTAACTACTCGATGAGTCAAATCAGGCCTCGCAGTCGGCGCCTGGTCTTCGAAGCACCTGGCACGCCGGGCTCTCCGTCCGCGTCATTAGGCTACCTCCTTGTCAACTTCATCACGCAGGGCACCAGCACGGGCCAACGCCTTGCTGGCCAATTCCGAGCGCACCTGGCGGATGACCGCTTCGCAGCGTCGTCGTTCCGCGGGGCTTCTCGCATACGGAAACAACCTCGCCGGGATACTGGCCATGGCAACCAGCACGGCACCGGCCAGCTCATCGATCGCTTGATCGAAGATGCTGGCAGGCACCAATTCCTTCATCCGCTCCGCCAATCGCAGCCGAAGCCACTCGGCACGGGCCCTGGCCAGCTCAGCATCGCTCTCAGCGCGGGGGATCTGCGGTGCTGCGAGCGCAGGTGGTCGAGATACTTCAGACGGCTCACATCCTGGTCAACAGGCCATCTGGGCGCCGCTCGATCACGCCTTGCGCCGCGAGCTGATCCACTGCTGATCTGATGGTCGTCGGCGATGGCAGAAAGCTCTGTATCGCAAGCGGGATTTCACCTGGGCCGATGCCGGCATTCATGCCAGCGGCCGCGTGATCAACCGAAAGTTCGATCTCGATCGCAACTATCGCAACACCTCTGAGATCCTCCGCGCCGCGCGCCCGTTCTCTGTGCCACCCGGAAGCGGCATGCAGGGCGTGCTCGCCTTGCCGGTCCAGCCAGACACGCCATCCGCTCGGGGCCTGAGCCCTGGCTGATCCGGCTCGACGACGCGGCGAGCGAGATGCATTACGCAGCGGCGTTGATCGACCTGGCTGCGCGGCGGCCTGGAGATCGGCTGACGACGCCAGCGTGTGGAACCCAGCGACATCGCTGTGCTCTATCCCAGGCGGCGCCCGGATGCGGCTGTGACGACGCTCTGTGACTGGCTGAACGGTTTCACTCGGGCCGTGCTGCCGGCCGGTGGCAAGCCAACTGGCACGCTGCGTGACCAGGCGGTGATCCTGCCGATGCACAGCGCACGCGGCCTGCAGTTCCGCATCGTTCTGCTGCTGTGGACCGATCTGTTGCCCTCGCCTTTCAAAAACCGCAACGATGCCATCGATCGCGGCCTATTCTATGTCTCCATGACGCGGGTGGAAGACATGCTGGTGATCCTGCATTCCGGCAGCTCGTCCTATGTCAAGGAGCTCTACCGCGCGTTAGGAACAGTGCCACAGTAGCAACAAGGCGCAGCGCCCGCTCTATTACGCGCCTCGCCGTGTGCGATCCAACCCGCAGCGGTCGGCATAGGGAGGTGGAATTTAGCTGAGCGCCCAAACCACCCTCCCGCATTTGCCCGGTAGACGGATCGTCTACTTAGCCTTTTCGAAGATAGGAAATGGTACCGGCAACGTCAGTGTCGTCCAGCAATTGAAGTCTGCTATCGCTTCCTGCCTGGCGCGCAGCAGCGTAGGGGGCATACTGCGGATCGGTGGCAAACGCTTGAACGGCCTCCGCGGAAGGATACTCCAACAGTGCGATAACGGTCGTATCCAGAGGTTTTCCTTCGAGGGTCTTTACATTCCCACAGCGTGATAGGTACTTGCCACCGTGCTTGTGAACGAGATTGTGAACGTTGGTCGCGTATTCTGGAACCCAAGCCTCGTCTGTGATCTTGATGTCAGCGATTACATACACTGGCATTGGTTTACTCCGCTTCGTACCTGATCTGGAAATTCTGATGCCAGATCAATACTACACAAACGGCGCGCGCGAGGGGCGAGAGCGTGCATCCAAACGGGGGGAGGGGGTAGCAGGCTCTCGCCAAAGGGGGGGGCCACGGCATCCCGGATAGTCTTTTTTTTCACCGTCTGGTCCGCAATATTGCCGTAACGGCAAAGGAACTTCTCGTCGTTGCCAAAGCTACACGCTGTCGTCGACCCGCCCGATGTGCTTCCCCTCAGCGGTTTTGCTTGACGGAAGTTGCTACGTGAACCGATGATTGCCGCATCGTGGGGAGACGCGGGTCATGTTCGTTAGGACACTGGTAATTGCTGGACTAGTTGGTCTGCTGCCTACAGCAACTCTCGCCGAAACACGGGTACAGGTTTGCATTGGCGACAAACCGCAGAAATGCCCATATCATCAGTATCTCGCCCGTTGTGGTACCGCCGTTGAAGTTGCGGCCAAAGAGGCATGCGGCTCTTCTAATGCAAACCGGCGTCTGCAAATAGGAAAGCAGAGCACCATTAGTGGGGGCAAATGCGGTTACACGTGGTTCGTCGTTCTATGTGGCGAGAATTGAGGGGGCAAAAATCACCTGAACGGCAGCTGTCGATGAGCTGGCGCAGCGACTTCATTCGTTTCGGGTCTTTATTTTTCGCAGCATCTGTCACCCCCAGGCGGGGATGTCGTGCTGCTGGGTTCTGTGTCTCAACCGCACCGGGCTGACTCCGCCAAATGCAGCCTGGCCGCAGCGCCGACCACGCGCTTGGGCTTGCAGTCAGGAGTCTTGAGTAGATCTAACCGAAAACGGGGAGGCCATTGGGTGAGGGTTCCCTGTATGAACTATTTCGGCGCGCAGGGGACTGATCCACCAGACCCCGAAGGCGCCGGCCACGCCTTTGGGCCACCATGGGCGTGGTCTTAGCCCCGCTGTACATCACCATTTCGCCAGGAGCGCGCAAAGCAAGGAGGCCCGCAAGCAGCCTCGCGGGCCTCCTGGGCATCGGATCAGCGCGTTAGTTGTGATCGCGGTCGACCTGCTCAAAGAAGGTCTTGGCGTCGAGTGCGTTGGCTGGGCCGGCGACGCTGGCGATGACCGAAAGCGCAACTAGGGCGGAAAGGATCGTCTTCATAATCATTCTCCTCTTACTGAGCTGATTGGCTGCGGCTTCTGTGTTCGCCGACCAATCAGAAGTGATTGCGGTCAACCCGCTCGTAGAACTCCTTGGCATCCATCGCGACGGCACCGCCCGCGACGCCGGCGATCACTGAAAGGGCAACAAGTGCTGACAAGATCGTCTTCATGGGTATCTCTCCTGAGTGTTCCCAATCCCCGCTGAAGTGCGGCGGGTGTAGTTGTCTCATAGGTTGTTTGAGGCCGCTGTTACCAAGGGAACAACCAGCGCCGCTCATGCAACTGAGCTGGATGCGCAGCCTATCGCGTGGCGGGGCTCGTCAGGCTGCTGCGCGACGCGCGCGCGGTGATCCTCGTCAAGGCGAAACCTGACAGTTCGCCGACAATGGGCGCCCTGGGGTAGCCCGAGACCGGGCGAGCTTGCCGGTCCTCGCTTCATCGGCCAGCAAGTTGCATCAAGAACGACCAGTGAGCCATGCCCATGTTCTTCACATGGTCGAAGACGAATATTACCCTGATGACCTTCAGCTAGCCTTGGGCTACCTGTCGGCGGAGCGACGATGCGAATGGCAATCATCTCAGGTGTCCATGGAAACCTTCCCGCTTTGGAGGCTGTGCTCACCGATATCAAGGGGCGTGGGGCAGATTTCACAGTCAATCTAGGCGATTGCGTCAGCACAGTTGGCAGGGCGAGCGATTGGAGAGCTTCAAAGGTCTCTTTTGGCCACAAAGGGCTGGTGCGTGGGAACCATGACCGATGGATCGAGGAATTACCCGACTAGATAAGGGCGAGACAGCCCGAGCGATCGGCAGGGACCTCAACGTGCACCATGCCACCATCATGAGGCTCGTTAACTGACAACCGGGCGGAATATCAGGGTATCGATTCTCATCCAGGCTTAGCATGAACAGAACTTCGAAGCTGACCATTGGAGTGCTTTCAGAGAGCACGGCGGTAAACGGCGAAACCATCCGCTACTATGAACGGATCGGGTTGTTACCGAATCCTCCACGTAGCCCCGGCGGACATCCCCCGCACAAAAGTGTCCCCTAAAGAAAGGCGCCGGCAAGATCGACGGTCGAAGATTGGCCAACCTTGTCGAGATTGCCGTCCAACCACTCGGCCGCCTTGGCGCGCCCGCTGTCACGCAGGCGGCACAGGAAGTCCCAATCCGGGTTGAGCTTGGTCGCCACTCCGAGCTCGGCCATCGCTGCGTCGTCTCGGATCGAATGGATAAACATGCGGCTGTACTTGTCCCGATCGAGGACATTGTCGTCGATCAGCTTGGTGACGAAAGCGACCGCTCGCATCTCGCGCATGAGCGAGGAGTTGAAACTGATTTCGTTCATGCGATTGAAGATTTCGGCCGCGGTCCTGGGCAGCCTCTTGCGCTCGATCGGGTTGATATGGACCAGGATCACGTCCTTGGAACCGCGGTTGTAGATAAGTGGAAAGATTGCGGGGTTGCCCATGAACCCACCGTCCCAATAGTGCTCGCCATCAATCTCGACGGCGTGGAACAAGTAAGGTAGGCAGGCGGATGCAAGGACCACATCGGCCGACACGGCCTCGTTCCCGAATAGCTTGATCTTACCCGTGCGGACGTTGGTGGCGGACAAGAACAGGCGCGGCGCCTTGTTGCACTTTGCGAGCCGATCGAAATCGATCACCTCAGTAAGCACGTCCTTCAGCGGATTGAAGTTGAAGGGGTTGATCTGGTACGGCGAGAAAACGCGCGTCATAGCTTGAAAGACGAAGAATGCCGGCGAGAACTCCGAGTTGGGGCCGCTACCCTGTAACCAATGCTCCCACGGAAACGAGCGGACGGGGCTGTAGAGCTGCCCGGCGTTTGAGATCTGCCGCCAGAACTCTTCAAGCTTTTCTCGTGCGCCGTCCGGTCCACCGATCGATAGCCCGTAGGCGGCAACGACGGCGTTCATGGCGCCGGCGCTGGTCGCGCTCATGGCCTCGATTGTGAGCCGGCCATCCTCGAGTAGTTTCTCGAGCACGCCCCAGGCGAACGCGCCATGCGCCCCCCCGCCCTGCAGCGCCAGGTTTACCGGTTTCTCATTGGCCCTGGGCGGTATGCCTCGCTGATGCCGTGTCACGGTATCGTCCATCTGCTGTCCACAGGAGGACCGCACTCTCTCGTTATGGCGGAGCCATGCTCCGCATGGACACGCCCTTACGGAGCGTGGGCAGAGCTTGGCGATGCGCGGGGAGAGGAGAGCTGAGGCAGATCGCGGGCGCGCTTGACGAGCGCCACCGAGCGCGGTGCGGAGAGACCCCG
>Ga0075425_100009655_pt1 | contig 10273 bp, 8 predicted proteins | sample SoiMethybrSBSTD4_FD_75300 | JGI IMG/M metagenome (GOLD analysis project Ga0075425, IMG submission 75300) | Bulk soil microbial communities from a Populus tree surrounding site in Tennessee, USA - Soil MetaG P. TD hybrid SBSTD4 | ecosystem: Environmental > Terrestrial > Soil > Tree plantation...
GCTCTGGCCCCGGGCGGATACTGGTCGGCCTACCTCACCCCGCCGCCCGACATGACCCGGTATCGACCGGGTGGGATCGTGGTGGATGTCGGCTGCGGTCAGGGTGGCCAGCTGAGCGCGCTTCGGGAGGCGGGGTGCCGGCCGATTGGGCTCGAGCTGGCCGCGGAGGCGGCCCGCGCGTGCCACGCCAAGGGGCACCCCGTCACCATCGCCGCCGCCGAGAGCCTGCCATTCCGCGACGAGAGCTGCCACGGGGTCCTCTGCAAGGTGGTCCTCCCCTACACCGACGAGCGACGCGCCATCGCGGAGATCGGACGGGTGCTGGCCAAAGGCGGGGTCGCGGTCATCTATCTCCACGGTCTGGGCTACTCGCTCCGGTATCTACTGAAGCCCGAGGTGTGGAAGCTTTCGATCTATGCCGCCCGGACCATCCTCAACACCATGATCTACCGGCTGACCGGCAGGCGCCTTCCCGGATTCCTGGGTGACACCATCTTCCAGTCCGACGGGCGCTTGCGTCGGTACTACCGGTCGGTGGGGCTGACGCTGGAGTCGACGATGGAATCCAAGCGCTTTCTCGGAACGCCGGTGTTCATCGGCCATGTGGTCCGGAAATAAGGCGGCGACCTGAATGTCCCTCTCGCGCCTCGCTCTCGCCTCGATTCGCCTGGCCACTCGGCGGTGGCCACTTCCGTTCGCTCACGGTCTCCCTGCCCACGTCGGCGCCTTCGCCACCAAGATCGGACTGCTCAGGGCCGAATGGTACGAGTTCCAGCCGGGCCTCTGGATGCGGCTGAACGCGCGTGACATGATCCAGCAGACCATTCTGCTTGAGGGGATCTGGGACCCGGCCCTGACCGGTCTCATCGAGGCCAGCCTCGACCCGGGCGACGTGTTCATCGATGTCGGCGCCCACGTGGGCTACTTCACCCTGCTGGCCGCGCGGCGAGTGACGGAGACGGGTACCGTGCTGTCCATCGAGCCGAATCCCGCCGCCCTCGACCAACTCCACCAGAACGTGGACCGCAGCGGCCTGAAGAACGTGCTCGTTGCCCACTCGGCCTGCGGCGATTCCGACGAGCCGGTGCGACTGTACCTGCACACCGAATCGAACTCGAGCATGGCCTCCCTGTCTGCCGCGAACGCAACCGGCGGCGTCGGAGTGGATGTGGCGTGCGCGACACTCGACGACCTCTGCGCGGACCGCCGGATTACTCGCGTCCGCCTCGTCAAGATCGACGTCGAAGGAGCAGAGTTGTCCGTCTTGCGCGGAATGGATCGAATTCTGCGTGAGATGCGCCCGATCATCGTTCTCGAGCTGGAGCCGCGCCTCCTGGCAGCTTTTGGCGCCAGCCCGGATGCCATCCTCGCGCTGCTCGAGGTCTACGGCTATCGCGTGGCCTCCCTCGGGGGACACTCCAACTACGTGTGTCGGCCGACGGACGCACCCTAGCCGCCTGCCAGCGCGCTCCTCACACGTGAACCGGCGAAGACTCGTCGGAGGGATCGTAGTACCCGGGAATCTGCACCCGGAAATCTTGCAGCGAGAACTGACTGCTCGGCGTCTCCATCTGATACAGAGGCACGTCCCCATAGAACGAGGCCCATCGACTGAACGTGCTATAGGTGCTAGCGAGGATGTAGTCGCAGAGACTGAGCGCGTGAAGATCCTCGATCATCTGTCCGGTGCCTTCCGCGATGGAGAAATCGGTAAAACGACGGTGATCGATCTTTCGGTTGGAGAACAGGAGGAATGCTACCCGCTTTCCGGCGAGCAACTCGACGGTTCGGCGCATAACCTGGGCCATGTGCTCGGCATGCTGATATTTGTACAAGGGGTGTGGAGTGTGATCGATTACCGCGTCGAACTGGCGGAGGTGGACGCCGACGATGATCTCGCCGCGGGTGCGGGCTTGCCGGACGACCGCCTGAGCGTTCGCCTCGTGATGCGGGAGTGGCCTGAAGTAGGCCTTGATCACGGTGGAATGCGCGGTCAGCCTGGCGATCGAGGTTCGGAAGAAATAGCCCTCGATCAAGACCAGGCGCTTCCCGGCCGCCTGCGCCAGAAACTGTTCGCTGTCGAGGCGCTGTCGGCCCTCATAGTCGGTGATCACCCGGAGGTCTTCGGGGGGCGGATCCGGCTTCAGGAGCAGGACGCGCACGAGGCGTGCGAACACGTAGTAGTAGAGAAAGACGCGTAATGGTTGGATATTGAAGAAGGTACGCCGAGGCGGGAAACGCGCAAGGACGTCGCGAGAGGTGCTCTCAAAATATCTCGCGTATGCGAAGAAGGATGACCCCCAGATGTCGCGGCCAGTATCTCGCGCGCACGCGAGGACGTGCGCGAAGACGGTAAGCTGGTTTCCGAGAAAGGCGCCCGGATTGGTGGTGATGACGAAGACCGGCGTTCGGCAGAGTGCTCGTAGCGCACGCGAAAAGAATCGGGTGCGGAAGAGGCACGCGAGACACGTGATTGCGGAGTCTCTGAGGTTCATGGGAGACGCGGCGCGGCCGCGTCACTTCTCCCGCTCCGGCGCTCGAGCATGGTCAAGAGTAACGCCTCTCGTCACCGCGCGCGCAGGTAGAATGAATTGGCCGGCCGCAGGGATGAGACAGTAAGGCGGATGGGAGAAAGTCATGGAAGAGACGGTTAGCCCGGTAAACAGTGGAGAGTGCCCAATGGTAGACGGGATCGTCGCCGCTCTCGAGCAGGACGGGGTGGTTCGGGTGCCGGGGCTGTTCGGCGCCGAGCAGCTGGCGGCCATGCAGCAGGCATTCAACACGCGCCTTCGGCAGTTACGCTGGAACAACATCAACGGATACGAGAAGACCGAGCCGCACCGGCACATGATCGAGGACGTGCTGACCCTCGAGCAGGGGTTCGTGGACGTCGCGGTCCATCCGACGGTGAAGGCGGTCCTGCAGCGCTACTTGGGCCGGTACGCCCTGGTCGAGGCCAGGGGGTGGCGGTCGCTTCCGACGAAGCGGGATTTCCACGGTTGGCACGGAGACGAGTGGTACGACCAGGAGGTGTGCAAGGACATCCCCAAGGAAGTGAAGCTGGGCTTTTACCTGACCGACGTGCGGAGCGGGGCGTTCAACTACATTCGGGGCACGCATCAGAAACATCCCCCACGGCGGATTCGCACGGCTGACCTGCCGGCGGTGCCGGCATCGCAGATCGCGGAGCTGACGGGGCCCGCCGGGACCGCGTTCCTGTTCGACACTTCTGGAATACACCGTCAGGGTGTGCCGATGCTGGAGCCGCGACAGGTGGTGTTCCTGAACTACCATGATCCCGCGGTGCCGTTGCAGAAGGAGGACCGGGAGTCTTATCGGTATCATCCACTCCTGCTAAACGCGGCTTTCCTCGGCAACCTGTCCGAAGAGGATCAGCGAATCCTCGGTTTTGGGGACAAGGCAAACTATCGGCCTGGTTTCGACCAGGGCGCTGATTACGAGGCGATGCATCGCACCCTGAGCCGGATTCACGATGCAAATTTGCGGCTTCAGGAGTTACGGGTGCGCTTCGTAGCGAGATTGAGTCGGGGATCGGCCCGGGTACGTCCGTAGGTCGTTGCCCGCACCGATGGCCTTTTCCCCGCCGACTCTCCTGTCCGTCTTCGACGTACAGCCCCGCTTCATCGGGGGAACCGAGACGTACGCCCGGGAGCTGTCGCGGCAACTTGGGCGCCAGGGGTGGCGGAGTGTGCTGTGCTTCGCCACGCCGCCCACGGAAGAGGTCCTGCGCTTCCTCGATCTTCCGAACGTCTCGGTCGAGGTACTGCACGATGACGTTACGCGATTCAATGTGCGGGTGGTCGCGAGAGTAGCTCGCCTTCTCCGCCGCTACAAACCTCGAATCGCACACTTCCACTACGTGGACCTGCTGAGCCTGTATCCGTGGGCAGCCCGATTCCTATCGAGGGCAGACGTGTTCTTCACGGATCATAGCTCGAGACCCGAGGGTGAGCGTAGCGAGCGAGCATCCTTGCCGCGGCGCTGTCTCGCCCGGGCGATCAACTGGCCCGTAACCAAAGTGATCTGCGTCAGCGACTACGGCTACCGCTCGCTGGTGGACCGGGGTCTTTTTCCAGAGAGACGATGCCGGCGCATCTATAACGGAGTCGACCTGAGCCGGGTGGTCGAAAGCCGCGAGCGAGCCGTCGCCTTCCGTGAAAGGTTCTCTATTCCAGATGGCCGAACGATCGTCACTCAGGTGAGCTGGATCATCCCGGAAAAGGGCATTCTGGACCTGCTCCACGCTGCCCAGCGAGTTGTCGCCGAGCGCCCCGCCAGCCACTTCGTCATTGTTGGCGAAGGCGCGTTCAGGCACGAATACATGGCCAAGGGCCGGGAGCTGGGACTCGACGAGCACCTGACCTGGACGGGTCTGATCGAGGACCCCTTCACGGCCGGGGTCTACGACGCCACCGACATTCTGTGCCAGGTGTCGCGATGGGGAGAGGTGTTTGGCTGGGTGATCGCGGAAGCGATGGCGTATGGACGGCCGGTGGTTGCCACGCGCGTGGGCGGCATCCCGGAAGTGGTGAGCGAACCGGAGTCCGGCCTGCTGATCCCTCGTGGGGATGTCGCGGCGCTCACCGAGAACGTGGTCGCGCTGATGGATGATCCGGGTCGACGCATCTCCATGGGGAAGGCCGGGCGCGAGAAGGTACAGACCTGCTTCGACTTGCAGAAGAACGTTGCGCAATTGCTGGAGTCTTACGGACTTCCCGCACCAGCCGTCGTCGAGCGGCCTCGGTGAGTCGCGGCAGCGTTGTCTTTCTTCTTGATTCGGCGCCGTCTACTTGGACTAGCCAGGAGGATCGCCACCTTCGGCTCTGTCAGGCGCTCATCCGGAAGGGCGTCCAACCTGTTCTCGTGTTCGCCCGGCCCCTGCATCCGGAGATCGAGGCCAGGCTCCACTCCAGCGGAGCACACATCAGAGCCATCGACTACGGCGCAGGCCCTCTTCACTATCAACGGGCCCTGCAGGGACTCGTGAGGAAGTTCTCGGTCACCACCGCCCATATTCTCTTCTTCGACTACTTCAGCGCCGTGCCTTGGATAGCGCGGTTTTGTGGTATTCCCTTCGTAATCTACGAGATGCAGAACAGCGGGGAGGTGCGTGCGACGTCCTGGAAGAGGAGGCTCCTCCGACTGCGGACGAAGATCATGACGCACCCCATCACGAAGGTGATCGCGATCTCGGAGTTCGTGAAGCAACAGCTGCTCGCCGCCGGGGTCCCGGGCCGGAAGATCGTGGTCCGGTACTTGGGGGTCGACACGGAGCGGTTCGTTCCGAATCGCGAAGCGCGCGAAGAATGGTCGAAGCGATTCTCCATCCAAGCGGACGAACTCATTCTCTCGACGGTGTCGTATCTGCGACCTTTTAAGAACCCGCAGGTGCTTGTCGCGGCCTGCAAGGAGCTCCGGGATCGCAATGTTCCCGTCCGCCTGCTGGTGGCTGGTGACGGAGAGATGCTCCCGGATCTGAAGGCGCTCGCGAGGCAGCTCGGGGTCGAGGACCGGGTGCACTGGCTAGGAAATGTATCCGACCCCCGGACTCTGCTGCAGGCCTCGGACATCTTCGTCCTCGCTTCGGTCGGGGAGGCATTTGGGCTCGTCCTGGCGGAAGCGATGGCATGCGGAGTGCCGGTGGTGGGAAGCCGCAGCGGGTCGCTCAGCGAGGTTGTGGAGGAAGGGCGCACAGGACTCTTGGCACCGCCACTCGACTCGGTCGGCCTCGCGGAGGCCATCGACACGTTGAGCCGGGACGTCCCGCGAAGGAGAGAAATGGCCGCCCACGGGCTCGCCCGGGTCCGAAGACATTTCAGTGTAGAGATGGCGGTGATGAAGACGATGGATGTCTACGAGTCGCTCTGGAACGACAGCTTTCTACCGGACAGGTCTTGAGGACTCGCTTGTGGCCAGAGCCGCCAGGACGCAGGCAACTGCGAGACGTTACGACCTCGGTTCAGTCCGACGCGTACCGCTCGGGTGAAGGACATGAATCGAACCCTCAGCACATACTTACAGCAATTTAGCCTTGGGAATGCATTGCGCTTCATGCTCTCCGATGTAGCACTGCGCGTGCTCGATGGTGGGCGACGTCGAGCCTATTCGCAGATCGGGGAAGACTTGGCGTTGAGTTGCATCCTACGAAGCGAGCCTGGTTTCTACGTTGACGTCGGCTGTAACCATCCAACGAGAAATTCGAACACGTTTGCTCTCTACAAGGCCGGCTGGAGAGGGATCTGTATCGACGCCAACCCGGAGCTCATCAAGCGGTTCAAGCGGCTTCGGCCGTGCGACGTGAGTGTATGCGCCGCGGTTTCGGATGAGGAGAAGGACCTGACCTTTACCGAGTGTGTGGACGACGCATTCTCTTCTCTGAACGGCGAGCACGTCGCTAGTTGGAAGGCCAGGACGGCTATCAGCAGACAACGAATAGTGAGAACGAGGACGCTCGGCGCTATCTTGAACGAGTTGAAATCGCCGCCCGCGTTCGATCTTCTGTCGGTCGACGTGGAGGGTCACGATGCCAACGTGCTGCGGTCAATCGATCTTGATGCCTATCGACCTCAGGTAATCGTGGTCGAAATGCACGGATTCGACATTAACGCGCCGGAAAAGAGTGACATCTACCAGTATCTCGTGAGGCGAAAGTATCGGCTCGCCGGATTCCTGGTGCTGAACGGCTATTTCGTTCGCTCCGACGCCTAGTTCCGGGGCGATTGACCGAAGTATACGCGCTGAAGCTCAGCGAAGTCGACGCCGATATCCTTGGCATCGGTTGCCGCGCGTCGATTTGGGCTCGTGGGCGAGAGCGTGCCATCCGGGTTGAGGCCGGCTGCGGCAGCATTGGGGAAAGAGGTGTACAGAGCCTGATCGATGTCGGGGGACCGGTTGCGGGTCGGGCCTTGGCCATCTCCGATGTCGGCCATGCTTACGAGGGCGTTGCGGGCGATGGTCGAACCGGGCAACCAGGTCGGATTCGGCTTGGGGGCGCCCACTCCATAAGAGCCGAACCCCATGAGGTTGTTGGTCAAACGGAACCGCAGCAACGCGGGCGGGTGAGCTACCTCGATGTAGTAGGTGGCGTAGCCGACTGGGATGGCGGTGTTGTGGTCCACCAGCAGATCCTCACCGGTATCGCCGCGCCCGCCGGTTATCCCAAAGAAGTTGCGAGTGACGCCCCAGGCGTTGTTGACGAGGGCAATGCGCTTCGTCGGCCGGCTCGACCGTTCGTCATCGCTGGTCTGAAGCGAGAAACCGCCCAGAGAATTCTTCACAATGTTGTTCCGATAAAGCACATCCTGGACCACCGACCATGGGGCCGTACCATCCTGGTTGCGCGGAGTCAGAACGAGGGCAGCTCCGCCCCAGTTGTTCTCCAGGAGATTCCCTTCGATCAGGACACGCTGGGCATTTTTCAACTCCAGCAGGTTCTTGACGGGCCAATTCACGCCGGCGAATTCGGGATCGCCGGGCCGCCACCGAGGAGGCTTGAAGAGATGGTTGCGCCGGATCTCGATGTCGGACGGCACCAGGTCACGGGTCTTGGGGTCTGCACCCCCAAACATGATGTTCTCGGTGCTCGCTTCGAGATAGTTGTTGAGGATCTTGAAGGGGCCGGGGCCGTTGTAGCCGAGGATTGCCTGAGAGTCGGCGCCCGCCGCGTGTATCTCGGATACATGAGAATCGATCACCGCAGACGAGGCACTGTTCAGCAGGACCCCCCGCCGGCTCATGGTTCCGGGTTGCCCGTGAACATAGCAGCGGTCGAGAATCAGATCCCTCGGGGTATCGACGTCAGATGCCTGCTCTCCTCCGAAGGCGACGATGGAGTAGATGTCCTTGACGGAACCGGCGGTCGTGAACTCGATTCCGATGAACCGATAGTGGTGGGCGCCAGGCTCGGTATAGACCGCGGGATTGCTGTCCGGACTCACGAGCTTCGGCATGAGGGGCGCCAGGCCGGGTGTGACACGAGTGCCCGGCGGGGGCAGCTTGTCATCGGGGGCGCCGGAGCGAACAATGATCCACCCGGTCCCCGCCTTCTTGGGGAGGCCGAAGTTCCCCTGAAAGACGGCGCCAGGTTCGAGGGCGATGACATCGCCGGCCTGCGCCGCTTTCAGCGCTCCCTGGAGATCGCCTCCCTTCGGGACCGAGATCGTGCGGCCGGTTGGCGGCCGGTACGAGGTGTCGACGGATGCGCGCGGAGGGGCGGGGGGCACCGTCTGTGTGCTGGGCTGAGTTTGCCCAAGTCCCGTGTTCACTACGACCGCAGGAACGAGCAGCACCAGCAGCAGGCCAGCCACGCGGCCGACGGACTTACGAGCGCTCGGCCGTCGCATGTGACCTGCCGGTACGACGCCGCTCGCGGGCGTCGTGGACCCGGGCTATCAGCGAAGGCCAAAAACGCAGGAGGAGACGCACGGCGGAGAGCTTCCAGCTCCGATGGAAGCCGTTGGCATCCTTTAGCGCCCTGCTCGCCTCTGCGTAGTCTCCCTTCGCTACCGCTCGCTTTGCTCGCTCGAGCCCGGCCTCCGCGTAGAGGCTCCTGATTCGCCACTCCACCGCCGCCCGCTCGTCGCGCGTCAGATCGGTCCGGGCCTGAAACTTCTCCACGACCAGCAAGGCCTTCTCGCTGTGCGTAAGGGAGTCCGAGGACAGGCTGCCCGAGTGCAGGCGTCGATTGAGGAGGACGCGAGGCTGAAAGCCCATGCGGGCCCCTCGCTTCAGCATCCGGGTCCAGAGGTCGAAATCCTCGCCGTGCACGAATCGCTCGTCGAAGAGTCCGGCGTCCAGGATCAGATCCCGCCTCGCCACCACCCCGGACAGGTAGACGGTGTACTCTTCCCGGAGCAGGCTCGTACAGGTGGCGAGCTCCCGGAACGGGGTCGACTCGGCCAAGGCTCGACGGTCCGTCTCCGGCTGCCCCATCATCAGGGCACTGCAGTAGATCACGTCGAGTCCGGTATCCCGCGTGAGGCCGTCGATCTGCTCCTGGAGGTAGGTCGGCTCCCAGGTGTCGTCCGAGTCCAGAAACGCAACGAGCTGGCCCCGGGCCGCCCGGAGCGCGGTGTTGCGGGCCGCGGCCGGTCCCTGGTTCTCCTGGCGCAGATACCGGATGAGAGCCTCCTCGGTGAGGCCCAAGCGATCCACTTCTTTCCGGTCTGGGGAGCCGTCGTCGACGACGACGAGCTCGTAGTCGGTAAAGGTCTGGGCCCGAACGGACTCGAGCGCTTCGCTCAGATAGCGGGCCCGATAGAACGGGATGACGACACTCACGGTGGGTGCCGCCATGCTGGTCGCTAGCGCCGCCAGGCCCCCGCGAAGAAGAAGTTCCGGACCTTCTCCAGCGGGGTGCGGCCGGAATAGGACCCCTGCCAAGGCACGTCACACGCCTTGCAGATGCCGATGTCTTGGGGACGCTTCTCGGTCAGGGCTCGCCGCAGGCTCATCATCTTCTCGCCGTTCCAGATCTTGTCTGCGGGCTCCTCGAGGAGGTTGCCGAGCACATACTCGCTGCGGAGATCACGGCAGCACCCGACCACGCGGCCCGCGAAGTCGATGGTGAAGTTCACCCACGGTTGATGGCAGAGAGTATAGAGTGTGCGCTCGGTAGTCTCGGCGGGCTTGCTCAGATTCACCAGGCTCTCGCCGAGCGCATTGTGAAAGTACACCGGCATCACGGTCACTCGATCTGACCACTCCGGGAACAATGCCCGCGTGCGAGCCATCAACTCCTTTGCCTCTTCGGGTCCTGCCGCGTGGGTCGCCATGTCCTTGATGACCACCCGGAAGTCCGCGTGCTGCTGCTCCCCTGCCCGGAGCAACTGACGGATGCCCTCCAGCGTCTCTTCCCACACGCCCCTCACCCGGAGTCGCTCGTAGGTGGCCTTGTCGGCGCAGAAGTCCGTTCCCACCATGTGCAGGCCGGCCTGGACCAGGCGGTGAGCACGCTCCTCCGAGAGAAGGGAGCAGTTGGAGGATATGGTCACGTAGATGCCCAACTCCGTCAGGTGCTCGATGTAGGCTTCGAGCCGCTTGTTGAGAAGCGGCTCCCCGTCGCGATGCAGCGAGACGATCCGCACATCGAAGCACGAGCGGAGGTTGGAGATGATGCGCTTGAAGTCGTCGAGCGACATGATGCCTCGCCCGTTGACGAAGTGATGCTCCTGGTCGCTCTGCGGGCAGTAGACGCACCGGAAATTGCAGGAATTGATGGTCTCGATGGTGAAGAACACGGGCTGGCCCCAGA
>Ga0075425_100009657_pt1 | contig 10270 bp, 9 predicted proteins | sample SoiMethybrSBSTD4_FD_75300 | JGI IMG/M metagenome (GOLD analysis project Ga0075425, IMG submission 75300) | Bulk soil microbial communities from a Populus tree surrounding site in Tennessee, USA - Soil MetaG P. TD hybrid SBSTD4 | ecosystem: Environmental > Terrestrial > Soil > Tree plantation...
GTCCGTCTCCTTGACTGCGGTGGTTCAGGCCTTCCTCAAGACCGTCGAGCCCCAGTTCGAGCAGCACCAGATCCGGCTCGAGAGCCGCCTCAGCCTGGAGGCGCCGCTTCAGCTGGATCGGCAGAAGATCGTGCGGGTGCTCCACAATGTGGTGGGCAACGCACTGGAGGCCATGAAACCCGGGGGTACGCTGACGGTGGAGACGAGCATGCGCGAGGATCGGGCGGTGCTCGCCATCGCCGACAATGGGTGCGGCATGGATGCCGAAACCGCGTCCCGGGTCTGTGAGCCGTTCTTCAGCCAGGGAAAAGTGCGAGGCTCGGGGCTGGGGATGGCCATCGTCCGGCGCATCGCGGAGCAGCACTCCGCGACGCTCGCCATCATCAGTGCGCCGGGCCAGGGCACGCGGGTTGAATTCCTCTTTCCCCTGAGCGTCCCGACCACCTCTTCCCGTTGACACTTCCAATTCGGCTTCGATAACATCCGCCCGCCCGGACGCGAGGTCCGGCGGCCGGGGGCCTTTTCGTGAATCGAAGTCTCGACGCCATTTTCCGCCCGAAATCGGTAGCAGTGGTGGGCGCTTCGCGCCGCATCGGTTCCATCGGCGGCGAGATTCTCGCGAAGCTGCTTCAGGCTGGGTTTGAAGGCGCCGTCTATCCGGTGAATCCCCACACTTCGTACCTCCACTCCATGAAGTGCTATCCCTCCGTGCGGGCCATCCCGGATCCGGTCGACCTGGCGATGATCGTGGTCCCCCGGGATCAGGTCCTGGGAGTCGTGGAGGAGTGCCGGCGCAAGAAGGTGCGCGGGCTCGTGGTCATCACCGCGGGGTTTCGCGAGGCGGGCGAGGCGGGGGCCCGCCTGGAGGAGAAGCTTCGCGACAAGGTGCGCGGAGCCGGAATGCGCATGATCGGCCCGAACTGCATGGGCGTGATCAATACGGATCCAGCGATTCGCCTCAACGCCACCTTTGCCGCCTCGGCGCCGACCCGCGGCAAGGCCGGCTTCATGTCCCAGTCGGGAGCCCTTGGGGAAATCATTCTGGCCAATGCCCGGCAGATCAACCTGGGGATCTCCATGTTCGCCAGCGTGGGAAACAAGGCGGACATCTCGGGCAACGATCTGATCGAGTATTGGGAGAACGATCCCTCCACTAGCGTCATCCTGATGTACCTGGAGAGCTTCGGAAATCCCCGCAAGTTCACGACCATCGCGCAGCGCGTCACACGCAAGAAGCCGATCATCGTGGTGAAATCCGGGCGGACCGAGGCGGGGGCCCGAGCCGCGTTCTCCCACACCGGAGCTCTCGCCGGGGGGGACATGGCTTCCTCCACGCTCTTCGATCAATGCGGCGTCCTGCGCGTCAATACGATCGAAGAGTTGTTCACGCTCGCCACCGCCTTCACCAGCCAGCCTCTTCCCCGCGGGAACCGAGTGGCCCTGCTCACCAACGCCGGCGGGCCGGCCATCATGGCCACCGATGCCGCGGTCACGCTCGGATTGACCCTGGCCCCGCTGGAGGAGAAGACGCGTCGAACCCTGAGAAAAAAGCTTCCCCCGGAGTGCAGCGTCGCCAATCCGGTGGATCTCATTGCCTCCGCCGACGCCGATCGGTATGCCGTGGGCCTGAAAGCGCTGCTGGCGGATTCCACCGTCGATGGATTGATGGTCCTGTTCGTGGCCCCGACCATGATCAACTCGCGGGAAGTTGCCAAGACGGTCGTGCGGTATTCCCGCAGGAGCCGGAAGCCGGTGCTCACCTGCTTCATGGGGAAGGATCGCGGCGCCGAAGGGGTCCAGACGCTTCGCGATCATTCCATCCCCGTCTACTCATTCCCCGAGGAATCAGCCCAGGCCATGGCGGCGATGCATCGCTATCGGCTCATCCGCGAGCGCAAGCGGGGACGGATCGTCCGATTCCAGGTGAACCGCCGCAAGGTTGCGTCTCTGATCTCGCGGGTCCGCAAGAGCAAGCGACTCCAGCTTTCCCTGCAGGAATCCCAGGAGGTTCTGTCCGCCTATGGCTTTCCGCAGCCGCCGGGAAAGGTGGTCATGGGAGCCGCGGGCGCCATCGGCGCTTCTCTGGAAATCGGCTATCCGGTGGTGCTCAAGGCGGTCCTGCCGCAGATCTCTCACAAGACGGAGGCGGGCGCGGTTCAGGTCGATCTCCGCAATGCGGACGAGGTGGGGCGTGCCTATCAGGAAATGGCCCGTCGGCTGAAACATCGCTCGCTTCCGGTCCTGGTCCAGAAGCTGGTGAAGGGTGGCCGGGAGGTCATCCTGGGCTCGTTTCAGGATCGCCAGTTCGGCACGCTCCTGATGTTTGGATTGGGCGGGGTATTCGTGGAGGCGATGAAGGACGTGACGTTTCGGGTGCATCCGATCACCGACCGGGAAGCGCGCGAGATGATCACCTCCTTGCGGGGATACGCCTTGCTCAGCGGCTTCCGCGGTGAGAAGGGCGTGAGCGAGAAGGTGCTCGAAGCCATGCTGCTGAGATTGTCGCAGCTTCTGACGGATTTCCCCGAAATCGAACAGGCCGACATCAACCCGTTCATCGCCGGCGCCACACTTGCCGACTCCTTCGCCGTGGATGCCCGCATTTCCCTGTCTTCGCGGTAAAACCCAGCCCCGATAATTTGACGCTCCTCATTGCCGCTGAGATAATCCAGTCCGATTCTTCCATCGAATAGCCGGGGTCGAGCTGCCATGGGACTGGTCTTTCATCACACGACGATTCTCTGCGTGCGGCACAAAGGCCAGGTGGCCATGGCGGGTGACGGGCAGGTCACCCTGGGGCATTCGGTGGTGAAGCACGGCGCGCGCAAGATTCGCAAGGTGCACAACGGCTCGGTGCTGGCCGGTTTCGCCGGCTCAGCGGCCGATGCCATCGCGCTCTTCACGAAGTTCGAAGCCAAGCTGGAGGAATTTCGCGGCAATCTGGAGAGGGCCTCGGTGGAGCTGGTGAAGGACTGGCGGACGGACAAGATGCTGCGTCGATTGGAGGCGCACCTGGTCGTGGCCAACGGGGGCCACGCTTATATGCTGTCCGGCACCGGAGACCTCATCGAGCCCGATGACGGGCTTCTTTCGCTGGGATCGGGCGGGCCGCTGGCGCTGGCGGCGGCGCGGGCGCTTATCGCGCATACCGATCTCGACGCCAAGACCATCGCCATGGAATCCATGAAAATTACCGCCGCCATCGACATCTATACCAACGACAACATCAGCGTCGAAACGCTTTGAAAGGCCGTTCCCCATGGTCTATTACATGCCCGGGGAAGTGACCGAGAAGGTTCCGCCCAGGGAGGCGGAATTGACTCCCCGTCAAATTGTGATGGAGCTGGACAAATACATCGTCGGCCAGCGTGCCGCCAAGCGGGCCGTGGCGATCGCCTTGCGCAACCGCACGCGCCGCCTGAAGCTCCCTCCCGAGATGGCCGACGAGGTGGCTCCCAAGAACATCATCATGATCGGCCCGACCGGGGTCGGGAAAACCGAGATTGCGCGACGTCTGGCGCGGCTCACCAGCTCTCCCTTCATCAAGGTGGAGGCCTCGAAGTATACCGAGGTGGGATATGTAGGAAGGGACGTGGAGTCCATGATCCGCGACTTGGTGGAGCTGGCGGTAGAGCTGGTTCGCACGGAGAAGGTGGCGGAAATCCGCCAGCGGGCGACGCGCAATGTCGAGGATCGACTCCTGGACCTGCTCTTGCCTCCCATGGAACGCCCGGCTCCCGGATCGACGACGGCGGTCCCCTCGTCGGATGCCTTGGAGCAGCACGAGAGGACCCGCGAAAAGATTCGGCAGCAGCTCCGCTCCGGCGACCTGGAGGAGCGGTTCCTCGAGCTGGATGTGCGCAGCTCCACCTCTCCCGCCATGCGTATTTTTTCCAACGCCGGGATGGAAGAAATGGACTTGAACTTGAAAGACATGATGCCCGGTCTGTTCGGGAACCGCAGCCGCAAGCGCCGGATGATGGTTTGCGAGGCCCGGGAGCACCTCCTTCGCGAGGAGGAAGAGAAGCTGATCGACCCGGACACGGTGGCGAAGCAGGCCATCAAGAGGGCTGAAGAGTCGGGAATCATCTTCCTCGACGAGATCGACAAAATCGCAGGCCGTGAATCGGGCCAGGGCCCGGACGTGAGCCGGGAAGGGGTGCAGCGGGACCTGCTCCCCATCGTGGAGGGGACCACCGCCAGCACCAAACACGGCATGGTGCGAACCAACCACATCCTTTTCATCGCGTCCGGGGCCTTCCACGTCAGCAAGCCCTCCGACCTGATTCCGGAGTTACAGGGGAGGTTTCCGATCCGCGTGGAGCTCGACATCCTCACGGAGCAGGATTTCTTCCGGATTCTGAAGGAACCGAAAAACGCCCTCACCCACCAGTACGTGGCGCTCATGGAAACGGAGGGCATCCACCTGAGCTTTGCCGATGATGCGCTGGAGACGATCGCCCACTATGCGGCGGAAGTGAACGAGCGAACCGAGAACATCGGCGCGCGTCGCCTCCACACGCTGATGGAAAAGCTGCTGGATGAAGTCTCCTTCGCCGGAGGCGAGATGGAGGAGAAGTCTCTCGTCATCGATGCGGCCTACGTCCGGCGGATGCTCGCGGACGTGATCCGGGATCAGGACCTCAGCCGGTACATTCTCTGACCGCCACCTTCCCCTGGGGATGCCTGGAGGCTGTCCGTTCATGAGGCAGAAGTTGGGACGGCCTTCTCCCACCCTCGCGATTTCCCTGGTTTTACTGATCGGCGGGTCGCTGCTGGGAGTCGGTTGCGGGAAGAAGGGACCGCCCCTGCCACCGCTCAAGCGCGGCCCCGATCGGATTACCGGTGTCTCGGCGAAGCAGGAGGGCAACGATGTGGTGTTGGTGGGACTTCTGCCTCAGCACAGTCAGGACGGTGGCCCCTTGACCCCGATTACGGAAGTGCGGGTTTTCCGCCTGGACCGCGGGGGGATTGTCGGCGGGAAGGGAACAGCGAGCAAAAGCTTTCAGCGGACTGCGATGAAGCAGTTCACAAAGGACGCGAAGCGTGTTGTCTCTCTCACGGGGGAAGCGCTGACCGCCGCTCGAACCGGGAGGCGATTGAGCTTTTTGGATCCTAAACCGCTCGGTGGTCCCGTTCCCCAGGGTGGAAAGGACCTTACCTACGCATTGACTGCGGTGGATGCTGAAAATCGTTCCTCGCTGCTCTCGCCGTTCGCCGCCATAAGGCTCCTGCCGCCCCCTGAGCCTCCGGCCAACCTCAAGGCTGAGCTGTCCGAGAAGAGCATCCAACTGTCGTGGGAGGCGCCTCCGGCCCAAGCGGAAGGAGGGACTCCGCTGTACAACGTCTATCGTTCTGAAACGGAGGGAGTCTATCTGGAGCATCCGCGAAACGAATCGCCGCTCACGATGCTCCTGTTCGAAGATACCAGCTTCGACTTCGGGAAACATTACTCCTACATGGTGCGCTCGGTGATGGTTTCCGGAGAATCCAGCCGGGAGAGCGTCAATTCCACCTCTTTGGCGGTCGACCCCAAGGACGTGTACGCGCCCGCGTCGCCGAAGGGTTTCGCGGTTTCGGCAGAGGCGGGGGTGCTGAAGCTCTTCTGGTTCCCCAACGATGAAACGGACCTCGCGGGATACAAAGTCTTTCGATCCGAGTCCGAGACCGGCGATTTCGTAGAAATCGCCAAGGTGGCCCCGACCGAAACGAGCTATGTGGACCAGGCGGTAAAGCCCGGGGTCAGGTACTATTATTGCCTCACGGCGGTGGATGGCGCCGAACCTCCCAATGAGAGCGGCCGATCGGAGGTTCGGGGAGATCGGCTCCCGCCCGAAACCCCATCGGCGCCTTCGAAAAAGCCCCGTAAGCCCTGAGGAGCAGGCCATGGAGTTTTTCAAGATGTCCGGCGGAGGCAACGATTTCATCGTTGTCGACAACCGATCCACGATCGTCCGCCCGGAGGCCGTCCCAGAGCTCGTGAGGAGAATTACGGTCCGCGCTCTTTCCGTGGGCGCCGACGGCGTGATTTTCATCGAGCCATCCCGAATTGCCGACCTGAGGGCGACCTTCTTCAATCCCGATGGTTTGACGACCTTCTGCGGCAACGGCGGCCGATGTGTCTCCCGCCTGGCGTACCTGATGGGGCTGGTGGGGCCGAGAATGCGAATCGAGACCATTAAGATGGTGCACGATGCGGTCGTCGAAGGGGAGCGGGTCCAATTCAGCATGCCCCCTGCCCAACGTCTGAGAACCGGAGTAAACCTCTCGGTGGATGAAATGCCGCTCGAGCTGGCTTTTATCGACACCGGCGTGCCGCATGCGGTGGTGTTCCGGGATACGCCTCACTCGGTCTCAATCCATGATCTGGGAAGAAAAATCCGCCACCACCCTGAGTTCGGCCCCGAGGGAACCAACGTGAATTTTGCGATGGTGGTGGACGAGCACACACTCGCGATACGGACCTACGAGCGTGGCGTCGAGGGGGAGACCCTCTCCTGCGGAACGGGGTGCGTGGCGGCCGTGCTCGCGAGCGCGGCTTTGGGAATGACACGCTCCCCCGTGGCGTGCTGGACACGCTCCGGGGTGACGCTTTCGGTACAATTCAAGGGCTCATCAGGGGCGTACACCCATGTTGTTCTAGAAGGAGACGCTCGTCTGATTTTTCAAGGAAACCTCGGCAGCGAAGCGACCCGCGGTTTCGATCCTCCTCGTCGAGGATGACAGCAGGATTGCCGCCAACCGGAATCCCCAAAGGGAAGACAAGCACCCCGAAGCCCATTTTGCGCCTGGTCCGTCTTTCCGCAGGATGGGCGCTGCTCGTCTTGGGGGTCATCGGGCTTTTTCTCCCGGTCCTGCAGGGGCTGGTCTTCATCGCCTCCGGGTTGGCCCTCCTGAGCACGGATCTCCCCTGGGCCAAAAGGCTGCTGGAGAAATTCTCCCGCTGGCGGACCGAGCGGCTCGGCTCCGGTCGTCCCCCGGATTCCTCCACCCCGTCAAACCGTTCCAAGTCTCCTCCGAACGCGCCATTCTGACCCCCTTGTGGGGCATTCATCCCCGGACCTCACAGGCTGACTCTCGATAGCTCCGCCTCCATCACTCCACGCGAGCTCTCGCGACCCGACTTGCAAGCTGTTTACAATGAGCAAATTAGGCGATGTGCGCACGATTGCTGAACTGGAGTCGCGAGAGATTGTGACGGATTAGGCGGGAATGAACACTTCTGGCAGCCAATTTGCTGTTGTGAATCGCCCGGAGGTGCTAGCCATGTGGAAATCGCTGCTTCCTTACGCTACCTCGTACGACGAATTCATCAACCCTGACGAGGAAACGAGACTCGAAGCGCTCATCTCAGATCCAGAATCTCTGAAGCATGAACAGTCGGTTATTCGTAAAGAGACCCTTGAGGTCCTGAAGGGCGCCTTGCGAGGCCTCCCTTCCCGGGAGCGCTACATCCTCGAGCGCAGGTTCGGAATCGTCGACGACGTGGAGATGACCCTAGGCTCCATCGCCCATATTTTGAAATTGAGCAAGGAAAGGGTACGTCAGCTGGAGCGCGATGCCCTCGGTAAGCTACGTTTGACTCTGGCCCAACGACGGCAGGATCTTCTGATCAGTTGAGTAGCTTCCTCATCTACCCCCCCCCGCTGTTGCCCCGTCCCGGCGAGTGCCGGGACGGGGAGAAAAAAACCGTTGACAAGGGTCGAAGGAACGGCTTAAAGTTCGCCGGTTCAAAGGGAACTGGCGATCTAAACCCCCGACGACTTGGGTGAAACTCCACCCTCGATGAGGGTGGTTTCGTCCGTGAATCACGGCGCCGTGTAGCGGTTTGCCTGCAGCGCGAGTCTCAAGCTGAGTGCCCGAATCGGCGATTTGGAGGTATGATGAGGCACGCAGCAAGGACTTGCTTCGAATGAGAGATGCCGGGGGGGAAGCGAGGGGGTCCGACCGGCAGATTGTTCCACTCCAGGTGCCTCCAAATAGCTGAAGAGACTGGGTCGGGTTAACCCGGTACGCCAGGGGGAGCATCGTTGAAGAAAGCGTTTTGGATCGCCTTGCTCGGCGCTCTTTTGATCACAAGCTCCGGCTGCCAAAAGCTCCAGGCCCGGATGACCATGAGAGCCGCGAATGAGCTCTACCGCGCCGAAAAATACAACGAGGCCATCAAGAAATACGAGCAGGTGAGCGCCATCGATCCCTGGTGGGCCGATGCCTACCGCAATGCAGGCCTTTGCTATCTGGCGCTTTACCAGCCGGGTTCCCTCCACCAGAAGGACATCGAGTACTCCACGCAAGCCATCATCAAGCTGCGGCGTTACCTCCAGTTCGTGCCCGATGACGAGCGGACGGAGGACCTCCTCATGGACGCTTACATGAAGACCGCGCGCTATGAGGAGGCGGTGAACTTCTACAAGGAAAAGCTCACCAAAGATCCCAAGAACAGCAAATACCTGATGACCATCGGGATGATTTACGCCAAGGCGAACAACTTCGAGGAAGCCCGAAAATGGTTTCATGCGCGTGCCGAGGCCGACGCCAAGAACCCGGAGGCCTGGTATTCCCTCGGGGTGCTCTGTTGGGAGCGCGCGTTCAAGAATCAGGAGCTGACGGTGGACGAGCGGCGGGCCCTCATCGATGATGGAATGGACGCTCTCCAGAAGGCGGTGCAGTATCGTCCTGATTATTTCGAAGCGTACAGCTATATCAATCTCCTATACCGCCAGAAAGCCCTGACGGAGACGGATCCCGAGCAGTCCATGAAGGATATCCAGGAGGCTGACGCCAACCAGAAAAAGGCGATCCAGCTGCGCAACGAGCAAATGAAGAAGGGTGCATGAAAAACAGCTTGGGTGTAAGGGAGGACTCGTCCGTTGTTTGATCAGATGGTGTTCTCCACCAAGGACCGGCGAGGCGGCGGGAAGTGGTATTTCATGCCCGTTTCCATCGCCCTGCACGCACTGGCCCTGGGCGGAATCATCTTCGCATCCTTCTTGTCCGTCGGGAGCATTCCCGAGCCTCCTATCGTGGTGACTTTCATGGCGGCCCCCCCGCCCCCGCCACCTCCTCCTCCACCGCCCCCACCCAAGGGGGGACATGTGAAGCCGAAGGAGACGCCGAAGATCGAGGAGATCAAGCCGATCATCCCGACGGAAATCGTCCAGCCCAAGGAGGTTCCCAAGGAGGTTCCCAAGCCGGTGGAGACACCTGCCGAGAGTGAAGAGGAAGAAGGCGTGGAAGGCGGGGTGGAAGGCGGCGTCGAAGGGGGTGTGGTCGGAGGCGTGGTCGGTGGCGTCATCGGCGGTGTCATCGGCGGCGTTCTGGGCGGCGTGCCGGGCGGTGTCCCCGGGGGAATGCTCGATCAACCCCTGTACGCGGGGTTCGGTGGAGTCACCAACCCGGAGCTGATCCAATCCAGCAAGAAGCTTCCCGTCTACCCCGAATTGGCCCGCAGAGCCAAAGTACAGGGGCAGGTCATTCTCCAGGCTGTGGTCCACAAAGACGGCACGGTGGGCGAAATCACCGTACTGAAGAACCCGGGACCGAAGCTGGGGTTCGACGAAGCAGCAATCCAGGCGGTGAAGGAATGGCACTACAAGCCGGGATTGCAGAACGGAAAGCCCGTGGACGTGTACTTCACCATCATTGTAGACTTCTACCTGAGCCAGTAGGATCCGACATCCCCTGGGGAATCGAGGAGGCAACCCAAAATGGAATTCGGAATCGTAGCAATCTTCAAGCACATGGGCTGGGAGGCGATGGGCGTGGCCCTCATCCTGGCCCTCATGTCAGTCTGGACGATCAAAGTCACGTTCGATCGCGTACTGCTCTACCGGGCAGCGAGAAAGCAGTCCATCGACTTCCTCCCCCTGGCCACGCAGTGCCTGAAGAACAACAAGCTCCGCGAGGCGGTGGAGCTGGCCAAGAAGTACCGGAAGAGCCATCTCTCCCGAGTCATCGCGGCGGGCCTCCAGGAAATGCAGTCGGAATCGGATGACGGCATCGAGGGTGGGCTGATGCTCGATGCGATTCGCCGGGCCATGGACCGGGAGTCGATTCTCGTGAGCACAGAGCTGAAGAAGGGAATCTCTTCCCTCGCCACCATCGGCACTACGGCGCCTTTCATCGGACTCTTCGGAACGGTTTACGGAATCATCCACGCATTCCAGGCCATGGCCTCTTCCGGATCGGGCGGTCTGGCGTCGGTCTCCGCCGGTATTTCCGAAGCCTTGATCACCACGGCGTTCGGGCTGTTCGTCGCGATTCCCGCCGT
>Ga0075425_100009658_pt1 | contig 10270 bp, 8 predicted proteins | sample SoiMethybrSBSTD4_FD_75300 | JGI IMG/M metagenome (GOLD analysis project Ga0075425, IMG submission 75300) | Bulk soil microbial communities from a Populus tree surrounding site in Tennessee, USA - Soil MetaG P. TD hybrid SBSTD4 | ecosystem: Environmental > Terrestrial > Soil > Tree plantation...
AGGCGTCGCCCTGGGCCCCGGAGCAGCCAGGAGTGCAGCATCTGCATTTCAAGTACGGGCCGATCGCGATTCAGCCCGGGCAGAACAACATCAGCTTCAGTGAGGGTCAGGTCCCGAAGCCGGGCGAGGACGGCTACATCGTCGGGATCCATCCCAACCTGCGCACGAAAGACGGGAAGGTCCCACCGGTCGACGTGATCCACCTGCACCACGGCGTGTGGCTGAACCAGTCCGCCGAACGGGACCGCTCCCGGGGAGCGCCGAACTTCTTCGCCGCCGGCGAAGAGAAGACGATCATGAAGTTGCCGACCGGCTACGGGTACCCGTACAAGGCGTCCGACAGCTGGCTGCTCAACTACATGATCCACGACCTCACGCCGGGGCCGTACCAGGTGTGGATCACGTACGACATCGACTTCGTTCCGTCCTCGTCGCCGGCCGCGCAACAGATCACGCCTGCCCGACCGATCTGGATGGACGTCCAGAACGGCAGCATCTACCCGGTGTTCGACGTGATCAAGGGCTCGGGCACCAACGGCACCTTCACGTACCCGGACCAGGCGAACGATCCGTACGGCACCGGGCGGCAGAAGAACACGTATCGCGTCGATCGCGACACCGTGCTGTTGGGCACCGCCGGTCACTTACATCCCGGTGGCCTGCACGACGACCTGTACGTCGATCGCCAGGGCGCGACCGGGGCCCCCGGGTCCAGCGTCGTGAAGGGAAAGCCGGACACCGCGCACCTGTTCCGCTCAGTGGCCGACTACTTCGAGCCCGCGGGCGCCGTGAGCTGGGACGTTTCGATGACCGCGACGCCTCCCAATTGGAGGGTGCAGGTCCACGACGGAGACGTGTTGCGGATCAACACGACCTATGACACCAAGCGCGCGTCGTGGTACGAGTCGATGGGCATCATGATCGTGTGGGCGACGGACGGTACGAACGGCCGCGACCCGTTCACCACCAAGGTGGACACCAAGGGTCAGCTCACGCACGGGCACCTACCCGAGAACAACCACCACGGTGGGCAGAAGACCACGCTGCCGAACACGAGTCGCTTTGCGCCCACGGATGCGTCCACGGTCGGCATCGACAACTTCCTCTATGCGGTCGGTGACGCGACCGGCAAGCACCAGATCCCCAGGGTCAAGGCCGGGCAGTCGATCACGTTCACGAACAACGACGCCACGAAGGACGCGAACGGCATCTGGCACTCGATCACCGCGTGCCGCGCGCCGTGCAACAAGGAGACGGGCGTGGCGTACCCGCTCGCGGACTCCAGTGTGCAGTTCGACTCCGGGCAGCTCGGCGCGGCCGGCCCGCCGAGCGCGGGCCGCGTCACGTGGAACACGCCGGCCGACTTGAAACCCGGCACGTATACCTACTTCTGTCGCATCCACCCGTTCATGCGCGGCGCGTTCCAGGTCGCGCAGTAGCCCGGTTCAGTTCTTCAACCGTCGGCGCGGTGCCCTAAGCGCCGGTCCAACAGCCCAGCACGGTCATGCCCACGCCGAGCGCGACCTGATCCCGGGTCTCGTGTCCGGATCCGAACGGCTCCGGCAGACCCGACGTGTCGACCAGGAGAACCTTGTAGTCCTTCCGGACCACGAGTGAGCCGTTGGTGGTCACGAAGGCCCCCTGGGCGACGCCGCTGAGATGCTCCGCCTCACCGAGCTGGGCGTGCAGCGACTTGAAGTACGCCGTCGTCGCGGTCCGGCTGGAGAGCTCCTTTACGGACAGCGTCATGGTGCCGTCGGGGTACACGTAGCGACACGAGTAGACGTGATCGACCCACGTCGGGTCGGTCACCGCGGTCGTCGCGACCCCGAGCGCCGAGGCGAGGTCTTTCTGCGCCTCAGGTGCGCACACCATCCGCGCCGACTCGGACGGATTGGGCCCGGCCGGCTGGGCGACATGTCGGACCGCCCTGGCGCCGGTCCCTCGTGGCGTCGATTGTGTCGCCGAACCGCCCGCGACGAACAGCAACCAGGCACCCGCGAGCGCCACCACAACGAGAAGTGCGCCGGCGACGTAGGGAGCCCGCAGGCGACGGTTGGTAGTTCTGCGTCCGGTCACCCGGTCCTCCGAGTGCAATTGCTCGTCACGACGGTACCAACAACATCTCGGCGCTCGGTTTCAGGCCCTCAGCGCCTCGGCTCGCGGTGCACTCGCCGAGCACGCGCGCAATAGTCGAAGGATGTCCACAACAACCGAGCGCACCGGGCTGCTGAGGCGCGGTCTTCGCCTCGAGTACGCCACTCTCGGCTGGAACGTCCTGGAGATCGGATTCCTGGGCTTCGCCGCGATCATGGCCCGCTCTGTGGCACTGGCGGGGTTCGCGCTCGATTCGTGCATCGAAATCTTCGCGTCGCTTGTTGTCGTGTGGCAGCTCAAGGGGACTGCGACTCGGGAGCGCGAGCAACGGGCGGTCCGTTTGATCGGGTTCGCGTTCCTCGGCCTCGCGCTCTACCTCATCGGCCAGACCGCAGTCACTCTCGCTGCGGGCATCCGTCCGGACTCATCCGTGCTGGGGATCGGCTGGCTCGCTGCGACTGTGGTCGCCATGTTCAGTCTCGCGGCGGCGAAGGGGCGCACCGGGCAGGCGCTCGGGAACGTGACCCTCCAAACCGAGGCGAAGGTCACCATGATCGACGGGACATTGGCCGCCACCATTCTGGTCGGACTCGTGCTCAACGCCGCCTTCGGCTGGTGGTGGGCCGACCTCGCCGGAGGAGCGGTCATCATCGGGTACGGACTACGCGAGGGTTACGCCGCGCTCCGAGGCTCGAGCTGACCGCCGTCCGCGTCGACACGATGTCTCAGTGCTGAAGAAGATCTCGCGGGCGAGAGACGGAGCCGCACGAGCGAGAGCGCGCCGGCGGCGGCGGGAAGCACCGTCGCGGTCGCCCGGTAGACGAGCACGGCAGCGAGGCCGGCGGCGAACGGAACCCCGCCGCGGTGGAGGAGGAGAGGGACGACCGCCTCGACGGTTCCGAGCCCGTCCGGAAGCAGGGGCACGAGCGAAGCGATCATCGCCGCGCCGTAGACGAGCAGGAACTCGCCGGGGCGGGGGTGGATGCCGACGGCCTCGAGTGCGAATCCGAAGCACAGAGCGTCGCACGCGATTGACGCCGCCGCGACCAGCACGACGGCGATTCGGTTCCGTCGGTTCCCCAGGACCTGTTGGGCGTCGGACCACCACGACGCACCCGCGGCGCGGAGGTCACTGATCGGTGCAGCAGGCTTCCAGAATCGGGCCCGACCCACGACGACGGCTATCCACTCGGCGGTCTGGCGCCGGCCGGCGAGCCATGCGGTGATCGCGAGGACACCGAGAACTCCGGCGGCGGGCAGTCCGAACAGCCACGGCCGAGCGAGACCGCCGCCGACGCGAAATTGAACGACGGCGGCGATGACCACTGCGTTGAGGGCGACGAGGGCGAAGGTGGCCCGCGTCGTGTACCACTCCGAGAACGCGAGCGCGAGCCGGACTCGGCGGGTGTGAACCCCCCGCCGGTGAAGCTCGGCGGAGGCGAGGGCGAGGCCTTCGGCGGGCGCCGCCGGGAGCACGTTCCCCAGACCTGAGAGGACGAGGCCGACGCCGAACGTCGTGCGTCGGGAGACTCCCGCCTCAGAGCCCACGAGGCGATGAACCAGCAGGCCCAGGAGGAGGAAGCTGGCACCCTCGCACGCAAGGCCGACGGCGGCCCAGCCGAATTGCGCGGTGGCCAACGAGCTCACGGCGTCGGCGAAGCCACTCGCCGAGAAGACGACCGTGTAGATGATGGCGACGCCGATCGCAGCCTCGACGGCCCACTTCAGCCAGCGCCGCGTCGGCACGACGGAGGCCGCCGCGTCGAGCGGCCTCGGCCGGCTCGGGTTGCCGCGGACAGTCCCGGCTGACACAGCGCCAGCTGTGACGGACACACGATGATCTTCCCCCATTTCGCTGGGCTGAGAGCGTGAGGGAGCTGAGAATTCTCTGTGAACTGCTCGGGCCGGAACTCGCAGTCGGGCGGCGATAGCCTCCGAGGTAACACTCACGTCACCCGCCGAGCCACACCGGGGTCCTTGTGGAGCTGCCGAAGATCATCAGCGTCGACGACCACGTGGTGGAGCCACCTCACGTCTGGCAGACGTGGCTGCCCAAGGAGTACCGGGAGAAGGGACCGCGTGTGGAGCGCAAGCGGTGGGGCGAGTTCCGGCTCACGCGCGGCGCCAAGTACGAGATGACCGAGGACCCCGAGGGCGAGTGGGGCGACGCCTGGATCTACGAGGACAAGGTCATCTACGTGCAGAAGAAGTTCGTCGCGATCCCGAAGTCGGCGACGCCCGGCGACGACGTGTCGAAGTTCGAGAAGACGGTCATGACGATGACTGCGACCACCTACGACGACATGCGGCCCGGCTGCTACGACGCCAAGGAGCGCAAGAAGGACTTCGAGCTCAACTGGGTCGACGGGTCGCTGCCGTTCCCGACGTTCCCGCGGTTCTGCGGCCAGACCTTCTACGAGGCCGACGACAAGGAGCTCGCGCTCGCCTGCGTGAGGGCCTACAACGACTGGATGGTCGAGGAGTGGTGCGACCCCTCGATCGGGATCAACATCCCGCTCTGCATCATGCCGCTCTGGGACGTCGAGCTCGCGGCGAAGGAGATCGAGCGCAACGCGGCGCGCGGCGTGCGAGCGGTGTGCTTCTCCGAGCTCCCGACCCGGCTCGACCTGCCGAGCATCCACACCGGCTACTGGGACCCGATGTTCGAGGTCTGCAACGACACCGGTACCACCGTGTGCATGCACGTCGGTTCGTCGTCGACCGAGCCGTTCTCGTCGAAGGACGCGCCCGCGGGCGTGACGGGCATGGTCGGGTTCAACAACTCGATGGCGTCGCTGGGCGATTACCTCTTCAGCGGGAAGATGGTGCAGTTCCCGCTGCTGAAGATCGCGTACTCCGAGGGCCAGATCGGGTGGTTGCCGTACGCGCTCGAGCGAGCCGACACCGTATGGGAGGAGCACGACGCGTGGCAGCACTCCAAGCGTCTGTGCCCCGATCCGCCCTCGAGCTACTACTACAACCGCGTGTTCGGGTGCTTCACGTGGGACCGTCACGGCGTGAAGTCGCTCGACGAGGTCGGTGAGAACAACATCTGCTTCGAGACCGACTACCCGCACACCGACACGACGTGGCCGAACTCGAAGGAGTACTGCGAGAAGATGCTCGCCGCCGTCGAGGACGAGCAGCAGAAGTACAAGATCCTGCGCGGCAACGCAATCCGCATGCTCGAGCTCGACCGCGTCTGACCGAGTCGGAACGCGATCTGGTCGACCTCCTTGGCCTGGGAAAACGCTTAACCAGGGATGGTCGACTGAGCGGCCGCCGCCTTGAGCCTGGTCGCATCGGGTCGCAGGAGGAACCCCGCTCGGACTTCTCGGTCAACGGCCTTGCTCCACGCGGTCACGAACGCGTCGTGCGTCGGGTAGAGAGCTGCGAGCTGGCTGCCGTCGAGGGGAACGGTGGTGCCGAAGGCGCGACACAAGCCCCCGGTCTCCGCCGGTTGCCCGACTCCCGACAGCTTGGCGATCGGTGCGTCGACCTGTGGCCGGCGGATCCCGCCGCGGGCGTTTCCGTTCGCGTCGAGTTGAAACGTGCCGGCCTGCTGTTGGCTGACCGCCAGGCGCGGCGAGTGCGGCGGCGCGCTACCGGCTCTGGTCCAGCGTTCCAAGGCTGCGACCGCCGCCCGGAGCTCATAGGTGTGCGAACCGGCGTTGACGGGAACGGCACAGTCCAGGATTCCCGGGATGGCCGAGGCAGGGGGAGAGAGCATCGACTGAAACGCCGCGATGTCTGCTTCCGAGGTGCCGGTATCGCTCCGGCTGATGACGAGACCGTAGGTGTCGTCATGCGCGGTGCCGGCGACCTCCCAGTTCCGCAGCCGGTCCGTGTCAGGCTGTCGGGCCGAGAGATATCCGAGGACCATCAAGTCGGCCTCGGTGGTGAAGATGAGGACGGGTTCGCGGAGATCGGTCCGAATGAAGGTCGGGGTCGGCGGCGTGATCTGTTGTTGCGGAGCCTGCGCAAGCGGCGCGGCGCCACCGCCCCGGCTGTAGATCAGATATCCGTCGTAGACCCTGGTGGATGGCGTCACGGCGTTGAGATAGGTGGTCAACCGGATCGCCGACTGGGACTCGCCGATGGCCAGGACGGTCTTCGGTTTGAGTCCCGAGAGGAGCGTGGAGCTCGAACGTCGAACTGCCTCGCCCGCTTGCGTGAAGATGTCGTACGAGAAGCTGTCACCCGGGTGGTCCAGCGAGCCGTAGCGGACGGGGTCAGTTGCCTTGAGGCCACCGGCCAGACCCGCTGTGGCACCGATCGAGTTCGGCGCACCCGCGATGCCGGCTTGTTGCGCGGTGACCCCGACGTAGACCGCGCCTTCGCGGATCAGTTCGTCGTGCCCGGACAGCCAGACCGCCCCGGCATCGATGCCACCGGTCACGTTGAGCCACTCGACCACGACCGTTCCGTTGAACTTCTTCGGATCGATAGGTCGATACACGACAACGCGGGTCTTGAAGGGGGCTCGCGCCGCGGGCTTGACCGTCCACCTCCCCTTCTGCGAGAGCGCTTTGGAGCTCGAATACGAGGTTGCAGTTCCGGAGAGAAAGAACTCGTCTTGCCGGTAGCCCACGGTCGCCAGGTCGAACAATGTCGAGCCCACGAAGAACACGCCGTTGCCGCTGGTAATTGGCCCGTCAACTGTTGGACCGGTCGTGCTCGCACTCGAGGGAGTCGGCAGCAACGCGAGCGATGCGGCGACGAGTGCGAGAGTAACCAGGATGGAGTGATGGCGACTCATCTAACCCCCCTGTGATGGTGGTGGCCGTCAGTTGGGCACGTCGCGTGAATGCCGCATCGCTCCTACTTCCCGATGTCGGAGTGCACGGCGGCGGACTGGATCTCCTTGGCGTCCGCGTCGACGAGGAACCCCGCCCTACGAGCGGATTTGGTCGCCCGGACCGAGGCGGACACGAACTGTCCGTGGTTCTTGTAGAGCGCCGCCAGCTGTGACGACGTGAACGGCACCGTCGTGCCGAACAGGAAGCAGAACTGGCTGCCCCCCTGAGGAAGACCGCTCAGCGTGGCGACGGGTGCGTCCACGGCGGGCGTGCGGATGCCCCCCACGACGTTGCCGTTGGCATCGGTGGCGAAAACCACGGGATTCACCCCGGTGGTCTGGAGGCGAGGTGCGACCCGCGGCACGACGCCGTCCGCCACCCACCGGTTGATGCTGGAAAAGGCCGCGTCGAGCACGAAGTGAGCCGGCCCGGTATTGATCGGCGAGTTGCACGTGAAGTTGGGGTTCGGCTGATTCGTGGGGTTCTGCATCGACGCGAGCACGGCGACCGCACCCTGGCCATCCCCGATATCCGTCATTCCGATGCTGAGCCCGTAGAAGTCGAAGTGCGAGGTTCCCGCAACCTCCCACAATCGGTATGCGTTGGTGTCCGGCTGGCGGGCATTCAAGTTGCTGTTGAAGACATCGGTCTCGGTCTGGAACACGAGCACCGGCACACCGAGGTCGTCGCGGATGGGTGCCGGCGTCGGCACGGGCACGCTCGGCTGAGGAGCCTGTGACAACGCCGCGCCTCCGGCGCCCCGGCTGTGCACGAGGAATCCGTCGTAGACGTGGACGAGTGGATGGACGGCGTCGATGTACGCGACCAGGCGACCGGCGGACTGCGACTCACCGACCCCGATGAGGCGCTTCGGTTTCAGGCCGCCGAGAATCGCGCCGGAATGGTCATGAATTGCCTGCCCCGCCTGGGAGAAGATGTCATACGAGAAGCTGTCACCCGGGTGTGACAGGCCCGCGTAGCGAACCGCATCGCCACGCTGAGGATCGGCCGACTTGAGCGCGTCCACACCCACCTTCTGCGCTGATACGCCGACCCAGGCGAACCCTTCGCGCACCAGCTCGTTGTGGGCGAGGATCCAATCCGGACCGGCGTCCGCCCCTCCGGAGACGTTCAGCCACTCCACGACGACCGTTCCGTTGAAACGGCGCGGGTCGATCGGTCGCATCACGACGGCGCGGGTCGTGTAGGGCGCGGTGCTTGTCGCCGAGACGCTGTACTTCCCATCGGGGCCGAGCGGGGCGGTCGGCTCATACGCGCTCGCCGTTCCCGAGAGGAAGACCTCGGACTGCTTGTATCCGACGACCGCCGGATCGAACGCCGTGAAGCCCGGGATCACTGCAACCCCTCCACCACCGGTCGCCGGGGTGACGCTGGGATTCGCGGCGGATGCGTCGGCACTCGCGCCACTGAGCATCAACGCCATGGAACACCCCCAAGCAGTCAGTGCGAACGTGACGCCGCGAAGACCAGTGCGAGCCCGCATCGTCCCCCTCGATGTCGCGCTGCAGAGCCTGACGCGTACCCCGCAAGGTCGTGACACTAGTGTCACGACCTTCGAGTGTCAACGCCGTACGATCATGCGTCGTGGCGAAAACTCCGATTCGCGATCGGAAGACCGAAGAGACGCGGACGCGCATCGCAGAGACGGGGTTGAAACTCTTTGTCAGTCAGGGGTACGCGGATACGACGATCGACCAGATCGCCGGCGCGGCCGGTGTCGGCCGTCGCACAGTGTTTCGCCACTTCGCGACGAAGGAAGCGATCCTGTTCGATCACTTCGTCGTCCGGCGCGATCTCGCGGTGCAGCGCCTCCGAGCGCGGCCAGTGGAGGAGCCGCCACTTGTGAGCTTGCACGCCGTCCTACGAGAGCTTTGCGAGGAGGGTTACGACCGGCAGCTGCTCGCGCAGATTCGAGCGGTACTGGCAACGGAGCCCGGGCTCGTGGGCGAGGAGATCGCGCTCTTGGTCCAGAGCTTCGAAAAGAATCTCGTCGCAACACTCGAGAGCCGAAGCGGGAAGCAACCATCGCGATTGGAACTCCGTGCGGTGACATTGATGGCGCTCAGTTGGCTGGACGCAGCCGCTCGGATTTATCTGATGGAGGGCAAACCTTCGCTGGTCAAATGCTTCGACGAGGTCGTTGCAATCTGCCTTCGGTCAAGCGCACGTGACCTGGCGCCGTCGCTTCTCGGCACTGCCGACGGGAACCAACGCTCAAAGCGAGCTCGCCGCTGAGGAACTGGGGCGTCTCGGTGATGGTGGCTGTCACGCCGTCCCGGTCACGTCGATGACGACCTTCCCGATCGCGCGGCCGTCGGCGACGTAGCGCAACGCGGCGGCGGTCTCCGCGAGCGGGAACGTGGCGCCGATGTGTGGAACAACGCGGCGTGTCGCGAGGAGCTCCATCAGCTCGTCCTCGTTACGACGGAGGTCGTCGGCGAAGTTCGTGGCAAAGGCGAGAAATTCGAAGCCCATGATGTGGATGCCCTTGAGCAGCACGAGATTGAGCGGGATCTTCGGGATCACGCCTGACGCGTAGCCCACGGTCACGAAGCGGCCGCCCCAGTGCAGCGAGCGGAGCGCGGGCTCGGACAGGTGTCCACCGACCGGGTCGACGACCACGTCGGCGCCGTCGGGCAGTACCTCCCGAAGGGCCTGGCGGAGGTCACCGGAACGACGGTCGATCAGGTTGCCGGCACCATAGGACGCGGCGACGTCGAGCTTTTCGGGAGACGACGCCACGGCAGTCACCGAGGCGCCGAGTAGCCCGCCGAGCTGGACCGCGGCGAGGCCGACACCGCCGCCCGCGCCGAGGACGATGAGCTCGTCTCCCGGCTGCAGCCCGGCGACCGTCCGGAGCACGTGGTAGGCGGTGCGGTAGGCAACCCCGAACGCGGCGGCGTCACCCTCGTCGACCCCGGCCGGGATGCGAGTCACCGCGCCGGCTGCGACGACCGCCTCCTCGGCAAACGCGCCGACGAGCCCGGTGCCGCTGACCCGCTCTCCGACGACGACGTCGCTCACCCCGTCGGCGACCTCGGCGACGACGCCTGCGAACTCGCTCCCGGGGATGAACGGTGTCGGTGCCTCGATCTGGTACTCGTTGGCGACGAGCAACACGTCGGGGAAGTTGACCGCCGCCGCGCCGACTCTGACGCGTACGTGCCCGGCGGCCAGATCCGGTGAGGGAACCTCTTCGATCTGGACGACCTCCGGAGGCCCGTAGGACCGGCAGAGCGCGGCGCGCACCTCAGCTCACCGGCCCTGCCAGACCGGCGCGCGCTTCTCGACGAACGCCTTGGCGCCTTCTTTGGCGTCCTCACTGCTGAACACCACGCGTCGCCACTCGTCCA
>Ga0075425_100009659_pt1 | contig 10270 bp, 4 predicted proteins | sample SoiMethybrSBSTD4_FD_75300 | JGI IMG/M metagenome (GOLD analysis project Ga0075425, IMG submission 75300) | Bulk soil microbial communities from a Populus tree surrounding site in Tennessee, USA - Soil MetaG P. TD hybrid SBSTD4 | ecosystem: Environmental > Terrestrial > Soil > Tree plantation...
TCGCTGCTCACCGGATGTCTTGTCGTCAGCATGGCGATAGCGCTGGCGATGGGATCGGTCCGTATCCCGCTCGCCACCATCCTGCAGACCCTGTTCCGGCAGACCGCGCCGGAGGATAGCTCCGTCATCCTGCTTCAAGTGAGACTGCCGCGCATTCTGCTCGCGGCGCTCACCGGTGCCGCCCTGGCCGGCGCCGGTGCGGCGTTTCAGGCCGTGCTGCGCAACCCCCTGGCGGATCCCTACATCCTGGGAATCTCCGGAGGCGCCGCCCTGGGGGCGATTCTCTCCACGCTGTCGGGCGGGGACTCTCCGCTCGGGAGTCTCCTCGCCCGTCCGCTCTTCGCCTTCGCCGGGGCCTGCCTCACGGTGCTGGCGATACTCTCCCTGTCCCGCTCGCGCGGCGTGACCGCCTCCACTCCGATGCTGCTCATCGGCTGGATCTTCAACTCGTTCTTCCTGGCGCTGATTCTGTTCCTGGAAACCGCGGTGGATTTCTCGCGGGTTCGGGGAGCGATCTTCTGGCTGGTGGGCACCCTGTCGCCGGCGCCCTACCCCGTCCTCGCCGGCCTGACCGCGGCGGTGGGATCCGGCTTCGCGATTCTCTGGCTGCTGTCCAGGGACTTCGATCTGATCTGCGCCGGGGAGGAAACGGCGCGCCTCATGGGATGCAACGTCGAGCGCACCCGGGTACTGGCGATCCTGGCGGCTTCCCTCATCACCGCCGCCGTGGTCTCCTTCAGCGGACTCATCGGCTTCGTGGGGCTCATCGTGCCGCATGCCGCGCGCTTCCTCTTCGGGCCCGATCACCGGCTGCTGCTCCCCGCATCGGCGTTGCTCGGGGCGGCCGGGCTGGTCCTGGCGGATGCCTTCTCGCGCACCCTCCTCGCGCCCACTGAGGTCCCGGTGGGAGTGCTGACCGTCCTGGTGGGGGGTCCCGCATTCATCCTGCTTTACCGACGTCACCGCTGGGAGATATCCCATGACTGAGGCGCTTTCAGCGAGGGGGATTCGCTTCGGCTACGGGCCCCGGCCGCTGCTGGAGGATTTTTCCCTGCAGCTGTGCGAGGGGGACTTCGCCGGAGTGCTCGGCCCCAACGGCGCCGGGAAGACTACGGTGCTTCGCCTCCTCTCCGGAACCCTCACCCCTCAACTTGGGAGCGTCCATCTCTTCGGCGAAAACTTACTGGCGCTGCCCGCCCGGAAGCGCGCCCGGCTCCTGGGGGTCGTGCCACAGGAGTCGTGGATGCTATTCCCGTTCACCGTGATGGAGGTGGTGCTGATGGGCCGCTTCCCCCATCTGGGAATTCTGGGGATGGAGAGTCGAACCGACGAGGACCTGGCCCTTGCCTGCCTCGACGAGGTGGGGATGCGCGCTTCTTCGCATCGGCCTCTCACCTCCCTGAGCAGCGGCGAGCGCCAGCGGGTGCTCATCGCCCGGGCCCTGGCGCAGGAACCGCGCATCCTGCTGCTGGACGAGCCGACGACGTTTCTGGATCTGAAGCATCGACTGCTCATTTACGAAATCCTGTCGCGCCTGAACGCCGGCAGGAAGCTCACCATTCTGACCATTTCTCACGACCTGAATCTGGCGGCGCGCTATTGCGGCAGAGTGTGGCTCCTCAAGGAAGGCGGCCTGCTTGCGTCGGGGACCCCCACGGAGGTCCTCACCCCTCAGCTGCTGCGCAGCGCCTACGAAACTGACGTGGAGGTCGGCCAAGACCCACGCACCGGCTCGCCCTTCATCATTCCCTATCCGTCCCAAAAAGCTGGAGGTGCATCGTGACACGGCCCTGGATTCTGACGACCCTGGCGCTGGCGGCTTGCCTGTTTCCGTGCTTCGCGGATGAAGAGAAGCCGCCGGCGTCTTCCGAGCCCTCCCAGGCAACCTCGGCGACCGAAGCCGCTGCGACGGAGCCCCCGCCGGCCATGGTGGAGCGGGTCCGAGTGACCGGCCGCCTCTCCGACAAGCCGGAGGAAGCCTCCCAGATTCCGGCCCACGTGACCGTCTTCACGCGCGAGGAGATCCAGGCCTCGGGAGCCGCGACGGTCCAGGAGTTCCTGGCGATGCACAGCGACTTCGTCGTGTTCGACGAAGTGGGAAATGTCGTTCAGTCGACGGCCGATCTGCGCGGGTTCAACACCGGATCTCTCGCCACCGGCGCGCTGGTGACGGTGGACGGGGTCCGGGTGAACGAGCCCGACACGGATTACGCCAATTTCGTCCTGATACCGCTGCAGGATGTGGAGCGCATTGAAGTCATCCGCGGCAGCGCTTCGGCGCTGTTCGGCGAGGGAGGGCTCGGGGGCGTCATCAATGTCGTCACGCGCTCCGGCAAGGACGCGCCGATGCTCCTGGCGTCGTTCTCCGGCGGCAGCTACGATACGCAGAATTACCGGCTGGCTTCCGGCGGCGTGCACGGCAAGTTCTCCTACTACGGTTCTTTCCAGCGCACCCTCTCCTCGGGCTATCGCGAGAATTCGGATGTCCGGATCTCCGCCTTCCAGGCGGGGGCCGACTACCATTTCTCCGACCGGCAGAGCTTCGGCCTGGATCTGACCGCCGGCACCAATCACCTCAACCAGCCCGGGGCGCTGACCGCCGCCGAGCTGGCGGCGGACCCGACCCAGGATCCCTACAATCTGCACGATTTCAGCGCCACGGACCTCTGGGTCCCCAGCCTGAACTATCAGCTGCTGCTCTCCGGCGGGTTTTCCCTCACCTCGAACCTTTCTTACCGCAGCGCCAATGAAGACGGGTTCAACGGTGGCCGCAGCGGTCTCGGCTCCAATTTCAGCGTGGACCGGGGACAGTTCGACTGGACTTCTCAAGCTGCGCAGGAGACGACGTCCGGCAAGGGGAAGAACCGGCTCGTCGCGGGCTTGGAAGCCTCGCGCGAAACCTTCGACACCTCTCAGACGCGCACCGATTCCGACGGCACCCCCCTGCCGCAGAGCGATCTTTCCTACTCCGTCGCCGGGGCGGACTCATCCCGGAAGATGCTGGGGGTCTTTCTCCAAGATACCTACGTGTTCAATCCGCGCTGGTCGGTGACCGCCGCAGCCAGGCTCGACGAGATTCGCCTGGACAGCGACGGAGATCAGGCTTTCTACGACTTCCCGCCGCCGACTTTCTCCCCGGTCTTCACCCAAAGGCCCACCGGAGGCCAGCGCGATTTCTCGGAGATTTCTCCGAAGCTCGGCTTCAACTTCAATCCAGGCAGCTCCGATTCTTTCTATGCGGGTTACTCGCGCGGCTTCCGTGCTCCGACCGTGCTCGAGCTGTTCGCCTTCCCGATCTTCTTCTCCAATCCCGATCTGGACCCGGTGGTGTCGGAAGATTACGAAGCCGGGTGGGACCACCGGTTCCATCAGGGGCTGTCCCTGGCGGTCAATGCCTTCTGGATCGACGTGAAGGACGAGATCTTCTTCGTCCTGACGGATCCTTCCACTTTCACCGGCACCAACCTGAACCTGCCGGAGACCCGGCGCCGCGGTGCCGTCGTCAGCTTGAGCTCCCCCCTCGGCCGCGGCATTTCGGGGCAGCTGTCAGGAACCTATACCGATGCCGTTTTTCTCACTTCGTTCGACGATGCCAACATCGGGAACCCAGTGGAGAGCGGGGACGAGCTGCCCCAGATTCCCAAGATCAAGATTTCCGCGAGCGTCGACGTGCCGATCTCCGTCGCCTGGAAGGTGGGGTTGCAGGATATTTATGTGGGAAGCCAATACCTCACCTCGGATCTGGCCAACGTGGCGCCGAAGCTGGACCCCTACAACCTGCTCAACGCCCGGGTCACCTTCGACCAGCACTCCTGGAGCGTTTTCGCCCAGATCAACAATCTGCTGGGGAGCGAATACAGCACCCGGGGTATTTACGCCTTCAACTTTTCTACGTTTGCTTTTGATGAGTTCTACACGCCGGCGCCCGGGCGAAATCTGTTGGTAGGGGTCAACTTCAACTACCGATGAGACCGGGAGCGACGCCGATCACGGGACAGGGCTCTCTCGAGCCAGCGTTGCACTGACGCGCTACTGGTCTGTGTCGGCGTATTGACTGGACAAATCGTTTCCTCCCTCTGCCCAAGAAGGGTAAAACCAAAGCCTCCGACGCCCTGCCGCCACCCGAATCCCCAGGCTGTGATCCCTCGAACTTCTCCATTCCCAATGGGCTGCCATCCAACCCTATGCTCTGAGGGCTCGGCCGCCTATTTGGGTACGGCTCTTGCGAATAGGGATGGCGTGAGGGGATCAGCCATGATCAATTCCTGGACACAGAGAGCGAGGAAATTGCAGGACGTGCTGGAGCGCAGCACGCTCCTGCGAGGCGCATTCATGGCCTATTCCTTCCTGTCGCTCCTGTTTTTCGCGCCGGCACCCGCGCTCGGCAGCCCGCCCGTGGCCGAGATCGCTCCCTCGAGCGTTACGCTGGGCAGTGGGGCCACGACCTTCACCTACGACGTCCTGTGCGACAGTGCCTCACCCGCGGATCGGATCAAAGTTTCGGTCCCGGGCGGGTTCATCTCGCCGAGCCTGCTGTCCGTCAGCGCGAACGGCTCCCCGGCGGCGTATGCCGACGAGACGGCGGGGAGCCAGATTGCTTTCCTGCTCGCCTCTCCGGCGGCCGCGGGAGCCCACCTGCGCATCAGCTTCCTGGCCACGCCGCCCTCCGCCTCGCCGGGCATTTTCAGTTTCAGCTCGACTCTCGATTTCATCGGGGACTCTCTGCCTCCAGTGTCGGCTTCGGCGGGAGATGCGGATGGAGACGCCGGCGATGGGAACTCGCTGAGCGTAGCGGCCGACTTGAAGGTGGATGGGGCCTTCGGTGACTGGAGCCCCGCGACCCGGTTCCTGGATCAGAACGACGACGGAACCCCCGAGAAAGGGGACTTGCGCTCCGGCTGGTTTTCCATGAGCGCCGACCGCTCGCGGATCTTCGCCCGGCTGGATGTGGATGCCTGCTTGTCGGGTGGCCAGACCACCGCTTTCGATGTTCTGATGGACACAACGGGCGATGGAAGCTACGACTACCGATCGGAGATGGAAATCCGCGGCGACGGGACGATCCTGCAAAAGCACCTGTTCCGGAACAACCCTCCCGATGCCAACCAGTCCAATGATGTGGAGGTGAGTTACGGCGGCACGGCCGCGACCGGCCAGGTCCCCGACAATGGCTGCGACCAGGCCACCGAGTGGACCCTCCCCCTCTCCGACCTGGGGAATCCGGCGGCGGTCAACCTCACCCACTTCGAGTCGCATCCCTCGGGCCCCAGCTTCGCTGTGGCGGATTCGTTTCCCGATTACGGCTTCATCCACGCCGATGTTTCCACCGGCACGCTCTCCCATGTCGGCCCTTCCCTCAATGAAATATTCCTGGCCGCCTCGGGCGGATCCCAGTGGATCGAGATCATCAACAGCGCCGGCCTCCCTTTCTCGCTGTCGGGGATGACGCTCACCGACGGGGATGGCTCCGGAAACAGCAATGTCACTCTTCCGTCGGTATCGATGCCCGCCGGGGCCATCCTGGTGGTCCATTTCGGCGCGGGCGCCAACGATTTCGATTTCACCGACGGCATTGGACATTTCTTCACCGGCAGCTCCGCGCCGGTTTATGCCGCCGAGGACCAGGCCGCCCTTTACAGCTCTGCGACGCAGAGCCCGGCGACGCTGATCGATTTCGTGGCGTGGGACGGCGACGCGGTTCGCAGCGCCGACTTCGACGCCGATTCCGCCGACGCGGTGGCGGCCGGACTGTGGATCCCCGGCGAGGCGGTGGATACTGCCGCCATGGATCCGGCCCAGTCGCTGGGGCGCAGCGGCGAATCCCTCTCCCACGGCCTGGCCGCCGACTGGGAGACCAGCGGCGGGCGCGACGCCGCCGATCCGACTCCCGGGCATGCCAACGTGGGGGGCATCGTGATCAACGAAGTGCTGTTCAGCCCCCTGAGCGGCACCCCCCAGGGGATCGAGCTGTACAACTCGGGAAGTGGAAAGGTGGACCTGACCGGCTGGATGCTGAGCGACTCGGACTCGGCAGTTCCGGGTTCGGGGCTGCGCTTCTCGGTGCCGCAGCTCGGCGGCAGCGATCGGCAGCTCGCGGGGCATGCCAGACTCTGGATCGCGCTGGGATCCGGCGCGGAGGATGTTTCAACCCTGTTTCTCCCGGGCGGTGACCCGGCCGCCCTGGAGAGCGGGGATCAACTGTCGGTCTATTTCCGGGATGAGCCCGTCGGCTCGCGCCTGGTGGATTTCGTGGCCTGGGACTTCTCCGCTTCCCACTCCTCCGACTGGCTGTCCGACGACGACCTGGCCACGTCCAGCGCAATCTGGAACGTCGGCGCGCCGGATGATTTCGTGAGCGTCGCCGCCTTGCCCGCGGGTCATTCGATTCTGCGCACCCTGGACGGAGTGGATACCGATCGGTCGCAGGACTGGTCGGTCAGTCTGGGGCAATCCCAAGGAGACCGGGACGGAGATCAGGATGGGCTGGTGGATTCTCGCGACAATTGCGCAGAGGTCGCCAACCTGTCGCAGACCGACCTGGATGGCGACTCGATGGGTGACGCCTGCGACGCCGATATTGACGGCGACGGCTTCTCCAACGGTCAGGATTGCTCGGCCGGCAACCCTGCGGCCTGGAGCATCCCCGCGGCGCCGGCCAACCTGCGCTTCACCGTCGGCAGCACGTTCCTCACCGACAGCGTCGCTCAAGCCGGCAGCTATCGAGCCTATCGCGGCAGCCGCACCGGCGCCGCCGGCTTCGCCTTCAATCATGCCTGCTTTTTCACCAGCTTCACCGGCAGCCAGTTCAGCGATTCCGAGGTGCCCCTCAAAGGCGCCGGCTACTACTATCTGGTGAGCGGCAGCAATCTATGCGGCGAGAGCGATCTCGGATCCGCAAGCTCCGGAACGCTCCGCCCCAACTCTGCTCCCTGCCCGTAATCCTCCTCCCCCAGGCCTAGGAATTCGGATCGGTTTCCATCTTCTTGCGCAGCTGCGAGCGTATCTGATCCGCCATCGGATCACGGGGCGCCGTGGAGGCGACTCCCGCCATGGCGCCGAGCTTCTCGCTCAACAGGACTCCCAGGAGGCTGTCCAGGAGCGACCCGCTGCCTGAGCCGTTGCCTCCGCCGAGGTTGATTTTCGGGACCACGTCGACCTGCGACTTCTCGATGGCTTCGGCGAATCGGCCCATCACCTGTTGCGCCATCTGGAACTGTGGTCCGCCGTAGGCGCGCACCTGCTCGTCGATGGCCAGCGCCTGGGCGACACCGACCCGCGCCGCCCGCTCTGCCTCCGCTTCCGCGAGTGCCCGGATCTTTTTCGCTTCCCCTTCACCCAGCAGGCGAGTCTTTTCCCCCTCGGCTCCCGCCAGGGTCTGGATCTGCGCCGCCTGCTGCTGGGCCCGGGCGTAATCGGCCTTTCCCTGGTTCGACTGCACCTGAATGCTGATCTCCGATTCGGTGAGCAGCTGCTGCTGACGCGCCCGCGCCTCGGCTTCCCGCAGCTCGCGCTCCTTCTCCGCCGCGCTTTGCTGGCGCGAATAGGTCTCGATCTGCTCGACGGCAATCTGCCGGCTTCTCAGCTGCATGAGAATCTGCTCGATCTGGCCGCCCGGCTGCCCGCTGGTCGGGGTGCCGATGAGCACTTCCTGCAGCTCCAGGTTGTAGTGCGCGAACTTCTCTTTCATCTGCTCGCCGGATTGCTGCTGGATGGCGGAGCGCTCCTGGATCAGCTGGATCAAGGTGCGCGTCTGACCGACGTTTTTGAAATAGGCGCTGACCATGGGATCGAGCGTCTGCTCCACGAGCTTTTTCACGTCGCCGAAGCGCTGGATGACGAGCGGCGCCTTGCGATAGTCGATGTGCACCACGACCGAAAGGGGCAGACTCGGCTCGAAGGCATCCTTGGTGATTAGGCTCACTTCGGAGAGGTTCTCGTCGTACTTATGCGAGCCGGTCTCGCCCCGCGTCCACTTCAGGATGAAATTGGTCGTGGGCACCGTAAGGACCTTGCCGGCGTAGGTGTTGAAAGCATACTTGCCGGGCAGGAGCGGCTCGCTCCAGACGCCGCGCTGCCCTCGAGCCACCAGCTCGCCGTGCAGGTAGTCTTTTCCCGAGAGATCGGTGCCGGTGATTCCCGTGTAGGACACCACCACTCCGACGCTGCCGACCTCGACGACGCTCTTCGGGATCAGCTCCACCGTGCCGAACAGCCGGTTGATGTAGTAGGTGCCCTCCACCAGCACCTGAAGCTGCCGGCCGCGGAAGCCGCCGGCGCGCAGGAACTTGTCGGGATCCTGGAACTTGTTGTGATAGGTATCCGCGACACCGGGGTCCTCTCCCACCGTCGGTCCGATGATTTCTCCGCTGGGCAGCGAGGGGCCGTCATGCACGGTGACGATACCCACGCTGTCGTCCGTCCCCCGGATAATCACCGGCTCGAAGCCTCCCCGCTCGGTGATGACCGCCGACATCTTGTTGAACACCGCCACCTCGCTGCGATCCAGCGGCAGGTAATAGATCTGATCGTCGGTGATCACCACGAACTGCGCCAGGTTGATGGCGTACGTCCCCTCCCGCAGGATCATCCGCTGCGGCCCCTTTTGTCCGCCGGATTTGAGAAATCCTACGACGTCCTGGAAGTCGCGCGCAGTTTCATTCGAGGCGAGGACCTGGCTGGCGGACAGGTCCTTGCCGTCCCGGGCGAAGACATTGCCAATCTTCCCTTGCGGAATAGTGACCAGGGGCATGCGGTGCACGCGGTACTGAAACGGCGTCAGGAAATGCCAGCCGCCGCGCAGAACTTCGGGCTGGAAACCCGCCTCGCCATTCAACGCGATCAGCCCCGAGCGCACCGATCCTTTTCCGCTGATCAGCTTCTCGACGATGCCGACACGAGTATTGGGGATGTAGCGGATCCAAAGTGAAAGGACCAGGAGCAGGAGAAATCCTCCCAGCACCGCCAGTGCGGTGATGAGCGGATGCAACACGACCCAATCGATCCATCCGGAAATCATGGCCTTGTCCTTATTCCCCAGGAGGGGCTTGCAGGGTTCACTGCTCAGAGAGTGCGCCTATTATCCTCCCGGCAAATCCATCACAGCAACCGGCCGGCGGCCATCGAAGTCTGCGGGTGAGATTTTCCGAGCACCGGGGGCACGCGACGCGCGGCACCTCCGTCCGGCCGTTTCGCTCGAATCTGCGAGTCGCCCGGGCCGGGGCTCAGCCTGGCGCAACGGCGCCCAGACTGCAGGCCGGTCGAGATCAGCCCGTGAAAGTGTGAGTTGGGAAAACCGTCTCAGAGAAGTCCGAACAATTTGACGGCGTCGGGGAGCGGGCTCCATTTGAGGATGCCCATGGAATCCGCCACATAGTCCGGATGCCGCATCCCGTTGAGCACGCAGGTCACTCCCGGGACGGAAGCCACCGCATGCAGCGCCTTGCGGGAAAGGGTCTCGCCGCGCAGCGCTTCAGGGAGGGCGGGATTCAGCGCCGCCGCCATGCCGTCGCTGCGCCGCTGGCTCGAGGCGGCCGCCTGCGCCCGGAAGATGGCCAGGAGATCGCCCAGAGCGGGCAGATAACGCTCCAGCCAAGGCTCGAACTTTCCTCCAAGCTCGGGTGAAAGGCCGGAGCGCAGCGCGCCCACCGCGTGGTAGAGGCGCGGGGAGATCTGATGATCCTGGATCGACTGCCAGTGCTCGTAGCTTCCCACCTGTCCCGCGGCTCGGGGCAGCTGCTCCCCCCAATCGAACAGCCGGCTCATCCTCTCTCCCGAGGTGGTGCGCAGCCGGCCGCCGATTTCCCGGTCGAACTCATCCTCCAGAGCACGGACCCGCCGGCGCGCTTCCTCGAGCGGGACTCCGGGCGCCGAGAGCGGAAAGTCGGAAAGGCGGATCAGCTCGCCGCCGCGGAAGGCGTTGAGCGGACGATTCACCAGCACCCCGATGCTGTTTTCCGCCGCCAGGGTCAGGCAGGAACGATTGCCAGCAGGGCCTTCCTTTTGGACGGTCGCGGGGCCGGTCTCGAACAGGTTCAGGGGAAGCTGCGCCACGGCGAAGTGGTGGCCCCCGGATCCGGCCTCCTGCGCCGCGGCGCCCGCGGCCTCCAGCATCTTTCCCAGCGACGTCTCCTCGGGGTCGGCGGGATCCGCACCGAAAGAATTCGACGAGACGCCGTACCAGGCGATTCGCCCGGCCTGCACCTCTTTCTCGAAGTGCCCGAACGCCGCCCGGATCCGGCGGTAAAACTCCTGCCGGGCGCTCTGGCCATCC
>Ga0075425_100009660_pt1 | contig 10270 bp, 7 predicted proteins | sample SoiMethybrSBSTD4_FD_75300 | JGI IMG/M metagenome (GOLD analysis project Ga0075425, IMG submission 75300) | Bulk soil microbial communities from a Populus tree surrounding site in Tennessee, USA - Soil MetaG P. TD hybrid SBSTD4 | ecosystem: Environmental > Terrestrial > Soil > Tree plantation...
GAACGCTTCCTGCCGCTGGCCGATCTCTCGCGCGAGAAAAGGAGCCGCGCGAACGCCTACGTCGAGCTGCCGTCGGCCGTCACGACGCGCTTCATCCGCTACGTGCACGGCCGCGTCGGCGCGAAGAACCTCGCGATCGCCGACCTGCGCGTCTTCGGTAACGGCAACGGCTCCGCTCCCGCTCCACCTGCGGAGTTCGCCGTGCGGCGCGACGCCGATCCGCGAGAGGCCTGGATCGAGTGGTCGCCCGTGGAAGGCGCCACGGGCTACAACGTCCTCTGGGGAATCGCGCCGGAGAAGCTCTACCAGGCCTATCAGGTCTTCGCGGACCGTCCGCCCGGAATCACGCTGCGCGCATTGAACGTGGGACAGAGATATTCCTTCGCCATCGAAGCGTTCAACGAGAACGGCGTGTCGAAGCGAAGCGCCGTCGTGTCGATCGAGTGAGGACTCGTAAGCAGCGTCATCTCGAGGAGCGAAGCGACGAGGGATCCCGGACTCGACGAGCCGGGGAGGCTCAGGGCCTGCCGAGTTCGGGATCCCTCGCTATCGCTTGGGATGACTCCTGGTCGATATCCGCTTCACTGCAGCTGCTTCTGGAGGATCTCCTTCGCCGCCTTGGCGTTGGGATAGTCCGGCTGCGCCTGGAGCGCGCGCGTGTAGTACTCCCGGGCGAGGTCCTTCTTCCCCAGGCCGAGGTACGTCTCGGCGAGGCTGTCGTACGTGTTGCCGGACTTGGGGTACAGCTCGACGTTGAGGCGGAAGATCTCGACGGCCGCGTCGGGCTTCTTTGCCGCGAGCAGGTCGTAGCCCAGCTGGTTTAGGGTCTCCTCGCCCGTCAAGTGCGGCGCCTTCCCGGTGGCCGCGCTCCGCCGCAGCGTCGACGCCACTTCGGCCGGAGGGCGCCGCGCCGTCATATCCACGAGAACGCCGGAAGCGATGTTGCCGTACGGATCATTCGCAGCCAGGTAGGCGTCCAGCGCCGCCGGATCCGCCTCGAACTCGCGTTCCATTTCCTCGAGGGCCTTCCGATACGCCGGGGGGATCGCTTCGAGCATCGCCTTGCGCTCGGCCGCAGGGATCCACCGCCCGCGCACCATGACACCCTCGATTCCACGCAGGCGCCGTACGTCCTCGAGCGGGTTCTGGCGCGTCAGGATCAAGTCGGCACGCATCCCCGGCGCGATCGTTCCAAACTCGCCGTCCTTGCGCAGCAGTTTCGCCGCGTCCACCGTCGCCGTCTTCAGCGCGGCGTATGGGGTGAAGCCGAGGTCCTGGAAGTTCTCGATCTCCTCGATGAGGCAGAACCCCGGAACTCCCAGCCAAGACGCGTCGGTGCCTGCCAGGATCGGCACACCTCCGTCGTGGAGCGCCTTGACGAGCTGCCGCTGAAACTCGTAGCTGACCGCGAGACCCGGTAGCCGGTCGGGCGGGAAACGGTTGGCGTAAGTGTTGCGCGCTGGCTCGAGCGCGGCCCGCATCGTCGGGAACATGTAGGCGAGATTCGGATCCTCGAGGTACTTCTTCACCTCCGTGGCCTGGCGCACGATGCTGTGGAACGCCACGAGTGTGGGGATGACCGAGATCCCGGCCTGCTTCGTCATCTTCACGGCTTTCGGGATCCTGTACGTGTCGAGCGCGTGCACGACCTCGTGCGACGGGTCGGGATCGTCGTTGAAGTACGTGTAGACGAACTCCTCGGCGTGCGCGATCGACTGGCCGGCCGCGAGCGTCGCCTCGAAGCCCGGCTCGCGAGCGACGTGGCCGACGAGGATCAGGTTTTTCTTCTTCGCCTCGGCGGTGAGCGCCGGGTACTCGGCCTTGCTGACCTGGTTGTAGATCTTGACCCCGTCCCAGCCCTCGGCGCTGATCCGGTCCACCTCGGCGACCGCTTCTTCCGGAGTGCGGGGATGGTCGAACGTGGGACCCACCGAGTAGAGCGTCGGACCGAAGAGCTCCCCCGACGCGATCGAGCGCCGCATCGCCAGGTGCGCCGGCCGGCCGTTGAGGTTGAAGACCGACGTGACGCCGTTGACTGCGTAGAGCGTGAGCTCCTCCGGCGTGTAAACGTGGACGTGCATGTCCGCGAGGCCCGGCGTCAGGTACCCGCCGGCAGCATCGACGCGCCGCGCTCCGGCGGGAACGGTAGCCTTGCCCGTCGGCCCAATCGCCGCGATCTTTCCGCTCGAGACCACCACGGTCTGATCGCGCAGGACCCGGTCCGAGTCCATCGGCACCACGTTCGCGTGGACGAAGGCGATCGGCGTATCGGATCTCGCCGGAGATCCGGCGAAGGCGGCGGCCGCCGGGGCCAGAGCGAGCGCGAGGGAAAGAGTCAGACGGACTCGGCGCATGGGTCCTCCTGAACCTCAACCCTCAGTACGCGCCTGGGCCTCCGAAGTTCCGCGCCGGGTCAGGATCCAGGCACCGGTCTTCCGCGCCGCCGCCGGGCGAAAAACTCGGTGCCCGTGACGTAGACGACAACCCAGATCAGTCCCACCAGCACGCCGGCGAAGGTGTCAGTCGCCCAGTGGGCGCCCAGGTAGACGCGGCTGATGGCGACCGCCAGCACGAACACGAGCCCGACGATGAACGCCGTCGCCCGCACGCCGCGCCGGCGGCTCAAGTGAAACGCCACGGCCACGAGCCCGCCGAAGAAGACCGTGGCCATCGTGGCGTGCCCGCTCGGAAAGCTGTACGTCGTCTCGCGAACCAGCGCGGCGACCGGATCCGGACGCTGCCGCTCGAAGACGAGCTTGAGCGCCGTCGAGACGAGGAAACCGCCGACGACCGAGCCCCCGAACAGCAGCGCGGAGATCCGGTGGCCCTCCCACCAGAGCGCCAATCCGACCATGGGTGTCGCGATCGTGAGGAATCTCCAGTCCCCCGCGGCGGTCACGGCCTGCACGAGCGCGGTCAGCGGCTGGCGGCGGATGCCCGCGACGAAGACGCCGATCACCTGGTCGAAGCGGTTTGTCCCCGTCCGGACCTCGAAGACTTCGTCCGCGAGGATCCCGAAGACGACGGCCAGCGTCGCGCACGCCAGGACGGCGACCGTGAAATAGAGCCCGACCACTTCCTCGCGGGAGAACCGGCGCCGGAGAAACGTCTTGACCGATTCCGGGTCGAGCACGACGCGGGCAAGGCTACCTCATGTACGATGGCATCGGGATTGCTGGCCTCGCGGCGTTGGGTTCTTTACCGGAGGACCTGAGCCATTCGCACTTCCGGCTGGGTACTGGCAGGGAGTCTCGTCGCCGTCGCGGCGACCGCGGACACGATCACGCTGCCGGCGGCGGCGTCGATCCAGGGGCTGTCTCCCTTCTTCACGGACGTGCGGGCGTTCAACACGTCCTACGGCGTGAGCCTCGATGTCACGGCGACCTACCATTGCTTCCTCGGGGACTGTCCGAGCGTGCCGCCGGTGAGGTCGTTCACGCTGAGTCCGCGCGAGTCCCAGGCGTTCGACGACATGATTGCGGCGACCTTCGGCGCGCCGAACAGCGGGGGCGGCGTGGAGCTCTCCTTCACCGGACCCGAAGGAAGCCTCGTCGTGACGAGCCGGCTCTTCTCGACGGTTCCGGAGCCGACGGTGGGCATGTTCATTCCCGGCCTTCCGGCGTCGAAGGCGTACACGACGTCGACCCTGACGTCCGTGCGCAGCCGCGGTCCCGGCGCGGGTTTCCGCACGAATGCCGGGATCTTCAACCCCAACGACGCCACCATTCTCGTGATCTTCAATCTCTTTGCCGACGGGCTTCCCGCAGGATCGCCGGTCGTGCGGACGGTTCTTCCGCACTCCGGCATCCAGGTCAACGGGATCTACGCCGTCGCGGGCGCCCCCGACACGGCGACGGAGAACGGTGTGATCGTGGTCGACGCCTCCGCGCCGGTCTTCGCGTATGCGGCCGTCATCGACAACGAGACGACCGATCCGTACTTCGTCGTGGGCGCTCTGGACGCGGGCATCCCCACTTCGACGCCCACGCGCACCGGGACGCTTCCGACTTTCACGCCCTCGCGGACGAACACGCCGGGAGGCGCCGGGACGCCGACGTTTACCCCGTCGATCAGCCCGAGCCCGAGCCTCACGCCGACGGGTCCGACGTTGACGCCGTCCCTGACGCCTTCCGGCCCGACCGCGACCCGGACGTTCTCGCTCACGCCGACCTTCACGATCACGGGAACACCTCCGACGGCGACGCCGTCCTTCACGCCGAGCCTCACGCCGACGGGCCCGTCGCCGACACCGACGCGGACGGCCTCGTTCACGATCACGCCGAGCGTCACGCGCACTTTCACTTCGACGATCACCCCGTCGGCCTCGATCACGCCGTCACCAACGATCACCGGCACGGCGACGTTCACGCCTTCGATCACGCCGACGGGCACGAACACGCTGACTCTGACCCCAACGGTGAGCCTGACGCCGACGCCGACAGCGACGCCAATTCCGAATCTGGTGTTGGTGGGCCAGGGAGGAACCAACTTCGTTCCGGCGACGCTCACCGTTCATGTCGGCGACACAGTCACGTGGCAATGGGTCGGCAACACCCATTCAACGACCTCAGGGACATGCAGCGCGAGTAATTGCATTCCGGGACCGCCCTGTACCGGTTGCACGCCCTGGGACTCTGGCGTACACAACATCGGCTTTACCTTCACGCAGACCTTCAACTCGTCGAACACCTACACCTACTTCTGCTCCGTCCACACCGTGATGATGCAGGGTCTCATCATTGTGAATCCCTGAGCTCTCAATCCGCCGACTCGGGTTACCATGACCCCATAGTGCTCCGCTCCCGCTCCATCATCTCCGTCGGATCGGCCCTCGCCTTCCTGCTCGTCGCTGCCTCCGCCGCCGCCGAAACGAGAACGCTCCCCGCCGCGGCCTCGTTCCAGGGCTTCTCGCCTTTCTTCAGCGACGTGCGCGTCTTCAACACCTCGTACGACTCGAGCCTCCCGGTCACGGCGACGTACCGCTGTTTCCTGGGGACCTGTCCCGGCACCGCTCCCCAGCTCACGTTTACGCTCGCGCCGCGCCAGGCGCTCGCGTTCGACGACATGGTGGCGCAGACGTTCGTCGCTCCCAACAGCGCGGGAGGGATCGAGTTCGTGCACGGCGGCTCTTCGAGCCAGTTCGTCGCGACCAGCCGCCTCTACTCGACCGTCCCACAGCCGACCGTCGGCATGTTCGTTCCGGGACTCTCGCCGTCGGCCGCGCTGGCGACCTCGGTGCTGACGTCGCTGCGCAACCGGGGCGACGGCGACGGGTTCCGCACCAACGTCGGCGTCTTCAATCCGGGAGACGATCCCGTCGAGGTCGTCTTCCACCTCTTCGCCGACGGCGTCCTGGTAGGGTCCACGGCTCCCCTGACCGTCGCGGCGCACTCGGGCGCGCAGGTGAACGCCGTCTACGCCACCTCGGGCGGCGACACCGCCACGAGCGACGGGTTCGCTGTCGTGGTCGCATCCGGACCGGTCTTCTCGTACGCGGCGGTGATCGACAACCACACCACCGACCCGATCTTCGTCGTTGGTTCCTCCGACGAGCCGTACAGGACTCCGACGCCGACGAATACCCCGACCGTCACGCCGACGGGGACGCTCACGCCGACGGAAACGGCGACTCTGACACCCACGATCACACCGACCAGCGGCCCCACGCGGACGCCGACGCCCAACCCGAATCACATCGTCTTCGTTGGGCAGAACGGGACCAATACCTTCACCGACTCCGTCAGCGGAACGATCATCACGACGATCACCGTGGGAACCACGGTCGAGTGGGACTGGGTGCAGGGCGGCGGTCTCCACACCGTGACCTCGGGCAACTGCCCCAACGGCTTCTGCTCCCCCGACGGCCAATTCGGCTTTGTCTCGCCCTTCGAGCAGTGGCCATATAGGTACACGTTCACGTTCAACAACGTGGCGACGTACAACTACTACTGCTTCAACCACCAGGCGATGATGCAGGGCGCCATCAACGTGCTCCCGGCTGGTTCGGTCATCAGCCGGAGGTAGAGGCGACGGGAGCGTCGCACGCGGAAATAGAAAAACCTGTCATCCCAAACTCCGCTGGGGACTCGGGATGACAGGCTTCGGAAACGAACCGGACTTACTTCTCGACCGTGAGCTTGAGCCCCGAGGCGGCGAGCTTGATGTTGGCTCCCTGGGTCTCGCTCTTGAGGTTGATGACGACGCCCTTACCGTTGCGCAGCGAAGACACGCCAGCGCCCTTGCCCGCCGTGCCCTCCGCGCCCGCGGCCGCGAAGACGCCGTCGAAGTCACCGAGGCTCTTCAGATTGTAGACGTTCCCCGACGCCACCGCCTTGGTCACTCCAACCTCGGCGACCGAGGCGCCCTCGACTTTCACCCTGTAAGTCTTGCCCTGATAGCTCAGCGTTCCGTGTCCCCAGGTCCAACCGATTCCGGCCGCCACCGAGCCTTCCTCGAGCCGGATCGTGGCATCCGGGGCCTTGTCCTCCGCCAGCAGCGGAGCAGCCAGAACCGCGACGAAGGCTGCCAGGGCAACCGTGATCATCCAGCGACGATGCATGCGTTCCTCCTGTTTGATGGGGCCGGCACCGGGTCATTCCGGCGGCCGGACAAACGCCCATCTATCACGAACGCATGCAAATCCGACGCCTAAATTTAGCCTCCTGTCATCTCGAGGAGACTGCCGGGTCACTTACTGACCACCGCGATGATCAGGTCGTCGTTCTTCTCATCGATGGTCGCCACGCCGCAGGCGGTCTCGTTGCCGTTCGCGTCGAACTTGCAGCCCCAGAGCCCCGCGGCCTGCGAGTTGCACTCCCCCTTGTCGAGCGACGCGACCCAGAAGCCCGAGCCCGCCGGACGATTGCGCGGGTTGCCCGCGGCGTTGACCGCGATCAGGAGCTCACCCGCCCCGGTCCCGCCCTTCTTGCAGGTGAACGTTCCGTCCTTCCAGGCATAGAGGACCTTGTCCTCGTCGTCCCAGACCAGGTTGGCGTCGTCGACGTTGCCGTCGCCGTCGATGTCGAGCTTCTCGATCCAGAAGCTGTCGTCGTCGGTCGGCGAGTTCGCCGTCGAGATCTTCGTGGCGCTCTTGCCGGCGGTCTTGGTCTTGGTCGCCGACGCGGGCGGCGGCGTTCCGGCCTTCTTCTGAACCGCTCCCGGCTTGACGGCGGGGCCGGTGGCGCCGCTCGTGCCGGCCGCCTGGGCTTTCGCGAAAGCCGCGATCAGTAACAGGCACGCGATGGAAATCGCAAAACGCTTGATCGACATGGTCCTCCTCCTCAGTTTCGCCATAGTCGTATCACTAACGCCTGAAGCCGCCGCCTCGGAATCCACCGAAGCCTCCGCCTCCGAAGCCTCCTCCGCCGCCCCGGCTCCAGCCTCCTCCCCAGCCGCCGCCTCCGCCGCCGCGGCTCCAGCCTCCGCCGCCTCCGAAGCCGCCGTCGCCGGAACCGCTGTGGCTCCAGCCGGACCCTCCTCCTCCGCCCCAGCCGCCGCCGCTCGAGCCCCAGCCCTTTCCGCTGCCGCCGAAGCCTCCTCCCCAGCCGCCGCTCGAAGCCGCGGACGCCGAGCGCTGCTCGCCGGCGTTGCGCGCGGCTTCCGACGACTGGAGGGACTGCGTCGTGTCGGATCGCGAGACGTTGTTCCAGCTGCCATTGCTGTACTGCGAGAAGCTGCCGCTGCCGTTGCTCTTGTACACGTTGCCGTCGTGGTCGGCGTAGTAGTTGCCGTTGACGTCCGCCGCCCCGTACTTCTGACCGCCGGGCCCGGTCGCGCTCGCCCATTTCGCCGAGCTCTGCGCACCGGTATACGCGTTACCGGCGGTCGCCGAGCCAGCGCGCGTGGTCACACCCGTGTTGGGGTTGTAGCTCGCGCCGCGCTGACCGGCGGCGTAGTTTCCGGTGTACGCGTTCGAAACCGCCGCCTGCTGACCGGCCGAAGCCCGTCCGGTCACGGAGTTGTACGAGGTGCCCACCCGGCTGCTCCACGCGTTGCCCGTCCAGGCGTTGTAGCCGGCGGAGCTGCGCGTGACCGCGGACGTCGCTCCGTACTGGTGGTAGACGTTGCCGCTGGTCGCGGCCCAGCCGCCCGGACCCCACGCCGCCGCGCCGCCGTACGCCCCGTAGGCGACGCCGTGATACGCGTAAGGCATCGCGCCCCAGTACGGCGCGCAGCCCCATCCCCAGCCGTACCAGCCTCCGGCGGCCATCGCTCCCATCGCGAAACCGAAGCCGAAGCCCATCGCCCATCCGGTCCACGGCGTGTAGGTCCACGCGGCCGCGTAGCCGTACGTCACGGGCGGCGGAAACCAGATGGTCGACGTCATGTAGGCCGGATAGACGTAGCCGGTCCCGTAAACGACCACCCCGTCGGAGCTGACGACGGTCCCCATGTAACCCGGCGTGTAGCCGACGACGACCGTCGTGGGGGTGGCGTCGTAGACCTTGACGTACGTGACGTAGTAGATCGGCGAGCTCGGCGGGATCGAGTAGATGACGGCCGGAACGTTGGCGGCGACGGTCCAGGGACCGGCCATTTCGGGCGCCGTGTACCAGACGCCGGCGCTGCACGCGTACCAGCTGGACGGGTTGACCTGGATGATGGGCGTCGCACTGTTGGCGACGTAGTAGAGCGTCGTGTCGGCGACCGGCTTGAGATCCGGAGAGCCGTTGACGTCGGGCTTGAATGTGGCCTTCGCCCGGTCTACGTCCGCCGATTCGGCGATCTGGTCCGAAATGATCGCTCCCTGCGCCTGGACGGTTCCGGGGATCGACGCCTTCACGTTCTCCTTCGGACTGTCGTCGGGAATCAATTGGAAGTCTGACGGAAGGTTCTTCGCGCTGACGTACTGCCACGGTCCGGTCAGGCCCGGTGCCGAGAACCAGCGGCCGGTCACGAGCACGTACGTCTGCTGATTCGTCATGTCCTGGAAGACGTTTCCGGTCGTGTTGGAGACGTAAAGCAGCTGGGTGCCGGTGATCGGTGCCCACTCGGGCGCGCCGTTGGTCACGATGAGCTCGGTCGGAGTGGTGGCCACGACGAGCTCAGGAGCCCCGCTCGAAAGCGTCGGCATCTTCTTGGTCTTGGTATCGGCATTTCCGGCCATCAGGTCCACGACGTTCTTCTTGGCCAGGGCCTCGGCGGCCTGGACGGCGCCCGCCGGCGCCGGCTTCGCGACGGTCCACGGGCCCGAGAGCGAAGCCGCCTTGACGAACCCGTCGAGGATGTGGACGTACAGCGTTCCCGAAGAATCCTTCAGGATGAGAGCGCGGGTGTTCAAGACGCGCGTGAAGGCGCCACCCGAGACCGACGTCCAGACGGGCTCGCCGTCGATCGTGACCAGGATCGCCGGGGTCTGCGTGAAGATGAAAACCGGCGGATTGTTCAAAACCGGCACCTGCTTGGCCTTGCTCTCGGCCTTGATCACCGCCATGTCCGACTCCAGGCGATCCAGCGGCATCGTGGCGGGGCCGCTCTCCAGTATCTTCTGCAGCTCCTGCTGGTACTGGTAGGACGCGTCCGGAACCGTCGGGAACTTCACTTGCGTGACCTTGATGTCGTGGAACTCCACGGTCCGCGTCGCGCGGCTCACGTGCGTCCTCGCCTCGAAATCGACGACGCCGAAGACGGGATCCTTCGCGCCCGCCGCCAGCACGGAAACCGCCGCGTGAGCCTTGAGCCGGAACTGGTCCCAGTCGTCGAGCTGCGGCTGGTACATCGTGTAGGTGTTGCCGCCCGACTTGGCGGTTTTGGGCCACGGGTCGGGACTCGGCGGCACTGAGGTCGTCGACGCAGAAGCCGAGCCGGTCGCCTGTGCCAGGGCCGCGCCCGCGACGAGCGCGAAGGCGAGCGTCAGGAGAACGGCCATTCCCTTGGTCCGATTCATGGAGGACTCCTTTCGACCAAACGTCCCGAGCGAATCGATCATGGGCCGAGCTTCTGCAGGAGCGCGCGCATCGGCGCGTCGGAAATCCGGATGACGCCACGGTAGGGCTCGCCCATCTCCAGGATCAGGAATACCGCGCCCGCGACCGACACGGCACAGACGAACAGCGTCGTGATGACGGTGGCGTTGCTGGGAGCGAACATGCCGAAGCTGACGAAGTTGATCGTGAGCCAGAAGACCACCACGACCAGCAGCGGCCAGTTGGTCGTGTGACTCTTCTGCGCCTCCATCAGCCAGCGCGTCTGCCCCAGCTCCATGACGAGCTGCGACGCCTGCGCCTTGATTCCGCGCTGGGACTCGTTCGAGGGCGTAAGCTCCTGGATC
>Ga0075425_100009662_pt1 | contig 10269 bp, 10 predicted proteins | sample SoiMethybrSBSTD4_FD_75300 | JGI IMG/M metagenome (GOLD analysis project Ga0075425, IMG submission 75300) | Bulk soil microbial communities from a Populus tree surrounding site in Tennessee, USA - Soil MetaG P. TD hybrid SBSTD4 | ecosystem: Environmental > Terrestrial > Soil > Tree plantation...
AATTCTTCATTCGAACTTCGAAATTCAATCCCCCATCGTCACCAAATCCACTCCCGGCTGCACCATCTCTCCCTCTTTGCAATGAATCGCGATGACCTTGCCGTCGCGCGGCGCGTTGATCGTGTGCTCCATCTTCATCGCCTCGAGGATGATCAGCGGTGTTCCTTTTTCTACAACGCTTCCCGATTCCACGAGAATTTTCAGGACGACGCCCGGCATCGGCGCGTCGAGCGCGTGATCGCGATGCTTGGCGCGGCCGCGGCCGCTCGCGGCGCCGGCGGTGTCGATCGTGTAGATCTCGCCGTCGAAAGCGAAGCTGACGACCGATCCCTGCACGATGAAGGGCACGATGTACGTGCGACCGCCGACGCGGATCTCCGCATCGTTGCCGCGAATCGAAAGGACTTCGACACTCATTTCGTGAATCGCGATCCTGGCGCGTCGAGCGGCACGTCCGCTTTGCAGAGCGGGCAGCTTGCTTCGTCGTACGTCGCCAGCGCGAGCGACGTCAGCGCCTCGTACGGCAGGTCGAACGGATTCGCCTTGCCGCTGCGATTCATGATCGACGCGAAGCCGACGACGTCGCCGCCGTGCTGCCTCACGACGTCGGCCGTCTCTTTCGTCGACTTGCCGGTCGTCACGACGTCTTCGACGATCACGATGCGCTCGGCGACGCCGATCGTGAATCCGCGGCGCAGCGTCATCGCCCCCTCTTTGCGCTCGGTGAAGATGAACGGAAGGTCGAGTGCCTGCGCGACGACGTATCCGATGACGACGCCGCCCAATGCCGGCGCGACGATCCTCTGCGGGTTCATGCTGCGGACTCTGTCGCCGAGTGCCTCGCCGATCGCGCGCGCATGGATGGGAAGCTCGAGCAGCTTCGCGCACTGCACGTAGCCCGCGCTGTGCAGGCCGGACGAGAGCCGGAAGTGACCGCTGAGAAGCGCGCCGGTCTCGGTGAGCAGCGCGGGGAGGTCGAGTGGCGCCACGGCGGGCGAGAATAGAATGCGGCTCACCATGGGTCAACTGACAGAGAAGATCCGCACCGATCTCACCGCGGCGATGAAGGCGCAGGAGAAAGACCGCCTGTCGACGATTCGCATGCTGCAGTCGGCGATCAAGAACGAGCAGATCAACGCCGGTCACGAGCTCTCCGACGAAGAAGCGATGTCCGTCATCCGCAAGGCGGTGAAGCAGCGGCAGGACTCCGTCGAGCAGTACACGAAAGGAAATCGCCCCGAGCTCGCCGCGAAGGAACAAGCCGAGATCGAAGTGCTGAAGACGTACCTCCCCGCCGAGATGTCGGAAGAGGAAATCGAGGCGATCCTCCGCGGAATCGTCGCCGACACCGGCGCGCAGTCGAAGAAGGACATGGGCAAGGTCATGAAGGAAGCGACCGCGCGTCTGAAGGGGCGGGCGGACGGGAAGAAGATTCAGGAGATCGTTTCGCGTTTACTGCCGTGATGCGCTACGCGCGGCAGATCAAGCTTCCCGAGTTCGGCGCCGAGGGACAGCGGCGACTCGCTGAAGGCTCGGCGCTGATCGTCGGTGCAGGCGGACTCGGATCGCCCATCGCGATCTATCTCGCTGCCGCAGGCGTCGGACGCATCGGACTCGTCGACTTCGACCGCGTCGACGAAACCAATCTGCATCGCCAAGTGCTTTACGACACAAAGGACGTCGGCCGTCCGAAGCTCGATGCCGCGCGCGAGCATCTGCAATCGCTCAATCCCGAGATCGAGATCACGACGCACGAGGCGGCGCTGTCATCCGACAACGCGCTGCAAATCCTCAACGACTACGACGTCATCCTCGACGGAACCGACAACTTCCCGACTCGCTATCTCGTCAACGACGCCTGCACGCTCCTCGGCAAGCCGAATGTCTACGGATCGGTGTTTCGCTTCGAGGGACAGGTCGCCGTCTTCGATCCGCGCACCGGTCCGTGCTACCGCTGTCTCTATCCCGAGCCTCCGCCGCCGCACCTCGTGCCGTCATGCGCCGACGCGGGCGTGATCGGCGTGCTCCCCGGCGTGATCGGCACGATCCAGGCGACCGAAGCCATCAAGCTTCTCGCCGGAATCGGCGAGCCGCTCCTCGGCCGTCTGCTACTCTTCGACGCGCTGGCGATGACCTTCCGCACGATGCGCCTGCAGAAGAACTGTCACGCGCACGCGCCGGTCACGCATCTCATCGACTACGAAGGATTCTGCAACCCGATGGACATCACCGCGAAAGAGCTCGCCGAACATCGCGACGACTACGTGCTCGTCGACGTCCGCGAGCCGATCGAATGGAACGCCGGACATCTCGACGGCGCGCTTCACATTCCGATGCAACAGATCCCGTCGCGCGCGAGCGAGATTCCGCGCGACCGAGACGTCATCATCTACTGCCGCAGCGGCGCGCGCAGCGCGCGCGTGCAGCAGTTCCTGCAGTCGCAGGGCTACACGCGCGTGAAGAACCTCACCGGCGGCGTGATGGCGTGGCGGCGCGACGTCGATCCGTCGTTCACTGTGGCGTGAGCTCGCGTTCGAGCTTTCCGTAGGCCAGTCCGGCGACGATGTCGTACGTCAGGTGGACGGCCATCGCCACGTACAGCGATCCCGCGAGCCAGGCCAGCAACTGAAATCCGCTCGCGAAGACGAAGACGACGATCGCGCTGCGCCAACCTTGCAGGATGTGTCCGAGGGCGAAGGAGAGCGCGCAGATTGCGGCGGCGAGGAGCGCGTTGTGCAGCAGCCGCTGCAGCAACGCGAACTGCACGCCGCGCCACGTGATCTCTTCGCTGATGCCGGCGAGCGTCGAGACCGCGATCCACTGCGCGCGCTCCCGCGCGTCGCGCGGAGTGAACATGCGGAGGATGTGCGTCCGCTTCTCCACCGCCCGGCGCCACCGTGGACGCATGTAGAGAATCATCAGCGCCAGCACGATGACGCCCGCGCCGATCGATTCGAGCGAGGGAAGCCGCGCAGGAAACAAGCGAATCCACTCGACGCGCGCGACGATGATCGAGAACGCGCCGAAGATCGCGAGATTGATGAGCGTGGAACGAAGGTGCGCGCGAAAAGGGGGAGCGCCGTTCGCGACGCGCTTCTTCGTACGCCACGACGCGTACGGGATGAAGGCGCCGAAGAAGAGGAGGTGGAAGTACGCGAGGAAGCTCACGAATTACCCGGCTGCGCGAAACGCGCGGCGCGACGCAATTCGCAGGTCGACCGTCACTTCTTCGCCGACTGCTGCACGTCGCCGGGATGCGTCCGGCCGAACATCACGACGACCGACTTGCCGGCGGCGCGGCCTTTCGTCGAGCCGTCGATGATGGCGATGCCGCAGTCGGCGTAGAACGGCGACAGGATGTTCGCGCGGTGGCCCGCCGACTCCATCCATGACTGCACGAGCACTTCGTTCGTCTCGAAACCGCAGGCGAGGTTCTCGCCGGCGAACTCGTAGTCGTAGTTTTCGGTGCGGAGCCAGGTGAAGGGCGACTTGCCGTCGGGCGACTCGTGCGCCCAGTACTCCTGCTCTTCCATGTCCTTCATGCGATCGTCGGCGGCCTTTTGCAGGCGCGAATCGAACTGCAGCGCCGACAGTCCGTGCTCCGCGCGATACGCATTCATCGCCTGCAGCACGGCCTCGCGGGTGATCTCGGCGGCGGCGAGCGGCAACGCCGATAGAAGCACCGCGAAGAGGAAGAACCGTTTCATGGCTAGCGAGCGGCGTCGGGTCGAACGCGGAGGAAGAAGGTGCACGCTTTTCCCGTCTTCGACTCGACCCAGACAGAACCGGCGTGGGCCACTGCAAATTCGCGCGCTTTGAACAAGCTGCGTCCGGTGCGCTCGGGCGACTGTGGGTTCCAGACGAAGTCGGGCTCGAAGATCGAGGTGCGCAGATGCTCCGGCACGAGCGGTCCGTTGTCCATCACGAAGAACAGCAGAAGCGGCTTGTTCTTGTGCTCCATCCAGCGAACGCCGATCACGACCTGCCCGCCGGCGGGAACGTAGTGCATGGCGTTGTCCATCAGGACGCTGAGTGCTTCCGACAGATGCTCGTGATCGCGGAAGCGCTCGTCGAGCTCCTGCACGTCGACCTGAAGATGAATTCCTTTCAGATCGGCGAACGGGCGGAACTTCTCGACGGTCGTGTGCACGATGTCGGTGACCGTCGGGACCTGGCGATTGGCGGGATTCGGATCATCGACGCCCGGCGCGAGCTCGAGCGACGAGAGTATCTGATCGACGGTCGCCGCTGCGTCGTTCAGCAACGGATCGTTGTTGTCGCGTTTGCGCGCCGCCGCTTCGAGCGACTCGCGCAATGCGGCGAGCGGACCGAAAACCGTCTCGCGCACATAGGCGACGAACGAAGCATGTGATTCCGGCGTCGCGTCGCTGTAGCGGAACACGAGCACGGCGCCGCTCGCGCCGCCGGAGAGCGGGACGAGCGTGTAGAGCACGCTGCGATTGCGGACGCGAATCGAAGCCGTCGCCGGAACCGACAGCTCACCGATGCGAATGCCGGTCTTCGACTCGATGAACTTCAGATTCGACAGCTCTTGCTGCGACGCGTCGAAGAGCTTCTTCGCTTCGTCGGAGACGAACTTCACGCTGCGATCGGCGGCAGCGAGAACCGACGGCACGCCGGCGACGACGAGCAGGTTGACGACCGATGTGATTGCGGGCGACGCCGACTCGATCGGAAAGGTGAGAATCGGCGCTTTCGGGAACGGGTCGATCTCGACGGCAGGCGCTGTGGCTTGAACGTTCAGCGGTTGAGGTTGCGCCGCCGGTGGCGGAGGGGCCACTTCGTCTTTCTTCGGTGCTGCTTCTTGTTTCGGTCGGCGAGGCTTGTCGCACTTCTCACACAAGATCCCTTGTGAGATCGACGCGCCGCACATGAAGCATTTCGCCATCAGGACACGAGCTCCGGACCGCCGATGTTACCCGCCTGGCAGCGCGCAGGCAACGTGATATAAGCGCGGCCATGTCAAACATCGTCGTCATCGGCGGCGGCACGATGGGGAATGGCATCGCCCACACGGCCGCTGCGAGCGGGTTTTCCGTCACCCTCGTCGAAGTCACCGACGCCCTTCTGGAGCGCGCCGTGTCGACGATTTCCGCCAACCTTCAGCGCGGCGTCGACAAGGGAAAGATGACCGCCGACGAGAAGCAGTCCGTCCTCTCGCGCATCAGCACGACGACGAGCATCGAGTCGATCGGCGATGCCGATCTCGTCGTCGAAGCGATCATCGAGAACGTCGACGCCAAGACGCAGCTCTTCGGCAGGCTCGACACGATCACCAAGCCATCGTGCATCCTCGCCTCGAATACGTCGTCCATCTCGATCACGAAGATCGCCGCGGCGACGAAGCGGCCCGAGAAAGTCATCGGCATGCATTTCATGAATCCGGTGCCGGTGATGACGCTCGTTGAAGTGATTCGCGGAATCGCTACATCCGACGAGACGTATCGCACCGTCGAGGAGCTGGCGAAGAAGATGGGGAAGACGCCCATCGAAGTGAACGACTATCCCGGCTTCATCTCCAACCGCGTGTTGATGCCGATGATCAACGAGGCCATCTTCGCGCTGTACGAAGGTGTGGCCACGCCGGAAGCGATCGACGGCGTGATGAAGCTCGGCATGAACCATCCGATGGGTCCGCTCACGCTCGCCGATTTCATCGGGCTCGACGTCTGTCTCGCCATCCTGCGCGTGCTCGAAGATGGATTCGGCGATCCGAAATACCGGCCGTGTCCGCTGCTGGTGAAAATGGTGGATGCCGGCTGGCTGGGAAGAAAGACAAAGCGAGGCTTCTATACGTACTGAAGCAGCAGGAAGTCGCGAACATGTACTCATGTTCTAATCCGCACAACGACCATGCTCTGCCAGACCTGTAGCGCTTACAACGACGACGAGCGCGAGTACTGCACGCGTTGTCAGAACAAGCTCCTCGTGCTCTCGGGCGTCAACTCGTTCGAAGAGGATGAGTCCGAGGATTACGAAGAGGAAGACGACGTATCGCTCGATGAGCATCTGCTCGAGCGCGTCTCGGCGCTCGAAGAGATCATCAAACGCTCCGCCGAAACGATTCGCTCGCTCGTCGACGCCATCAGCAAGCACGAGCGCGCCATCTTCATCAATCAAACCGGCCTGCTCTCGACGAAAGAGCTGCTCGAAAAGAAGAACCTCGTCTCCGCGGACGAGCTGGTCGAGCTGTGGGAATCGAAGATGGGCGAGCAGATGCTCGCGCTCGAGAAGAAACAGCGCTTCAACGAGCGTCGCGATCGCATCGTCTCGCTCTTCCGCGGCGACAAGCGCGAACGATTCTTCCAGCATGTCGGCGAAGCGGAATCGGCGTTCGATGCGTTCGATCCCGATCGCGGCATGAAGGCCCTCGAAGAAGGATTCAAGCTCGACCGCGACAACTACGAGCTCTCCTTCTTCCTCGGCGAGATGTTCTTCAACGACGGCAATCTCGATCGCGCCAAGTCGTACCTCGAAAGAACACTGGAAGTTCAGCCCGATCACTTCGACGCCGCCGTCTTCTACGGCGTGCTGCTGCACGAGCGCCAGGACCTCAAAGGCGCGGAGCGATGGCTGCGCCGCGCGATTCAAATCTCGCAGGAGTCGTTCCTCCCGTACTTCTCTCTCGGCGCGATCTATGCGCGCAAAGGAAAGTTGCTTCGCGCGCAGAAGTTCCTCGAGAAAGCCGTCCAGCTCGAGCCGATCCCGCAGGCGTATTACCTGCTCGGAACGATCTTTTACGAGAAGGGGCAGCTCGAGCGCGCCATCCGCTCGCTGCAGGAAGCCATCAAGCTCGATCCCGACTTCGAAGAAGCGATCTACCACCTCGGCCTCTGCTATCTCGACCGCAACTGGAACCGCAAAGCGATCCAGTGCTTCCAGGAAGCGCTGGAGCTCAATCCGAACAAGATGGAGTACCAGCAGGCCGTCAGGATCTACGAAGGCATCTCCGGACACGTGCCGGTCGAAGGTCCCGCGGCGCAGGAGCTGAGCGAAGCTGAGAATTTGGCGACCGCCGGCAACTACGTCGAAGCGCTCGATCACTATCGCCGCGCCTCGCAGGAAGATCCCGAGAACGTCAACATCCTGATGCCGTACGCGCTGCTTTGCTCGCATTTGGATATGAACGGCGAAGCGATCAACGTCGCGCGGCGCATCCTCAAACATCGTCCGACGGAGACCGTCGCCGCGGCCGCGTACACGACGCTCGTCGAAGCGCTGCGCGCCGAAGGCAACTACAAGGAAGCGAACCGCGCGCTCGAAGAGATGCTGCACACCTACTCGTCGAATTACGCGAAGTCGATCGCGTACTACGAGAAGGCGTACAACCTCGCGGAGATGGAAGAGTCGCTCGACGAGGCACTGGAGAGCGCGCAACTCGCGCTGCGCTTCTCGCCGAAAGAGCTGCGCCAGTTCCCGCTCGCGGCGTTGGGCTGGGTGTACTTCAAGAAGCAGGAGTACGACAACGCCGTCGAGTTCCTCACGCGCTCCGCCGACCTCGGACCGACCGCGACAAACCTAATGCACCTCGGCATGGCCCTGCTCGAAAGCGGACAGAAGGATCGCGCGCGTGCGATCTTCCGCAAGGCGAAGAGCTTCAAGGCGAAGGGCGCGGGACTGGAAGAGAAGATCCTCGAGCAGTTCCGCACAACGGCGAAGCTCATCGACCGGCTGCACGCGCGGCGACGAAAAGTCGCGGCGAAGACGTAGTCGCTACGCCCGCGTCAGCTTCGCGTACTTCGCGATGAACTTCTTCGATCCCACGCGATCGAAATAGACCGTGAGCTTCGCGTCGGGACCGCTTCCTTCCATCGTCAGGATCGTGCCGACGCCGAACTGTTCGTGACGCACGCGCGCGCCGCGCTTCAGCTCCGCGCTGCCGCCGGCCTCCGGCGCGCGTGTGGCGCGAATCGCGGAGGGATCGAACGAAACGGGCTTGCCGAAGAACGACGCAACCGCGTTTCCTGTGGAGGATGGGCGCCCTCGCCTGTCCGGCGGAGGGGTGGACAAGCGAAGCGCCTGTCCTCGATCCAACGGCTTCTCCCGCCACGTGTTCTCCGGCACATACCGCGCGCGCGCCAGTCGAATCTCCTCGCGCGCACTCTCCGGAATCTCCGACAGAAACGGCGACGGCGACTGCTCGCGGAATCGTCCGTGTAGACGGCGTTCCAAAGCGTGAATGCAATAGAGCTGTTCGCGCGCGCGGGTCATGCCGACGTAACAGAGGCGCCGCTCCTCTTCGACGTCGTCGTTCTCCTCGAGCGAGCGCGCACTCGGCAGCACGCCCTCTTCCATCCCGGCCAGGAAGACGACGCGAAACTCCAGTCCCTTCGCGGCGTGGAGCGTCATCAGCGTCACGCCTTTCCCGGCGTCGTAGCGATCAACGTCCGACATCAGCGTGATCGAGTCGAGATAATCGGCGAGAGACGCGTTCGGATTCTGCTCCGTGAACTCGCGCGCGGAGTTGATCAACTCCTCGAGGTTCTCGAGGCGCGTCTCATCCTGCAGGTCGCGCGACTCCTGCAGCATGCGCCGGTAGCCGGTGCGCAGCAGCACGTAGTCGAAGAGCTCCGGCAGCGGATTCGTCGCCGCGCGCTGCAGGTCGTGGATGATCTCGCGGAACTCGACGACCGCCTTCGACGCGCGCGGCGGCAGGAACGAGAGACTGCCGTCGATGACCGTCCAGAGCGTCGCGTTGCGATCGCGCGAGGCGTCGTTGAGCGATTGCAGCGTCGTGTCGCCGATGCCGCGCGACGGCACGTTGATGACGCGCTCGATCGACGGCGTGTCGTGCGGCCGGATGGCCAGCCGGAGAAACGACATCACGTCCTTGATCTCGGCGCGCTCGTAGAACTTCACGCCACCGACGACGGTGTAAGGGATGTTCGCGCGGAGCAGCTCTTCTTCAAACGGCCGCGACTGCGCATTGGTGCGGAACAGCACGGCGAACTCTGTGAGCGGCACCGGACCGCGCATGGCCACGATCTTCTCGACGACGAACTGCGCCTCTTCGCGCTCGTTGGTGGTCGTCACGATGCGCACGGGATCGCCGGCGCCGCCTTGCGTGAAGAGCGTCTTTCCCTTGCGAGCGATGTTGTTGGAGACGACGCCGGTGGCGGCGTCGAGGATGTTTCCGGTGGAGCGGTAGTTCTGCTCCAGCTTCACGATTTGTGCGCCTGGAAAGTCTTGCTCAAAATTGAGGATGTTATTGATGTCTGCGCCGCGGAAGCGGTAGATCGACTGATCCTCGTCGCCGACCGCGACGATGTTCCCTTCTTTGCCGGCCAGCAGCTTCACCAGCACGTACTGCGCGCGATTCGTGTCCTGGTACTCGTCGATGAGGAGATGCTGAAAGCGCGAATGCAGCTCGGCGCGTATGTCGTCGTTCTTCTCCAGCAGCTCGACGTACTTGCCGATGAGGTCATCGAAGTCCATGGCGTCGAATTCGCGCAGGCGCTTTTGGTACAACCGATACACCTCCGCTACGCGCGCGCCGAAGAAGTCGAGATTGTTCTTCTCGTACGCGACCGGATCGAGCAGCTCGTTCTTCGCGTGCGAGATGCGCGACAGCACCGAGCGCGGCGGAAACGCTTCGTCGCTGACGCTCAGCTCCTTCATGCAGCGGCGGATGAGCGTGAGCTGATCGGCGGTGTCGTAGACCGCGAAGGACTTCGTATAGCCGAGCCGATCGGCGTAACGCCGCAGGATGCGGAGCGACGTCGAGTGAAATGTTCCGATCCACGGGCGGTAGCCGCCGGCAGGCACGAGACGCTCGACCCGAGACAGCATCTCGTTCGCCGCTTTGTTCGTGAATGTGACCGCGAGAATGTTCGCGGGATTGACGCCGCGCTCGCCGATGAGCCAGGCGATTCGATACGTGATCACGCGCGTTTTTCCCGATCCCGCGCCCGCGAGAACGAGCAAAGGGCCGCCTTCGTGGGTGACGGCGTCGCGTTGTTGGGGGTTCAGATTGGATAGATCGAGCATTTTTCGTCAGTGCTGAGTGCTGAGGACTGAGTGCTGAGCCGCTTCGCGACGGCGCGCATCATCGCATACGCGAAGCGTCACTCAGCACTCAGCACTTTCCACTCAGCACTCGTTAGGTCTGGGAACGTCCAAACCCATCGCGTTGTTCTTCGGTGCGATACACTAGCGCGCGCCGGGGGAGTGGAGGCTTCATGTTCGGACTTGGATTCCCAGAGCTGTTATTGATCCTGATCATCGTCGTCGTTCTCTTCGGCGCCGGAC
>Ga0075425_100009663_pt1 | contig 10269 bp, 8 predicted proteins | sample SoiMethybrSBSTD4_FD_75300 | JGI IMG/M metagenome (GOLD analysis project Ga0075425, IMG submission 75300) | Bulk soil microbial communities from a Populus tree surrounding site in Tennessee, USA - Soil MetaG P. TD hybrid SBSTD4 | ecosystem: Environmental > Terrestrial > Soil > Tree plantation...
CCGAGCGGTATTCCCGAGTCGTTCGAGGAGCACGTCAATCTGATGTTCGAGCTCCAGGCGCTTGCGTTCCAGGGCGACCTCACGCGCGTGACGTCGTTCATGATGGGCCGCGAGCTCTCGGGGCTGAGCTATCCGCAGATCGGCATCTCCGACGGCCATCATCCGGTCTCGCACAACAACTACGATCCGAAGCAAATGGCGAAGAAGGCGAAGATCGACACGTACAACGTGAGTCTCTTCGCCAAGTTCCTCGAGCGTCTGAAGAACACGCCCGACGGCGACAGCAACCTGCTCGAGAACTCGCTGTTCGTCTATGGCAGCGGCATGAGCGACGGCAACGTGCACAACCACTTGAACCTGCCCGTGCTGCTGGCCGGCAACGCCGGCGGCCGCCTCAAAGGCGGGCGCCATCTGCAGGTCGGCCAGCTCGCCGCCGAGCGCGCGGTCTCGGCTATACCCAAGTTCGACAAGATGGTGCCGTTCGCGAACCTCATGGTCAGCGTGCTGCAGCTCTACGGCATCGATACCGAGAGCTACGGAACGGGCGTATGCGCGAGCAACGGCGCCGTCTCGCTGGCTTAGCGCTGGCGCTGACGCTCGCGTCGTCGGCCGCGCTCGCGCAGCACCCGACGGCGGACACGTCGGCCTCCGCGCTGCACTGGGCCGCGTACAACGACGACCTTGGCGCCGTGCGTCGGCTGCTCGCCGAAGGCGCCGACCCCAATGCCGCGAACCGTTTCGGCGTGACGCCGCTGCACGAGGCCGCGACCGTCGGCAACGCCGCGATGCTCGAAGCGCTGCTCGAAGCCGGCGGCGACGCGAACGCAAAGTTCGGCGAAGGCGAGACGGTGCTCATGACGGCCGCGCGCGCCGGCAACGCGGAGAGCGTGCGCGCCTTGCTCGCGCACGGCGCCGACGTCGACGCGTACGAGCACTGGCACGGCCAGACGGCGCTGATGTGGGCGGCCATCGAGAATCATGCCGACATCGTGCAGATGCTGATCGACGCCGGCGCCGCCGTGAACGCGCGCTCGACGATGCACGACTGGGTCAAGATCAGCTACTCCGAAGGCAACGTGCCGAAGACGCGCGACTTGGGCGGCCTCACGGCGCTGCAATTCGCGGCGCGCGAAGGCTCGCTCGAATCCGTCGAGAAGCTGCTCGCGGCCGGCGCCGATCCGAACGCGACCGAGCCGATGTATCAGCTGACCTCGCTGCAGCTCGCGATCGTCAACGGGCACTACACGTTGGCCATGCGGCTCATCGAACGCGGCGTCGGGCTCGACGACGGCTCTCTGTATCTGGCCGTCGACACGCGCAACCTGGGTTTCTACGCGCAGCGGCCGAATCCGCCCGAGAAAGACGGCAGCGTGAGCTCGCTCGACGTCGTCAACGCTCTGCTCGCGCGCGGCGCAAAACCAGACCTGGCGTATTCGAAAGCGCTCGCCGGGGGCGACGGTAAGCCGCGCCTTCCGGAACGCACCGTGGCCGGCGAAATCGAGGTGCCGCCGGGCGCAACGCCGCTCGATCGCGCCTGCGCCGCTGCCGACTTCGCCGTCGTGGAAACGCTGCTCGCGCACGGCGCGAGCGTATCGGTGCCGACCGAAGACGGCACGACGCCGCTGATGCTGCTCGCCGGCTACTCGCGGACCCGCACCAACGCGCCGCTCGCGGACATTCCGAAACGGCTCGAGCTGATCCGGGTGATGCTCGAGAAGGGCGCGGACGTGCACGCCGTGCACAAGGACTCGACGAACAACGCGCTGTACTTCGCGAAGCAGCGCAACGCGCCCGAGATCATCGCTCTGCTCGAGCAGGAAGGTGCCGGTGTTACGGTTTCGGTTCGCACGGAACCACCGACGTCCGCCCCGGCCTTATCCCGCGAACCGAAACCGTAACACCGGCACCTCTTAGCGCGCCGGCGCGCCCGCCGGCTCCGGCCGCAAATAGTAGTTGTACGCCGCGCCGTGGCTGCGCGCGTTCGCCCAGATCACGAGCATCTCCTCGAGCGTGTTCGCGAAGCGCAGCGGGCCGAGATCGACGGGCTCGAGGCCCATGCCTTTGATGATCTCCGCGACCGCGGCGCGCGCCGCCGGATCGTCGCCGACGATCGGAATCGAGACCGGGCCACCCGAGCTTTGCGGGTCGACCATCTTCGACCAGTTCAAAGTGTTGAAGGCTTTGACGACCTTCGCACCCGGCGCCGCGGCCTGGATGAGCTCCGCGTTGCTGCCGCCCGGAACATCGTGATTCGCATAGCCGTCCGGCGAATTTCGGTTCACGCGGTTCGTCGGGTCGATGATGATCTTGCCCGATAGATCGCCGAGGCTCTTCGTGATGTCGACGGCGAGATTGCCCGGCACTGCGAGCAGCACCATGTCCGCGCCCTTGACGGCCTCGGGTTGCGTCTTCGCCGTCGCGCCGTGCCCCGTCTTGGCGACGAGGTCCAGCACGTCCTTGTCGGTCGGCGTCCGCGAGCCGTAGACGATCGTATGGCCGAGCGCCGCGAACTCGGGTCCCAGCGCGGAGCCGACGTTGCCGGTTCCGATGACGGCGATCTTCGCAGCGAACGCCGTGTTGGCGGTGGCGAATAGCAGCGGCAGGGCCACGGCGGCCGCGAGAGTGATTCGCTTCATGACGTTTTCCCCTCTGGTTTTCCCGGATCGTGCGTCAATTGCTTCGGCGGCGGGCCGGCGCAGGCTGCGGATCGCCCGATGGCTCGAGGCGAATCACCGTGCCGTCTGGCTGGCCGCTGCCGTAGCGAACTTCCGTCGCGAAATAGATGTAGCCGTCCGGCCCGATCTCGACGTCGCGGAAGCGCACGCCGAGCTCGCTCAGGAATTCCTCGCGGCGCAGCGGTTGGCCTTTGTCGTTGAACGGCATCCGCTCGACGTGCTGGCCGCTCAGGGCGCCGATGATCAGGCTGTTCTGCCACTGCGGAAACTTGTCGCCGGTGTAGAACGCCATGGCCGCCGGGCTGATTTGCGGCGTCCAGAAGATCACGGGGTCCTCCATGCCGTCGCGATGGAAGGCATGGTCCGAGACGAGCGTCCCGGAGTAGTTGCGGCCGAGCGAAACCAGCGGCCAGCCGTAGTTGGCGCCGGGTTTCAGGATGTTCACCTCGTCGCCGCCCTGCGGTCCGATCTCCATCTGCCAGAGCTCTCCGGTCACGGGATGGAAGCGCAAGCCATAACTGTTGCGATGGCCGTACGTGAAAATCTCGGGCTTCGCGCCCGCGCGGCCGACGAACGGATTGTCGGCGGGCACGGTGCCATCGTCCTTCAAGCGCAGAATCTTGCCGACGTCGTTGTCGAGGCTCTGCGCGCGGATGCGAATGCTGTTGTCGTCCTGCGGGCCGCAGCAGAGGCGGTCGCGATCGCCGACGCTGACGTACAACGTCTTGTCCGGGCCGAACTCCATTCGGCCTGTGTACGCCGGGCGGGCGTTCTCCCAAGCATCGGCGACGAAGATCTCCTTCACGTCGACGAGCTTCGCGCCCTGCAGGCGGCCGCGCGACAGGCCGAGCGTCTGACTCTTGTCGTCGCCCTTCAAGTACGTGACGTACACGAGCTTGTTCGTCGCGAAGTCGGGGTGCACGACAACGCCGTGCAGGATGTCGTTGCCGGTCGGCGACGGCGGCGTCCAAACCGGATCGGGCAACAGCTTGCCGCCCTGGATCATGCGCAACTTGCCATTGCTCTCGGTGACGAGCAGATCCGACGTGCCCGGAATGAACACGATGTCCCACGGCCCGATGAGGCCGTCGGCCACGAGCGCGACGCTGAGTTGCTGCCGCCCGGCCCGCAGCGTGAGGGGCGCGTCGGCTTTGGGCAGCATCACCGCCGGGCCCGGAGGCGGTTGAGCCGCAGCCGTTCCGCACGCGGCAACCGCCGCAACAGCCATCCACGCTCTGATCCCGATACGCCCGCCCATTGGATCCCCCGTTCGTTGTTATTGCGGCATGAGCCGCATCTGCGGCGATCCTACCAGCCGCGCCCGGGCTCCGGTGCCAATTTAGCTATAGCGCCGCGGGTGCCCGGAACGGCTGCGCCAGTGCCGCGATCACGGCCGCATCGCGCTGGTAGACGTCGGGGAAGAACGAGACTCGACCGGTGGCATCGACCTCGGCCGTCCAGTACAGCAGCATGATCGGCATCGGCTTGTCGAGAAACACCGTCTCGGTGCGCCCGCTCGCGACGGCCGCGTCGAGGCGCGCGCGCCCGCGCTCGCCGAGCAGCTGCGCGACGAGCTCGAACGGATTCTCGACGCGAATACAGCCGGAGCTGAAAGCGCGGCTGTCGCGCGAGAACAGGTCGCGGCTCGGCGTGTCGTGCAGATATACCGAGTGCTCGTTCGGGAACATGAACTTGATGCGGCCGAGCGCGTTGTCGACTCCGGGCCGCTGCACGAGCCGGTACGGAGGATTGCGGGCCGACCAGTCCGCGGTCGCGGGGTCCACCGCCGCGCCGCGCGAGTCGAAGACGTCGATGTGGCGCGACGCGAGATAAGCCGGGTTGCGGCGCACGGCGGGCAAGATGTCGTTGCGAAAAACGGTGGGCGGCACGGTCCAGGTCGGATTGACGACGAGATACGTCATCTCGGCCCGGAAGATCGGCGTCTGCCGATACGGCTGGCCGACCTGCACGCGCGTGCGCCAGACGATCTCGCCGCGGCGCACGTGATAGAGCTGGAAGCCCGCGACATTGACGACCAAGAAATCGCTTTCGGGGTCGTAGAAGACCTGCCGGGCGCGCTCGAGGCTCGCGCGCAGCTGGTCGATGCGCGCCGCGACGGGCACGTTGAGCGCAGCGACGGTCGCGGGGCCGACCACGCCGTCGGCCGAAAGCCCGTGGCGCGCCTGAAAACGCCGGACCGCGGCCGCGAGCGGCTCGTCGTACTGCGTTCCGTAGGGCGCGGCCGGGGTCACAAGATCGCCGGTCACGACGAGCCGTGCAGCGAGCGCCGGCACGCGCTCGTCGGCGCCGCCCGGTTGCAGCGTCGGGCCCGCGGGCACGCTCGGCCAGCCGCCGCTCGCCTCGATCGCTCGATACTGGGCGAGCGCGGTCTTGAAGCGCTCGTACAGGAAGACGCGCGGAATCACTCGCGCCGCGAATTCGTGCAGCGACGGCGAATCGATCGCTTTTTGAATCGTGACCGCGGCGTCCTCACCGGTCAGCGCGCGGCTCTGATTCCAGTTCGGGTCGAGCGCGCTCGGGTCGACCTTGCCGTACCGCAAGTGATAGCCGAGGCGGATGATGCTGTCGGTCAGCAGGATGTCGAACGCGGCGCGCTCGTTCGCGGCCAGCGCGCCGAGCTCCGTCACCGTTGCGCGAAACGCGTGCAGCGCGGCGGAGTGGTAATCGCTGGGGTCGAGGCCTTCGAGATAGCTCTGGTCGACCATCTGGAGCAGCTCGTCGACCTGGCGCAGCGAAGCCCAGGCGGGCGCGAACTCGCGGTTCTCGTAGACGCGCGGCAGGACATCGCGCGAAGCGATCGCCTGGCCGAGCACCTCGAGACGGCCGCCGACGCGCAGCTCCTCGACCTGCGTGCGAATCAGATCTGCAGCGCCTTGACCGAGCACACCGGCGTGCCACAGCAGGCAGCCGGCGATCACGGCCGCGCGGGTGACATCGGTGAGCTTGCGCATTGCGCGCGATCTTAGCAGCGCCGTTCCATGCGTCGTGTGGGACTGTTGTGCCATAGCGCGGCGGCGGGCATGCTGCGCCGCCATGCGCGCGCCGATCGCCTTATCGAAGACCAAGCTGCTGGCTCTCTGCCAGTGCCCGCGCAAGCTGTGGCTCGAGACGTACAGCCCCGAGCTCACCCCCGAGCCGTCCGACGAGAAGACGGCGCTCCTCACGACCGGCAACGTCGTCGGCGAGATCGCGCGCCAGCTCTACGGCCGTGGCGCAGGGCACGTCGTCGGCTTCGATCGCGGTTTGCGCGCGGCGATCGACGCGACGCGCGCGCTCGTCGAGCGCGGCGGCCGCGAGCCGATCTTCGAAGCGACGTTCGACCACGACGGCGTCAGCGTCCGCATCGACGTGCTGGACCGCAGCGAGCCCAGTCCGAAGATCGTCGAGGTCAAGTCGTCGGTGCACGTCAAAGATCACTACCTTGGCGACTGCGCGATCCAGGCGTGGGCGCTGAAGCAGAACGGCTTGAACGTGCGGCAGATCGCAGTCGCGACGCTGAACCCGGAGTTCGTCTACGCGGGCGACGGACGCTACGAAGGGCTGCTGGTCGAGACGGACGTGACCGAGCGCGTGCAAGAGCGCCTCGCCGGCGTCGGCGAGCTCGTGGTCGCCGCGCGGCGCACGCTCGCCGCTCTCGACGAGCCCGCGATCGCCGTCGGCACGCACTGCGGAACGCCGCACGCATGCGACTTCTACGCGCACTGCGCGCCGCCCACGGCCAAGTATCCGGTGCTCGCTCTCGGCGGCAGCAGGGAGAAGCTCTTCGAGCTGATGAATGCGGGCTACGCCGACCTGCGCGACGTTCCCGAAGCGAAGCTCGAAAGCGACATGCAGCGGCGCATCTGGCAGCAGTCGCGCCTCGAAGCTCCCTACGTCGGCGCCGAGCTGCGCGAGCTCGTCGGCGCCATTCAGTTCCCACGGTACTACCTGGACTTCGAGACGATCGGTCCGGCCGTGCCGATCTTCGCCGGCACGCGACCATTCGAGGCGCTGCCGTTTCAATGGTCGTGCCACATCGAGAAGAGCCGCGGCGCAGTCGAGCACGCCGAGTTCCTCGAGCTCGACGGCGAAGCGCCGATGCGCCGGCTCGCCGAGAGCCTGCTCGCGACGCTCGGCACGAGCGGGCCGATCGTCGTCTACACGCCGTATGAGCGGCGCGTGCTGCACGACCTCGCGGCTCGCTACGCCGATCTCGCCGCGCCCTTGGAGGCGCTCGCCGCGCGCATCGTCGACCTGCATCCCATCACGCGCCGCGGCTATTACCACCCGGCCATGCACGGGTCGTGGTCGATCAAAGCGGTGTTGCCCACGGTTGCGCCCGACCTGAGCTACGAAAAACTCGGCGCGGTCCGCGACGGGCTGGCGGCCCAGGCCGCGTATCTCGAGGCGATCGACGCCAGGACGCCCGCGCCCCGCCGCGCCGCGCTGCGCCGTGCGCTGCTCGACTACTGCCGCCACGACACGCTCGCGCTCGTTCGGCTCGTGGAGTTCTTCAGCCGCTAGGGGCTAGACTAATTGTTCTCAGAGTCCCGGGGGCTCGAAGTCGCCGAGGTTTCGCCATGCGCCGCCAAGCTCTCCTGCTCGTCTCCGCCGCGCTCTGCGCGGCCGCCGTCGCCCCGCAAGCGCGAGCGCATCACGCCTTCGCCACGGAGTTCGACGCCTCCCTCGAAGGCGAGGTCAAGGGAGAGGTCACACGCGTCTGGTGGCAGAACCCGCACATTCGCTACGACGTCACGATGAAGATGCCGGACGGCACGACGCAAAGCTGGGCGCTGCTGCCGCCCGGAAACTTGCCGACGTATCGGACTCAGAACTGGACCGAGCAGACGATTCAAGTCGGTTATCAAGTCACCGCGACGGGCAACTTGGGTCGCGACGGCACGAAGAAGCTCTACGCGACCTGCATCAACCTCGCCAGTGGGCCCGAGAAAGGCCGGCAGCTCGGCCGCTGCGCGACTCCGGGCACGGTGAGTCAAGTCACCGCCGATCCGAACGTCGACTACACCGTGCACGCAAAGGGCTACGACGTCGACATCTCGGGCTACTGGGACAACCGGTACAAATTCCAGGTCACCGTCGACGACTTCCAGCCGAAGCCGATGCCGATGACGGCCGCCACCGCGGCGATCTACAAAGGCCGCAAGTACGGCGACGATCACGTGCTGCGCTGTTTACCCGCCGGGTTGCCGCGCATCTTCGGCTCGCCGTACCCGATGCAGATCGTCGACGCCGGCACGCACTACTTGATGGTGTTCATGCAGGACAACACGCCGCGGCGTATTTGGATGGACGGCCGTAAGCCGCCCGCCGAGCAACCGCTGACGTCGATGGGCTTCTCGACGGGCAAGTGGGAAGGACGCACGCTCGTCATCGAGACGACGATGCTGCTGCCGGGCTGGCTCGACGGCTCTGGTTATCCGATGACCGGAGGCGACGGCACGCGCATCGTCGAGCGTTGGACGCCCGCGGCCGACGGCTTGACGATGGAACGCATCATGACCGTGACCGACAAGGCCTACACGCAGCCGCTCGTGCGCACGCGCGGCTCGCAGCGCGGCGACGCCGCCGTCGGCTTGATCGAGAGCGAGCCGTGCGACGCGCGGCCGTTCTTGAACGAGCTGCTCGAGCGCGGCGAGCTCGAGCAGCGCTTGAAGCCGCAGTAATCGAAGCAACCGCTCAGTCGTACTCCGTGTACTTGCGCGCGTCGCCGCGCACACGGTCGGCCGGGTATTTGCGCTCGTTCTGCGCGATCTTGTCGTCGGCCGCACGCATGAGGTCGACGTCGAGCCGGTCCGCCAAGCGCAGCAAGTAGATGAACACGTCGGCGAGCTCGAGCCGCACGCGCTCGCGCCGCTCGGCGTCGAGCGCCTTGCTCTCGGCCTCCGTCAGCCACTGAAATTCTTCGACGAGCTCGGCGGCCTCGACTGACAACGCCATCGCCAGATTCTTCGGCGAGTGGAACTGCTCCCAATCGCGCGTGGCCGCGAACGCGGCGAGCCGCAACTGGAGCGCGCGTAGCGCTTCGGACATGGCTTTCCTCCTACGCAGTGTGCTCGTCAGCCCGTCGCGGCAATTACCTGCAAGGGCTCGAAGTGCGATTTCGGCTGATCCGTGTACCCTTGGCTGACGTACGTCGTATCGAAGAAGCAGGCACTGTCGTCCGGTTCCGAGAAGAACGCCTCGTTGAGGTCGAAATCCGCCGGGGCCCGGCAGATCGCGTGGACGAACAGACGCGTGTCCCTTAGACCGTCGCCGCGCGCCTGGTATTGAAAGCGGTATTCGGACCAGGAACGCAGCTTGATACCCTGCTCACGCGCACTAGCTTGCATCGCGGCACGAATGGAGTGGTCAACGATCATGGCGAACCCCCGGTCGGTTTGCCACTCGCCGCCCTCGACTTCGATCCAGCGCGCGTCGCGCTCCTTCGCACGAGGGGTGTAGGAGTCGCTCTCCGGCCATTCGCATCGCGAAGTCACCGCACTCGGGTACATGGCAACCTCGATCGGCTGATCGAAGTCGATTTCCCACCACATCGGGATCGCTTCGAACCCCGGCTTCGAGAAACACAGCGTCCACGAATACCTCACGTCCCCGTCGGGCAGCAGAACCTGCACAGCCCATTCGCGCTCACCGTCAAACTCGACCTTGCCTTCGCGATCGGTGACGAAGTCTCTCGTCGTGTTTTGCCCCACGACGCCATGCCATTCCATCGTGCCGAGCGTGACCGTGGCACCCGCCAGCGGCGCGCCGAACTCGTCGGTCACGTAGATCCGTGCCTCGGGTCGTGAGCGCGGGAACGAGGGATAGCAGGCGCTGAGGCCGGTCCCAGCGGCTGCCAGTGCAACGAGTGCGCGTAGGGATCGTGGCGACTTCATCGTGTTTCACTCCCCAGGTATCCCCCTCGGTGGTCGGCCACTATCATCGCGCAATGCGTCTCGTCGGCGAACTGCTGCGGCTCTCCGCGACCGACCTCGCGAACCACCTGGGCTGCGGCCATTTGAGCCGGCTCGAGCTCGCGGTGGCCGAAGGCCTCGCGCGCAGGCCCTATCGCAACGATCCGATCGTGGATCTCCTGATGGAGCGCGGCCGCGAGCACGAGGCCGGGTATCTCAAGCATTTGCGCGAGCAGAAGCTCGGCGTCGTCGAGATCCGCACGGCGCCGGGCGCCGACAACATCGAGGCCACGGTGGCCGCGATGCGCGACGGCGCGGACGTCATCTACCAGGCGCCGCTCGGCAACGAGCGCTGGTACGGCCGCGCCGATTTCCTGCGCAAAGTCGCGCGCGAGAGCGGGCTCGGCGCGTGGTCGTACGAGGTCACGGACGCGAAGCTCGCAACCGAGACGCGCGCCGGCACGATCCTGCAGCTCTGCGTCTACTCGAGCCTGCTCGAGCGCTTGCAGGGGCGTGCGCCGCAGCGGGCGTACGTCGTCGCGCCGCATCACCGGTTCGTTCCCGAGAGTTACCGGCTCGACGACTATGCCGCGTATTACCGGCTCGTGAAGCGCAGGCTCGAGACGGCGCTCGAGGCGCGCGACGTCGTCACGTATCCCGAGCCGGCGCAGCACTGCGAC
>Ga0075425_100009665_pt1 | contig 10267 bp, 3 predicted proteins | sample SoiMethybrSBSTD4_FD_75300 | JGI IMG/M metagenome (GOLD analysis project Ga0075425, IMG submission 75300) | Bulk soil microbial communities from a Populus tree surrounding site in Tennessee, USA - Soil MetaG P. TD hybrid SBSTD4 | ecosystem: Environmental > Terrestrial > Soil > Tree plantation...
GAGGATTTGCATCGCCCTTGGCGAAATCGAAGCTGGAGTTCCTGCCGAGGTTGTCTGCGAATTGACCCATACGCTCGTAACGTAGTCCGAGATTCAGGGTCAGCGATCGGCTAACCCGATAATCATCCTGCGCAAATCCTGCGGCTTCCCAAGTCCTGTATTCACGATTCCCAAGGCCGTAAATATCAGCCGAGGCAAAGACATTGCTGAAAGTGTCCGTCCCATTCCCGCCAGCGTCGAGGCCAAGTAGAAAATCCGGCCAGCTCAAGAACTGAACGAAGGATCCAACTCCCGCAATATGAATGTTGTCCTGTAACCTGGTAACACTTGCTCCGAATCGGACGGCATGGGCTCCACGTACAAAGCTAAGATCATCACTGAAGGTAAAAGTGTTCTGTGTAATCGTCCGGGGGAATCCGGAGGCCATGCTGGTTGAACCGAGAATATTGAGACTCGGCAACTCGTTGTTATCATTCAGTTCCCCTTCAGACACGCCCACGTCAGACCATTTGAATGGGCCTTCCGCTTTGGAACCAGTCATGGTGCGCACATATCCTATGCGTGCCGCATTCAACCAGGTATTACTACGGACGTAGGTATGCGCAAGAGAGAAAACTCTGAAGTCAGAATTGCCTGGACTCGTAAACCCGGGAGTGTTGCCCGCCGGGTTCAAACCATTTCCAGGGAAAGTGACGCGCTGACTGCTGTCCGCATTGAAAAATCGGGCGGTGATTCGGCTCTTTTGCGAAGCGACGTAATCAAGATTGAGCAAGAACTGGTCCTCACTGAAAGAGCAAGGCGTAGCAAATGCCGAGAAGCCTTGGCTGGCTAGTGGCTTGGAAGGGTCAATGGTTTGAGGCGCGGGAATCAGAAAGTTACCGTCGGGAAGTCTGTCATTTAAGAGAGCAAGGGCTATGGGATTGATGTTCGACCCGTCGGGATTGACCGCGACTCCTCCCAGGCCACCGGTCAGACCACCGAATAGTCGTCCTAGGGCCGCCGGAGATCTGTCATCGGTCAGCGGTGGCTCGCTTACTGTAGCGGAGCAAGCCGCTCTCGATTGACCAGCTGCAAGGCCGTTGACCTGACGTGTCCCCTGATACGAGCCAAAGAAAAGTAGCTTGTCTTTCCTTATTGGTCCTCCAAACGTGATTCCGAACTGATTCTGTTTGAGGTCGGGGCGCTGCTGGCCGACTTTATTCAAGAAAAAATCATTTGCGTTCAGAATATTGTTGCGAACAAACTCGAAGACTGTCGCGTGGAAGGTGTTACTGCCCGTCTTTGTGATCACACTGATGTTGCCACCACCAAAACGTCCATAGGCGGCATCATAGAGTGCCGTTTGTACTTTGAACTCCTGTAATGCGTCGGGATTAGGGATGGGGATTCCCCCGCTGGCACCTGCACTCCCCTGTACGTCACTGACTCCAATTCCGTCTAATTGCCAATTGTTGTCGTAGGAGCGGGCTCCGTGAACGTAAATTCCGTCTTCGGATTTCGCGATCTGCGACAGTGCAGTCCCACCGAGTCCAAGTTCTCCGGCATTAAAGACTCCGGCAACTACCCCGGGCGAGAGGCTGGCGATTTGCGTGAAGTTCCGGTTGACCATTGGCAAACCGCTGACGGCGCTGTCGTTCACCGCTCGTCCGAGAGCAGACGTTTCAGTTTGAGTCATCGGAGGGTTGGTAAACACTTCCGCACGCTCGAAGCGTTTCGCAACCTGAAGATGTAGTTCGAGTCGAAGCGTTTCTGTTACTTGGACATCTAACCGCAGAATACGTAGCGGTTCGAAATCTGTTTTGCTCGCTCGTATTTCGTACTTGCCGGGCGGCAGCAGAAGGAACCCGAACCTACCGTTTTCGTCCGACGTGGCCGACTTCCTTTCACCGGCACTCTCATTGGTGAGGTCAACACTCACGCTTGGGAGGACGGCCCCGGAGGGATCTAGCGTAACTCCTGTCACGGCGCCCGTTGAAGCAGTCTGGCCACAGACACGGCCCTTCGGCCCCAAGCTCATGACAACCAGTCCGAGCCAAGCTAAGCAGCGACTAGATGGAGGGCGCAGCCGCATGTTCGAGCGAATAACATTAGGAGTCCGGTCCGATGGAGAGGCGGTACTCCGATTAAATTAATGGCGTTTCAGCGGCGCTCTCGAGTAGCCTAGATGTTTAAGGGTCACGATATTAACTTAATTTGGAATCGTCAGCAACATAAGGAACGTGTCTGCACTGTCGCTCGAGTGGTAAGAGGTCTCAGGATGCCATCGCCTCCAGTTGCATTAAGCCGAACTTTCCAACGGGGGCGACGGGGACCGAGGAAGCTCATGTTTTTGCTGCTGGGGGTCTTCCTCCTCTTGCAAAGCCCTGCCATAGCGCAGGTCAAAGATGTCCGTCGCGTTCTCATTTTCTACGAACTAGGGCTTTCGTCTCCCGGGGTTGAGCTTGTCGATGAAGGTATCCGGAAAACACTACAAAATTCGCCCTACCAAATTGAGCTTTATCGCGAGTATCTGGAGACCACGCTATTCCCCGCTCCGGCCACTCAGCAGGAATTTCGCCAGTGGTACATCCACAAGTACCGAGACCTTAAGCCAGACCTCGTCATTTCCGCCGGGCCGTCTCCGCTCAGATTTCTCCTGGATGCGCATGAGAAATACTTTAAGGGCGTACCTATTGTTTTCTGCGGTACTTCCGAGGAGCAAGCGGACAATCCCCACCTGGATTCTCACTTTACTGGTGTCTGGGAGAAGTTCGAGGTGACGAAAACTCTGGAGGCGGCCATGCTCCTCCAGCCTGGCACGAAACACGTGGTCGTAGTTGGAGGTGCCACCTCTCTTGACCGACATCTTGAAGCATTGGTCAAGGGGGAGCTGGGCACTTACGAATCGAAGCTCGAAATCACATACCTCACGGACTTGACCATGCCACAGCTCTTGGAAAGGTTGAGGCATTTACCGGAGCACGCGGTTGTCTTACTTACGGACATTGCTGAGGATGCCGCAGGAGCGAAGTTCGTTGGCTCGACGCAGTCAACTCCGATGGTAACCAGTGCCGCAAGCGCTCCGGTCTTTGTTTTAGGCGATGTGGATCTTGGTCACGGAGAAGTGGGCGGGGATGTCACTAGCTTTAGAAGGGAAGGTGAGATGGTCGGGGATTTCGTGCAGAGAATCCTGAAAGGCGAAAGGCCACAGGACATCCCCATCGTAAATGGCGCGAATGTCTACATGTTCGATTGGCGCGCCCTTAATCATTGGCACCTGCAGGAAGCCCGGCTTCCAGCTGGCAGTGTGGTCCTCAACCAACCACTGAATGTCTGGGAAGCATACAAGCGTTACATCATCGCCGGCATTTTCTTGTTCCTGGTGCAGGCCGTGATCATCGTTGGGCTCTGGTGGCAACGGGCCAGGAGGAAAAAGACTGAAGCGGCGCTGCGCGAAAGTGAAGGACGCTTCCGCCTGGTTGCCAACACTGCCCCTGTGATGATTTGGATGTCGGGTCGCGACAAGCTGTTCAACTATTTCAATCAGCCCTGGCTCGAATTCACAGGTCGCCCACTTGAGGCAGAACTCGGCAACGGCTGGTCGGAGGGGGTCCATCCCGAGGACTTGAAGACCTGTTTGGATACCTATAGTGCAGCGTTTGATCAACGCGAGCCTTTCAAGATGCACTATCGCCTCCGGCGGAATGATGGAGATTATCGATGGATATTGGATATAGGTGTGCCGCGATTCAACTCGCATGGTTCCTTTGCGGGCTATATTGGCTCTTGCATTGATGCGACCGAACGCAAGCTCGCGGAAGAAACTATGGCCGATCTGGGGCGCAGGTTGATTGAAGCCCATGAAGAAGAACGCACTTGGATCGCGAGAGAGCTCCACGACGACATCAATCAGCGAATAGCGTTGTTGACAGTCCAGTTGGGAGTATGGGCCCAAGATCCGCCCGACTCCAGAGTTGAAGTCGCCGATCACATTCGTCACGTCCGTCAGGAAATGTCTGACTTGGGGAAGGACATTCAATCCCTATCCCACCGCCTACACTCCTCAAAACTTGAGCTTTTGGGCCTTGCCGCGGCCGCGGGTGCTTTCTGCAAGGAGTTGTCCGAGCAACAGAAGGTAGAGATTGAATTCAGACATGCGGGGATACCGCGTTCCCTGCCCCAAGAAATCTCCCTTTGTTTGTTCCGGGTATTACAGGAGGCCCTACAGAATGCAGTCAAGCATAGTGGTGAGCGGCACTTCAGAGTGGAACTGGATGGAACATCGGGGGAGATACAACTGAGCGTGATTGACCTGGGAGTTGGCTTTGACCAGCGAGAGGCCATGAACTGTCATGGCCTAGGGCTCATCAGCATGCGGGAGAGACTGCGGTTGGTGGACGGCAAGTTTTCCATCGAGTCGAAGCCCGGGCATGGCACCACGATCCGTGCTCGGGTGCCTGTCAAAGCACGAGCAACTGTTGCGAGCGCGGCAGGATGAGAGGCGAAGATTAAATCTCACCCCTCGTGGCAAGAACGATTTTCACCATTGGCCCTGCCAATGGACTCGCGTGACAAAGTTCGTCCATGTAGGCTCACGTGAATTCCCCTCGATTCAAGACCGCAGGCGGCCCTTGAACAAAGCACATGATTTGGGTCGAATTGCGGGTTCGAAATGCGGTTGCCTCCCAAACCGATGAAGCCCCACTTGTCGTCTATCTTTACTGGGGCGAATCCATCCACGCAAATTCTCCGCCTTTTCGAAAAGGAGTTGGACGACCCACTTTCCGCTGCCATCGACAAAGCCCCAGAGTTCGTCCATCGAAACGGGTGCGAGTCCCTCGCTAAATTCTCCAACGTCTGAATAGATTGCAGGTATTCGTAAATGACCTTGACCTTGACTGAGGCTAAACAGTCTCCCAGTCGTTCGTAAATGAAACTTCCCAATTTAGTGTTTCGCTCAACTTGGCCCCCAAAAACGATTCTCAAATTAAATTTTGTTAGGTCAGCGAAGTCGGGGTAACAGCCGTGCTCTGCGTAGTGCTTTTCGAGGGCATCTGCTAATCCCAGCTGCGCCCATCTGTTCGTGAGGAACTCAATTACCTTTTCTCGTCCTGGAGTCTCTAGCACTTTCGTCATTTCTGTTTCATGAAGGTTTATATAGTGAGTTGCGTACTCACGGATCTTGGCTGTCACATCTTCGCTCATTGCGCCGCTCCATACTGCACGCGGACCGTCCTCGAGTACCAAACGAGGTTTTGAAAGATCAGGCAACGGTGGATAGCAGCCGTGCTCTTCGTAGAACAGTTTCAAGGCATCGGCGAAACCATTCTTAAATGTATTATTCACCCTGATCTCAATCAGCTCCGCTTTGCCTTGAAAGGGATGCTCTATTCCATCGCCATCGTGAAATGTACCTTTTATATCTGGGAATGTTCTTTAGCGATTCGCCCCAGAGATGGAAAAAGAAACGACGAACCGTGTCTCTCCATTCCTTGTCGAGCGGGGAGGAAGAAGCCGCATCGCAGGACAAAAGAATTGCTTGTGACCGCGCTCAAATCCTTAAACAAGGAGTGTCATTGACCGCCGTTGCAGGCATTGCGTATAGGCAGCTCAGTGCTAGACTCTTGCCAATCGAGGCAATCCCGCGATGCCAAGCCAGGTCGGCACCAGCCGAATAATTCGCTTTGCCACGTTTGAAGTTGATCTTCATGCCCAAGAACTGCGTAAGGCAGGGCTGCGGCTGAAACTGAGCGGCCAGCCGTTCCAAGTGTTGGCAATTCTGCTGGAGCAGCCTGGCACAGTAGTTACGCGGGAAGAGTTGCAAAAGCGGCTGTGGCCGGACACCTTCGTTGACGTCGACCACAATCTGAACACGGCTATTAACAAGATTCGTGAGGTCCTGGGTGACTCGGCAGAGAGCCCCCGCTTTGTCGAAACCCTACCTCGGAGGGGATATCGCTTCATTGCTTCGTTGGCCGCCGAAAGCCGAGATCATATTCATGGGCAGCCCTGGTTGCGGAGGCACTGGAGGTTGGTGAGTTCGGGAGCAGGAGTGCTGCTCCTGATTTGCGCCGCTGCGTTCCTGACGCGGCACCCGACGAAGTCACGCGAGAGTCTGAAGGTCGTTCCATTCACTTCGTATCCCGGATTCGAAGCCGCGCCAAGCTTTTCGCCAGATGGCAACGAAATCGTCTTTTGTTGGTACCGTGACGGCGAGTTGCCCGGTACGCTCGGTGCTGATCTGTACGTGAAACAATTCGGGAACGAACGAACTATGAGACTTACCAATCACGAAGCCACATTCATCGTTCCGGCTTGGTCACCCGATGGTAGAACTATAGCATTTGCGACGATTGGTAGGCATGGAAACGGTATCTACGTGGTGCCCGCTTTGGGCGGACCGGAACGACGGATCGCTGAGATCTTCGAAAGCCATAATAGCTACCAGTGGTTGCTGCTGAGCTGGTCGGCAGACGGCCGCCAAGTGGCGTTTGCGAAGGCGGAGTCCGCGGCGGTAGGGGCTTACCCTAGAGCGGAACGCCATCACATTCACGTTGTCGACGTCGAAACCCATGAAGAGCGGGTTTTGACCGATCCTTCACCGGACTGCGCAACGAGCATCGAGCCCGCCTTCTCACCAGACGGCAAATATCTCGCCATGGATTGTGTGCTTGCCGAGGACGCTAATCGAATCTACGTGCGGGGAACAGCAGGCGGGGAATCGCACGAAGTCGCCTTCGTCAAGGGCCCTGGCGTTTTGGGTGGACTGGCCTGGACGGGAGACAGTCAGACCATTCTCTACAGCACGGGAGATGGAGACATCTGGCGCGTGCCAGTCAAAGGTGGAACGACGGAGTGGCTTGCTTTCGCTCACGATACCCAGACGCCAACGATCCCGCGTGTCGGTAACAAAATAGCCTACGCTCAAGTGAACTACCACCCCGATGTCTGGCGCATCAATCTGGCGAGCCAAACCAAACCGGCTAGCCCAGCCAGCAAATTCATTCGCTCCAGCGGCGGTCAGCTGGATGCCCGCATCGCGCCAGACGGTGAGCATATTGCATTTGCATCCGGGCGCTCGGGATTCGAGGAGATCTGGCGATGCGATCGCGATGGGTCAAATCCAATCCAGCTGAGCTATTTGAATTCTTCGTCTGGAGCGCCCCGCTGGTCGCCCGACAGCCGTCACGTCGTGTTTGACTCGCGCGCTTCTGGTCATGCGGAGTTATATGTTGTGGACGCAGACGGTGGGCCATCCCGGAAATTAGCGACGGGAACCTCCACCGCGTTAGCACCATTTTGGTCGGCCGACGGCCGATCGATCTATTTTTCCACTGAACAGCCTACAGCCGTTTGGAAGGTCTCGAGTGGGGGCGGCACCGCGGTGAGGATGACCGAGGGACGGGGATACTATCCGCAGGAGTCAGCGGACGGTCAGCGGGTGTTTTACGTAGCTGGAGCGAACGGAAACGAACTCTGGTCAGTCCCTGTGAACGGCGGCAGCGAACGTCGTGAAGAAGGGATGCCTGCGCTGGGTCCGGGATTAGGCACGGCCTGGGTTCCGCTCCAGAACGGAATTTACTTCGTCGATGGTTCTACGTCGAATTTTGCTATTGTCTATTTTGACTTTTACACTCGAAGTTCTCATCAAGTCTCCGAGCTACCGGGGCTTAAATTCGTATGGGGCGGAATCACTGCCTCGCGAAACGGAGATAGTTTTCTCTTCGCCGGAGTTGACCATAAAGAGTCGGACATTATGCTCGTCGATCACTTCCGGTGACGAAGCCGATCAACGCTTGGCCACGATAAAAGATGCGTAGAGCCAGTTTCAACGCGCGGGCATCGCTACTGGCGCTAGCGCTAGTGCAGCTGAGTGCGATTTGTCTGTCTGCCCAAGTCGACAGCGGTACAGTTTTAGGTACTGTCACGGACAGTTCCGGTGCCACCATCGGCGGAGCCGAGGTCACACTGACGAACGAAGATACGAATGCCACGCTGGCCACAAGAGCAGCTTCGGACGGGTCTTACAAATTCACTCCAGTCAGAATCGGACGTTACCAGCTTTTAGTTTCGTTCCAAGGGTTTCAAACTGTTCTGCGACGTCAGGTCGTCGTCAACGTCGGTGCAGCCGTCGTAGTTGATTTCATCCTAAAGCTCGGCTCGATGAAAGAAACCGTCGAGGTCAAGGCAGGTGTTTCCCTGCTGCAAACCCAAGATGCATCGGTAGGTCAAGTTATCGATGCACGAAGCTTGAACAGTCTTCCACTGAACGGACGGAATTACACCTTTCTGGCGCAGCTTGCCGCGGGAGTGAACTCGCCTCAAGCCGACACGCGGGGCAATGCCGCCACAGGAGCTTTCGCGGCCAATGGCCTTCGGCCCTCACAGAACAATTACTTGCTTGATGGCGTCGACAACAATTCAAACAGCGTGGATTTTCTAAACGGAACGAACTACGTGGTTCTTCCGCCGGTCGATGCGATTCAAGAATTCAGCGTGCAAACCACAGATTTTAGCGCCGAATTTGGCCGCTCTGGGGCTGCCGTTCTAAATGCCACCATCAAATCGGGCACGAACCAATTGCACGGCGCGGTTTGGGAGTTTTTCCGCAATGACGCGCTGGACGCCGCTGATTTTTTTGAGAACGCGCGAGGGATCAAGAAAGCGGCGTATCGCCAGAATCAGTTTGGGTTTTCTGTGGGCGGTCCGGCGGTGCTTCCGAAATTACTCAATGGCAGGAACAGAGTGTTCTTTTTTGCCGATTATGAGGGTCTTCGCAGACGTCAAGGCACCATCTTGACAGGAACCGTACCCACACTGCTCGAACGCAACAACGGCTATACCGACCTTTCGGACCTGATTACCGGGCAATCCGGAATGGTTAGCGATCTGCTGGGCCGGTCTATGCCTTTCGGAACGATCCTGGACCCGGCGACCACGCGTGCGGTGCCCGGCGGATTTGTCCGCGATCCGTTTGGCACCTGTCCCGTCAGTACGATTATCTTTACGCTCGCAGCGTGTAACCTCAACCATCTGCCTGCGGAGCGTTTTGACGCGAATGCCATCGAGCTCCTAAATCTGTATCCACTTCCAACCAATGGCGAGCTGTTTTCCAATTTCACGAATTCGCCGAAACTCAAAGAAGATCGCAACGGCTTTGACAGCCGACTGGACATCAATTTCAGCCAGAGGGATATGCTATTTTTTCGGTTCAGTCTTGTAGACGATCCGCAACTCATTCCTGGTATTTTTGGGGGCGTACCGGATGGCGGCAGTTTCCAGCAGGGCGACCAAACGGCACTCGCTCAGCAGAGCGCATTGTCGTGGAGTCATGCCTTTACGCCCAAGACGGTAAATGTCGGTAAGGTAGGGTTCACATATCTTCACACCACCAGGGTTTCGCCCGCTGGCAACGATTTGAGTGACATTCCCGGTCAGTATGGCATCCAGGACGTTCCTCAATCGCACGAGAACGGTGGGCTTCCTACCCTAGGGATTGATGGGCTGACAGCCTTGGGCAGCAGCGGCTTCCTACCGTCGGATGAGGTCAGTTCTACTCTCCAGATTACCGATGATTTCACGAGGGTCTTCGCCAAACACGCCTTCAAAATGGGTTTTGAGTTTCAGCGTGTTAAGTTCTCGACGCTGCAGCCCCCGTTTTCGCGTGGAGAGTTCGATTATGGCGTTTACACCGACATTCCAAACCTGGGCAGCGGCAATACCGGCCGGGCGGAATTCTTACTGACTCCGATTGCGGCCACCGTGGCCAACGGCGTTGACTATGTCGGGGGACCGGATAGGGTGTTCCTTTCTAACATCGCCCTCACCGACAACGGCAAGGCCTACTACGGCGGTTACATCAACGACGACTGGAAGGTCAGTCCTAAACTTACAGTCAACCTGGGCTTACGCTGGGACCTCTTCGGACTGATTTTTGAGCATCATGCAAATCTGGCGAACTTCGTTCCGGATGGACCTCCGACCGGTGCCCCAATGTTCTTGATGACCGCTGAGGGAAGCACGGCTCATCTCTCGAACAGTTTCACTAACTTGCTTGCGCAAGACGGTATCGAGTTCAAAGCCACGGATGCCTACGGTGCTGGCCTTGGCCGATCACAAAACACTAATTTTGCACCTCGTGTAGGTTTCGCCTATCAAATCACACGCAAGTTCGTGGCTCGCGCCGGGTTCGGAATGTTTTATAACGGTTTTGAGAACCGGGGTTATTTCGCAAACCTCGGTAAAAACTACCCCTTCCAATACCAGTTCGCCTTTTTCAGTCCCGACG
>Ga0075425_100009668_pt1 | contig 10265 bp, 12 predicted proteins | sample SoiMethybrSBSTD4_FD_75300 | JGI IMG/M metagenome (GOLD analysis project Ga0075425, IMG submission 75300) | Bulk soil microbial communities from a Populus tree surrounding site in Tennessee, USA - Soil MetaG P. TD hybrid SBSTD4 | ecosystem: Environmental > Terrestrial > Soil > Tree plantation...
GCCCCCGGCGCGCTGCGCAGGTTCCTGCAAACCGGACCGCGCGACCTGACGCCGGCGTCGGCATGCGCCGCCGCGGCGGCGCGCCTGCGCGATATCTTTGCCGGCGTCCGCGACGGCGTCGATTCGTTCCTCGCCGACGGTCCGCGAAAACATCCGCAGTTCGCCATGCTCGCGGAAGATATTCGTGCGCTGTGCGCACCGGGGCACCCTGAAAGGGGGCCCCTACCTGGAAACGTAGGTCCGCCCTTTCAGCGCGGACGATCAGACGTTGATGCGTCGTTTGAGAGCGGACGACATTTCCGGGCCGTCATCGATCGGCTGCGCGGGTATTTCCTCACGCAGGGTGGCACTCCGCGCGGCGACAAGTTCGGTGGCACCGGCTTCGGCGCAGCCGATTGCGACTCCGACGATGCGTGGCGACGGCACCGCGCGACCGCGGCGCAGATTGCGCCGCCGATCGCGGAGACGATCAAGGGGTTCCGGCGCGACCTCAACGCGATCATGTCGCGCGGCGTGTGGCGGATCTTCGCCGTCACGCTGCGCCAGTATCAGCAGACCCTCGACGCGCACGCGCTGCTCGACTTCTCCGGCGTACTCGAGCGCGCCGTGCGGCTGCTGAAAGAGATGGACGAGTTCGCCGAGAGCCGGCTGCGCCTCGAGGCGCGGCACCGGCACGTCCTCGTCGACGAATTCCAGGACACCAGCCGCGCGCAATGGGAGCTCGTGCGGCAGCTCGTCAAGAGTTGGGGTGAAGGGTTCGGCGCCGCCGCCGACGCGATCCCGCCGTCGATCTTCGTCGTCGGCGATCGCAAGCAGTCGATCTACGGATTTCGCGACGCCGATGTCGCGATCGTCGACGAGGCGGCGGCGTTCATCCAGGAGCTGCGTCCGGACGGATCGCCGCGGCAGGCGATTACGGTCAGTTTCCGATCGGATCCGCAGATCCTCGCCTTCGTCAACGAGGTGTTCACCGCGATCGCGGAGCAGAATGCGCCGGCGCGGCGCGATGGGTTCCGCTACACCGATGACGACCGTTTTCCTGTTGACGCCGCGCTCGCGCCAACGTCCAACGACACGACGGTCCGGCTCACCGCCTCCGCTGAAGCTACGGCGGTCAAGAAGCCGGACACTCCGGATTCCTCTGACGATCCTCCGGTGCAGTTCATCGCGGCCGCCACGGTGCGCGAGACCGCCGAGCGCGTCGCTGACGAAATCGTGCGGCTGCTCTCGGGTACGACGGTGCACGATCGAATCACTGGCGTGCGCCGCGACGCGCGCGCGGCCGACGTGGCGATCCTGTTTCGATCGCGCGACAGCCACCGCGACTTCGAGGCTGCGCTCGAACGCCGCGGTGTGCCGACCTATGTCTACAAGGGGCTCGGCTTCTTCGACGCGGACGAGATCCAGGACGCGATTGCGATCCTGCGCTACCTGGCCGACCCGCTGTCCGATCTGCGAGCCGCGGCGCTCTTGCGATCCCGCATCGTCCGGCTGTCCGATCGCGCGGTGTCCGCCCTCGGCTCAGCCTGCGCGGCCGCGTTGTCGAGCCCGACCCCGCACGCGGCGGCGCTCGCGTTCGGCGGGGAAGATCGACGCGTGTTCGAGCAACTCCGCGCGGCGCTGCCGCGCTGGCTGTCGTGGGTTGACCGCCTGGCACCGTCGGAATTGCTCGACGCCGTCCTGCAGGAAACCGCGTACGCGTACGAACTGCGCGGGCCGCGACGGCGCCAGGCGCGCGAGAACCTGAAAAAACTGCGCGCAATGATCCGGCGTGCACAGAATCGCGGCTACGCGACCCTTGCACGCATCGCCGATCATCTCGAGCGGCTTGCCGTCGGCGACGAATCGAACGCCGCGATCGACGCCGTCGACGCAGTCAGCCTGATGACGGTGCACGCGGCCAAGGGCCTCGAGTTTCCGATCGTGTTCGTCGTCAACATGGCGCGCGGGACCGGCGGGATGCGCGCGCCGATTCGCGTCGCCGACCTGGCGGGCGGCGAAGCCTCGGTCGCGATCGCCGATTATCAGTCCGAGGCGGACGAGGACGCGCGGGCCCGCGATCGCGAGGAGACCAAACGCCTGTTGTACGTCGCGCTGACGCGCGCGCGCGATCGGCTCTACCTGTCCGCGGCCCTGAAAGAGGGCGTGTTCCGCCCCGGTCCCGGCAGCCTCGGCGAAGTCCTGCCCCCGTCGGTGAAGGCGAAACTGACCTCGACGTGACTATCTACACGATTGGTCACTCGACGCGTTCACTCGACGACTTCGTCGCGCTCCTTCGCGCCCACCGGATCGGCCAGCTCGCCGACGTGCGCACGGTACCGAAGTCGCGGCGGCATCCGCACTTTGCCGGCGAGCCGCTGGCGCGGTCGCTGCCGGAAGCGAACGTGGCCTATCGTCACTTCGCCGCGCTCGGCGGTTTGCGGAAGCCGCGCAAGGACTCGCGGAACACCGCGTGGCGGCACGAGAGCTTTCGCGGCTACGCTGACCACATGGAGACGCCGGCGTTCCAGGGCGCGCTCGACGATCTGATGGCGTGGAGCGGCGCGGCGCCGACGGTGGTCATGTGCGCTGAAGCGGTCTGGTGGCAGTGTCACCGCCAGCTCATCGCTGACGCACTCGTCGCCCGTGCTGTCGAGGTGCGCCACATCATGTCAGTGGGCCCGGCACCGCTGCACACGCTCACGGCCTTTGCCCACACGGACGATGGCCGGCTGACCTATCCGGGGTTGGTCTAACGTTGACGGGTTGCTGCGTTTCAGAATCGCGTAGCGCAGTCCTTTAGGGCTGCCCGGGGGCCGTCCGCAGGCCTAAAGGCCTGCGCTACGTTTGGCCTAATACGAGGACTGCTCGGCCCACCGGCGCGCGCGCTCTTCCGCCAGCTCGCGGGTCTCCGCCACGAGGATCACCGACCCGGCCGGTTTCCCGCTGCCATCGCGGCTGACCCATGCGATCCAGTGCGGACCGCGTGCTTCGCTGTGGATTTCGGGAGCACCGGAAGCTGTCGTCATGACGTCAAAAATGTAGCAGATTGACGAGGATCGTGCGAAATCCGCCGAAATTGGCCCGATTTGCATTGCGTCGGCCCCGACCATTTCATATGATCCTTGCGAAGGAGCGATACGTGAATTTGACCTGTCCCAATTGCGGCAATGACCGGAACTTTCTGGTCAAAACGCTGCAGATGCACGTTGTCAACGTCGAAGGCGGACGCGTGGAAGTGTCCGAAGAAAGCCGGCCTGCGGTGCTGGAAGTCCTGTGCGACGAGTGCGAATCGGCGCTGAAATTCGAGGAGTTCGAAGATACGCTGCGCAAGGAAGTCCTGCTGACCATCGGCGCGCGCTAACGCGCGATCGTTCATCTGCCGCTCTCCGCCTCCTCGGCTTCTTCAAAGTAGTCGCAGTCAGGGCAAACCCATTCCCGCGTCGTGCGCGTGGTGGCACTTGGATTGCCCGGCACGTGAACTGTGCTCTTGTTTTCGCGCAGTTTCATCGTACCGCCGCAGAGCGGACACTCTTTCGTTGCAGGCATGATTTTTGTTCACGGTAGCACCCGTGCGTTGCCTTGACAAGCCATGGACCGGCTCCTATCGTTAGCGGAACTTTGATGTCGCACGAATGTTTTGCAGACGAGATCGCGATCGACTTCCCTTCGGTGGGACGCGTCGTCGAACGCATGCGCGACGCGTTTCTCGGTCAGGAAGCCGACGGCGGTCTGCTGCGCGCCGAGGTGTCGCTGTCGCAGCGCGAGGCGCGCGGCGGCCTCGTCGTGTCGGTGAATGTGCCAGTGCGTGTCACGTGTCCCGACTGCGGCGGCCGCGGCGAGACGTGGACCGAGCCGTGCAACCTCTGCGGCGGCAACGGCCACTCGATCTTCGACCATCCGCTGCGCATCACGCTGCCGCCACGCGTCGCCGATGGCGCCTGCTTCCGCTTTCGCATCAAGTCGCCCGACGCGACGGCGCTCCGCGTCGAAGTCCGTATTGCGGTCAGAAAAGCTGTCAATGGCTAATGGCTGATTGCTGATGGCTATGGTCCATGGCCATGAACCATCGACCATGCCATCAGCCATCAGCAATCAGCCGTTGACGCGCAGCAGCGCATCCGTCATCCGCCATTGACCGCGAAAGTAGACATCGTCGGCATCCTCTTCATCGTCTGGGGACTGCTAACGACGCTGGTTGGCGTGTCGACGCTGGCGCTCGGCATCGGCGCGGTGGCGGTGATTGCGTCGACGGCTCGCGGTGGTGGCGGCAACGTGGCCGCCGGTCTGACCGCCTTTGCGTTCACCGCGCTCGCCATCATGGCGATGACCTGGGGCGCCGCGCACGTCGTCGTCGGCGCGCCGCTTCGCCGCCATCGTCCGTGGTCCCGCCTCGCCGCGCTGATGCTCGGCGCCGTCGATCTCCTGCTGCTGCCCTACGGCACGGCTCTAGGCGTCTACGCGATCTGGATTCTCTTGAACGAAGACGCTAAGAAACTGTTTCAGCCAGCCCCGAGCCCGTAGCCCCGAACGCTCGGCTGAAGCCTTCGCGCTCCGTTCTGCGCCGACGTCACGGCTCGTCGCGGGTACCCTGAGCGGTCCACGGGCCGCACCGTGCGATGCGCGCGATCGCCTTCATCCCACCGCGCACGGCGCCCTCGTGTGCGATGACCGTCTCCGCATACCGACTGCAGGTTGGCGTGAAGCGGCAGCGCAGGCCGATGCGCGCCGCGACGGGTGACAGCGTGCGCTGGTAGCCGTGAATCGACGCGATGGCGATCGCCTGCGCGTTCGCCGCCGCGGCGATACCCAGCGCGAGCACCAGCAGCGCAACGAATCTGCTAAAACCGGTTTGCGTACTCGCTGATCCCTGGAATGATCAGGCGCCCACCGTTCACGCCCTTGAGGATCGCGACGACGTGCAGCGCCAGGATGCCGACCCAGGCGAACACGAAGACGAGGCTCATCACGCAGCCGAGGCCGATCGCGGCGATGCTCACGAGGCTGGTGATGAGCATGTAGGCGAAGATCACCACAAGCTCGGCTGCCATCAGCACCAGACCGTGCTTCGCGTGCCACTGCACCTCGGGATCCTGTTTTTCCACCAGCAGCGGCACGATCGCCAGCGCCCAGAGATACGCGAGCACGATCATCACGCCACGGTTGGGCGATGGCTGGGCGCCCGCCATGTGCGGCCGAGTGTACGATATTCTTGAGGATATGCAAGTTGAGCAACGCACCGTGCTGGAGGCGCTGAAGGTGGTGCGCGATCCCGATCTCCAGCGCGACATCGTCAGTCTCGGCTTCGTCAAGGATCTGAGAATCGACGGTGACCGCGTCGCGTTCACGATCGAGCTGACCACACCGGCGTGCCCGGTGAAGGATCAGATGCGCGATCAGGCGCGCGCGGCGGTGCTGCTGCTGCCGGGTGTGCGCGAAGTCGACGTGTCGATGAGCGCGCGCGTGCGCGAAGCGGTCGGCGGCGACGGACCGCGGCAGCCACCGCCCGGCGTGAAGAACGTCGTCGCGGTCGGCGCGGGCAAAGGCGGCGTCGGCAAAACCACCGTCGCCGTCAACCTGGCGATCGCGCTCGCGAAGTGCGGCAGCCGCGTCGGCATCATCGACGCCGACATCTACGGCCCGAACGTACCGATCATGCTCGGCATGAAGGCGCAGCTGACCACCGATGGCCAGCGGATCGTCCCGGCGGAGAAATACGGCCTCCAGGTGATCTCGATGGGGTTCCTCACCCAGGACGACGCGCCGATCATCTGGCGCGGGCCGATGCTCCACGGCGCGCTGCAGCAGTTTTTCCGCGAAGTCGCCTGGAAGGATCTCGACTACTTGATCGTCGACCTGCCGCCGGGCACCGGCGACGTCTCGCTCAGCCTCAGTCAGACGGTGCCGGTTGCGGGTGCGATCATCGTCACGACCCCGCAGCAGGTGTCGCTGGCCGACAGCCGCCGCGCCGCGGCGATGTACAAGAAGCTGAATATCCCGCCGCTGGGGATCATCGAGAACATGAGCTATTTCGCCTGCACCAACTGTCATCACGAGGCCGACATCTTCGGCCACGGCGGCGGCGAGAAGATGGCAGAGGAGCTTGGCATGCCATTTCTCGGCCGGCTGCCGATCTATCAGCCGATTCGCGAAGGCAGCGACGCGGGCGTGCCGTTGATGATCGCGGAGCCGGAGTCGCCCGCCGGGCGCGCCTTCCTCGCCGCTGCCGAGCGCACCGCCGCGCAGGTGTCGATCGCCAGCTACAACCGGCCGACGATTCCGTTGACGGTGGTGCGGTGATGCGGCGCGGCATTCTGGATCTGGATCTGCCACGAAGACACGAAAGCACGAAGAAGAACGATGTACAAATTGGCTTCGTGTCTTCGTGCCTTCGTGGCGGCTCGATCCTCTTGCTGTTGGTCGGCTCGGCGTGCGGCGCGGGGTCGGGTGGCATCGGCGCGGTCAGCTGTGGCTCCGGCGGATCGACGCAGGCAGCGGCGACGCCCGCGCCGGGCAGCGAGATGCCGCGCAGCATCATCGACCCGTATCTGAAGATTCAGGTCGCGCTCGCTGACGACACCATGGACGGGGTGAAGGCGAACGCCGGCAACCTCGCGACCGCCGCGAGCAGCCTCGGCGCGCCGGCGATGAAGATCGACACGGCCGCTGTGCAGCTCGCGTCAGCGATCGAGATCGAGGATGCGCGGGTGAAATTCGGCGCGCTCAGCGAAGCCATCGACACCTATACGACCGGCCTGAAGCTGAAGTTGCCCGAAGGCGTGCGCGTCGCATTCTGCCCGATGGCTCAGAAACCGTGGCTGCAACAGGCCTCGGCCATCAACAACCCGTACTACGGCAAATCGATGCCGACCTGCGGCTCCTTCCGATGACGCGCCGCGTATCTTCTCGCGAGAGGTTGGATCTGCCACGAAGACACGAAGGCACGAAGATCCCATTTGTGCAAGATGGCTTCGTGTCTTCGTGCCTTCGCGGCGACTCCGCCCGGCCGCGACACCTGGGCTCCTTCCGGTGAATATTTCCTTCAGCAAGCACACGCTCGCGAACGGCCTCGACGTGCTCCTGCACGAGGATCACGCCTGTCCAATCGTCGCCGTCAATCTCTGGTATCACGTCGGCTCGAAGAACGAGCGGCCGGGGCATACCGGCTTCGCCCACCTCTTCGAGCACTTGATGTTCGAAGGGTCGCAGCATCACGACAAGGGGTACTTCTCGCCGCTGCAAGGCGCCGGCGCGACGCTCAACGGATCGACCAACGCCGACCGCACCAACTACTGGGAAGTAGTGCCCGCGGGCGCGCTCGAACTCGCCTTGTGGATGGAATCCGATCGCATGGGCTACCTGCTGCCCGCGCTCACCCAGGCGAAATTCTCCAACCAGCGCGACGTCGTCCTCAACGAGCGGCGGCAGAACTACGAAAACCGTCCGTACGGGCTGGCACCAATGGCGCTGTTGGCGGCGCTCTTTCCCGACGGACACCCGTATCACTGGACGACGATCGGCGAGATCGCCGACCTGCAGGCGGTGCAGCTCGACGAAGTGCACGCCTTCTTCCGCCGCTATTACCACCCGGCGAACGCCTCGATCGCGATCGCCGGCGATATCGATTCAGCGGACGCGCTGGCGCTCGTCGATCAGTACTTCGGCGAAATCGACCCGGGCGACGACGTCGATCCGGTCAGGGCCGGGGCGATGCTCGACGGCGACGTCCGCATCCAGTTCGAGGATCGCGTCGAGCTGCCGCGCCTGTATCTGGCCTGGCTCACGCCGGCGATGTTTGCGGAAGGCGACGCGGATCTCGATCTCGCGACCGATCTGCTCGCCAACGGCAAGACCTCGCGCCTGTACCGGCGGCTCGTGTTCGAAGAACGGCTCGCCACCGATGTGTCTGCCTCTCAGAATTCGCGCGAGATCGCGGGATACGCGCAGATCACGGCGACTGCCGCACCCGGGCACACGCTCGGCGAAATCGAACGCGTCATCGTCGAAGAGATCGACCGGCTCGCGGCCGACGGTCCGACCGACGAGGAGATCGAGCGCGGCCGCGTTCAGGCGGAAGCCCAGTTCATGTTCCGGCTGCAAACCGTTGGCGGGTTCGGCGGCAAGTCCGATCAGCTGAACGCCTACAACGTGTTTCTCCAGGATCCGGCCTACTTCGATCGCGATCTCGCACGCTACCAGGTGGTCACCGACACGTCGCTGCAGGAGGCCGTCCGCCAGCATCTCGATCCGGCGCGCCGGGTGACGCTGAGCATCGTCCCGCAGGGCCGCACGGCGCTCGCTGCGCCCAATTCGACCACGGCGGCCGTCTCGTGAGGGCAACGCGCACGGCGCGCACCGTCAAAGTCGATCGGTCGCGTCTGCCGGTTCCGCTGCCGACGCCGGCGCTGCCGTTTCCGGCGATCGGCAAGTCGACGCTGCCCAGCGGGATGCGCGTCTGGACCGTTCGCCACACGCAGGTGCCGCTCGTCGCCTTTACGCTGCTGGTGCGCCGCGGTGCCGCGTCGGATCCCACCGGGAAGGACGGCCTGGCGGCGGTGACTGCCGACATGCTCGACGAGGGCAGCGGCGACCTGTCGGCGATTCAGATCCACGAAGCGCTCGCCCGCTACGGCGCACAATTCGACACCGACATCGGCTCGGATGCGACCGTGGTCAGCGTCACGGTGCTCAGCCGCTTCTCGCAGCCGGTGCTGGCGCTGCTCTCCGATGTCGTCGCCCGGCCGGCGTTGCGCGACGAGGACTTCGCGCGCGTCCGCCAGCTGCGGCTGCATCGCCTCACGCAGCTGCGCGACATGCCCGGCGCGCTCGCCGATCGCGCGTTCCTGAAGCTGCTCTACGGACCGCACCCCTACGGCCACTCGCCGATCGGCAGCGAGACGTCGCTCGCCGCGATGACCGCCGACGATGTGCGCCGCTTCCATGCGCGCTCGATCCGCCCGGCGGTGACGACGCTGATCGCAGTCGGCGACTGCGAGCACGAGGAGATCGTGCGGCTCGCCGCCGAAGCGTTCGCCGACTGGACCGGCGACGGCGATGCCGAGATCGCCGCCGGCGAGCCGGTGCCGCAGGCGCCGGCGATCACGGTCGTGCCGCGACCGCGCGCGCCGCAATCGGAGCTGCGCATCGGCCATGTCGCCACCGCGCGCGACACGCCCGACTACCACGCGCTGGTCGTCGCGAACACGATTCTCGGCGGCCAGTTCGTCAGCCGGATCAACCTGAACCTGCGCGAGCACAAGGGGCTCACCTACGGCGCGCGGACCGCGTTCGAGTTCCGCCGGCTGCCCGGACCATTCGCCCTGCAGGCCAGCGTTGCGACCAGCGGCACGGCGGTCGCGATTCACGAGTCGATTGGCGAGATCGCCGGCATCCGCGGACCGCGCCCGGTGACCGACGAGGAGCTCGCCCTCGGCATCGCGGCGCTGACGCGCGGCTACGCGCGCAGCTTCGAGACCGCGGAACAGATCGCGCGCGCGGCGATGCAGCTCGCGCTCTACGACCTGCCGGACGACTACTTCGCGCAGTTCGTGCCGCGCATCGAAGCGGTGACGACGCAGGATGTGTCCCGCGTGATGACGCAGCACCTCGATCCGGCACGCCTCGTCACCGTGGTCGTCGGCGATCTCGACGCGATCGCGACCGAGCTGGCGGCGCTCACCGACAGCGGTCCGGCCGTCCTCGCCGCCGACGCCATCTGAAGTAACATCACCGGTTTGCAGGCGGTCCGGTTTCACGCCCATGGCGGGCCCGACGTCCTGCGTCTCGAAGAGGCGCCGGACCCGGAGCTGATGCGCGGCGAGGTGCTGGTGCGTGTGCGCGCGTGCGCGCTCAACCACCTGGATCTCTGGGAGCGCCGCGGCCTGCCCCGGGTGCAGATCCCGCTGCCGCATATCTCCGGCAGCGACGTGGCCGGCGAGGTGGTCGCGTCGGCGGCGCCCGACGTGGCAATTGGCCGTCGCGTGATGCTGCAGCCCGGAGTCAGCTGCGGCCACTGCGCCGCGTGCCTGTCCGGCCGCGACTCCGAATGCGCATGCTACGAAGTGCTGGGGTATCGCAATCATCCCGGCGGCTATGCCGAGTTCGTCAAGGTGCCAGTGCAGAACCTGGTGCCGATTCCCGATGAGATCGACTTCGTGCACGCCGCGGCATTTCCGCTGACGTTTCTGACTGCCTGGCATATGCTGATGACCCGCGCGAAGCTGACCCGTGGCGAGGATGTGCTCGTGCTGGCCGCCGGCAGCGGCGTCGGCCAGGCGGCGATTCAA
>Ga0075425_100009669_pt1 | contig 10265 bp, 12 predicted proteins | sample SoiMethybrSBSTD4_FD_75300 | JGI IMG/M metagenome (GOLD analysis project Ga0075425, IMG submission 75300) | Bulk soil microbial communities from a Populus tree surrounding site in Tennessee, USA - Soil MetaG P. TD hybrid SBSTD4 | ecosystem: Environmental > Terrestrial > Soil > Tree plantation...
GGCGCGCCGAGGTGACCCGATTGAACTGGCTCGCGAGATAGTCTCGACCGCCGACCAGCGCCCGGATCTCGCCGGTCGCCGGCTCGACCACGAGCATGGCGATCTGCAGACGCCGGCCCGGTTCCCGACGATAGCCGTGCGGCAGGCTCGACTCGAGCCGATCCAGGCCGCGTACTGCCGCGGCTTCGGCGAATCGCTGGAGGGTCGGGTCGAGCGTGGTGACGATGCGAGCCCCGCGCACCCGCGAGACGCCGGGATCGAAGCGCTGCTCGATCTCCTGGCGGACGTAGTCGACGAAGTACGGCGCCGACTGGCCCGGATTCACCAGCGAACGCACCTGCACCGGCGCGCGGCGCGCGCGCTCGTATTCGTCCGGGGCGATCATCTTCAGATCGCGCATCTGCGCGAGCACGGTGTTGCGGTGCTCCCGCGCACGGTCCGGATCGACCGCCGGGGAATAGATGTTGGGACCGCGGATGATCGCGGCGATCAGGGCCGCCTCCGGCGTCGTCAGCTGGTGGACCTCTTTGCCGAAGTACGCGCGTGACGCTGCCCCGACGCCGCGGAGCGCGATGGGCCCGCGCTGCCCCAGATAGATCTCGTTCAGGTAGGCTTCGAGGATCCGCTCCTTCGAATAGCGCGACTCGATCAGCGCCGCCAGCCACGCTTCCCGCAGCTTGCGGAAGACCGTGCGCTGCGGGCTGAGGAGCCGGACCTTCACGAGCTGCTGCGTGATCGTGCTGCCGCCTTCCTTGACCCTGCCGGCGCGGAGGTTGGCCCACGCGGCGCGGAGCAGCGCGCGAGGATCGAGGCCGCTGTGCGCGAAGAATCGGTGGTCCTCGGCCGCCAGCACGGCGTCGATCAAGACCTTCGGCGTCTCGTCGAGCCGGATCGGCTTGTGGTCTTCACCCGGCCGGTCCGCTGCACTCGAGAGCACCTCGGGCTCGAGCGCGACCGCGCCCGCGTCCTGGCCGGAGCGCATGACCTTGGTAATCCGATCGTCGGCGAGCTGCAGGCGGACGAGCTGAGCAGGGCCGGCACCGGTCTCGTCGCCACCTCGAAGATAGATGTCCCAACCATCCGAGGAGCGACGGAAGAGCCCGGGCGAGGGAGGGACCGAGCGCGTCTCCTTGTAGCCGAGGCGAGCGAGCGTGGCCGCCAGGCCGACGCGCTGGACGTGCACACCGGGCGCCAAGGTTTGACCGGCGGCGTAAATGAACGTCGCCCGGCGGGCGTCGGCGCGCTCGAACTTGTGGAGCTCGATCGCGGAGTAGATGACGGGAGCGCCGACCACGGAGACGATCGCCGCGATCAGAGCCCATCGTCGCCAGCGGCGGAATTGCTCGGTCAATTTCACCTCGAGTCTATCAGGCTCGACGTCCTACGACGGCCGCGAACCGTGCACCGGATGTGCCAGGATCGCCGGCCTTTGTTGAATAGACTTAGAGGGGTTGAGCGAACTCGCGAGCCGAGCCCGACGTCAGATCGGTGACACCTGTCGAAGTCGGCTAGGAAGAACGGGGCGGCGCGAGCGGATCGGGCCGGCCGAGCGCCGCGGCAACGGTCTGGTGCAGCTGCCCGAGCCCCACCGGCTTTGCCACGTACGCGAAGGCGCCCATCTCCATCGCCTTCGGCTTGAGCGTCGAGTCGGGGCTGCCCGAGATCATGATCACGCGGATCGCTGGATCGAGCGCGCGAATGCGCTCGAGAACCTGGACACCGTTGAGGCCTTCCATCATGACGTCCAGCACGACGACATCTGGACGGTACTGCGAGACCGCGATGAGCGCGTCGCCGCCGTGCGCCGCCGCGTCGACCGCGTAGCCTGCTTCGGAGAAATACCGGGTCAGGATCGTGACGAGATCCGGCTCGTCGTCCACCACGAGAATGCGGCCCTGGGGTCCGGTGTCGCGCATCTCCGTACGATTATCGCCCCTGCGGCCTCGCCCTCGTATGTGGATTGCGAAGCTGTAGAATTCTGGCGTTACGCCACCGATTTTGCCTCGACCTCGTCGACCCGGGCGCTCAGGTCCTCGGGCGTCGTCGACTGGTCGAGCCAGAGCGAGTGGCCGCAGAGGCAGCACTTCCAGAGCAATCGAGTCGTCGCCAGGCACGCGAAGCGCCGCGCCTCGGAGATATGGGATTTGTCGAGCGTGAGTGGTCCACCGCACCGGCACGTGATCATCGGGGCACCTCCGTGCCGCACGGGAGGTGCATCCCTTGGGCCAGTGATAAGCCTCCGATTCCATTGCCCTCTTCGCCGCTCGACCTCGGGCGGATTGGCAACCTTGGGAAGCGGGGGTGACCGCCCTCGTCACGCCGTAGGGCGTGGGACGCTGTGACCTCCCGCCGCCTCATCGAACGGCTGCAGTCGCTCTACCCGGAGGCCTCCCGCCGCAGCCTCAAACAATGGCTCACGGGCTCGCGGGTCCGGGTCAACGGTGCCGTGGTCGTCCGCGGCGACGTCGAGGTCGATCCGGCCGATCGGATCGAGCTGACGTCACCCGCGCCGCCCGCGTGCCCGGCGCCCCTGCGACTCGTCCACGAGGATGACGACATCCTCGTGGTCGACAAGCCCTCCGGTCTCCTGACCATCGCCACCGAGAGCGAGCGCGAGCGCACGGCTTACCGGCTCCTTCGCGACTGGGTCGCGCGCCGCGGCACGCGCGCGGCCCGGCTCTTCATCGTTCACCGGCTCGATCGGGAAACTTCGGGCCTGATCGTCTTCGCCAAATCGGTGGCGGCCAAGGAGCATCTGCAGGCGCAGTTCGCGGTACGCACCGCCGAGCGGCTCTACATCGCGCTGGCCGAGGGCGTCATGCGCCAGGGGGAAGGCTCGCTGGTCTCGCGCCTCGTCGAGGACCGCGCGTTGCGGGTGCGGGTCGCGGAGCGCGGAGACGGCAAGGAGGCCATCACGCGCTATCGGGTCCTCGAGCGCCGGCGCGGCGCGACCCTGGTCGAGCTGCGGCTGGTGACCGGGCGCCGCGCCCAGATTCGCGCCCAGCTCGCCGCGGCAGGTCATCCCATCGCGGGCGACGCTCAGTACGGCGGCCGGACAGATCCGATGAGACGGCTGGCGCTCCACGCGACGCGGCTCGCGTTCGTGCATCCGCGCGGCGCCCGAGTCAGCTTCGACAGCCCGCTGCCGACGGCATTCGGCCACCGGACGTGACGGCGGTGCTATGATCCGCGGCGAAAGTCCATCATGAGCGATCCCGAAAAGCAGGTGAGCGCGGACGTCGCCGGTCTCGCCGCAGCCATCGAGCGGATGGCGGCCGATCTCGCGATCGGCGAGGAGCCGGCGGGCTTCGTGCTGGCGCTCGAAGGCGACGCGAAGACCGAAGAGCCTCGTGACTGACTGGACGATCCAGACCCTCTCGCGGGCGATGGCGGCGCGCAAGATCTCGCCGGTCGAGGCGACGCAGACCTGCCTGGACCGCATCGCGCGGCTCGATGGACGCATTCACGCGTTCATCACTGTCGACGCCGAAGGCGCGCTCGCGACGGCACGGGCGCTCGAGGACGAGCTGGCCGCCGGCCGCAGTCGCGGGCCGCTGCACGGTGTGCCGCTCGCCTACAAGGACCTCTGCCATGTGCCCGGCCTGCCGACGTCGTGCGGCACGAAGACCCGCGAGTACTTCACGTCGCCGATCGAATGCACCGCGGTCGCGCGGTTGCGCGCCGCCGGCGCCGTCACCTTGGGCAAGCTCAACATGACCGAGCTGGCGATGGGTCCGTTCGGCGACAACGCCCATCACGGCGACGTGCAGAACCCGTGGAAATCGGGTCACTGCTCCGGCGGCTCGAGCAGCGGCTCGGGCGCCGCGGTGGCCGCCGGGTTCGCGCTCGGGACGCTCGGTAGCGACACCGGTGGCTCGATCAGGCTTCCGGCGGCCTGTTGCGGGATCGTCGGTCTCAAGCCCACCTACGGACGCGTGAGCCGCGCCGGGGTGATGCCGCTGTCATGGTCGATGGATCACCTGGGCCCGCTGACCCGAACCGTCGCCGATGCCGCGCTGCTGCTCGAGGTCGTCGCCGGGTACGATCCGCACGACGCGACGTCGAGCCGCCGGGGGGTCCCGTACTATCAGCGCATGCTCGAGAGCCCGATCGGCGGGCTACGCGTCGGGATCCCGGAGAACTTCTTCTTCGACGGGATCACCCCGGACATGGACACCGCCGTCCGTGCGGCCGCAGAGGTTCTCGCAGGCCTCGGCGCGCTCGTGTCGCCGATCCATGTGCCCGATCCGCGGACTCTCACGGACATCGGCAACGTGATCTCACGCTCGGAGTCGGCCGCACTGCACGCGCGCCTGGCCCGCGACCGTCCGCACGAGCTTCAGCCCGCCGTCCGGACGCGGCTCGAGATCGGCTTCCACATCTCGGCGCACGACTATCTGCAGGCGCTGCGCCTGCGGTCGCGCCTCGCGCGGGAATTCATCGCCGAAGTGTTCGCCGAGGTCGACGCGCTCGTCGTCCCGGTGATCCCCGAGCCGGCGCCGGCCCTCGAGACGGCGAAGGCCGGCTCCGTGGACGACGTCGTCACGAGGATGGGACGATTCTCGCGGCTCACGCGTCCTTTCAATACCCTCGGACTACCGGCGCTGACCTTGCCCTGCGGGTTTTCGTCGGACCGGCGGCCGCTGGCCCTGCAGATCGTCGGCCGCGCGTTCGACGAAGCCACGACCTTGCGGCTCGGCCACGCCTACCAGCAGGCCACGGCGTGGCATCACGAGGGACCACCGCTTTGACGGACACCGACAGTGGCCTCGTCGAGCGGCCTCGCCTCTGGCCGGTCTTCCTCTCGTGCGCGGCCGCCTTCGTGGCCATCGTCGCGTTCTCGCTCCTGGCGGCAGCGACGGTGCGATCGCTCTATCCGGATCTGTCCGATCAAACCGTGTTCGAGGGCCTTCCGGGGCTCCTCGCGGGCACCGTCGCGTCGTCTGCGGCATTCGTCCTGACCGCGCTGATCGCGAGCGGCGGCGCCACACCGGCGGCGCTCCGCCTGGTGCCCGGGCGCGAGACGGGCCGCACACTCCTGATGGCCGTCATCGGGATGCTGTCGCTCGGGCAAGCGCTCGATTCGCTGACCGTGCTGGCTGGATTGGCGCAGCACGGCAACATGAAGATCATTCGCAGCGCGCTGTACCAGGTCGTCGGCCCCGACCTCCTTCTCGCCGTGCTGGTCATCGGCGTGCTCGCGGGCACCGCCGAGGAGATCTTCTTCCGAGGCTACGTCCAGACCCGGCTCGTCCAGCGTTTGCCGCGCGGCGCGGCCGTGATCGTGACCAGCGTCTGCTTCGGCGCGTTTCATCTGGACTGGCTCCACAGCCTGCTGGCGCTCGTTCTGGGCCTGTACCTCGGCTGGATCACCGAGCTGACGGGAAGCGCGCTGCCCGCGGTGGTCTGTCACGTCGTCAACAACGCCCTGTTCACGCTCGTCACCTCGCGGTGGGGCGGGATCGACGGCGTCGAGATCAACGTGGCGCTGGCCGCGGCGGGCGCCCTCGTGTTCGCGGGTGTCGTGGCGGGCTTGCGGCACGCTCCGTCCGCGCCGGTCGAAGGCGCGTGGTTCACGTCCGTCGCGCTGCGCGTCTGGAAACGTCTGCGCCGGTGAGCGGCGCCGTCCATCAGCTGGCCGAGCTGTTCGTCCGCGCGCGCCGGGCCGTCGTCTTCACGGGCGCGGGGGTCAGCACCGAGTCCGGCATCCCGGATTTTCGGAGCCCGGGAGGCCTCTGGGACCGATTCGATCCGAGCGAGTTCACGTACCGGAACTTCATCGGCAGCGCGGGCGGTCGGCGAAAATACTGGGAGCTCGGCCGCGTGACGTATCCCGTGATCCGCGCGGCGCGGCCGAACGCCGCGCACCTGGCACTCGTCGAGCTCCATCGGCTCGAGCGCCTCGACTGCTGCATCACGCAGAACATCGACGACCTTCACCAGCGGGCCGGCCTGCCGGCGGACCGCGTGATCGAGCTGCACGGCAACGCGACGCGCACTCGCTGCCTCGCGTGCGGGATCGCCTACACGCGCGACGAGGTGCACGCGTGGATCGAGGCGAATGGCGAGCTGCCGGCGTGCCCGACGTGTGGCGGGATCGTGAAGCCGACCACCGTGCTCTTCGGCGAGGCGATGCCGGCGCTCGAGATGCAAGAGGCCGAGCGCCGGTCGCGCGCGGCCGATCTGTTCGTCGTCCTCGGATCCTCGCTGGTCGTCTATCCCGCGGCGTACATGCCGGCCCACGCCAAGCACGGGGGAGCGACCTTGGCGATCGTGAACCTCGAGCCGACTCCGCTCGACGCGCAAGCCGACCTCGTGATCCGCGACAAGGCGGGCGAGGTGATGGCACAGGTCGTCGAGGAGGTCCGTACGGTCCCGTGACGCTCGACGAGCTTGTGGCGCTCACACGACAGCGGCTGGCGGCGCGCGAGCGCCGTGTCGTTCCGCCCGGGCCGCTCGTGCGGGCGGCGGTCCTGATTCCCATCGTCGACCGCGGCGAGCCCCATCTCGTGTTCGCCAAGCGGACCGACACGGTCGGCACCCACCGAGGCCAGATCGGCTTCCCCGGCGGCACGGTCGATCCCGGCGATGCGTCGCTGCTCGAGGCCGCCCTGCGCGAGTGTGAGGAAGAGGTGGGGCTCCCGCGGGCGGCGGTCGAGCCGCTCGGCGCGCTCGACGACACCGAGACCTTCGCGACGAACTTCGTGATCACGCCCTGGATCGGCGCGATTCGCCGGCCGGTCACCTGGCGGCCGGACGGTGAGGAGATCGAGCGTGTGATCGAGGTGCCGTTCGCGGCGCTCGCCGCGCCGGGCGGACTGAGGGTCGAGCAGTGGGAGCGTGACGGCGTGCGACGGCCCGTCTACTTTTTCGATTACAACGGCGACACGATCTGGGGCGCCACCGCGCGGATCGTCAAGCACTACCTCGATCTCGTCGCGGACACTCGATAGCGCGGCGCCGGACATGATCGAGGCCAGCGGCCTGTGCGCCGGGTGCGCCCACGTGAGAGTAGTCACCTCGGCGAGGGGCGCCGCCTTCGTCCTCTGCGGGTTGAGCCGTACCGACGAGCGCTTTCCGAAGTACCCGCGTTTACCGGTCGTGACCTGCGTCGGCTTCGAGGCGGAGGAGCGACCGGGAGACGCTCAGGGCCACCAGAGGTAGAAGAAGCCCGGCCCGGAGCCCATGACCGACGCGAGCCGGGAGACGGTCGCGTCGAGGCTCCCGGAGGGGCCTTCGGATCGTGCGTAGTAGGTCGCGCGATACTCCGACGGGCGCTGATAGACGACGACCTTGACCTGATCGACGCCGATTGCCTTGCGCGTGAGCTCGAGCGCGTCGTCCATGTAGCCGATCCGGTCGATCAGCTTGAGATCGAGCGCCTGCTGCGCGGTGTAGACGCGGCCGTCGGCGATGCGCTTCGCGGCGTCCATCGGGATCTTGCGCGACTCGACGAGCCGCGCGAGGAACTGGCTCTGCAGCCCGTCGATCACGGATTGGAAGATCTGACGCTCCTCCGGCGTCATGGCCCGGAACGGGCTGCCCATGTCCTTGCGCTCGCCCGACTTGATCGCGGCGGCCGAGACGCCGAGCTTCTGCAAGAGTCCTTCGGCGTTCACCGTCAGCATGATGACGCCGATCGAGCCGGTGACCGTCGTGGGATGGGCGACGATCGTGTCGGCGCCGAGCGCCACGTAGTAGCCGCCCGAGGCGGCGACGTCCATCATGACGGCCACGACGGGAACCTTGGCGGTGCGCTTGAACATCTGGAGCTCTTTGAACATGATGTCGGACGCCGTCACCGTCCCGCCCGGGCTGTTGATGCGGACGATGACCGCCTTGACGTCCGAATCCTCGGCGGCCTTCTTCAGCTCCTCGCGAAAACGCACGAGCAGACCGACGTGCGGCGTCGGCGCGCCGATGACCAGGGTCTGCGACTGACCTTCCTCGGAGAGAAATCCCGAGATGTCCGTCAAGAGAACTTTCGTTCGGCCGCTGCCTTCGACGGTTCGCTCCTCGAGGGGCTTGATTCGCGGCGTGAGATCGACCGAGATCAGCGAGCAGCCGGTCGCGAGCAGGAGGGAGACGAGGACGGTCACCGTGCGCATGGCGCGAGTATACCGCGGGGGTTGATCCGGGCTCGTCGCCTCTGTGATAATCGTCACGTCATGGCCGCCGACGCTCTTCTGACGATCGACGACGTTCGCGCCGCCGCGCAGCGGCTCGCCGGCCGTGTCGACCGCACGCCGGTGCTCACCTCGGCCGCGTTCGACGACGCGAGTGGCTGTCGCGTCTTCTTCAAGTGCGAGAACCTCCAGCGCGCCGGCTCGTTCAAGATCCGGGGCGCCTTGAACAAGCTGCTGACGCTCACCGCCCCCGAGCGTGCGCGCGGCGTCGTCGCGTACTCGTCCGGCAATCACGCGCAGGGGGTCGCGCTCGCGGCGCGGGTGGTCGGGACGACCGCCATCATCTGCATGCCGACGGATGCGCCGGCCCTGAAGGTGGACGCGACCCGTGGCTACGGAGCCGAGATCGTCTTCTACGACCGCCTGAAGGACGACCGCGCCGCTGTGGCACAACGCCTCGTCGACGAGACGGGACGCGTGCTGGTGCCTCCGTACGACGATCCGGCGATCATGGCCGGGCAGGGGACCGCGGCGCTCGAGCTCTTTCAGGACGTTCCGGCGCTGGACGCGATCGTCACCCCGGTCGGCGGCGGTGGCCTCATGGCCGGGTGCAGCACGGTGGCGCGAAGCCTGTCGCCGGGGATCACCGTCGTCGGGGTCGAAGCCGAGACGGCGAACGACACGTACCTCTCGCTGAAGAAGGGCGAGCGGGTCACGATTCCGCCACCGCCGACGATCGCCGACGGGATTCGGCCGCAGAGTCCGGGCGAGCTCACGTTCCCGATCCTCCGTGAGAACCTGAGCGAGGTGGCGCTCGTCAGCGACGACGAGATCATCGCGGCGGTTCGGTTCCTGGCGCTCCGCGTCCGCGTGATCACCGAGCCGACGGGCGCGGTGGGCGCCGCCGCGGTGCTGAGCGGGAAGCTCGCCCGCGGCGCGCGCGTCGGGGTGGTGCTCTCCGGCGGCAACGTCGATCCCGGGCTGCTGATCCAGATTCTGCAGAGCCGCTGAGCCGGCGCTCAGCGCGTGTGGAAGGCCGGAATCACCTCGGCGGCGAGCCGTTCGAGCTGCTCGAGCATCCGCTCGGGCGGGCACATCGGTCGCAGAATGAACTTCGACCCGCCTCCCTTCACGTACTGCTCCAGCCGTTCGCTGACGAGCTCGGCCGGCCCGAACGCCGTGCAGGCGTCGAGCGTCGGTGCATCGACGCGCCCGCGCGGAATGAAGGGGAGCGCCATCGAGCGCGCGACCTCCGGATTGGCGTCCAGACAGAACTGCACGAGCGTGCCGAAGTGATCGCCCGGCACCTCGCGCCCGGCCTCGGCGGCGAAGCCGAGCGTCTTGTCGACGCCGATGCGGAACTGATCGGGCGTGATGAACGACGGGATCCAGCCGTCGCCCATCCGTCCGGTCCGGCGCATCGCGGCCTCGCTGTTGCCGCCGACCCACAGCGGCATGGGCTCCTGGATGGGGCGCGGCAGCACCGTGATGCGGTCGAGCTTCCAGAACTCGCCCGCGAACGTGACCTCGACCTCCTCCCAGCAACGCCGCATCACCTGGATCGCCTCGTCGGTCCGGCGCCCGCGCTCGCGGAACGGGACACCCGCCGCCAGGAATTCGCGCTCCTGCTCGACGCCGATGCCGACGGCCGGCAGGACTCGACCACCCGAGAGATAGTCGAGCATCGCGATCTGGCGCGCGGCGAGCACGGGTGACCTGAACGGCGCGATCAGCACGCTCGGTCCGAACTTCAGCCGCCGGGTACGGGCGGCCACCGCGGCCATCGCCGTCATCGGCTCCAGGACCGGGAGCGGCGACGACAGGCGGTCCGAGAACCAGATCGAATCGATCTCGGTCCGCTCACAGACGTCGATCAGCCGCCAGAAGAAATCCAGTCCTTCGCGGGGCGCGCCGGCCGGCCACGGCCCGGGCATGATGCCGATCCGGTACTTGATCTGCATGGGTCTAGAACATCGAGAAGTCTTCGGCCTTCTCGGTGAGGAACTCGAGGAGCGCCGGCGTTCCCTCCTGCGTCTTCTTGATGGCGCGCCGGATGGCCGGCACGATCTCGTTCGGCTCGGACACACGCTCGCCGTGACCGCCGAACGCCCGCGCCATGGCCGCGTAGTCGCCGCTGAT
>Ga0075425_100009671_pt1 | contig 10262 bp, 14 predicted proteins | sample SoiMethybrSBSTD4_FD_75300 | JGI IMG/M metagenome (GOLD analysis project Ga0075425, IMG submission 75300) | Bulk soil microbial communities from a Populus tree surrounding site in Tennessee, USA - Soil MetaG P. TD hybrid SBSTD4 | ecosystem: Environmental > Terrestrial > Soil > Tree plantation...
GACACTAGGGATTGAGTGACCGTCGCCGGGAGGACAGGTTCCGCCAGATTGCCGCAACTTGCGCAAAGATGCGGACAAACCAGGTGGTCCATGCGTGGCACGAATCCTGAATTATGCAAGCAACAGAAGGGCGGGTTACTCAGATGGCTGACACGAACCAGATCGCCGCCACACCAGTTCAGAAAGTGGTGGTCGTCAACGGCAACACCGAAGTGCTCGGGATGCTCGAGACCGTGCTGGACGCCGGCCGCTACGACATGGTGTTTGTCGAGTCGAGTGACCGCGCCTACTCCCAGATCAGGAAGGTCGTTCCCAACCTGGTGATTCTCTGCACGCGCATCGAGGAGCTCGAAGGCTTCCAGCTCCTGACGATGTTGAAGCTGGATCAGGAAACAAAGGACATTCCAATCCTCACCTACACGACCGAGTACGAAGGTCAGGACTTCGACTCGGCGATTTCGCAGCTCGCGGAGGACGAAGAGGATTTCCTGCCGGCGCAGCGGCCTGCTTTGCGCATGAACTGAGGCGGGACCCTGGCACGCTCCGCCCGGCGCTGTTATAGTGCGCGCGGATGGGTTCCGAATCGGATAAGCGCGACACCGAGCGCGTTCTGATTCTTGGCGATCTCCAGGGCGAAATCATGGTGTTCGAGCCGCTGCAGATCAAAGAGATCAGCCGCGGCGGCGCGTCGGTCGAGACGCGGTTCCCTCTCGCGCTCAATTCCCTCCACGAACTGCGCCTGACGCTTGCCGACAAATCCATTGTGCTCAAGGGGCGCGTCGCGCATTCGCGTATCTCTGACGTCGACCAGGAAATCGTCACGTACCGGACGGGCATCGAGTTTGTCGAACCCTCCGATCGCGTACGCGCCGTGATTGCCGAATTTCTGGAGACGCTGAAGGCGAACCGAAGCAGCGTGTGATTACCGAGCCTTCAGGTATTCGAGATAGTCACCCGACGTAATCCGTTGCGCGCCGCCCAGTGGCGCATTGTAGAAATACGCCCAGGCCTCCACCACGCTTCCGTCATCCAGCCTGACCGGCGTCACGAGCCGGGTATAGAGGCTGGTATCAGGTTCCTTCGGACTGCAGCCTTCAATCTCGTCGAGCACGGTGAGCACCGTGGACGCATCCGTCATCTCGTACACCTCGCCCCGAACACGCGCGTCGTCATGTTCGGCCGGGACCGCCGCGGGGTAGATGCCGAGATCGAAGAGCGCGGCGCCGATGGTTCCGGACCCAATGAAGAGGAGGTGCGAGTCGATGCGCCGGCGCCCCGGCCTGTTGAAAGGCGTCATGAGCGTGCCGTAGAAAAAGATCAACGCCGGCGTACGGCGCCCCCCTGCGAACTGAGCACGTCGAGAACGGCAGGCGTCAGGTCGAAGGACAACGACACCGACTTACCCTGGGCGTTCAACATCACAGAGTCGAGCATGCCCTTGTAGGCGGGATCGCGCGAGCTTTGAAGCCTGGCGAGTGACAGGAAACCCTGAACGACATCGCGCAGGTTCTGTGCGGACTGCTCGTCGCGAGCTTCCGCACGAACGAGACCATGCAGACCGCTGTCGATCCGGCCGCTGGCGGCGAGCCAGTTGATGGGCGGCAATTGTCCGACCACTGCGCTCGGCAACGGTGCTCGATCTGATATGGAATCGAATTTCGCTACGCTCCACGCCGTACCCTCGTCCACGCCGTCGACAAGCGCCATGAACTCGCCGTTGGCCTTGATTCCCGCGGCGCCGCCCGCCTTCGCGTCGAGCGCGCCGCGTACGCCCTCGCGTGCACCGAAAAGGAGCAGACCGGGCTCGGCAAACGCGAGCGCCGCGTCGTGCGAGGCGTCCTTGATAGAGACAAGCCGTTTGCCCCGGTACTGATCGACCTGCGCGCCTTGCTCTCGCATCAGCGATTCGATGCGAACCGGGTCGAAGCGGCCGCGGGCGATAACAAGCGCGCGATCTGCGGCTGTGGGCGTCTCGGCTGTGCCCATGGAGGCAAAGAGCACCCGATCAACGTCCCTGTCGAACTTGATCCCCGTGCGCGCTTCCAGGCTATCAGTGGTCACGGGACCATTGCCCTGCAACTGACGAAAGCGATCGTGGAACGGCGAGTTCATCACCTGCCGGATGTCGGCGTACGCGACCATCTGTGCCGTCGCGGGCACGTACGCCAGCTCGTCGGTAAGGTTCGAATCGACGATTGCGACGCCGGCCCGCGCGACGAAGCCCGTTGCCAGAACCGCAGCCACCACGCCGGCCGACGCCAGGAGAAACACGCGTGTGCGCTTCGTCATCAGAAGGGCTCCTCGTCCCTGGAAGAATTATACGAGCCGATGGTCTATTGGGTTTCGGCGCGACGCACCTACTGCTCGAGTATGTATTCGCGCTGCTCGATGGTCCGCATCGCAAGCGCGACGGCCGCGACGCTGACGGCAATCAGAACTGCGACACCCACCGCGCCGGCCTGCAGGTAATACGCAATCGTCAGGCGCCGAAGATAGCCGGGGAGCACCTGCGCCACCGGTTCCCAGCCAAATACGAAGATGAGGCCGCCGACGAGCGGCCGCTTCAGCGAAACCCCGGCGCAGAGGAATACAGCGCCGTAGGCAGCCAGTCCCAGCGCAATGCGGCCCAGGTCGCGAACGAGCATGTCGATGAGCGTCCCCATGCCGGCCAACGGCACCATGATGAAGAACACCAGCGCTGCCGACGGCAGGACAATCGCTATCACACAGACCAGATACGCGAGGTACTTCCCCAGAACAATCGCGCCTCGGGCCATGGGCCGCACGAACAGGTAGGTAATGGTTCTGTCCTCGATTTCATCGGCAATGAGGGCGGATCCATAGAACACGCCGAGGGCCGGTACGATGAACCGCAGGTACAGCAGCGAGATTGCCGTGCCGAACATCGATTCGATATCGATGCGGTTCCCATTGACGATGAACTCGGCGGAGCCGGTGGCAAACGCCAGCCGCATGACGACGGCCAGCAGAATCGGCGCTCCCGCGGCCAGCACCATGAACACCGCGCGGCGGCCCCAGAGCATTTCGCCAAGGGCAAGCTCGAACATGCGGCGCGCCGGCGCCACCACGGGATCCCTCATTGCTTCACCAGATAAGTGAAGACTGCCTGCAGGTTGTCGTCCGGGGAGGTGACCTCCTCGATGGCACCGGCTTCTCCCGAGGCAGCAATCCGCGTAAGCCGCGAGTAAAAGGCATCGGGCTTGGGCGTTTCGACGACCACCGCGCCTTCCTCGAACCGGACGCTCGAAACCTCGTCGCCGGCGAGCAGGTGCCGCGCGACCGCATGTGGATCGTCGGCGCGAATCCAGACACGATGCGGATGCTCGTCGATGAGACCGCGAATCTGATGAACGTCGCCTTCGGCGACGATTCGTCCGTTGTGCATCAGGACGATATTGGCGGTCATGGCTTCGATCTCGTGGAGGATGTGACTCGACACAACGACGCTCTTACCGGCGCGGCCCCAATCCTTGATGAGGCGGATGGTGCGTCGGCGCATAATCGGATCCATCCCGCTGAGCGGCTCATCGAGGATGAGCAGCGCGGGATCGTGCACGATGGCTTGCGCGAGCTTCACGCGCTGGCGCATCCCCTTGCTGAAGCCGCCGATCTTCCGATCGGCGACGTCGATCAAATCGACCGTCTCGAGCGCGCGCCCGGCAGACGCGGTCGCCGTGGCGTTGTCCATGCCGTGCAGACGAGCGAGCGCTTCCAGCCATTCACGGCCCGTCATGTGTTCGTAAAAAGCGTCCTGTTCGGGACAGAAACCGAGACGGTGATACTGTGCCGCGTTTCCCCAGATGGGCTCGCCGAAGACGCGCACGCTGCCGGCGCTCGGGCGAAGCTGACCGGTGACGATTTTCATGAAAGTCGATTTTCCGGCGCCGTTGGGACCAAGCAATCCGGTGATCCCTTCGGGCAGCGCCACGGTCACATCATTGAGGCCGGAGACGTGGCCGTACCACTTCGATAGACGATCGGTCGCAATGATCATGCGACTACGTCAACGGCCCTGACGCGCCGTTCCAGGACAAGGGCGCAGGCCGCCAGTACACCGGCCAGCGCCGCCACCGCAAGCGCGAGCAGCGCCGCCTTCTCCGGCGGCTCACCGAAAATCGCGTCGGTGACGAGGAGCAGCGTGTTCTGCGGCGAGATCAGGATCCACGCCGGGCTGCCCGTCGCCGTCTCGAGTACTCGTTCGAGCGCCGCCGCGAAGATCACGAGGCCCGCATACAGCATCGCCGCGAACCGGCGGCTTCGCGACAGCGACGACAACGCGACCATCGTCATCACAGCAAGCGCCACCTGAAGCATCGAGGCGAGCGTGATTGCCGGCACAAGCCGCGGGTGACTGAGGAAAAACTCGAGGCTCCCGCTGAACAGAAACTGGAGGAGGAGCAGCATCATGGCCGGAACCCATGTCACCGCGACGAGAAAGATCGCCAGCGTCAGCATCTTGCCGCCGATGTAGTCGTGACGGGTGATCGGCTTGGAGAGGTAAATCTGCAGCGCGTTCGACTGGCGATCGCTGGCGATCAGCCCGGCGCCCGCATAGATCGTGATGAAGAATACGAAGAGGCGCTGCTGGGTGAGAAACGTGTGAAACGTGTCTTCCGTCGCCGCCAGGAACGCCGCGCGGACGATAGTCGCCCCGAGATACAGCTGCACCGCGTGCACGACGAACGGCGACCAAGCAAACAGGAGAAGGGCGAGGAACCGCCGCCGGTGAAGGCGCTCGATGATCCCCGTCCGTGCGATCACCCACCACGCGCGCCCGCGCTGCATTCGGTCGCCGCGGTACCGTTGGTAGCCCTGGTCGCGGATCGGCACTTACGGGTACCTCTTTCTCGCCAGCACCACTACGCTTCCTCACCGAGCGCGCGCGCGAACACGTCCTCGAGCGACGGCACGCTTGCCCGCAGGTGCCGCACCTGCACATCGTGGCGGGCGGCGAGCTGAAAAAGGAGCTGGGACGAACGATCTTCGGGCACGTAGACGCGCATCACGTCGCCAGCCTCGCCGTGACACTCCAGGCCTTCGGCGCGCACGGCTTCCGCAAACCGCGGCTCGTCACCCTTGACACGCAGCTCGAAGACGCGGCCGGAGGCCCGCTTCAGCGCGGCAATCGGCCCCTGCGCAGCGACAGCGCCCTTGTGCAGCACGACAACGTGATCGCAGGCGAACTCGACGTCGGGGAGCAGATGCGACGAGAGGATCAATGTGATGCCTTTGGTGGTCGCGATATCGCGAACGAGCGCGAGCATCTCGTCGCGCCCCTTCGGGTCCATGCCGTTGGTGGGTTCGTCCAGAAACAACAGCTCCGGATCGTGGACGAGCGCCTGTGCCAGCTTGATCCGCTGCTTCATCCCGGTCGAGTAGGTCTCGACGTTGCGATATCTCGCCTCGCCAAGCCCGACGTAGAAGAGGACTTCATGCGCGCGCTGCATCGCGTTTGCGCGGGGAAGTCCCGCAAGCTCGCCGCAGTAGGCGACGAAGGACACGGCTGTCATGCCCGGTATGTGGGCGTCGCTTTCCGGCACGTAGCCGACGCGCGCGCGCACGGCGAGCGGCGACTCGTTGACGTCGCAGCCGAGCACGCGCATACGGCCGTTTGCGGGAGGGAGCAGGCCGAGAAGCGTCTTGATCAGCGTACTCTTGCCCGCGCCGTTGGGGCCGAGCAGCCCGATGGCGCCATTGGGAAACTCGACGCTGACGTCACGCAACGCTTCGTGACGGCCGTACTTGACGGTGACGTGTTCCAGAACGACTGGAGCATCCACACGATCCACGCGGTCCGAGCCGTCCGAACGAGTCACAGCGTTCCGCGGAGACCGAGCGCGTCGGCACGCTCCCGCATGAACCTGATGACGTTGCCCACGTGCTCCTCGAGCGGAAGATTCAGCTCCTCCGCGCCGCGCCGAAGATCCTCGCGTGAGACGTTGCGCGCAAACGCCTTGTCCTTCATCCGCTTGATGACCGAAGCGGGCTCGAGATCCAGAATGCTCTTCGACGGCCGCACGAGCGACGCGGCGGTTACAAACCCGGACATCTCGTCGCAGGCATAGAGCGTCTTCTCGAGGCGGCTTTCGCGCGTCACGCCGGAGTAATCGGCGTGCGAGAGAATCGCGCGCGTGACCCAGTCCGGGTAGCCGCGCCGCTGCAGCTCTTCGCAGCCTCGGAAGGGATGGTCCGCAGGCGTTTGATACCGCTCGTAGTCAAAGTCGTGCAGCAGCGCCACGGCGCCCCAGGCTTCCTCGTCTTCTCCGAACAGCCGCGCGTAGCCGCGAACGGACGCTTCCACCGCAAGCGCGTGTTTGCGCAGACTCTCGCTGCTGGTCCATTCGGTCAACAGCGCCCATGCCGAATCACGTGTCGGAAGCGTGTCCACGATCACCTCACGGGTCGCGGCGCTTCCCGCGCGAGCGTCAATCCGCGTTGAATGACGGAGGTCGCCTTCTCGGTCAGCGAATAGGCCGCCAGCGCCGCCGGGTCCACCCAAATGGCGGCGTCGACGTCGGAGCCGGCGCGCAACGAGCCGGCCGACGGCCAGCACAGGTAGTCGATCAGCACGAAGTGGTAGCGCACGCGCTGGCCCTCATCGCGCGTGATGCGATCGAACACCTCGATGACGGGACCCACATCGACAACGAGACCTGTTTCCTCGAGCAGCTCGCGCGTCAGCGCCGCTTCCAGGGCCTCGCCGATTTCAACCATCCCGCCGGGCAAGCTCCAGTGCCCCTTCAGCGGCTCGTATTTTCGTCGAATCAGGACAACCTTGCCCTCGTCCACGATCACGGCGCCGACGCCGACGATCGGGCGTTCCGGATACTGACGGTCGTTCACGCTTCTGCCTTCTCGCGTCTCTGTTCGCGTTCACGTGCATGTTCGGTTCGCGTTCGCTCCGCGAACGACATTACTCCCCCATCACCTTGACGATGACGCGCTTCCTGCGCTGTCCGTCGAACTCGGCATAGAACACTTGCTCCCACGGCCCGAGGTCGAGCTTGCCCGCCGTGATGGGCAGCATCACCTGGTGGCCCATGATCGTCCGCTTCAAATGAGCATCCGCGTTGTCTTCACCCGTCTGATGATGCCGGTAATCCAGTCCCGATGGCGCCAGCTTCTCGAGCCAGACCTGGAAGTCGTGAATCAGCCCGTTCTCCCAGTCGTTGACGTACACGCCGGCGGTGATATGCATCGCCGACACCAGCACTATGCCTTCCCTGACTCCACTCTTCTCGACGATCTTCGCCACGTCATCGGTGATGCGAATGAACTCCTGCCGTTTCTTGGTGTTGAACCACAAATAGTCAGTGTGGAAATTCATGTGCTAATTCATAGCACCAAGCTCGCTTCCGCATTGATCTCGGCGTGGGAATCGAGTCCGCTGCCTCGGATCCGGCGCAGCCCGGCGGCGGCAATCATCGCCGCGTTGTCGGTCGAGAGCGCGATGTCCGGGACGAACACGGGAATGCCTTTCGCGCGGCCGCGTGCCTCCGCATCGGCGCGCAGCCGGCTGTTGGCCGAGACGCCGCCGGCGATGCCGATGCTGCGCGCCTGGTACCACCGCGCGGCATCGAAGAGACGTTCGAGCAGCGTCTCGACGACGATGCGTTGAAAGCTGGCACAGATATCGACGGTCTCGCGATCGGGCAACGGGTCGGCGGACGTGAGGCCGAGCGCCGCGCGGCGCGCCGTCACGTGACGCAGGACCGACGTTTTCAGGCCGCTGAAGCTGAAATCCCTGGTACCAGGCAGGTCAGGCGCGTTGCGATCCGCATGCGTGAGCCTCATGCGTGGAAACGCGACGGCGCGGTCGTTGCCTTCATGCGCGAGCCGATCGATCACAGGGCCGCCCGGATAGCCCAGGTGCAGCAGCTTCGCGACTTTGTCATACGCCTCTCCCGCCGCATCGTCTCGGGTACGACCGAGGAGCTCGTAGGAGCCGGGCATCGGGATGCGGTAGAGGCTCGTGTGGCCGCCCGACACGACGAGCACGACCGCGGGCATCGGCATCTCGCCGCCCTGCAGAACCAGCGATTCGATGTGGCCGGCCAGATGATGCACGGGAACGACAGGCACGCCACGGGTCCACGCGAATGCCTTTGCGAACTGCAGCCCGACGAGGAGGGATCCGACGAGCCCAGGCCCTTGCGTCACCGCGACGGCGCCGATCGTCGGTGATCCGCCGTCATCGAGCGCGCGCTCGACGACACCGCAGATGTCGCGGATGTGCTGCCGTGCGGACAGCTCCGGTACGATGCCGCCCCACTCTCGATGGATGGCCACCTGCGATGCGACAACGTTCGATCGAATGCGCCACGGGCGCGCGCTGTCGCCGGTCTCCTCGACGACCGCCGCGGACGTTTCGTCGCACGATGTCTCGATGCCGAGGACGATCATCGCGACCTACAGTCGGCAGTCGGCAGTGGGCAGTCGGCAGCCGGCAGCCGGCAGCTGTCGGCTTTCACTGTCGACTGCCCACTGCCTGCTGCCCGCTGACGAGCGCAGCCAGCGACTCGTGGAACGGGGCGCGCGCGACACCCCGCTCGGTGATGATCGCGGTGACGTACTTCGCCGGGGTGACGTCGAACGCCGGGTTCCGGACGCGCACGCCTTCAGGCGTCAGGCGGCTCGGGCCAATGTGCGTGACCTCGCGATCGCTGCGTTCCTCGATTGGGATCTTCGATCCGTCAGGCGTGTTCAGATCGATTGTCGACAGCGGCGCCGCGACATAAAAAGGAATTTCGTGCGCCCTCGCAAGCACCGCAACGCCGTAGGTGCCGATCTTATTGGCGACGTCGCCGTTGGCGGCAATCCGGTCCGCGCCGACCACGACGAGATCGACGTTGCCGAGCCGCATCATCGACGCCGCCATGTTGTCGGTGATGACCGTCGTGTCGATGCCGTCCTTCACGAGTTCCCATGCCGTCAATCGCGCGCCCTGCAGGAACGGGCGGGTTTCGTCAGCGAGCACGACCACCTTCTTCCCCTGCTCGGCCGCGGCGCGAATGACACCAAGCGCAGTACCGTAGCCCGCGGTCGCAAGCGCACCTGCGTTGCAATGTGTGAGGATGCGCGCCTGCTCGGGGACCAGGTCCGCGCCGAACGCGCCCATCGTCCGGCAGTTCGCCACGTCTTCGTCGTGAATGCGGCGTGCTTCGCGTTCGAGCCGCTGCTTGATTTCGTCGACCGAGCATCCACCTTGCGCCGCCTCGGCAAACACCCTTTTCATACGCTCGATCGCCCAGAAGAGATTCACCGCCGTCGGGCGGGTTGCCGCCATCAGGTCGCACAGCTTCTGAAACTCCGTGGCGAATTGCTTCGTGCCGGTCGCCTTGCTCCTCCGCATCCCGAGCGCGATACCCATCGCCGCGGCGACGCCAATCGCGGGTGCGCCGCGAATCACCATCGTCTTGATCGCCTTGGCGACTTCCTGCGCCGTCTTGCAGGAGACGTAGATTTCCGACGCGGGCAGCTTGCGCTGGTCAATCATGACCACGGCGTCGTCCTTCCACTCGATGGTGGGAAGCATGGATTCTGGATGATAGCAGGCCGTTGTCAGCCGACTTATTTGAGCAACCTCGCATCAAAGGGCTGAGGCAGAAGTTCGCTCATGCGATGACGACCGGTCTCGCCCGTGAGATTCGCGAGAACGACCTCGAGATCGCCGGCGAACTCCCACAGAAGCTGACGGCAGGCACCGCACGGTGGCGTGGGCGCCTCCGGAGGGGCGACAACCACGATGCGGCGGAACTTACGATGGCCGTCCGAAAGCGCCTTGAACAACGCCACCCGTTCGGCGCAGATCGTCAGCCCGTAGGTCGCGTTTTCGATGTTGCAGCCGGTGATGATGGTGCCGTCGCTCGTTTCGAGCGCAGCGCCAACCCTGAAGTGCGAAAAGTCCGCCCGTGCGTTCTCGCGAACCGCGCGAGCGGCGGCGAACAACTCGTCGATCCCGGATCCCGGATACCGGCCGGATGCCTGCTTAGATTCGCTCAATGATTCCCTCGAGAAGCGAGATGAACGAGCTGCGGATGCGTTTCATGGCCGCGATCACCTCGTCGTGCACGATGGGCTCCCGCACGACGCCGGCTGCCATGTTCGAGATGCACGAAATGCCGAGGACTTCCAGTCCCATATGGCGAGCGGCGATCGCTTCAGGCACCGTGGACATGCCAATCGCGTCGGCGCCGATGGTCCGGTAGAAGCGAATCTCCGCTGGCGTTTCATAGCTCGGT
>Ga0075425_100009672_pt1 | contig 10262 bp, 8 predicted proteins | sample SoiMethybrSBSTD4_FD_75300 | JGI IMG/M metagenome (GOLD analysis project Ga0075425, IMG submission 75300) | Bulk soil microbial communities from a Populus tree surrounding site in Tennessee, USA - Soil MetaG P. TD hybrid SBSTD4 | ecosystem: Environmental > Terrestrial > Soil > Tree plantation...
GAAAGGGCCGCCCTCCATCTACAGCGCGTTCAGGTCCAGCGCACCCGTGCTATCACCGAACGACGTCAGGTCACGCAGGCCGAGGATCTGTGCGAGCGTCACGAAGACGTTCGCCATTGGCGTCCCATCAGGCGCTTTGAGGTGCAGTCCGCCTTTCAGCTGGCCGCCTCCTTTGCCCGCGATGAACAGCGGACAGCGCTTGTGGTTGTGGAGGTTCGGATTGCCCATCGGCGATCCGTAGACAATCACGGTGTTGTCCAGGAGGTTGCCGTCGCCGTCCGGCGTGCGTTTGAGACGCTCGAGGAAGTACGGCACGAGGCTCACGTGATAGGCGTTGATCTTGGCGAAGTCGACAATCCGTTCCGCCCGCTCGTTGTGGTGCGAGGCGTTGTGGAAGCCGGTGGTGACCCCGGTTGACGGGAACACTCGGCCGGACACGTCACGCGACATCTTGAAGGCGAACACGCGCGTGATCTCCGAGGCGAGCGCGATCGCCTGCAGGTCGAACATGATCTTCACGTGCTCGTCGTACGAATCGGGCACGCCGACCGGCGCCGTCGGCAGCTCGCGATGCTCGCCGCTGCGGTTGAGCGCTTCGGTGTTCTGAATGCGGCGCTCGATCTCCCGCACGTCGTCCATGTACTGGGAGAGGCGCGCGCGATCGGCGGCGCCGAGCTGGGTCTTGAGCCGATCGATCGACGAGACGATCGTGTCGAGGATGCTCTGGTCCTCGCGGCGGCGCTTGGCGCGGTCCTCGGGGGTGGCGCCGACGCCGAACATCGCATCGAAGACCGCCCGCGGATCGCGGAGCATCGGCAGCGGCTCGCTCGGCGAGGCCCAGCTGATCGCGTCGGTGTAGGCGCACGAGTAGTTGTATTCGCAGCCGCCCGAATGATCGACCGCCTCGATGCAGAGCTGCATCGAGGGAATCGGCGTGTCCTGTCCGAACTGGCGCGCGCAGATCTGGTCGAACGAGGTGCCCACCCACAGGTCCGATCCCATCGTCTGCTTGGGGTGCGCCTGGGTGAGGAAGACGGAGCTCGCGCGGAAATGATCGCCGCCGATCTCCGGCGTCGTGAAGGCCTCGGCCATGCGGACGTCGGTGTTGCTGACGATCGTCACGTAATCGCGCAGCGCGTCGAGCGGCGCGAGCGAGGTCGGCGCGAGATCGAAGGTCCGTCCCACCGCGGCCGGCGACCACAGGTTGTTCTTCAATCCATAGTTGGTGCTGCCGGCGGCGCCGTGCACCATCTCGATCGCGACGAACCGGATCTTCGGGCTCGCGGCGGCCGCCGCCAGCGCTGGGGTCATCGCGTCGAGGAAGGGCAGGGCGACGGTGACCCCCATGCCCTTCAGCACGGTGCGGCGGGACAACTGGCGCTTGGTGATGATCATGGTCGGACTCCACCCGCGGTTGTTTCTGACGGCGCGCGGCTGCTCATCTGAAAAGCGGCGCTTCGCGCGACGCCGGCGATGTACGCGCCGATCGCGTCATTCTGTTTTGCCGCATCACGCACGATTGCGCGCAGCGCCGGCATGTCGTAGGTCTCGACGCGCCGGCCGAGCGCGTAGGTCATGAGATTCTCGGCAAAGGTCATCAGGAACGCGTCCTTGTACTTGAGGAGCGCACGCTGCAGACCGGTCACACCTTCCATCGGCGTGCCCTCGTACAACTGTCCGGTCGCGTCGACCGGCACGCCGTTGTCCTTGATGCGATAGCGGCCGGTCACGTCGAAGTTCTCGAGCGCGAGGCCGATCGGATCGATTACGCGGTGACACGACGTGCACGCCGGATTCGCGCGGTGTTGTTCCATGCGCTCGCGGACCGAGAGCAGCCGTCCCTCTGCCGCAGGCTTCGTGTCCTCGAGCGCCGGCACGTTCGGCGGCGGCGGCGGCGGCGGCGCGCCGAGCAGCACCTGCAGGACCCATTTCCCGCGTTGAACCGGCGACGTGCGATCGGCGACCGACGTGAGCAGCAGAATGCTTCCCTGAGTCAGCAGTCCGCTGCGCGGCTCGGGCCGCGTGACGCGGCGGAATTCGGGACCGGTCACGTTGGGAATGCCGTAGTGGCGCGCGAGCCGCTCGTTCACGAACGTGTAGTCGGCGGTGATCAGGTGGAGGACGCTGCGGTTCTCGTGGACGATGCTGTCGAAGAAGAGCTCGGTTTCCTTGACGAACGCCTCCGACAGCGAGCCGTCCCAGTAGGGGAAGAGCAGACCATCGGGCCGGATCTTGTCGACGTCCTGCAGGCGCAGCCACTGCGCCGCGAAGCGCGTCGAGAGCGCGCGCGATCGCGGATCCGCGATCATCCGCGCGACCTGCTTGTCGAAGACCGCCGGATTTCTGAGCGTGCCGTCGGTCGCGGCTTTCATCAGCGCCTGATCCGGCAGCGTTCCCCACAGGAAGAACGACAATCGCGACGCGAGATCGACGTCGCTCAACCGGTACAGGCCGTCGGCGCTGCGCAGCGTCTGTTCGGTGCGGAACATGAAGCGCGGGTTCGCGAGGATGCCTTGGATGCCGAGCCGCACGCCGTCCTCGAAATCGCCGCCGTCGGCGCGGGCCTGATCGTAGAAGCCGAGCAGATCGTCGAGGTCGTCGCGCACCGGTCCGCGATAGGCCTGCGTGGCGAGGCGCCGGAGAATGTCGGCCGCGCAGCGGCGTTCCTGACCCGCCGATGCAGGCTTGCAGGTGAAGATCTTCTGGCGGCTCGGCGTCTCGGATATCCCGGTCACCTTCATCGGCCCGGCAATCGCGAGCTCCTGCAGGTGCGGCGCCATCGTGACGCCGTAGCCGGTGCCGATGCGCGTATCGATCAACGTTTGATCGATCGGCACGAGCAAGTCGTCGACCGGCGCCACCGACCGCGTGACGAACGCGGCGGCGATCTGCTGCGGCCCCGCCTTGATGGCGATCGGCGGCGTCTCCAGCGTCAGCCCCTTCTCGCCGGCGTCGCTCATTCCCGAGTCGACTTCGAGCACCGCCGCGCGCTCGCCGTTGACGAAGATCTCGAGCCGCTCGTTTCTGCCGGCCATGTAGACGGCCGTGTTTCCGAACAGCTCCCCGCTCACCGTGCGAACCAGTGTGGCGGTGATCCGATACAGACCGTCGGCCGGGAACGTGTGCACGAAGGCGGTGCCGCCGCGCGATCCGAACGGCGTGCCTTCGACAAACTGCATCTGGTTTTCGGTGGCGAGCACGCGGTAGGTCGCCGTCGTCGGCGCCGCGGCGCGATCGCCGACGGCGAGGCGGCTGATCTGGCCGGCAGCGCGAAGGTAGCCCTGCGGCAGCGCCGGCGAAAACGTCTGCGTGTCGGCGATGTTGTCGAAGCCCTGGCTCATCGTGTCGGGCGGCAGATACGCCGTCACGTCGACGTCGACGTCGACGAGATCCTTGACGGCGCGTCCGTACTCCGCGCGCGTGAGGCGCTGGAACGGGCGCCAGCCGGGATTGGGATGCGCCGCCGCCCACTGATCCAGTCGCGTTTCGAGGGCGCGGCGCAGATCCTGAAGCGTGACGTCGTTGGGACGACGGGCTCCCGACGGCGGCATCATCCCGGCGCGCAGCTTGCGGACGATCTTCTCGGCCGTGTCGGCCTGCTCCGCCGCACGCGCGACGTCGAAGTCCGCGAGCGAGAGACCGCCCGCCTTGGCGCGGTCGCTGTGACAGCCGATGCAGTACTGCTTGACGGTCTGCGCGGCGACGTCGGCGGTCGCGTCAGGCGCGCGCGGCGGAGCCTGCGGCGCCTTCGCGAACAGAGCCAACGACGATACCCAGGCGACCGCGATCAGGACGAGTGGCGTCTGTATCTTGCTCAAGCTACGGAAGTATAGCGGGCCCGGCCGCCCCGAGTGCGAGGAAACGGAGGAGGACGGAGATAACGGAGTTCACAAACGGAGCAACGGAGCAAACAGAGGACGAACTGAGAAGAACCGGCCATGGTCACGGGACGTTGCGATTGAACGTGGTTCGACGGCGTCGAACCTCTTCTCTCCGTTCGTTCTCCGTTCACTCCGTTGCTCCGTTTGTGAACTCCGAGCCTCCGTCCAACTCCGATCCCTCTCAGTTCAGCTTCTTCAGCCAGATATTCCGCACCGACACCTTGGTGGTCGCTTCGATCTCGATGCCGAACAGCCCCGACTGATTGTTCGACGAGCCCGGATCGTCGTCGATCATCACCGCCATCAGCTGGCCGTTGACGATGTGGATGAACGTTCCGCCGCGGGCGACGACGACGTACTGGTTCCAGTCGTTCATCTTGACGAGCGTGCCGAGCGCCTGTTGATCGCCGATCGTCCCCATCAGCCGCTTGCGCGCCGCGCCGAACCCTTCGACGACCTGGCCGCGCCACGCGAGGATGCGCATCGGCGTGTTCTCTGAATAGAACTGACCGGTATAGACGCGGCTCGGCCAGAAGTCCGCCTGCGGTCCGGTCATCATCCAATTCAGATTCACCGGACCGACGTTGGCGGTCACGTTGTCCGCGATCCGCGCCAGCCACGGCAGACCGGTCTTGCTTCGGTACTGCAGTCCGCTGCCGCCGTCGCCTTCGATCTTGATCTCGAACTTCAGCGTGAAATCCTTCGCCTCGACGTCACGATAGACGAGGTAGCTGTTGCCGCTCGGATTCTGCGGTGTCGATTCGCCGACGATCGCGCCGCTCTCGACGCGCCAGAATCTCGGATTGCCGTCCCACCCTTTGAGGCTCACGCCGTCGAAGAGGGAGACGTAGCCGTCGTGATCGTTGAAGTCCATCGGGCTCGGCTGCGTGAAGTTCAGCCCTCCGCCGCGGCCGCCTTGCGGCGGTTGCGCGGACGCGGCGCCGATGCTCAGCGTCAACGCGGCGGCTGTGAGGGTTTTCACTGTTCGGTGTGGTTTCATGAAAGATCCGTTCGTGTCGTGTCGGGCGGATATGATAAATCCGCTCCAGCTCCAGCAGCTCAGAACGAAGCCCCACGGCCACCCATCATCGTTTGGAGGTCCTGGACCATGTCGATCGTCGATGACCTGATCGAAAACCTGGTCGAACGCAACGCGGTCAAACTGCGCGGCTCGTTGAGCATCGCGCTCGTCGACGGCGGCCTCAAGGTGACGGGCCACGTCTTCTCGACCGTGCTCGATCAAAAGAAGAACAAGACCATCCTCAACGTGGACGCGCCGATCGACACCGATTTGAGGGTGAGCGACGTCGTGATCCCCTTGCCACCAATCAAGTGACACGGCGGGAGGCGACAGCTCATGTCCGATGTGAATACCTTTCTCGATTCGATCGGCAAAGACGTCAGCGCGACGGTCGCGCCGAAGGTTCACGACTTCCTCGCCGCGCTGATTCAGGATCTCGCCCACCGATACCGGCCGGAGCTGGTCGGTGAGCTGCGCACGCATATCGTCGCCAACGGAGTGGTGGTGACGGGCCAGGGCGTCCGGCTCGACGTGAAGCGCCGCGACACCGGCGAGTCGGTGTCATCGCTGGACATCCCGGTCTCGTTGACCATCCGTGTCGACCCACTGGGCGTGACGCTGCAGGACACGACCATCAAGCTCGACGTCGTGCGCTGACGACGATTTGCCTTGAAACACCCCAGGGAGCCGGGTGCGGCGAACGCCTCGAGCATCACGGCGGGCGGATCCGCGACAGGCTCGAAGCCTGTGTCAGCGCCCGTGCCGCGGGCCGATGACATGTTTTGCGAGGATTTGTCTTGATCAGGTGTGACGATGTCGCTGGCACGCGGCGAGCCGCCTGACGATCACCTGCTGGTCCGCTATCTGATCGGCTCGCTGCCAGACGACGAGGCGGAGCGCCTCGACGAGCTGAGCATCACCAGCGACGACGTCGCGATGCGTCTGCGCGCGCTCGAACACGATCTGGTGGATGCGTACGTGAAGGGCGAGCTGTCGGGAGAAACGCTCGACCTGTTCCGTTCCCATTACCTGTCGTCGCCGGCGAAACGCGAGCGGGTCAGATTCGCGCAGACGCTGCTCGCTTATCGGACCGCGCCCGCGGCGGCGTCGACCACGGCTGCGACGTCGATTCCGCGCCGTTCGGCGTGGCCGCGGGCCGTGCCTCTGTGGGCGCTGGCGGCCGCGGCCTTGCTGTTCTTGGCCGCTTCGGGATACCTCCTCACCGACAACGTGCGCCTGCAGCGCGAGATCGGAGAGTCTCGGCGCGCGCGGGCGGCAGCCGACGAGCGCGAGCGCCAGCTCCAGCAGCAACTGGCCGACCATCAGGCGGCCAACAGCGAAGCGGCGAGAGAGCTGGCGCGCGCGCGCGACGCGCTCGCCCAGCGCGGAGCGGCCGGCCGCCCGCAGTCGAGCGGCGGCGGCGTCCAATCGTTCGTGCTCCTCCCGATGACGCGCGGGGCAAACGATCTTCCGACGATCTCGATCCCGCGCGGAACCGTGGCGGTCACGCTGCGGCCGACGCTCGACGTCGACGAGTACCCGCGCTTTCAGATCGCGCTCATCGATCCGGCAGCGAACCGCATCGTGTCGCGCGCCGCGAACCTTCGTGCGACGTCGAGCGGCGGCAAGAAATCGTTGTCGATCACCGTCGCCGCGAATCTCCTCAAGCCGCAGGTCTATCGGATCGACGTCAGCGGCGTACCCGCAAGTGGCGCCGCCGAGCTCATTGCCTCGTACTCGTTCGCCGTGGCGATCCGATGACTGGCCCTGTTCGAACGCCGCGACTGGCGGCGCTGCGCGCTGTCGGGCGGCGCCCACGCGGCCGAAGGCCGCGCCTCGTCCTACTTCGTTTCGTTCCAGATCACTTCGACATCAGGCTTGATCGACCGCAGATGCTCTGTTGAGGCGTAGCCTTCCGTCACGAAACGCTCGGGGATTTTCCACTCTCTGACGAAGTCGTCGATGGTGCGGCCCGCGTGCTTCGTCGACTGCACCGCCTCGACGAACTCGCGCACGAAGTCCCCGAAGGTCTTCACATCGGCCATCGTCAGCGTCGTCTGATAGTGGCCGGTGATCACGGTGTCGATGTCCTTCAACGTCGCGATCGCCTTGGCGATCGTCCGCGGATACTCGACGCCGCTCGCGCCGTTGTTGGCGTCGAGCGGCGGGACGCCTTTGCCGGGAAAGGCGTCGCCGGCGTGCAGGACGCGGAGCGCCGGGAACACGACCCAGGCATCGCCGCCGGTGTGCGCGCGGCCGAAGTAATACAGATCGATGCGGTCGCTGCCGCGGCCGATCGTCAGCCGATCGGCGAACGTCCTGGTCGGGAGGCCGCGGCCGTTGCTCTCGCTGAAGATGTTCGGCATCGGCGTCGGGATGCCGGTGACGGGACGCATCTCCTTCATCAGCGCCGCCGTCTTCTCGTGCGCGACGACCTCGACCGTCGCCGGGAACTCGACGTTGCCGCCGACGTGATCGACATGCGTGTGCGTATTGATGATCATCGTCACCGGCCTGGCGGTGATCTCTTTGAGCTTGTCGATGATCGGCTTGCCCCAGCCGGGCAGCTTCGTGTCGACGAGGACGACGCCGTTCGCCGTGATGAACGCCGCGGTCGTGCCCGCCTGCGGGAGGTTCACGCCGCCGATCTGAAACGTCCGGCCGCCGCCGCGGATCACGTAGAGGTTGTCCCTGATCTTCTCCGCTTGAAGCGCGTCTGCCGAGGGCGCCTGCTGCGCCGCGCGGATCGACACGGCGCCGCCACCCGCCAGCACCAACGCGCCGAGCACGAGCGCGCGTCTCATATCGTCACCTTCCCATCGTGTAGAACTCGTCGTTGGGCCGTGTGTTGGTGACGTTCGCGATCCGGTTCGACATGCCGAAGAACGCCGCGATCGCGGCGATGTCCCAGACGTCCTCTTCGCTGAAGCCGTGCTGCTTCAACGCGTCGATCTGCGGCTCGTCGACGCCGTAGGCTTCGAACGCCACCTGCATCGCGAACGCGATCATCGCTTTCTGTCGCGGCGTGATATCGGCCTTCCGGTAGTTCACCGCGACCTGATCGGCGACGAGCGGATCCTTGGCGCGGATGCGCAGAATCGCGCCGTGCGCGACGACGCAGTACTGACACTGGTTGGCGGCGCTGGTGGCGACGACGATCATCTCGCGCTCGGCTTTGGACAGGCCGCCCGGCTTGTCCATCAGCGCGTCGTGATACGCGAAAAAGGCGCGGAATTCATCGGGCCGCCGCGCGAGCAGCAAAAAGACGTTGGGAATGAATCCCGACTTCTCCTGAACTTTCAGGATCCGTTCGCGGATGTCGTCGGGCAGCTCGTCGAGCGACGGCACAGGGTAACGGCTGATCGCAGGCATATCGCCGGTAGCTTACCCAGAAATACTTTTTCGTGGTTCAAGGGGACCGAAAGCGGATCTGGCTGTATTTCTTCGTCGGCGTTGAGCCCGATGACGGATCTGATTCGTCGAGCCAGCCACAAACTGTGACATTCGTGCGGGGCGCAGACCTTCTATAATTCGCCGGATGAACCGGTTAGCCGCCGTGGCGCTGGGCTTGGGTTTCGTGTGGGCGAGCGTCACTGTGCGCACCCAGCCGCCCGCGTCGCAGACCGCCGTCGTCAAGCAGTACTGCGTCGGCTGCCACAACGATCGCACGCAAGCGGGACAGCTGACGCTCGCCGCGTTCGATGTCGACGATCCCAGACACAACCCGGAAGTCGCCGAGAAAATGATCCGCAAGCTCCGCGCCGGCCTGATGCCGCCGCCGGGGAGCCGGCGGCCCGATGATGCGGTCCTGGCGGCTCTCGCCGACACGCTGACGGCGCAGGCCGACGCGCACGCGAGCGCATCCGCGCCCGGCGGACGAAGCTTTCAGCGGCTGAACCGCGCCGAGTACACGCGATCGATTCACGATCTGCTCGCGCTCGACGTCAACGCCGGCGACTACCTGCCGCTCGATTCGAAGAGCGCGAATTTCGACAACATCGCCGACTCGCAGCTGCTCTCGCCCACGTTGATGCAGTCGTACCTGACGGCTGCCGCGGAGATCAGCCGGCTCGCGGTGGGCGATCCGTCGGCGACCGCGCGAGAGGCGACCTACCAGGTGTCGCGGTGGACGTCGCAGCGGGAGCAGGTCGAAGGCGCGCCGTACGGCACGCGCGGCGGCCTCTCCGTGGTGCACACGTTCCCGGCCGACGGCGAGTACCGGTTGCGGGTGTCCTTCTATCACGAGACGACCGGCGCGCTGTACGGCAACGGACGCGCCGCGCTGCACACGGCGCAGGTGCCCGAGCAGATCGAGATCTCGATCGACGGCAATCGCGCCGCGCTTCTCGATCTCGATCGATGGATGAGCACCTCCGATCCGGACGGCGTGAACCTGCGCACTGATCCGATTGCCATCACCGCCGGTCCGCACCGCGTGTCGGCGGCGTTCATCCGCCGCTTTGAAGGGCCGTCGCAGGATCTGATTGCGCCGCTCGAATGGTCGCTGGCGAGCACGAGCATCGCCGACGCATACGGCTTCACCACGCTGCCGCATCTGCGCGACATGGCGATCACCGGGCCGTTCTCCGTGACCGGCGTCTCACGAACGCCGAGTCGCGACACGATTTTCACGTGCCATCCCGACACCGGGCCCAGGCAAATCGTCTGCGCGCGCGAGATCATCTCGCGGCTCGCGTCACACGCGTTCAGGCGCACGGCCGGCGAGCGCGACGTCAACGCGCTGATGGAGCTCTATACGAAAGGAGCGGCGGAGGGCGGCTTCGAGGCCGGCGTCCGGATGGCGCTCGAAGGAATCCTCGCCAGCCCGCGCTTCGTGTTCCGGTTCGAGGAGCGTCCGGCCGCCGCGCGGACGGGCTCGGTCTACGCGCTCAGCGACGTCGATCTCGCGTCACGCCTCTCGTTCTTCCTCTGGGCGAGCGGCCCCGACGAGAAGCTGCTGCGCGACGCCGAGGCCGGCCGGCTGTCGTCATCGCCGGTGCGCGAACAGCACGTGCGGCGCATGCTCGCCGATCCGCGCGCCGACGTCCTCGCTTCGCGCTTTGGCGCGCAGTGGCTGCGGCTCCAGGATCTCGACAAGATCAATCCCGATGTCCGCTTCTATCCGGATTTCGACGAGCAGATCAAATCGTCGATGCGATCGGAAACCGAGCTCTTCTTCCGCCACATCGTCCGCGCGGATCGTCCCGTCGCCGATTTGTTCTCGGCGGACTACACGTTCGTCGACGAGCGCCTCGCGAAGCACTACGAGATTGCCAACGTGATCGGGAACGAGTTCCGCAAGGTGCAGTACCCCGACGGGCGCCGCCGCGGTCTGCTCGGACACGGCAGCATCCTGACGC
>Ga0075425_100009674_pt1 | contig 10261 bp, 7 predicted proteins | sample SoiMethybrSBSTD4_FD_75300 | JGI IMG/M metagenome (GOLD analysis project Ga0075425, IMG submission 75300) | Bulk soil microbial communities from a Populus tree surrounding site in Tennessee, USA - Soil MetaG P. TD hybrid SBSTD4 | ecosystem: Environmental > Terrestrial > Soil > Tree plantation...
CGTGCAGCTCGAGGTGCTGCCCTTCGGCAAGCTGCGCGCCGGTGGTCAGACGCGGCGCTTCCAGGTGCTCGCACGCGTCGCCAGTCCCATGCGTGACCCGGCTGCTCAGGATGCGTTGGTGCTGCAGCGGCTGATGGGCTGGCTCGTGGCACATCGCGCCGCGTGGAACTCGCAGCCCACCGGCTTCACCCTCAACCTCTCGATCGCCACGCTCGAGGACGAGCGTTTCGCGCAGAAGCTCACAACCGCACTGAACGACCACGGCATCGCCGGCGACACTTTTGGCTTCGAGATTGCCGAAGCCCTGTGCTCGCAGCGTCGTGCACAGGTCGAGCGCTTCATCGCACAGTGCGAGAAGGCGGGTGCCTGGATCGTGATCGATGATTTTTCCTTCGATTCGCAGGTGCTCCCGCTGCTGCGCTCGAAGGCGGTGCGGGTGGTAAGGATCGACACGAAGCTCACCTCCTCGGCTTTGAAGGATAAGCTGTGCCAGGCCATGGTGGTCGCCACCGTACAGGCCGCCAAAGTGCTCGGTATCCACTGCGCGGCAAAGAAGGTCGACTCCCAGGCAGCATTGCAGTGGCTCACCGCCATCGGTTGCGATTTTGCCCAGGGCGCAGCCGTCGCGGGGGTCCAGGCACTCGACTCGCTCGCTAGCTCCCCCGACCCGACCGGCCTTTCCCCGGTTCTGCGGCCGACCTGAGGCGGCTCCGGCGGCCAAGCCCCCCGTGCCCCCGCCGGCGCGGCGCGTGCGGTGCGACGAAGCGAGCCGCCGGCGCGCCGCCTCAGCCCACATGCACTCTCCGAATGCCCTAAGCTTCAATGGGGCTGCCTGCGCCGGAGCGCTCGCGCGGTGCCCGTGCGCCAGCCATGAAAATGCCCACACTCGATCAGTTCCGTTCCAGCCGCAACGTACTGTTCTGGACGCTGCATGCGGCTGGCTGGGCGGCCTACGGGCTCACGCAGTACTTCGGCGCGCTGCTGTACGAGAAGCCCTCGAGCTACGCGCGCGTCATCGCGGTTTCTGCGATCGCAGGTTTCATACTGTCGATGCCGATGCGCTACATCTACCGGCGGCTGTGGAACCGGCCGCCGCGGGCGCGCATCCTCGGGGTGCTCGCCACCTGCTACATCACGGCGCTCGCCCTGCGCATCGTCATCAACCTCTCTTACAAGGCCTTCGTCGAGCCCGACTGGCAGGCGCAGACGCTGTTCGAGTTGTTCGGCGGCACGCTCTCCACCACCTATCTGCTCGTGTGCTGGAGCGTGCTGTACTTCGGCATCAAGTTCTACGAATCGCAGCGCAAGCAGGAGGAGGCGATGCTCAAGGCGGTGGCCCTGGCGCAGGAGGCGCAATTGAAGATGCTGCGCTATCAGCTGAACCCGCACTTCCTGTTCAATACCCTCAATGCCATCTCGACGCTGATCCTCGACAACCAGAACAAGAAGGCGAACCACGCGGTGACTCGCCTGTCTGAGTTCCTGCGCTACACGCTCGATCAGGATCCGATGAAGAAGGTCACACTGCGCCAGGAGATCGAGGCGCTGGATCTGTATCTCGGCACCGAGCGGCTGCGCTTCGGTGAGCGACTGCACTTGGAGTACGCCGTCGAGGAGGGAGCGCTCGATGCGCTGGTGCCGAGCCTGCTGCTGCAACCGCTCCTGGAGAACTCGTTGAAGTACGCGGTCTCCTCGCGCGAACAAGGCGGCAGCGTGCGTATCGAGGGCCGCACGCGCGAGGGCAGGCTCGAGCTTTCGGTGATCGATGACGGGCCGGGTCTGCGCGAGGGAGAGCCGGCTGGTGAACGACGTGGCGTCGGGTTGCGCAACACGCGCGAGCGGCTCGCGGTGCTCTACGGCGAGAATTGCCGCTTTGCGGTGCTGAACGCGCAGCCGGGGCTGCGCGTCGAGATGGCACTGCCGCTCGAGATCGCCGTGGCGAGCGCCGAGACTCCGGCCGCGCGCGCGGTCATGAGCGCCTCCGGGGGAGTGCGCGTATGAAGATCCGCACGCTCATCGTCGATGATGAGGTGCTGTCACGACGCGGTGTCGAGATCCGTTTGCGGGGCGAGAGCGACTTCGAGATCCTCGCGCAGTGCGCCAACGGCCGCGAGGCGCTCGCCGCCATCCAGCAGTTGAAGCCGGACCTGGTGTTCCTCGATATCCAGATGCCCAGCATGTCCGGATTCGAGGTACTGGCGCGTTTACCTCGGGAATCCATGCCGCTGGTGGTATTCGTCACCGCCTACGACCAGTACGCCATCCAGGCCTTCGAGGCGCGCGCCATCGACTACCTGCTCAAGCCCATCGACGAGACGCGCTTTGCCACGGCACTCACGCGGGTGCGCGAGCACGTGCGTGCCAAGAGCGCCGCGGATCAGCGCGATCGGCTGCTGCAGATCATCGCCGAGATCACCGGTTGCGGAGAGCTCGCGCTCGATGAGTTGCTCACCCGCGGATCCAAGGCGATCGGCGGCCGCTACCCCGAGGTGATACCCATCCGCCAGGGCCGCGAAACGCTGCGCGTGCCGGTCGCCGCGATCGAGTGGGTGGATGCTGCCGGCGACTACATGTGCATTCACGCCGGAGGCGACACACACATCCTGCGCGGCACGATGAAGGAGCTGGAAGAGATCCTGGATCCGAAGCTCTTCCAACGCGTGCACCGTTCGACCATCGTCAATCTGCGGCTGGTACGCAGCCTGCGCGCACACATGAACGGCGAGTACTTCCTGACACTCGAGGGCGGCCACGAGCTCAAGCTCTCGCGCACTTACCGCGACAAGGTCGAGTACTTCCTCAGCGGGTCCGCCCGCTAGCAGTGGCGTGATGTACTTCGCGCCGCGCGCGCGCCGCGCGAGCGCTGCGACGCAAGTGTGAACTGCGTCACGAACACGGCACGCATGGCGGCGATTTGTGAGCCATCGCGACGCGGTGCAGCGGCCTGCGTTGCTTATATATGTCCACCTATGGAAGCCGCGTCCCGCCCGCCGCTGGAGGCCCTGCCGGACTTGCCGGTGGAAGAGCCGCTGCAGTCTGCCAAGTCTCGCAGCGAGCCCACCGCGGCTGCGCGCGCCGCAGCCGCTAGCCCGACTGAGTCGGCAAAGCCCAGAGATCCCGAGCAGACCGGGCTCAATTTCATCGACCCGGAGATGTTCCTCGCGCCGGGACAGGCGTCGACTGCCGTGCCGGTCGTCAACGCGACGGAGCAAAGCGCGAAGGCGCCCGAGCCTGCACTCGAGCTGACCCTCGAAGACCCCATGGTCGATGCCCTGCTCACTGCGCCGCCGCCGCCTGCACCAGCGCCGCCGGCCGCGCCTGCACCCTCTGCCGCGGCCGCGCCAAAACCCGAGTCGGCCGCTGACGCCGCGGCGGCGCGCGCTGCCGCGCGTGTGCCGATCGCGAAAACCGCATCGCTGACGGCGGCCGCCAGCAAGCTCGCCGCGGCGAGCGGGGCCCCGCGCTCGGCGAGCAAGACGGCCTCGGGGCGCAAGCCGGATGCCGCGGCAGTGCCGATCGCAAAACCCGCAGCGCGAAGCGAGAGCGCTGCGAAGCCGGTACCGCCACCAACCAATCCGCCCTCGACAGCTACCCCCACCAAGTCGGAGACTCCGACCCCGAAGCTCGATGCGCCGAGTCTCGCCAGCTGGGCGAGTGCCCGTGAAGCCGCCTCGCAGAAGGTCCGCTCTGTGCCGATGACTGCGGCGCCCGCAGCCGCAGCGCCGAATGTCAGCGGCGCCCCCAAAGGAGCCCCGCCTCGCAGCTCATCCGCCCCTGCGGCGAGCTCGCCAGCCACCACCGCGCAGGCACCTGCGCCAGCGCACACTACTGCAACCGCATCCCCGGGCGCTGCCACGACGTACGCTGTCCCCGCGGGTCCGACGATGGATCGCGATTTCATTGCACGCAACCAGGTGGTCGAGCGCTATCTCTCCGGGCGACTGCCGCTCAAGGCCGCAACGGAGTTTGAACGTTTCTGTCGCGATCACTCCGAGCTGCTCGATGAGATCGGCTTGCCGGAGCGGGTCAACGCGGGCCTGAGACTGCTCGAGGCGAGCGGCAAGCCCGAACCCTGGCAGGAGGCGCCGCGCCCGGTGTGGCAGAAGCCGCAGGTGACGCTCGGCCTCGCGATCGCCGTCATGGTCCTGGTGCTGGCGCTCGGCGGCCTCACCCTTAACAGCAGCAGCAAGAGTCACCGCATCGCCGAGCTGCAAAAGCAGAACTCCGAGCGTGCGCTCGATCCCGCCACCAGCACCCGCGAGATCCGCCTGCTGCCGAGTCGCTCCGGCGCATCCAACGCACCGGCCATCTTCATCGGCGGCGGCGGGGCCGTGGTGCTTGCTGACTTGAAGATCGATGAGTCGCGCTCGGCCTATCGTTCCTTCCGTGTCACTATCGACCGCATCGACCAGGGACGTGTCGCAGTCATCAACAATCTCGACAAGGACTCCAACGGCCACCTGCGCATTGCGCTCAACAGTTCCGCACTCGGCCCGGGAAACTATCAGCTGACGCTCGAAGGCCTCGATTGGCGCGGCCAGCCGCAGCCCGACTCCTGGGTCACGATCGGTATCCAGCGCTGAGGCGGCTCAGGCGCGCAGCGTGCTGAGCGGTGGCTGATCGATGACGCTGCGGGTTGCGAGCCAACCACCCGCAGCGACCAACAGCGCCCCGCCGACGAGACCCTCGATCCACGGCAGGAACTCGAACACGTAGTGCAGCTCGAGCCACTGGGTGGTGAGGTAGTACGCCGCCAGTGAGGCACCGAGTGCCGCCAGCAGTCCCGCAAGGCTGCCGAGCGTCGCAAACTCGGCAAGCACACCCTGCACCACGGTGCCGCGGCTCGCGCCGAGCGTGCGCAACATCGCGCTCTCGTAACGCCGCTCATCGCGGCTCGATTGCACGGCTGCCAGCAGCACCGTGAGTCCGGCGAACAGCGTGAAGACAAACACGCTCTGCACTGCGAGCGCCGCCTTATCGAGCACGGCGCGCACTTGCGCGAGCAACTCATCGATGTCGAAGATCGAGACGCTGGGAAAGCGGTGCGCCAGCTGCGCCAGCGAACGTGCCGCGCCGGGCGCGAAGTAGGCGCTGGTGAGGTAGGTACCGGCGGTGCCCTCCAGCACTCCGGGCGCGAACACGATGAAGAAGTTCGGTTGGAAGGTGTCCCACTTCACCTTGCGGATGCTCGCGACCGTGACCTCGCGCGTCTCGCCCGCGATATCGAAAGTCAGCCGGTCACCGACCTGCACACCGATCGCTTCCTGGAACTCGCTGGCGAGCGATACCAAGGGCTCGCCCGCATCCGCGGCGCTCCACCAGCGACCGGCGATGACACGGTTGTCGGGGCCCAGCTCAGCCGCCCAGGTGAGGTTCTGCTCGCGAGTGGCGAAATTATCCTCGCCGTGTGCGCCGTGACTTTCCTCGACTGGCCGGCCGTTAATGGCGATCAGTCGACCGCGAATCATCGGCAGCACGCGCGTAGTACGTGCGCCCTGCGCCTGCAGGAAGCTGATGAATTCCGCGCGCGCCTGCGGCGGAATGTTGACGAAGAAGTAGTTGGGCAGGTTCTGCGGCAGGGTTCGCTGCCAGTCGCTGTTCAGGTCCGTACGCAGGATCGACAGCAGCAGCAGCACCATGATGCCAGTACCGAAGGCGACAAGCTGCACGACGCTCTCCGCACGGCGCCGGCTGAGGTTCGCCACCCCGAAGCGCCATGCGATGCCGACGCGTCCGCGCAGCCGCCCGGCTAGCGCGACCAGCAGTCCACCGGCGAGAGTCAGCACCAGGACAAAGGCGGCCAGTCCACCGGTGAAGTAGAGGAACATGCGCCGCTCCGGCACTACCCAGTAAATAAGGAGGAGCACCACCGCCACCGCCGGGCCGAAGGCGAGCAGGACCAGCGGCGGCGGCGCCCCGACATCGCGCCGCAGGACCCGCAACGCCGGCACCCGCGAGAGCTGCAGCAGCGGCGGCAGCGCAAATCCGGCGAGCAAGGCGATCGCGGTGAGGAAACCCATGGCGAGTGGCGTGGCACTTGCGGCTGGCAGTTCGGTGACGCTCAGCAAGCCGCGGATGGTGCGCAACAGCCATTCCTGCGCGAGGAAGCCGAGCGCGGCTCCGGCGGTGGCTGCGATGAGCGCCAGCACGAGCAGCTGCAGCACCGACAGCGCCAGCGTGAAGGCGCGTGTAGCCCCGAGTGTCTTGAGGAGCGCAACAACATCCAGGTGACGACTGACGTAGCGCCGCGCCGACATCGCCACCGCGATCGCGCACAACAGCACGCTCACCAGGCTCGCAAGGCTCAGGAAGCGCCCGGCGCGCTCCGCGGCGTTGCGCACCTGAGGGCTCGCTTCGGTGATATCGCGCAGCCGCTCCCCGCGCCGCTTGTGTGCTGCAAGCCAGCTCTTGAACTCCTCGATGCGGGAGCGATCGGCCGCGAACAAAGCCGCGTAGCTCACACGACTGCCCGGCTGTATCAAACGCGTGGCAGCGAGGTCAGCCGCATTCATGAGCAGGTTCGGAGCGAGCTCGGCGAAGGTACCCCCCTGGTCCGGCCGCGAAATGAGTACGCGCGTAACGCGGAACTGCGCGGCTCCGATCGCAAGCTGTGAGCCGACGTGGCCGCCAAGCGCCGCCAGGAGCTTCGAGTCAGGCCACACCTCACCTGCGGGCGGTATACCAGCGGCGACCGTGCCCTTGGCGAAGGGCTCCTGGGCGACCAGCACCTGCCCGCGCAGCGGGTACCCCGCGGTTACGGCCGCAATGTTGGTGAGTTGGCTCGCCTCGCCGTTGAACACCACCGAGAGCAGATTGGTGCTGCGTGCGGCCCGGACACCACGGCGTTCAGCTTCACGGAAGTAGGCCTCATCGAGCGCCTGCGGAGAGCCGAGCCGCAGATCTGCAGCCAGCACCGCGCTTGCTTGCAGAGCGACCGCGGCGCCGATCCGGCTCACCAGAAACCCGACACCGGTAAGCGCTGCCACAGCGACGGTGAGCGCGAGCAGCAGCACTCCGAGCTCACCGGAGCGCCACTCGCGCAGGAGTGCCCGCAATGCGAACCGCAGCGCCTTCATAGCACGCGCCCGGCTTCCATACGGACCACGCGCGCGCAGCGGGCGGCGAGCTCACGGTCGTGGGTCACCAGAACCAGGGTAGTGTGTGCATGAGCGTTGAGCTCGAACAGCAGCTCGCCGACGCGCGCGCCTGTCGCGGTATCGAGATTACCGGTCGGCTCATCGGCGAACAGCACCGCCGGGCGCGTAACGAAGGCGCGGGCGATGGCCACGCGCTGCTGTTCGCCGCCGGAGAGCTGTCGTGGATAGTGCCCGGTGCGCCGCGCGAGGCCCACGTTCGCCAGGGTCTCGGCCGCCGTGCGGCGCGCATCGCTACCGCCGGCCAACTCGAGCGGCAGCATCACATTCTCGAGCGCGGTCAGCGCCGGAATCAGGTGAAACGACTGGAACACGAAGCCGACCCGCTGCGCACGCAGCCGCGCGCGGCCATCCTCATCGAGACGCGTGAGATCCTGCCCCTCGAGCAGCACGCGGCCACGCGTCGGCAGATCGAGTCCCGCCAACAATGCGAGCAGTGTCGACTTGCCTGCCCCCGATGGACCGCTCACCGCGACCGACTCGCCGGCGTCGATGGCGAGCGAGACGTCATCGACGATGGTCAGCGATCCTTCCGGGCTGCTAACCTGCTTGCAGAGGTTTTCAGCCTTGAGAACGTGGCTGCGGTTGATCGGTGCCTGCGCGCTGGGCATGGGGTTGTTGTTCATCGCGCTCCAGAACGCGGTGGCCTCCGCCAGTACGATCCTTGTATTTGGCGACAGCCTGAGCGCCGCCTACGGAATCCGGCCGGAACAGGGTTGGGTAACGCTGCTCACGCAGCGACTGCAGACACAAGGGTACGGGTACCAGGTTGTCAACGCCAGTGTCAGCGGGGAGACCAGCAGCGGCGGCCTCGAGCGGCTGCCGCGCGCGCTCAGCCTGCACACGCCTGGCATCGTGGTGCTCGAGCTCGGCGCCAACGATGGTCTGCGCGGCCTGCCGGTGAGCGCCATGCGCGACAACCTTGCCCAGATGGTGCGGCTCGCGCAGCGCGCCGGTGCGCACGTGCTGTTGGTCGGCATCCGCATTCCGCCCAACTATGGGCCGCGCTACACCGACGAGTTCGCACGGGTATATCCCGAACTCGCGCAGCAATACCATCTGCCGCTCGTGCCGTTCCTGCTGGAGAAGGTGGCGCTCGATCCGGCCCTCATGCAGGAGGACGGTATGCATCCGAATGCCGCCGCCGAGCCGATAGTCCTCGATACACTCTGGCCATACCTCAAACCACTGCTCAATAACAAAGCGCACGCCGGGGGGCGTTGATGGACAAAATCTGGCTGAAGTCGTACCCACCGGGAGTGCCGCAGGAGATAGATCCTAGCCGGCTGCGCTCGTTGAATGAGCTAGTAGCGCGGACGTGCGCCGAGCATGCCGAGCGCGTCGCCTATGTGCAGATGGATGCGGAGCTCACGTACCTCCAGGTGGACCAGATGAGCCGCGCTTTCGCCGCCTGGCTGCAGCAAGCCGGATTCGCCAAGGGCGACCGTTTCGCCATCATGTTGCCGAACACCCTGCAGTACCCCATAGCACTCTTCGGCGCGTTGCGAGCCGGCCTGATCGTCGTCAACACCAATCCGCTATACACCGCGCCGGAACTGGAGCACCAGCTCAGCGACTCCGGCGCGACCGGGATCCTCGTACTCGAGAACTTCGCGCACGTGCTTGAAGAAGTGCTACCGCGAACGAGCGTGAAGCGCGTGCTCGTGACGGCGGTCGGAGACCTCCTCGGGTTCCCCAAGTCCGCGATCGTCAATTTCGTGGTGCGCCACGTGCGCAAGCAGGTGCCCGCCTGGAACATATCGCAAGCGGTGTCATTCAAGGCGGCGGTAACTGCGGGCAAGAAGGTGGGGCACGCACCGGTGGAGGTTGGCCCTGACGACCTCGCCTTCCTGCAATACACCGGCGGTACTACCGGGGTGTCGAAGGGCGCCATGCTCTCGCACGGTAACGTGGCAACCAATGTGCTACAGGCCGAAGCGTGGCTGGGAACGCGCCTGCGTGATTTCAGCAATGGCGGCGTGGTGATCACCGCGATTCCGCTCTACCACATCTTCGCATTGCAGGCGAACTGCTTCTTGTTCGCACGGCTCGGATGGAAGAACGTGCTGATCATCAACCCACGTGACTTGCCCGCCTTTGTCAAAGAGCTGACGAAGCACCCTCCCAACTACATCACCGGCGTCAACACCCTCTTCAACGCTCTACTCCATGCACCGGGGTTTGCGCAGATCGACTTCAGTCATCTCCGGGCTGCCCTCGGTGGCGGGATGGCCGTCCAGGCGACCGTGGCGCAACGCTGGAAGGAGGCCACCGGCCAGGTGCTGACTCAGGCCTGGGGCCTCACCGAGACATCGCCGGCCGCTTGCATCAATCCTCCGGATCTAGACTTCAATGGTTCGATCGGACTGCCCATCTCCTCGACCGAGATAGCGATCAAGGACGATGCCGGCAAGGACCTGGAGTTGGGCCAGATCGGCGAAATCTGCGTCCGCGGACCGCAGGTGATGCGCGGCTACTGGAAGCGGCCAGACGAGACCGCGAAAGTGATGTTACCCGGCGGCTGGCTGCGCACCGGGGACGTTGGTCACATGGACGCGCAGGGATTCGTGTACATCGAGGACCGCAAGAAGGACATGATTCTGGTGTCCGGATTCAATGTCTATCCAAATGAAGTGGAAGCGGTCGCAGCGAACTGTCCGGGCATTCTCGAGGCCGCAGCGGTGGCGCAGCGAGACGAGTATTCGGGAGAGGTGGTGGCGTTGTTCGCGGTGCGCAAGGATCCGGCGCTCACCGAACAGGACGTGATCGAGTGCTGCCGGAAATCACTCGCCGGCTACAAGGTCCCCAAGCACGTGTACTTCCGGGATGAACTGCCGAAAAGCAACGTCGGAAAGATTTTGAGAAAGGTGCTGAGGCAGGAACTAAGCGATCCGCCATGACAGCGTAGACCCCGCCGAGGGCTAACGAGCGATTGTTATCGTTCTAGCTTCTCGCTCGCTAGCCAAAGCCCTCCGGACAAGTAGTTGCAAGCTACCGTCTGCCGCGCGCGCCCACTCCCATTCTGGACATGCCGCCGCTGCCACCGATTCCGGATGCCCTCATCCCTCCGCCTGCCCCAAAACGCTGATCCACGCGGAAGGAATATC
>Ga0075425_100009677_pt1 | contig 10260 bp, 9 predicted proteins | sample SoiMethybrSBSTD4_FD_75300 | JGI IMG/M metagenome (GOLD analysis project Ga0075425, IMG submission 75300) | Bulk soil microbial communities from a Populus tree surrounding site in Tennessee, USA - Soil MetaG P. TD hybrid SBSTD4 | ecosystem: Environmental > Terrestrial > Soil > Tree plantation...
GTCGCCGGCGACGCCGGAGACGCAGTCGAAATGTGCGTGATCGGGCACTACCTGCGAGCCCCCACATTGATCAGGTGCGCCGCGTAGCCGGCGCCGAAGCCGTTGTCGATGTTCACGACCGTGACCCCGGCGGCACATGAGTTGAGCATCGCGAGCAGCGGCGCCACGCCCTTCAAGTGCGAGCCGTAGCCGACGCTCGTGGGCACGGCGATCAGCGGCCGGTCGACGAGCCCGCCCACCACGCTCGGGAGAGCGCCCTCGAGCCCGGCCACGACCACGAGCACGCGCGCGCTCCGGAGCCGCATGCGGTGAGCGAGCAGCCGGTGGAGCCCGGCCACCCCGACGTCGGCCACCAGCTCGGCGCGACTCCCCATGGCGCGCGCCGTGACCAGGGCTTCCTCCGCGACGGGCAGGTCGGCCGTGCCGGCGCAGAGCACGAGGACGTGACCGCGCAGCCGCGCCGCGCGGCGGCGCAGCACCACGCAGCGCGCGCGCTCGTGCACCTGGGCGCGCGGGAACGCCGCCCGGAGCGCCTCGCGCCCACCCTCGTCCACGCGCGTGGCCAGCACCACGCCGTGGCGCGCGTGCACGCGGTCCACGATGGCAACGAGATCACGTGGCGTCTTCCCCTGACCGAAGACCACCTCGGGGAAGCCGTTCCGGAGCGCGCGCTGCTGGTCCAGCGCCGCGAACTCCAGCCTTTCCAGCGGCGCCTCGGCGATTCGCCGCGCCGCGAGCGCCGGCGAGAGCCGGCCACGCTTCACCTCGCGAAGCAGCGCGGTGAGCTCAGCCGGACGCACCCGCCGCCTCCATCCCCACCGTCCCGAGCCCCGCGGGCTCCGGGCCGGCGACCGAAAGACTGGTCGGGGACGCGACGGGGCGCGGCTCGGAGCCGGCCGGCGCGCTCGCGAGCTCGCCCAGGTAGGCGCGTAGCAGCGCGGCCATCTCTCGCGCGGTGCGGGTGTGGTTCACCTGCTCGCGCACGCGGGCGCTGTTCGGGAGCCCCTTGATGTACCAGGCCACGTGCTTGCGCATCTCGCGCGCGGCCTGCTCGGCGCCCACCGCCTCCTCCATCATCGCCAGGTGGCGCACGCCGGCCTCGAGCCGCTCGGAGGGGCTGGGCGGCGGCAGCGTCTCGCCGCGCTCGACGAGCGCGCGGATGCGGCGGAACACCCACGGGTCCCCGAACGCCGCGCGGCCCAGCATCACCCCGTCGCAGCCGGTCTGCTCCAGCATGCGCACGGCGCTCTCGGCGTCGCGCACGTCGCCGTTCCCGATCACCGGGATCCCGACCGCGCGCTTGGCCTCGCCGATCAGCTCCCAGTGGGCCTGGCCTTCGAACTTCTCGGCCCGCGTGCGCGCGTGGATGGCCACCGCGCTGGCGCCGGCGCTCTCGAGCGTGCGGCAGACGTCCACGACGTTGCGCGACTGCCCGTCCCACCCGAGCCGAACCTTCGCCGTGACCGGGAGGCGCGTGGCGGACGCCATGCGCTCGACGATGGCGGCGATCAGCTGCACGTCTTGCAGCAGCGCCGCGCCGGCGCAGCGGTTCACGACCTTACGCACGGGGCAGCCCATGTTGATGTCGATCAGGTCCGGCCGGCGCTCCTCGGGAAAGTCCGAGAGCACGCGCGCGGCGTCGGCCATGATCCGAGGATCGGAGCCGAAGACCTGGATGCCGATGGGCCGCTCGTCGGGCTCGAACGCGCAGTACTCGAGCGTGTTCTGGCTGCCGCGGACGAGCCCGTCCGAGGACACCATTTCGGTGTAGACCGCGGACGCGCCCTGCTCGCGCGCGAGCCGGCGAAACGGCGAGTCCGAGACGCCGGCAAGCGGCGCCAGCACGAACGGCGAGTCCATGACCACGCCGCCGATCACGAAACCGCGTGCCCCCGTGTGGCGCGCGCTCACGGCGTGGCTCCCGAGGCCGCGGCCGCCTCGGGCAGGCCCCCGATCAGCTCGGCGAAGTCGCGAAACGCGCGGTGGGGCACGCTCTCGGCCACGCACCAGTCGCGAAGCGAGCCGCGGGCCAGCACGTGGTCCGCGGCGAGCGCGCCGTGCCGGTCGCTCATGCCGTCGCCCACGAGCACCGTGCGATACCCCGTGGAGTGGTGGCGCCGGACGTGGCCGGCCTTGCAGTTGCCGCAGGATTCGCAGGCCGGATCCGCGAACGGGAAGCTCACATCGACGCCGCCGTCGGCGCGGAACTCGAGGTGGTTGGCGGCCCACGGCAGCGATCCCAGGCCCGCTCGCTCGAGGTGGTCGCGGACGTAGAAGTCGAACCCCTCGCTCACCACCATGACCGCGTCCCCGCGCGCGCACGCCGCGAGCGCGAACGGCGCGAAGCCCGGATCGAGCGCGAAGCCGCGCGCGAACGCCAGCGCCTCGTCGGCCGTCGCGCGTACGCGCGCGACCTGGGCGCGCGAGAGCTCGCGGTGGCCGGCGCGGCCCGCGAGCCAGGCGGAAAGCTCGGGCACGCGCGCGGCGTCGCCGCCGGTCGAGAAGCGCTCGACGAACGCGGCGCCGATGTCGCGCGGCGACACCGTGCCGTCGAAGTCGCACAGCCAGGCGATGGGCATGTCAGCGGTGGGCGCTCCGCGCGTCGGGGAGCTTCAGGCCCGCGGCCGCGAACACGCCGCGCGCGCTGCTCGCACGGCGAACGGCCTCGAGCGCGCGCACGTAGACGGGATCGCGCGCCAGCGCCTCGCGCGCCGCCACGGCCAGGCTTCCCGGGGATCGCGAGAGCGCGCGCTGCAGGGACGCGGACGTGTCGGCGCGGACGCGGACGTCGGGCGCCAAACCGCCGCCTCCGCGCACGATCCGGCCCGCGTCGGTGCGGAACGTGAGCGCCCGCACGCTGTCCGTGGCGGGCGGCCTGGTTCCGGCTTCGTCGTCGTCGTCGCCCTCCTCGCCCAGCGACTCGGTGCCGCTCCGGTGGATCGAGCGCCCGCTCGGCGTGTAGTAGCGGGACACCGTGAGCTGCAGCGCGCCGAGCGAGCCGCGGAGCGGGTAGATCTGCTGCGAGACACCTTTGCCGAACGTGGTGTCGCCCACGAGCACGGCGCGGTCGTGATCCTGGAGCGCGCCGGCCACGATCTCCGCGGCCGACGCGGAGCCGCCGTCCACCAGCACGGCGAGCGGCCAGGTGAGCTCGGGCCGCGGGCGCTGGGCCGTGAAGCGCTGGTCCGTGCCGCTCGCGCGGCCCTTGGTGGTCACGATCGTGGCCCCCGCGGGCAGGAACTGCGACGCGATCGCCACCGCCTCGTCGAACGTGCCGCCGGGATTGCCGCGCAGGTCGAGCAGCAACGCGCGCGCGCCCTGCGCGCGGAGCGTATCGCACGTCGCGGCCACGTCGGCGCCCGCGTGCGTCGAGAAGTGGGCGAGTCGCAGGTAGCCCACGCCCGGCGCGGCCAGGAACGCGTACGGCACGTTCTTCACCGTGACGCGCCGGCGCTCCAGGCGGACCTCGCGCTCCTTGTCGTCGCGCGCGACCGTGAGCGTGACCATCGTGTGGGGGCCGCCGCGCAGCTTGGCGCCCATCTCGTCCGGCGTGAGGCCGAACGTGGAGTGGCCATCCACCTTCGTGATCACGTCGCCCGGCTCGAGGCCCGCGTCCCACGCCGGCGATCCCTCGATCGGCGCGATCACGATCGGCCAGCCGGCGCGCGTGTCCACCTGGGCGCCGATGCCGTCGAACGCGCCCTGGATCGAGCCACGGAGGGCGCGGAACTCCTCGGGATCGAGGTAGCGCGACCACGGGTCCAGGCCGTGCGCCACGCCCCGCATCGCACCCGTGATGAGCTTGGCCGGGTCGACCACGTCGACGTAGTTGGTCTGGACGGACTGCAGCACCTCGATGAACAGGTCGAGGCCGGAGTAGAGGCCGCTCGCGGCGCGGCTGCCGCCCACCCACCAGCCGAACGCGAACAGGGTCCCGAGCACGGCTCCGAGCAGTACGCGTCGTCGCATCGGTGGACCTCCGCGAAGGGGGAACACGCCGGGGCTCCCGGCGGACCCGGAGTGTTCCCGTCGGAAAGGGATGGGTCCGATGGGCATGGCCCGGCGAAGCGCACCCCATGAAAACGAGGGGGGAGTGGGTCGACCGACTATACCGGCTCGCGCCGACCCCGTCAGCCGGCCGGCCGGGCCTGGGCCGCCGGCAAGCGGGCCGAGACCGCTTCCCACACGCGCGCCGCGAGCGGCTCCGGCGCGAGCGAGCCGTCCAGCACCACGATGCGCGCGGGCTCGGCGCGGGCGAGCTCGAGATAGCGCTCGCGCACGCGGGTGTGGAACGCCTCGGACTCGCGGTCGATCCGGTTCTCGGGTCCCGCCGCTCCGGCGCGGCGTGAGAGCCCGAGCCGCACCGGAAGGTCGATCAGGAGCGTGAGGTCCGGCGTCAACCCGCCCGTGGCGGCGCGGTTCCAGGAGGCGAGCATCGCGGCATCGAGCCCGCGGCCGGCCCCCTGGTAGGCGAGCGTGGAATCGGCGTAGCGATCGCACAACACGACCGTGCCCGCGGCGAGCGCCGGCTCGAGGACGGTCGCGACCAGCTCCGCGCGCGCCGCCTCCATGAGCAGCGCTTCGGTGAGCGCGCCCGGCGCCAGGCCCGGCTCGGCGCCGTCTGCGCGAGGCGCGTCGCGCGCGCTCGCCGCGTCCAGGAGCAGCGCGCGCAGCCGCTCGCCGAGCGGCGTGCCGCCCGGCTCGCGGGTCACGAGCGTCGCGATGCCCGCGTCGCGGAGCCGCGACTCGAGCCGCACGATCTGCGTGCTCTTCCCCGAGCCTTCGCCGCCTTCGAAGGTGACGAACAGCCCGGACATGCTCGTTCCGGCTAGCGCGCGGGAAGGCGCCGCGGCTTCTTCGCCGTGCGCTTCGCGCGCTCCGGGGCGGCGGCTTTCACCGGCTCGGCGGCCGGTATGCCGTTCACCTCGCCGTTCGTGGGCACGCGCGCGCGGCGGGTCGCGGTGGTCGGGGCGACCTCGCGCTGGAGCACGGGCGGCGCCTCGCGCATGCGCTTCTCCACCGCCTTGGGATCGCGGATGTACTCCTCCACCAGCTCGCGCGCGACGTCGTCGGGGATCTGCACCGGCGGCGACTTCTTGAAGTAGGACGACGGCGCGATCAAGGCGCCCTTCAGGCCGTTGTCGAGGCCGATCTTCGCGCAGCGCACCGCGTCGATGACGATGCCGGCGGAGTTGGGCGAGTCCCACACCTCGAGCTTCATCTCCAGGTTCAGCGGCACGTCGCCGAACGTGGTGCCCTCGATGCGGATGTGGCACCACTTGCGGTCCTTGAGCCACGGCACGTAGTCGGACGGCCCCACGTGCACGTCGTCGGGCGGCAAGTCGTAGGGGATGTTGCTCGTGACCGCGGACGTCTTGCTGATCTTCTTGGACTCCAGCCGCTCGCGCTCCAGCATGTTCAAGAAATCGGTGTTGCCGCCGAAGTTGAGCTGGTAGGTGCGGTCGATGCGCACGCCGCGGTCCACGAACAGGTTCGCGAGCACGCGGTGCGTGATCGTGGCGCCGACCTGCGACTTGATGTCGTCGCCGATCACCGGCAGGCCGCGCTTCTCGAAGCGCTGCTGCCAGTACTTCTCGCGGGCGATGAACACGGGAATGCAGTTGACGAGCGCGCAGCCCGCCTCGAGCACCTGCTCGACGTACCACTTGGTCGCCGCCTCGGAGCCCACGGGCAGGTAGTTCACGACCACGTCGGTCTGCGTGTCCTTCAGCAGCTTGACGATGTCCACCGTGGAGCCCGGGGCCTTCTTGATGATCTGCGACAGGTACTTCCCGAGGCCGTCGTGCGTCATGCCGCGCTGCACGGTGACGCCCATGGGCGGCACCTTCGCGAACACGGCGGTGTTGTTCGGCCACGTCACGATGGCCTCGGCGACGTCCTTTCCGACCTTGTTCGCGTCGATGTCGATCGCGGCCGAGATCTCGACGTCGCTGATGTGATAGCCGCCGAGGCTCACGTGCATGAGTCCCGGGATCCGGTCCGAGGGCTCTGCCTCGCGGTAGTAGTGGAGCCCCTGCACGAACGAGGACGCGCAGTTCCCCACACCGATGATCGCGACACGCACCTTGGAGCTCATGCGGCTAGGCCTCCGTGGAGCCCGACCCCGTCCTGGTGAGTCTCCACACATGCGCCATCCGCTGGATGACGGTGGCGAACGAGAACACGACAAGCAGGATGAGGGCCGCCGGCATGACCGGGCCGAGCCCCGCGAATCCCGCGATGATGATCAGCACCAGACGCTCCGGTCGCTCGAACCAGCCGACCTTGCACTCGAGCCCCAGCCCTTCGGCGCGGGCCCGCGAATAGGAAACCATGAACGAACCCACGAGCGCGAGCATGGCCGTGACGGCAATGACCGCCCAGGTCAGTGGCTCGAGCCCGTTCTGCAGATTGGCGAGCACGCGACGGGGATTGCCCGCCATGTCGACCAGGTTGAGCGTGTAGAAGCTCGCCACGCCGACCAGGATCGCGGCCTCCGCCACGCGGTCGAGCGTGGAGTCGAGAAACCCCCCGAAGCGCGTGACCCGGCCCGACACCCGCGCGAGTTGACCGTCCAGGATGTCGCACAGGCCGGACACCAGCGCCAGCGTCGCGGCGATGCGGAAGCGGCCGGTCGCGAACTCCAGCCCGGCGGCGACGCTCATGACGAACCCCAGCGCGGTCACGTGGTTCGCCTTGAGCCCCACCGCGAGCAGCCCGCGGACGAGCGGATCGAGCAGCCGGTGCGCGACGCGCTTCGCGGCGAGCTTGTAGCCGGAGAGCTCGCCCTCGGGTCCGGTCGCCAGCGCCTCGGGTCCCGTCACGTCGCCTCCTCGCGGACCGGCCGTCCGGCGCGAACGCGCTCCGCCCGGGTCCTGCCGCCCAGCACCAGCACCATCTCGCCCCGCCTCCATTCCGCGCGCAGCGCCGCGCGCACCTCGCCCGCCGTTCCGCGCAACACCTGTTCGTGAACCTTCGTGAGCTCGCGCACCAGCGCGATGGGTCGCTCCTGCCACACCGCTTCGAGATCGGCGAGGCAGGCTTCGATACGATGCGGCGACTCGAACACCACCACCGTCTCACGCCATGCCGACAGCTCCTCGAGCCGCCGCCGCCGTGCCGCGCTGCGGGGAGGCAGGAAGCCGGCGAACACGAACGCGTCCGTCGGCAGCCCCGAAACCTGGAGCGCGCTGATGACCGCGCTCGGTCCCGGAATGCTCTCGACGCGTACGCCTTCGGCCACTGCCGCCCGCACCACGGGGTAGCCGGGATCGGCGATCCCGGGTGAACCCGCGTCCGTTACCAGCGCGATCGACTCCCCGGCCCGCACCCTTTCCACCAGAGACGTCGCGCGAGCGCGCTCGTTGTGCTCGTGCAGGCTCACGACGCGCGCCGGTATACCGAAGTGCTGGAGGAGCCTGCGCGTATGCCGTGTGTCCTCGGCCGCCACTAGGTCGACCTCGCGCAACACGCGCAGCGCTCGCGCGGAGAGGTCCTCGAGGTTGCCGATCGGCGTCGCCACCAGGAACAAGGTGCCGGGGCGGCCGGGAGGTCGCTCGTGGGTCACTCCTGATCCTTGGAAGGGGCGATGAAACCGGTGCCAAAAAGCAGCGCTTACGCTAGCACGCGCGCTCACGCAGCGTCTACGGGGCTTGCGAGCGGCACTCGGCGCTCCCCAGGCGGCGGTCAGCGCCCCGCTGGCGCCGGGGTCGCGCGCGCTGCCGGGCGCGGGCTCCCGCCGAGCACGGCGGCGAACGCCTCGATGGCCCGCTCGATCCCGGCGTCGTCCACGTCGAGGTGGGCGATCGCGCGCACGCGCCGCGGGCCGTAGGCGCTCATGCGCACGCCGCGCTCGGCGAGCCCGGCCACGACCGAGCGCGCGTCCGCCGCGGGCGGCTCGAGGTCCACGAACACGATGTTCGTGTCGGGCGCGATGACGCGGGCGCCCGGGGCTCCGGCGAAGCCGTCGGCAAGCCTGCGCGCGCGCGCGTGGTCCTCGGCGAGCCGCGCCACGTGATGGTCGAGCGCGTGGAGCGCCGCGGCGGCCAGGATCCCCACCTGGCGCATGCCGCCGCCCCAGCGCTTGCGCGCGCGGCGCGCGGCGCGAACCGTCTCCGCCGAACCGGTGAGGATCGAGCCCACGGGAGCGCCGAGACCCTTGGAGAAGCACATCATCACCGTGTCCGCGCACGCGGCCCAGTCCGCGATCGGAATCCCGGTGGCGACGCTGGCGTTCCAGAGCCGGGCGCCGTCCAGGTGCACACGGAGCCGGCGCTCGCGGGCGAGCGCCGCCAACTCGCGCAGCTTCGTCAGGGGCACGATCGCGCCGCCGGCGCGATTGTGGGTGTTCTCGGCGCAGACGAGCGTCACGCGCGCGACGTGGTCGTCGTCGTCGCGCAGCGAGGCGATGAGCGGCTCGAGCGGCAGAGCGCCCCGCTCGCCGCGGATCGGGTGCGCGAGGCAGCCGGAGTTCGCGGCGATGCCCCCCTGCTCGTAGAAGTAGATGTGCGATTCCGCCTCGAGCAGAACTTCGTCCGCCGGACGCGTCTGCACGTGGACCGCGAGCTGGTTGCCCATCGTGCCGCTGGGGACGAACAGCGCCGCCTCCTTGCCTGCCAGGGCCGCGACCCGGCGCTCGAGCGCGATCACGGTGGGATCGTCGCCGAACACGTCGTCGCCCACTTCGGCCTCGGCCATGGCGCGGCGCATGGCAGGCGTGGGGCGGGTGACGGTGTCGCTGCGCAGGTCGACGGAGTCGGTGGGCATCGAGGGTACCCCGGGGGGTCGAGTCGAGAGAGGAACACTATAGGCGATTCGCCACGGAGCGGGCGCGGCGTGGCTGCGGGGTTTTCGGCCCGGCGGCTTGCCGCGCGGCGACGCGGGATCGCATGCTCCCTCACGTGAATCGCGCACCCACGCCCGGCGGGCGGCCGCTTCCGACTCGCGCCCGCGCCGACGGCAAGCTGCCGGCCGACGTGACCCGCCCGCTGTTGTGGGGGGCGGTCGCGATGCTGGCCTTCCGGGTGCTGGCCGCCACGCTCCCCGGGCGCTGGCTCTGGGGCTTTGACCTGGGCCGCGACGTCGGCCCCTGGGCGTTCGCCGCGTCGCTGCTGCTGCCGATCGCCGCCTGCGTTTCGCACTTCGGGCGCGCGGTCGCGTCGCGGTGGCCTTCGGGCCGGCTCGCCACGTCGCTCGCGGCGGGAGCGAGCGCGCTGGCGCTCGCGATCTTCATGCTCGCCCATCCCGACCTCACGCTGTTCACGGGCGACGCGGCGCTCCGCCACGGGGCGTTTTCCACGGTCGAGCACCCCGAGCAGATCGCGCAGCAGGCGATGCGCGGCGATCTCTTCCTCCACTACACGCTGCCGCGCTGGCTCGCGGCCGCGACGCCGTGGAGCGCCGAGGACGTGGGCCGCGGACAGGGCGCGCTGCTGGCGCTCCTCACGGCCCTGGCGGGCTGGCGGCTTGCCGCCGTGCTCGGCGCGCGCGGTCTCGTCGCCGCCGCCGTTGCCGCGATCGCAGCATGCGGCGCGGCGCTGGCGCTCGACAACGGGTACGCCAAGGCCACGGTCGAGGTGGCGTGCCTCACGAGCCTGCTGGCGCCCGGTGTCGCGCAGCTCGCGATCGATGGCCGGGGGCTCGGCACCGTGGGCGGCGCCGTGGCCCTGGCGCTCCTCCTCCACCGCTCGGCGCTGGCGCTGGTGCCGGTCTGGCTCGTGGGCTCGGGGCTGGCCGTGCGCGCTTCGCGCGGCCGCGAGCCCGCCACCGTGCTCGGGATCGCGGCGCCGGTCTTGGCCCTTGTCCTGGTGGCGCCGCACGCGTGGCACGTGTTCACGAGCTTCGATGTCTACCATCACGTCACCGCGGAAGGCACGGCGGCGCCGTTCGCGGCCGCGCTCCGGCCGCTCCACCTCCTCGACGTGGCGAACGCGCTCGGCGTGCTCTCGCCCGCTTCGGTCCTGCTCCCGCTGCTCCTCCTCCTGCCGCCGCGGCCGGGCCGGCGCGCGGCGGCGCTCACGCTGGCTTTGGCGGGGCCGCCGCTGGCACTCCTCCTCGCCGTGCCGCCGCAGCAGGGGCTCCCGCGCGACTGGGACGTGTTCGCGTTCGCGGGCTCCAGCTTGAGCGCGATCGCGGCGTGGCGCGTGGCGGCGATCCTCGCGCCGCGGCCTCGCGCGCACTGGGTGGCGCTGCCGCTGGCGCTCGCCGTGGCGGGACCCGCGCTCCAGTGGGCGGCGCTCCCCTCCGATCCGCGGCGAGCGC
>Ga0075425_100009679_pt1 | contig 10259 bp, 7 predicted proteins | sample SoiMethybrSBSTD4_FD_75300 | JGI IMG/M metagenome (GOLD analysis project Ga0075425, IMG submission 75300) | Bulk soil microbial communities from a Populus tree surrounding site in Tennessee, USA - Soil MetaG P. TD hybrid SBSTD4 | ecosystem: Environmental > Terrestrial > Soil > Tree plantation...
AAGCGATCCATCCCGGCTACGGATTCCTGGCCGAGAACGCCGACTTCGCGCGCGCGGTCACGAAGGCCGGCCTCGTCTTCATCGGCCCCACGGGGGACGCGATCGAGAAGATGGGCGACAAGGTCGCCGCGCGGCAGGTCGCCGTGGACGCCGGCGCGCCGGTGGTGCCGGGAACCCTCGAACCCGTGTCCGGGCCCGACGAGGTGCGTGCGTTCGCGAAGGAGCACGGCTTCCCGATCGCGATCAAGGCTTCGTTCGGCGGCGGCGGCCGCGGCTTCAAGGTCGTCCGGAGTGACAAGGAATTGACCGACGCGCTCGCCTCCGCGCAGCGCGAGTCGAAGATGGCGTTCGGCCGCGACGAGGTGTACCTCGAGCGCTACCTCGAAGGCGCGCGGCACATCGAGGCGCAGATCCTCGCCGACACGCACGGCAACGTGCTGTTCCTCGGCGAACGCGACTGCACGCTGCAACGCCGTCACCAGAAGCTCGTCGAGGAGTCTCCCTCGCCCGTCGTATCGCCCGACGTGCGCCGCCGCCTCGGCGAAGCCTCGATCGCGATCGCGCGACAGGTCGGGTACGTGAACGCCGGCACGATCGAGACGTTGCTCGAGGCGGACCTCGACCACTTCTACTTCATGGAGATGAACACGCGGCTCCAGGTGGAGCATCCGGTGACCGAGCTGTGTGCCGGCATGGACCTCGTGAAGTGGCAGGTGAAGATCGCCGCCGGCGAGGAGCTTCCATTCTCGCAGGACGAGATCGAAAGTCGTGGGCACGCGATCGAGTGCCGCATCAACGCCGAAGACCCTGCGAAGAAGTTCTTCCCGTCGCCCGGCCGGATCGGCGCGTACCGCGAACCGTCGGGGCCCGGGGTGCGCGTCGACTCGGGCTTCGGGCCCGACTCGGAGATCTCACGCTCATACGACTCGCTGATCGCGAAGCTGGTCGTGTGGGCCGAGAACCGCGACGACGCCCGCGCGCGGATGGTTCGCGCGATCGACGAGTACCTGATCGAGGGCGTGCGCACGACGCTCCCCTTTCACCGAATGATCATGGAACATCCGCGCTTCGCAGCCGGCGAGATCTCGACATCCTTCGTGGAAACCGAGCTGGATCTCACTACGTTGAAGGACGCCAAGGTGAATGCATCTGCACCGGCCGTCGCGAGCGACGGTTCGGAACGCACGGTGGCCGTCGAGATCGAGGGCAAGCGGTTCGAGGTCGCGGTCTCGGGCTTGGCCGGCTTCGGCGCCGGTGCGGCCGCACAAGCCGCGTCCCGCCCCGCGCCGCCGCAGGCAGACCCGAAGGCGCGGGAGTCGGCGGCCGGGGTGAAGGAGACGATCAAGGCGCCGATGCAGGGAACCGTGGTGAAGACGGCTGTGGTGGCCGGCGATGCGGTGAAAGCCGGGCAGCTCTTGATCGTGCTCGAGGCCATGAAGATGGAGAACCACATCTCCTCGCCGCGGGACGGCACGGTGGTCGAGATGCACGTTTCGCCCGGTCAGAACGTCGAGACCGGCGCGTCGCTCACCACCATCGAATAGGCCTGCGGGCCCTTGAGGGGCGGCCCCCGCCGGGCCGATAGAAAGAGCGATGACCCGACGCATCCCCCTCGCTGTGGCCGCCGCCGCGATCGGCGTTGCCTGCGCCGTCGCTCCCGCGGGCGCGATCCCGCCGCCGGGCGCCTCTTCGTGCCGCGTCTTCCCGGCCGACAACGTCTGGCATGCCGACATCTCGAAGCTGCGGGTGAATCGGCACAGCGCCGCCTGGCTCGCGTCGATGAGCGCGTCGTCGAAGCACCTCCACCCAGACTTCGGGCCGAGTGGCAGCTCGATGCCGTACGGCATTCCGTACATCGTCGTGCCGTCCTCGCACCAGAAGGTGTCGGTCTCGTTCCAATACGCGGATGAGAGCGATCCCGGCCCGTACCCGTTCGGCTCCGACACGCCGATCGAGGGCGGCTCGTCGTCGAGCGGCGACCGGCACGCGATCATGATCGACTCGGGCACCTGCAAGCTCTACGAGTTGTACGGGGCGCACTACTCCTCGGGCGGATCGACGGCCGGCTCCGGCGCGATCTGGAGCTTGAAATCCAACGCGCTGCGCCCGGCAACGTGGACCTCTGCCGACGCGGCCGGGTTGCCGATCTTCGCCGGGCTCGTCCGGCTGGACGAAGTCACGAAAGGCGTCGTCGATCACGCGATCCGTTTCACCGCGTTCTCCACCGACCGCACGTATCTGTGGCCTGCGCGTCATCAAGCCGGAGCGGCGCGCAACGCGAACCTGCCGCCGATGGGCGCGCGCTTCCGCTTGAAGTCATCGTTCAGCCTGAGCGGCTACCGCAGCGATACGCGCGTGATCCTGACGGCGATGAAACGCTACGGGATGATCGTCGCCGACAACGGTTCCGACTGGTTCTTCCAAGGCACCGCCGAGAACGGATGGCAGAACGCGATGCTCGACGAGCTCAAGTCGATCCCGGCGAGCGCGTTCGAAGCCGTCGACGAGTCGTCTTTGATGGCCGACCCGAACTCAGGACGCGTGCGAACGACGACGACCGTCACGCATCACACGACCCACACGGCGGCGAAACCGAAGGCGTCACCGAAACCGACGGCCACACCAACGCCGACCCCGACCCCCGCGCATACGACGGCGCCGCCGTCACCGACTCCGACGACGAGCGCCGGTCCCACGTCCTCCCCCACCGCGCGCGCCCTGGCCGGCGGGCGCGTGACGTCCGGCGATGGCGCGTGGAAGATCGCGCTCGTCGGCGGTGTAGGCGCCGGCCTCGCGGTCGCGATCCTCTTCGTCCGGCGGCGACGCCGGGCGTGACCGCGTCGCGCTCCCGACGACCGGCGAGCGGTCCGCCGTCCACGGCGTCGGCGGCGCTTGCATGAGCGCGGCCAGCTCGAGCAGCACCGTGTCGTAGTTCACGCGCCAGCCGGCGAAGGAGATCCACGCCGCATCTCGGTCTTTCTTGAGCGAGACGCCGGCAGCCGCGAGCCGGTCCAGCACGTCGTCGAACTCATGGCGGTGGATCGAGATCGGATCGCCGGGGTCGGGCGTCGGGTTGAACGGCACGTCGAAGAACGAAGCGATCCGGCGGAGGGCGAGGTAACCGGCGCGGATCATCAGTTCCGCGCTCGCGTCTCGCGGACGATCGAGCGACGACACCGCGAGTGCCGCGCCGTCGAGGATCGTCCCCGCCGCGGTGACCCACGACTGCTCCGGCTCCGGCGAGCGGAAAAACGCGAGGACGGGGAACGACGTATGCGTTTCGGCGATCTCCACGAACCAGTCCTCCCACCGTTGCCAGAGCGCCGGCAACTCGTCGAGGAACTCGATGCGATGGAATCGCTCGAGCAGCTCCACCGCCGACGGCGGGGATCCCGCGCGCGCCTCGAGCGTCTGCACGGCCGCTTCGCGCCGCGAGAACACGCCGTACAGCGTCGGCAGGTACGAGATCAACAACGCCAGCAGGATGAACCCGACCGCCGCGCCGGTGAACGACACCAGCGTCCCGATCAGCGATTCCGGGTGGACGAGGCCGAGGGTGAGAAGCGCGGACCCGCTCGCGGTGACCGCTTCGCGGATCGGCTTGATCCCGACGCCGTAAAAGACGAGCGAGTAGCCGAGGAACTCGAACGACAGCCACACGACGAGCAGCGCCAGGAGCGACAGCGGCGCGTACAACGCGAAGAACTTGTCGCGTCGCCGGTACGACGCGTCCTTACCGACGCGCAGATCGAACAGCACCCGCATCGTCCGGAACACGCGCCGGCCGAGGCGCACCGGAACGCCTCGCGGAAGGATCACGGTTCGCACCGCGGACATCAGCGTCGAAGAGATGAAGAACAGCCCCGCGATCATGGCGAGCACGCGGAGCGCGATGGTCACGGGCTCACCCCCGCATCAACTGGCGAGCGGCTTCCTGGATGCTTCCGCCGAATGACGGATAGATCGAGAACGCTTGCGCCAGCTGCTCGACGCCCAGGTGCGCGTGCACGGCCAGCGAGAGCGGCAGGATGAGGTCGGATGCGTGCGGGGCGACGACGGTACCGCCGACCACCGCGTGTGTCCCGCGCATCGCGATCACCTTCACGAACCCGTCTTCGAGCCCGACCATCTTCGCGCGCGCGTTCGTCGCGAACGGCAACTTCCGCACGTCCACCGCCAGTCCGCGCTCGGCGCATGCCGCCTCGGAGAGACCGGCGGTCGCGATCTCAGGATCGGTGAAGACGGTGGACGCGATCTCTTCCCATCGCATCGGCGCGACCGCTTGTCCGAGCGCGTGCCACATCGCGATCCGCCCCTGCATCGCCGCGGTCGAGGCCAGCATCATCCGGCCCGTCACGTCGCCTGCGGCGTAGATCGTGGGCACGTTCGTGCGGCTGACGCCGTCGATCGGGATCGACCCGTCGGGCGCGATCTTCACTCCCACTTCTTCGAGACCGAGCCCGGCCGAGTTCGGCACCTGCCCTACGGTGAACAATGCGTGGGTGCCCGAGATGGCTTTGCCGTCGTTCAGCATCACCTCGACGCCGTTACCGGTCGCGGTTGCGGAGGCCGCGCGCGCCTTCTTGACGATCTCCATCCCGCGCCGCTCGAAGACCTCTTCGAGCACGAGCGCGGCGTCGGTGTCTTCGCCTGGGAGCACCCGGTCGCGAGAGCAGATCAATGTCACCTGCGCGCCGAGCCGGTTGAATGCGTGCGCGAACTCGGCGCCGGTCGCGCCGGAACCGACGACGAGCAGATGCTCCGGGACCTCTTCGAGGTCGTACACCTGGCGGGCGTTGAGGATCCGGCGGCCGTCGGGTTTGGCGGTGTCGAGCTCGCGCGGCGCGGAGCCGGTCGCGACGAGCACGACGTCGGCATTGAGCCGCTCGACGTCGCCGTTCGTTTCGGCGACCACCGTGCGAGGACCGTCGAACCGAGCGTTCCCGCGGACCACGCGTATGTCGGACGCAGCGAGCTTCTTCTCGATGTCGCGCGACTGCGCCTCCGCGAGCCACATGATCCGCGAATAGATCGTCGCGAGGTTCACGTTCGGCACGGGCGGCTTGTCCGACGAGACGATCCCGAGCTGGGGCGCCGCTTCCAGCCACGTCACTGCTTCCGCGCTCGTGCACAGGGTTTTGGACGGCACGCAGTCGTACAGGACGCACGCCCCGCCGAGGCCGGTCTTGTCGACGACCGTGACCGACGCCCCGAGCTCCGCCGCGACCAGCGCCGCCTCGTAGCCCGCGGGCCCGCCGCCGACGACAACTATTTGCATCTGCGTGGGAACCGCTCCGAGTCCACCCACCCACCCACTAGCGGTTGGGCCGGTAGACGCCGAACACGTCGCGAAGCACGTTGCAGACCTCGCCGACCGTCGCCATGCGCTTGAGCGCCTCGCGCATCGGCACGAGCAGGTTGTCGTCGCTCTTCGCCGCCGCGCGGACGTCCTCGAGCGCCTCTTTCACCGCGGCCTGATCGCGGTTCGCTCGGACGTCGGACAGCCGCCGGATCTGCTCGTCCTGCATCGCCTTGTCGACGCGGAGGAGTTCGAGGTGCTCCGATTCGGGCTCCTGGTACCGATTGACGCCGACGACGATACGCTTTTGCGCTTCGATCTCTTGCGCTTCTTCGAAGGCGGCCTGCTCGATCTCGTCCTGCATGTACTCGATGCAAGAGACGGCGCCGCCGCGTCGGTCGATCTCTTCGATGTAGGCCTTCGCTCGGGCTTCGATCTCGCGCGTCAGCGCTTCGACGTACCACGACCCGGCCAGCGGATCGACCGTCGCGTCCACCCCGGCCTCGTGCGCGAGGATCTGCTGCGTGCGCAGCGCGATCTTCGCGGCCTTCTCGGATGGCAACGCGAGCGCTTCGTCGAATGAATTCGCGTGCAGGGACTGCGTCCCACCAAGCACCGCCGCCAGCGACTGGATGGCCACGCGGATGATGTTGTTCTCGGGCTGTTGCGCGGTGAGCTGCACGCCTGCTGTCTGGGTGTGGAACCGCAGCATCTGCGACTTGGCGTCCTTCGCACCAAACCGGTCGCGAGTGATGTGCGCCCACAGCGCCCGCGCGGCGCGGAACTTCGCGACCTCCTCGAACAGCGTCTCGCGCGCGACGAAGAAGAACGACAGCCGCGGCGCGAAGACGTCGATGTCGAGGCCCGCCGCGCGGCCGGCTTCGACGTAGGCGATCGCGTCGGCCAGCGTGAACGCGACCTCTTGCACCGCCGTCGCGCCCTTCTCGGCCATGTGATAGCCGGAGATCGAGATCGTGTTGAAACGCGGCAGTCGCTCGGCGCAATACGCGAAGGTGTCGGTGATGAGCCGCATCGATCCCTCGGGCGGGAAGATGTAGGTCCCCCGCGCGACGTACTCCTTGAGGATGTCGTTCTGGATCGTGCCGGTGAGCTGCTCGGACTCCACGCCCTGCTCCTCGCCGACAAGCTCGTAGAGCAGCAGCAACAGCGACGCCGGCGCGTTGATCGTCATCGACGTCGAAACCTTGTCGAGCGGGATCTGATCGAACAGCAACCGCATGTCGGCCAGCGAGTCGATCGCGACGCCGACCTTGCCGACCTCCGCCATCGCGAGCGCGTCGTCGGAGTCGTACCCCATCTGCGTAGGCAAATCGAATGCGACCGACAGACCGGTCTGGCCGTGCTCGAGGAGGTAGCGGTACCGCGCGTTCGACTCCGAAGCGGTCGCGTAGCCGGCATACTGCCGCATCGTCCACGGTTTGCCGCGGTACATGTCGCGGTAGACGCCGCGGACGAACGGGAACGCGCCCGGCTCGCCGAGCTCGTCCGCCGGATCGAATCCCGGGACGTGCTCTGGACGATAGACGGGCTCGATCGGGATGCCCGAACCGGTCGCGCGCCGCTCGCCGCTCGGATCCTCGCTCATGACCGTAATGCTATAGTCCCAGCTGGGAGCGGGGCGCGGTGCGCGCCGCTCCCTTGCACGAACGGACCCGCGTTTTCATAGGGGGGAAGTCGTTGGATCGGCTGGTTCCGGAGAAGGTCGGGACCGCCTATCGCGGAGGCCAGGGCCAGTGGTCTTGGGCACTCCACCGCATCACCGGCGTCGCGGTTTTCCTGTTCCTCCTGGCGCACATCGTCGACACGGCGCTCGTCGGATTCGGACCCGACCTCTACAACCGGGTTGTGCACGTGTACCACAACCCGATCGTGCGCTTGATGGAGATCGGTCTCGCACTGATGGTCCTCTTCCACGCGCTGAACGGGATCAAGATCATGGTCATCGACTTCATCCCGAAGGCGGCCGACTACCACAAGAAGCTCTTCGGCGCGGTCGTCGGTCTCTACCTGATCCTCGCGACGCCGGCGGTCTACTTCATGGGCCGCGGCTTCATCAGGAGCCTGTAGCGAGATGGCGACGACGACCCGACCGGCAAGCACGTCGAGCCGATCGCGGTCGTCATACTCCCGGACGCGTCCGTCGTCGAGCGGGATCGAGCTGTGGACCTGGTACTTCATGCGCGTGTCGGGGATCGTGCTGCTGTTCCTGGTGCTCGGGCATTTCACGATCGTGCACATCCTCGGCCAAGGCGTCGACCGTGTGAACTTCGCGTTCGTGTCCGGACGGTGGTCGAGCCCGTTCTGGCAGACCTGGGACTGGGCGATGCTGTTCCTGGGACTCCTGCACGGTGCGAACGGCATGAACATCGTGATCGAGGACATGGTGCGCCGGCACAGCGCGCGGGTCGCGCTGAAGAGCACGCTCTACATGGTGGTGTTCATCCTGCTGCTGCTCGGCACGTTGATCATCCTGACGTTTGACCCGGCGAAGGGTCACTCGGCGATCGTGGGAGGGCTGGTCAAGTGACGACCGTCCACACCTACGACGCAGTGATCGTCGGCGCCGGCGGCGCGGGCATGCGCGCGGCGCTGGAAGCGAGCGGGTCGTGCCGCACGGCGGTCATCTCGAAGCTGTATCCGACGCGGTCGCACACCGGCGCGGCGCAGGGCGGTATGTGCGCGGCGCTCGCGAACGTCGAAGAGGACTCCTGGGAGTGGCACGCGTTCGACACGATCAAGGGATCCGACTATCTCGCCGACCAGGATGCGGTCGAGATCATGTGCAAGGAAGCCGTGGACGAGGTCCTGAACCTCGAGCGATGGGGGCTGCCGTTCAACCGCACGCCGGAAGGAAAGATCGACCAGCGCCGGTTCGGCGGACACACGCGGAACCACGGCGAGGGGCCCGTGCGGCGGGCCGCATTCGCAGCCGACCGCACCGGCCACATGATCCTGCAGACGCTGTACCAGCAGTGCATCAAGAACGACGTCCAGTTCTTCAACGAGTTCTACGTCCTGGACCTGATCGTCTCCGACGACCGAGTCGCCGGTGTCGTCGCGTACGACCTCGCGACCGGCGAACTGCACGTCTTCCACACCAAGACGGTGCTGTTCGCGACCGGCGGCTACGGACGGATCTTCAAGGTGACCTCGAACGCGCACGCGCTCACCGGCGACGGCCCGGCGGTCGTGCTGCGGCGCGGCTTCCCGCTCGAGGACATGGAGTTCTTCCAGTTCCACCCGACCGGCATCTATGGGATCGGCATCCTGCTGTCCGAGGCCGCGCGCGGCGAGGGCGGCATCCTGCGCAACGCGAACGGCGAGCGGTTCATGGAGCGCTACGCGCCGACGATCAAGGACCTCGCGCCGCGCGACATGGTCTCGCGGGCGATCTACCTCGAGATCCGGGAAGGGCGCGGCATCGGGCCGAAGAAGGACTACGTCCACCTGCACGTCGACCACCTCGACCCGAAGGTGATCGACGAGAAGCTGCCCGACATCACGGAGTTCGCACGCATCTACCTCGGCGTCGAGCCGAAGAAAGAGGGAGTGCCGATCCAGCCGACCGCGCACTACGCGATGGGCGGCATCCCGACGAACGTGCACGCGCAGGTCGTCGCCGACGAGGCCAACACGCCGGTGCCGGGCCTGTACGCCGCCGGCGAGTGCGCGTGCGTATCGGTGCACGGCGGGAACCGGCTCGGGACGAACTCGTTGCTCGACATCAACGTCTTCGGCCGGCGCGGCGGCATCGCGATGGCCGAGGAGGCCGCGCGGGTTTCGCACGCGCCGCTCCCCGACCAGCCCGAGCGTGAGACGAAGCGGATGCTGCAAGAACTGCTCGACAAGACGCGCTTGGAGTCGGCCGGCGGTGTGCGCGAGGAGCTGCAGCGCTCGATGGACGCTCACGCCGGCGTTTATCGAACCGAGGAGGGCCTGGCCAAGCAAGAGGACCTGCTCGAGAAGATGCAGGAGCGGTACGCGCGCGGCGTCGGCGTGCACGACAAGTCGAGCTCGTACAACACCGACCTGATGGAGGCGGTCGAGCTCGGGTTCCTGCTCGACCTCGCGCAGACGCTGGTGCACGCGGCACGCGCGCGGACCGAGAGCCGAGGCGGCCACTACCGCGAGGACTACCCGACGCGCGACGACGTGAACTGGCTGAAGCACTCGCTGACCTGGAAGACGGACGGGACGATGAAGCTGTCGTCGAAGCCCGTGGTGATCACGAACTACCAGCCGCAAGAGCGGAAGTACTGAACGCGAAGGGAGAGCCGATGGGGTGGACGACTGAGATCGACGCGCTCGTCGAACGCAAGCACTTGCTGAAGCATCCGTTCTACACGGCGTGGACGAACGGGACGCTTTCGATGGAGGCGCTGCGTGGGTACGCCGGGCAGTACTACCGGCACGTGCTGTCCTTCCCGACCTACCTTTCGGCGGTGCACTCGGAGAGCCCCGACCTCGAGACACGCCAGTACTTGCTCGAGAACCTGATCGACGAAGAGCGCGGCAACGAGAACCACCCCGAGCTATGGCTGCGGTTCGCCGAAGGGATCGGCTGCCGGCGCGAGGACGTGCGCATGGCGGCGCCGCTTCCCGAGACCGCGGCGTGCGACCGCACGTTCCGCGCCGTCGCCGCGCAGGGCCCGGCCGCCGGGCTGGCCGCCCTGTACGCCTACGAGTCGATGGTCCCCGCGGTCGCGGCGTCGAAGATCGACGGACTCAAGCGCCACTACGGCATCGATGACGACCAGACGCTGCGCTTCTTCGACGTGCACCTGGAGGTGGACGAGCGCCACGCCGACGTCGCGCGCGACCTCCTCGAGCGCACGGTTCCCGCCGACGAACGCGCAACAGCGAAACGCGCGACGTCGGAAGCGTTGGACGCGCTGTGGGGCCTGCTCGACGGCGTGACGCGCGTGTGGTGTCCGGAGGT
>Ga0075425_100009683_pt1 | contig 10255 bp, 6 predicted proteins | sample SoiMethybrSBSTD4_FD_75300 | JGI IMG/M metagenome (GOLD analysis project Ga0075425, IMG submission 75300) | Bulk soil microbial communities from a Populus tree surrounding site in Tennessee, USA - Soil MetaG P. TD hybrid SBSTD4 | ecosystem: Environmental > Terrestrial > Soil > Tree plantation...
CTGCGCGCGGTTCTGGTCGAGGCGCGTCATCGCGCTGAAGCGCTCGCGCGGCACGTCGGGGGCGGAGCTCATCGCGATCAGGCAGTTCGTGTTGCAAGGATTGCCCACGACGACCACGCGCACCTCGCTCGCCGCGCCGTCGTTGATCGCGCGGCCCTGCACGTTGAAGATCCCGCCGTTGTCCTTGATCAGGTCGTTGCGCTCCATGCCCGGACCGCGCGGCTTCGCGCCCACGAGCAGGGCCCAGTTCGCGTCCTGGAAGCCCGCCTTCGTGTCGCTCGTCACGACGACGTCGCGCAGCAGCGGGAAGGCGCAGTCCTCGAGCTCCATCGCAACGCCCTTCAGCGCCTGCATCGGCTTCTCGACCGGCACCTCGATCAGGTTCAGTGCCACGGGCCGATCGGAACCGAACATCTGGCCGCTCGCGATGCGGAACACGAGCGCGTAGCCGATCTGGCCGGCGGCTCCGGTGACGGCGACTCGGACGGGGGCGGGATTCATCGGGGTCTTCTCGCGTGCGGTGGTCGAGTACGGAGGTGGCGCGCAACAGTGTGCGCGGCGGCGCGCGTCAGGAAAGCCCGGAGCGCAGATTCTTCACGCCATTCCGGAGACCCCTTGCATGCGAGCGGTCCGGCGGCCGACTATCTCCGGGCATGTCCATGGAGCACGAGTTCGACCCGAGCGGCACCGTGGCCGGCCTCGGCGCGACCGAGGCGGCGCAGTTCCGCGCCCTGCTCGACGAGCTCGCGCGCGCGGCCGCGGCCTTCCGCTTCGAGGTCGCTCCCAATCCGTGCGTGGGCGCGAGCGTGCTCTCCGACGGGGTCGAGATCGGGCGCGGCTTCCATCGCCAGTGGGGCGGTCCGCACGCCGAGCTCGAGGCGCTGGCCGGGGCGCGCGCGAGCGGCGTCCCGCGCGAACGCTGGGACACGCTGGTCGTGACGCTCGAGCCCTGCTCGTCGCACGGCAAGACGCCGCCCTGCACCGACGCGCTCCTCGCCGAGCCGCTGCGGCGCGTGGTGGTGGGCGCGCTCGATCCCGATCCGCGCCACCGCGGCGCCGGCCTCGAGCTCCTGCGCGCGCGCGGGCTCGAGGTGCACTTCCTGCGCTCGGCGGCGCCGCTCGAGCGCGTCGCTCCGCACTTCCTCGAGTGGACCCGGCCCGACCGCCTGCGGCGCAGCCTGCCGTGGGTGATCGCGAAGTGGGCCCAGACGCGTACGGGGCAGCTCTCGCCGCCGCCCGGCGTCGGCGACGGGCGCTGGATCAGCGGTCCCGAGGCGCGCGTCGACGTGCACCGGCTGCGTGCGCGCGTGGACGCGATCGTCACGGGCATCGGCACGGTGCTGGTCGACGATCCGCGCCTGAGCGTGCGCGGCCAGCCGGACGATGGGCGCGCGCCGCTGCGCGTCGTGCTCGACTCGACGCTGCGCACGCCGAGCCGCGCGCGCCTGTTCCTGCCGGACGAGCCGGGCGAGCGCTCGGGCGCGGTGCGCGTGATCACGCGCGCGGGCTTCGACCCAGTGCGCTACCGCGCGCTCACCGAGGCGGGCGCGACGATCCACGCGCTGCACCCCGGCGACGACGGGCACGCGTCCCTGCGCGAGGCGCTCGCGGTGCTGTGGGCCGAGGGCGTGCGCCGCGTCCTGCTCGAGGCCGGGCCGACGCTGACCGCGTCCGCGATCGAGGGCGAGTTCGTGGACCAGCTGCGCGTGTACACCGCCTCGCGGAACGGCGGGCAAGGCCCTTCGCTCGCGCGCTTCCTGCAGCCCGAGCGCCTGCTCCAGGTGGCGCGCAGCGAGGTCGGCGACGACGCGCGCCTGGACGCGTTTCTGCGCCGGTGAGCGCGCGCCCGCGCGCCTGGTCCGGCGCTGCGGCGCTCGCTACAACGGGGCGATGAAGCGCCTCCTCGTGCTCCCCGGAGGGCGAGAGCAACGGCGGGCGCGCGCGGCGCGCACGCCGATCGGCTTCGCGAAGCCGGCACTCCTGCTCGCACTCGCACTGTTGCTCGCGCTCGCGCCGGCGGCCTGCAGTTTCGCGCGCGGGCCGCGGCTCCCGCCGCTCCCGCTCGAGGCCACGCGCGCGCTGGCCGATGCGCGCGAGCTCGCGCGCACGCAGCCGCCGGGCTGGCGTCCCCGGGCCGAGGAGGCGGCGCGCCGCGCGGGGCTGGCGGCGCCCGGCTGGCTCGCGCCGCGGCGCGTGCTCGACGACGTCCTGCGCGGGAGCTGGTTCGGGCACGAGGCCCTGGCGCAGCGCCGCGCGGAGCTCGAGGCCGACGCCACGCCCGCCGCGCTGTACCTGGTGGGGCGCCTCGAGGGCCCGGCGGGACGCGGGCGCATCGAGCGCGCCGCGCGCGCGGATCCCGAGCTCGCCTGGGCGCAGCACGGGCTCGCCTGGAACCACTTCCTCGCGGGCGACGCGCGCGTCGCGCTGCGCGAGGGCCAGCGCGCGCTCGAGCTGGCGCGCGGCTCGTACGAGCTCGGCCAGTTCGCCTCGGCCCAGGCGCGCTACCTGCTCGCGCTCGCGCGCACGGATGCGGCCGTCGCGCTGCTCACGGACGCGCTCGGCGACGAGCGCCTGGTCGAGCCCGAACGCACCGAGCTCGGCGTGGTCCTGTCCGAGGCGGAACTCGAGAGCGAACGCCCGGAGGAGCTCGAGCGCGGCTTCTGGCGCGCGCTCGGCCTGCTGGAGGAGGGCCGCCTCGCGCCCGAGGAGTACGAGCGCCTGGGCGAGACGCTGCTCGCGCGCCGCGGGCTCCTCGACCACGCCGACGCGCTGAGCGAGATCCTCGCCGCGCTCGAGCACGGCGGCGGCGACGCGCGCGAGCGCCTGCGCGCGCGCGTGCTCATGGAGCGCGGCGCGCACGGACTCGCGGCGGCGCTGTGGGAGCGCGCGAGCGGAGCCTCGGCGCCGGGACGCTTCCGGCGCGCGCGTGCGCTCGAGCGCGGCGACGCCGCGCGCGCGCTGGACGGCTGGCTCGCGGCGCTGCCCGCGCGCGTGAAGGCGCCCGACGGCTTGCCGAGCCTGCCCGCCCTGCGCGCGCTGGTCGCGGCCGCGCATGAGACCGGGACGGCGGAGGGCGATCTCGCCTTCGGCCAGGCGTTGCTCGCGGCCGGCTGGTTCGACGAGGCCGCGAGCTGGGCCGCGGCGCTCGCCGAGCGCGACGTGGACGCGGCCTTCGCGCTGAGCGCGCGTGCCGCGGCCGGTCAGGCGCTGCTGGCGGACGTGCGCGGCGTGCTCGAGCGCGTCGACGCCGGGCGCGCCGCCTTCGCGCCCGCGCGCCCCGGCGGCGCGCCCGAGAGCGGCGAGGTCGCGGACCTCTCCGCGCTGCTCGCGGCCCTGCAGCCGTTCTTCGAGCGCTTCCAGGGCGCCGCGCTGGCGACGCCGCTCGCGCGCTCGCCGCGCCTCACGGTCGCGGGCCTGGCCACGCTCGTGCACCCCGGGCCGCGCTATTCCGAGGAGGACGAGCAGGCCGGCCGCGGGCGCGCGGGCGAGCCGGTGCCGGGGCTCGCGGCCGAGCTGGCGCGCCTCGGACGATTCGGCATCTTCGGTCAGGCCCCGGGCGGCGGCGGTCCGGACGGCACGGTGCTGCGCGCGGTCGGCGGCGAGTGGCGGCGCGGCGAGCACCTCGGCGTGGCCTTCGAGGGCTGGGTGGCGTGGTGCGAGGGCACCGACGTCCCGAGCCGTCCGGGGCGCAGCGGCTCGAGCGTAAGCGGCGCCGCCCTGCACGAGGGCTACTGGGTCGACATCGAGGGCGTACGGCGCGACTGGGAGCGCGTGCGCGCGCTCGAGCGCGAGTTCGAGGAGACCGAGCCGGCGCGCGTCGAGCGCGCGCTGGAGGGACGCGGACCGCGACTCGCGCACCCGCCCGGAACCAATGGCGCCGACGCGGACGAGCTCGCGCGCTGGCTGGCGCCGCTGGGCGAGGGCGAGCGCGTGGTCCTGGCGGTGCTCCGCGAGCGCGCGGCCGCGCCCGAGGGACGCGTGTCGCTCGACGAGCTGCTCGAGCAGACGGCCTTGCACGAGGAGGGGCACCTCACCGATCGCACGCGCTTCCTGCCGCTCGCGCGCCACTGGCCGAAGGCGCTCGCGCTCGCGCTGCTCCACGGCTTCTCGCCGCGCGCCCTGGCGCGCGCGCTCGAGTACCGCGCCGAGCTCGTGGCGCTGTGCGAGGCGCGCGAGCCGCGTCTGGTGCTGGCCGACTGTCTGTCCGACGCGGACTCGGAGGGCGGCGTGCTGCCGCACGGCGAGGCCTACCATGAGCTGGTCGCGGGCCTCCTGCGCATCGCCGCGCACGACCTGGCCGCGTTCCCGGCGCTCTCGAGCGAGTACCACCTGCTCTACCAGCTGCACCGGCTCTCGGGCGACGACGTGCGCGCGCTGGCGCGCCGGCTCGCGCGCGAGGAAGGCTTGATCGAGGACTGAGGATGCCGCGAATCAGTGCCGCGCGCGCAGCTCGTCGAGGCGCGCCCGGAGACGCGCGGCGAGCGGCGCGCTCTTCTGCGGTCCGGGCAGGGTGAGCGCCTCCTCCAGCGCCGCGATGGCGGCCTCGAACTCGCCCAGCGCGGCGTGCGCGTTCGCGAGCGTCTCGAGCACGTCGGCGCGGTGCGGCGAGCACAGCGCGTTCGCCGCCTCGGCGAGCGCGAGCGCCTCGCGCCGCTCGTCCGCGCTCGCACCGGTCTTCGCGTCGAGCAGGCGCGCCGCGCCCTCGCGCGCCTCGACCGACGCGGGATCGAGCGCGGCCGCGCGCCGGAACGCGTCGAGCGCCTCGGCACCGCGCCCGAGCGAGGCCAGCGCCTGGCCGAGGAGCAGGCGCTTCTCGGCCGTGTCGGGCGGCGCGTCGGCGGCCTGGACGAGCTGCGCCAGGGCCTCGGCCGCGCGGCCCTCCATCAGCAGCAGGCGTCCGAGCTCGAGCCGGTCCTGGACGCGCTTCGGTTCGAGCTCGAGCGCGCGCACGAGGTGCGGCTCGGACTCGGCCGCGCGGTCCGTCGCGCGCAGGAGCAGCGCGAGGTCGCTCTGCGCCGCGGCCGAGTCCTGCAGCGCGATGGCGCGCTCGAGGTGCGCCATGGCCGGCTCCAGCTCGCCGCGCGCGGCCGCGATGCGCGCGAGGTTGCGCTCCAGCGCGCTCGTGGCCGGCGCGAGCTCGAGCGCGCGCGCGAGCTCGGGCTCGGCCTCGTCGATGCGGTCCTCGTCGAGCAGCGCTGCCGCCAGGTTGTTGTGCGCGCGCGCGTTGTGCGGCGCGGCCGCGACCACGCTCTGCCACAGCGCGACCGCCGAGGCGTAGTCGCGATTGCGGCGCGCGGTCGCGAGCGCGAGCGCGAGCACGCCCGCTAGCGTGAGCGCGGCGGGAAGCCACGCGGCCCGCGGCGCGACGCGCGCGCACAGGCGCCGCGCCCCCAGCGCGACCAGCACGAGCACGGGTGCGAGCGGCAGGTACATGCGGTGCTCGAAGGCGAGGTCCTTGATCGGGACCACGCTCGAGCTCGGCGCGAGCAGCAGGAAGAACGCGGCGAGCGCGAAGCCGAGCGGAGCGCGGCGTGCGACCAGCACCAGCGCCAGGACGAGCAGTGCGCCGAGCACGAGCGCTTGCGGGAGCCACTCGCCGAGCTCGCGCGCGAGCGGCCAGGCGTAGTCGAACACGAGCGGAGCGGGCCAGGCGGCGAGCCGCAGGTAGTGCAGCACGACGCCCGGCTGCGTGCGCAGGTAGCCGAGCGCGCCGAAGCTCTCGTGCGGGCCGAAGCCGCTGCTCGAATCGGGCGCGAACAGGCGCTGCGCGACGAACGCGAGGAACAGCCCCGCGGTCGCGAGCGCGAACAGCGCGTGGAAGCGCCAGCGCCGCCACAGGTTCGCGCGCGGCTCGCCGGGCACGAGCGCGAGCTCGGCCAGCAGCAAGAGCAACGGCGCGACCGCCGCGGTCTCCTTCGCCAGGAAGCCGAACGCGAGGCTCGCGAGCGCGAGCGCCTGCCAGCGCCTGGGCGCGCTCGCGTCGAGCGCGCGCAGGAAGCCGTACAGCGCGCCGAGGATCCCGAGCGCGGCCAGCGACTCCGCGCGCTGGCTCAGGTAGGTCACCGTCGCGGTCTGCAGCGGGTGGCACAGCCACAGGAGCGTCACGGCGAGCGCCAGGTTCGCGCGCGTCTCGGACGATTCCGCCGGACGCGCCAGCGCGAGCGCGCGGCGCAGCACGCCGAGCAGCGCGAGGCCGCAGGCGAGGTGCACGGCGGCGTTGAAGAGGTGGTCGCTCCAGGTCGCGGCGCCGCTCAGCGCGCGGTCGAGCGCGAAGCTCGCCCACACCAGCGGACGCGTGCGGAAGTGCAGCGTCGTCCCCGGCAGCGGGTCATCGAACACGAACGGCCCCCCGAGCGAGTTTGCGTACGGGAGCGCGACCGCCAGGAGTACGAGCAGCGCGTCGCGCGCGCCGCGCCTCGCTCCGGAAGCGTTCTCGTGGGTGTGCACCTGGCGCGCGTCCGGATTCCCGCTCGCGCGGATCGTCCGCGCCGGGGGGCGAGGCTGTCAAGGAGGTCGGCGGTGCGGCCCGCGGTGTCAGAGGCGCGTGCCGCTTGGTAGCTTGTGCGCGCTCTTGCGCACCGACTCGAAGATCGCGGTGGTCGTCCCCTGCTACCGGGCGCGCGGAAAGGTGCTCGACGTGCTCGCGCGCATCGGCCCGGAGTGCGCGGCCGTGTACGTGGTGGACGACGCCTGTCCCGAGGGCAGCGGCGCGCACGTGCGCGAGCACTGCCGCGACGCGCGCGTGCAGGTGCTCGTGCACGCCGAGAACCAGGGCGTCGGCGGGGCCACGCTCACGGGCTACCGCGCGGCCATCGCCGACGGCGCCGACGTGCTCGTCAAGCTCGACGCCGACGGCCAGATGGACCCCGCGCTGATCCCCGCGCTGGTCGCGCCGATCCTCGTGGGCGAGGCGGACTATGCCAAGGGCAACCGCTTCTTCGACCTCGAGGGGCTCGGCGCGATGCCGGCCGTGCGCCTGTTCGGCAACTCGGCGCTGTCGTTCCTGAACAAGCTCTCGAGCGGCTACTGGGACGTGTTCGATCCCACCAACGGCTTCACGGCGTTGCACGCGGCGGTCGCGCGCGCGCTGCCGTTCGCGAAGCTCGCCCAGCGCTACTTCTTCGAGTCGGACCTCCTGTTCCGGCTGGGCACGCTGCGCGCCGTGGTCGTCGACGTGCCGATGCCGGCGCGCTACGGCGACGAGCGGAGCGGGCTCATCGTGCGCACCGCGCTGTTCGAGTTCGCCTGGAAGCACCTCGTCAACACGGCGAAGCGCGTCTTCTACGGGTACTACCTGCGCGACTTCAACTTCGCGTCGCTCGAGCTCGTGCTCGGGACGCTCTTGGTCGCGGGCGGCGCGGGCTTCGGCGTCGCACAGTGGCGCGCGCACGCCGGCTCGGGTGTGGCCTCGGCGCCCGGCACGGTGATGCTGGCGGCGCTGCCGGTGCTGCTCGGCGTGCAGCTCGTGCTCGGCTTCCTGAACCACGACATGCACAACGCGCCGCGCCAGGTGATCCACCGCCGGCTGGCGCCGCCGCGCGCGTGAGCGAGCCGATGCGCGAGGCGCTCGCGATCGCGATCCCGTTCTACGCCGGCCTCGAGTACCTCGAGGAGGCGCTCGCGAGCGTGCGCGCGCAGACGGACGCGGAATGGCGCGCCGTGGTGGTGGACGACTCGGGCGGCGAGAGCGGCGCGCGCGCGCTGGTCGAGCGCCTCGGGGACGCGCGCCTCGCGTACCTCGCGAACGCGCGCAACCTCGGCATGGTCGCGTGCTGGAACCGCTGCCTCGACGAGGCCGCGGGCGCGGCCGAGCTCGTGACCCTGCTGCACGCCGACGACCGCCTGCTCCCGGACTACGTCGCGCGCATGAAGGCACTCGCCGCGCGCCATCCGCGCGCGGTGGCGCACTTCTGTCCGAGCGTCACGATCGGCTCGGACGGCGCGTCCATCCGCTCGCTCCAGGACGACATCAAGAAGTTCCTCGTCCCGCGCGGCCCGGGCGACGTCGTGCTGGCCGGCGAGGCGGGCCTGCGCGCGCTCATGCGCGGCAACTTCGTGATCTGCCCGACGCTGTGCTGGCGCCGCGCGGTGCTCGGCGCGCGCCGCTTCGACGCGCGCTGGCGCCAGGTGCAGGACCTCGAGCTGCTCGCGCGCCTCCTGTGCGCGGGCGAGACGCTGGCGGGCGAGCGCGAGGCCGCCTACGCCTATCGCCGCCACGACGCCAACGCGACCGCGCGCCAGACCGAGAGCCTGCTGCGCTTCGAGGAGGAGTTCGCGATCTTCGAGCGCATCGCCGCGGACGCGCACGCGCTCGGCTGGCGCGGCGCCGAGCGCACCTCGCGCCGCAAGACCATCCTGCGCCTGCACCTCGGCTGGCGCGTGGCGAGCGAGCTCGCGCGCGCGCGTCCGGCGGCGGCCTGGCGCTACGCGCGCTTCCTCGCGCGTGGCGGCCGTTCGTCGTAGCGCGTCGCGCTACGCGCGCACGCGCACCGAGTCGAAGACCTCGTCCATCGCGCGCAGGAGCTCGTCGAGGCCCTGCTCGCTGTGGTCGCCCATGTGGCCGATGCGGAAGGTCAGGCCCTTGAGCTTGTCGTAGCCGTTGCCGATCTCGTGGCCCTTCTTCTTGAGCGCGTCGATCAGCGCGGCCACGTCGATGCCGCCGGCCTGGATGCAGCTGATGGTGGGGGAGGAGAGCGGCTCGGGCGGGAACGGCGCGAGGCCGTGGCGCGCGGCCCAGGCGAGCGCGCTCGTGCGCATGCGCGCGTGCTTCTCGAAGCGCGCGCTCCACGCGGCCGCGCCGGTCTTGCCCTGGTCGCGCGCGGGCAGCGTCACGCCCATCGTGATGTCCTCGAGCTGGCGGGCGAGCGCGCGGTAGAGCGTCACGACCGGCGTGGCGGGCGTCTTGCGCTCGACGTGGCCGTCGATCGTGCGGATCGGGTCGAGGTACCACGAGCCGCGCTTCTTCGTGCGCGCGCCGTCGAGGTAGCGCTTCGACGCGCACATCACGGTGATGCCAGGCGGCAGCGCGAGCGCCTTGTTCACGCCGGCGAGCGCGAAGTCGATCGCGTTCGCGTCGAAGTCGAGCGCGGTGCCCGCGATCGCGCTGACGACGTCCACGAGCAGCAGCGTCGCGGGCGAGGTCTTCATGGCCTTCGCGACGGGCGCGAGCGGCGTCAGGACGCCGGTCGAGGTCTCGCACACGACCAGCGTGACCGCGTCGAACGGTCCCTTGCTCTTGAGGGCCTCGGCGAGCTGCGCCTCGGTCACCGCCTGGCCCCAGGCGAACTCGAGCACGGTCACGTCCTTGCCGAGCAGCTTCGCGATCTCGGCCCAGCGCTTGGAGAAGGAGCCGTTGACGACGCTGAGCACGCGCGTGCCCACGCCGAGCAGCGAGCCCTCCATCATCGCGGTCGCGCTGTGGTTGCCGACCGCGACGGTCGAGCTCGAGCCGCTCGCGAGGCCGAAGGCGAGCCGCAGCGGCGGGTCGATGCGCTCGATCAGCTCGGTCATGGCCTTCGAGCGGTGCCCGATCATCGGGCGCGTCTGTTCCTCGAGGATCTCGTTGCGGACGAAGGTGGGACCGGGGATCCAGATCTTCATGTCAGGCCGTGGGGGGGACGGAGCTCCGCGGGAGCTCGAACAAGGTGCGGTGGACCGGATCGCGGGAGAGGGTCGCGATCTCCTCGCCCGAGAGCAAGAGCGGCGCGAGCGAGCGGAAGTCGGGCTCGAGGCAGCGCACGCGCGCGGCCGCGAGCACCTTGGCGCGCCGCTCGACGCCTCCGAAGGCGACGAAGCGCTCGGCCTCGCTCGCGGCCTCGAGGTCGGTCGCGCCGTCGCCGACGAACGCGAGCGCCTCGCGCGGGCGGCGCAGCGCGCGCAGGGCGGCGATCTTCCCGCCGGCGCGCGCGAGTCGCGCGCCCTCGTCGAAGCCCGCGTACCTGCCGTGCGCGTCGAAGCGCACGTCCACTGCCTCGACCAGCGCGTCCGGAACGGCGAGCGCGCGCGCCGCGGCGCGCACCGCCGGCAGCAGCCCGCCCGAGACGATCGCCACGCGCTTCCCGAGCGCGTGCAGCGCGGCCACGAGGCGCACCGCGTTCGGGAGCAGCGTCTCGACGTAGGCGGCGCCGATGCGCTCGACGTCGGCGCGCGACGGCTTCACGAGCGCGAGGCGCCGGCCGTAGACCTCCTCCAGCGCCACCTGGCCCTCCATGGCCGCCTGCGTGAGCGCCGCGACCTCGGCGTTGCCGCGCGCGAG
>Ga0075425_100009684_pt1 | contig 10255 bp, 8 predicted proteins | sample SoiMethybrSBSTD4_FD_75300 | JGI IMG/M metagenome (GOLD analysis project Ga0075425, IMG submission 75300) | Bulk soil microbial communities from a Populus tree surrounding site in Tennessee, USA - Soil MetaG P. TD hybrid SBSTD4 | ecosystem: Environmental > Terrestrial > Soil > Tree plantation...
GAGCCTCTCGGCGAGAGATCTTCTCACGAGAGGCTCTTGCTGATCGCCCTGTCGAAGATATCAAGCGCCAGCTCGATCTCCTGCTTGGAGACCGTAATCGGCGGGGCGATGCGAAAGATTCCGAACCCGCCGCGCACCACGCTCGTCATCATGCCGAGCTCAAGGCAGATGCGGGCAACGCGCTGCGCTAGCTCCGGCGCGGGCGCCTTGGTAGCGCGGTCCTGCACCAGGTCGAGGCCAACCAGCAGGCCGCGCCCGCGCACGTTGCCGATGCACGCATGACGCTGCTGCAGGGCAAGCAACCCATCGCGCAGATGAGCGCCCAGGATGCGCGCTCGCTCGGTAAGCTTATCGCGGATCACGATCTCCAGCACCTTGAGGCCGACGGCGGCCGGCAGCGGGTCGGACGCGTGTGTGGTATAGAATAGAAACCCACGCTCATGGCAAATGTCTTCGATCTGGGGTGTCGTCAGCACCGCTGCGAGTGGCAAACCGGCGCCCAGCGTCTTCGACAGCGTGAGGAAATCCGGTACCACGTGGTCGCGCTCGCTGGCAAAGAGATCACCGGTACGCCCAAGCCCGGTTTGCGCCTCGTCGAAGATCAGCAGCATTCCCCGCTCGATGCACTTGGCTCTAAGGGCCGACATGTAGCCGACGGGCGGCTCTAGCACCCCGCCCGAGCTCAGGATCGGCTCTGCAATGCAGGCCGCCAGCGCGCCCGTCGATTGCCGGTCGATCAACTCGAAGCCGAAGTCGAGCTCTGCCCGCCAGTCATAGGTCCCGTCCGCTGCGATGAAGCCGGAGCGATAGGAGTCGGGGGCCGGCAACACGAACGAGCCAATCTGAGCAGGGCCATAACCGCGGCGGCTCGATGAGTACGTGGCCGAGGCCGCACCCCCCGTAACCCCATGCCAAGATCGGGAAAGGCCGACGATCTCGTACCTACCGGTTGCCAGCTTGGCCATGCGGATGGCCGCTTCATTGGACTCCCCGCCAGTCGAGACCAGCAGCACGCGATCCAGCTTTCCCGGCGCCAGCTCCGCCAAGCGGGCGGCCAAGTCGACCACGGGGCGCGAAAGAATTGTCGAGTAGAGATGGTCGAGCTCGCCCACCGTGCGCTGGACCACCTCGGCGATTTCAGGATGGCTGTGACCGAGGATGGCGCTCATCTGACCGGAGCAGAAGTCGAGGATCCGCCGCCCGTCGGCGTCCCACATGAAGCTGCCCCGAGCGCGTTCCACGATAAATGGTGCGAACTCGCCGCCGTAACGAACCAGATGGGCTTGGGCCTTCTCCCAGAACACCGGGTCGGCATTGCCTCGCTGGGGCTTGGTCACGTCGTTCATATGCACTCCAGGGCCGCTGGCCATGCCATTGTCATAGCGGGCCTTGTCATCGCCATCCAGCTCTCTCGGCGCGGTGTGCGTGCCATGCGCTGGCGACCTTCCCTCCGCCGCAGCCATGTGGAAGATTGTCGCGATGTCATGGGCATGCGCGCCGGACGGGCGCAAGCAGGAGGGGTCAGTCCCGTGTATCGGGTTGGGGTCGACATCGGCGGAACCTTTACCGACTTTGCTCTGTTCGATCCTCGCGGCAGCAAGATGTCGGTGCACAAGCGGCTGACCACGCCGCATGATCCCTCCGAGGCGGTCACCGAGGGCATCAAAGCTCTGCTCTCGCTCGAGAATGTCGCCATCACGGACGTCAGCGACGTCGTGCACGGGACGACGCTCGTCACCAATGCTGTGATCGAGCGCCGTGGCGCGGTCACCGGCATGCTGGCAACAGCGGGGTTCAGCGACATTCTCGATATGGGCTTCGAGCGCCGCTACGATCTGTTCGATCTGCGCGTTAAGTATCCGCCGCCGCTCATTCCACGCCGGCTGCGCATCGAGGTGGCAGAACGCGTGCGGTTCGATGGCAGCGTGGAGTTGCCCCTCGACGAGGCCGCAGTGAGGGCCGCCGCCGCACAATTCCGCGACCTCGGAGTTGCAGCCGTTGCCGTCTGTTTCCTGCATTCTTACGCCAATAAGGCGCACGAAATGCGTGCGACGGAAATTCTACATGAGGCGGCCCCCGAGCTCTTCGTTTCCGCCTCGGCCGACGTCTTTCCCAATATGCGTGAGTTCGAGCGCTGGACGACCACCAGCGTCAACGCCTTCACTCAGCCGATGTTCGCGGTCTATCTCGATAGGCTCGAAAAAGCTCTAGCGATCCAGGGCTTTCGTGGTCGCCTCTACATCATGTCCTCCAGCGGCGGCACGCTAAGCGCTGAAACTGCCCGGCGCTTCCCGGTGCGGGCACTGGAGTCGGGGCCTGCCGCCGGCGTGCTGATGAGCGCCTATCATGGCCGTAGCCTCGATCTGGTGAACCTTCTCTCCTTCGACATGGGCGGCACTACGGCCAAGGGCGCACTGGTGCGCGGCCGTATGCCGATCAAACGTTACTCCATGGAAGTCGCGCGCATGCACGAGTTCCGGCAGGGCAGCGGACTCTCCATCCGCATCCCGGCCATCGACATGATCGAAATCGGCGCGGGCGGGGGCAGCATCGCCGAGATTGACGAGCGCGGCCTATTGCGGGTCGGTCCGCGCAGCGCTGGGGCCGATCCGGGTCCCGCCTGCTACAGCCGTGGCGGAACGAAACCGACCCTCACCGACGCCAACCTGGTGCTGGGTTATCTCGACGCTGGTTTCTTTCTGGGCGGTGCGATGGCGCTCGATCCGGAGGCGGCGGAGGCCGCGATCAAGGATAGTGTAGCGGGGCCCCTCGGCCTCGAGACGCTGCGCGCGGCTTGGGGCATCCACGACATCGTCAGCGAGGACGTGGCACGCGCGTTTCGCATCCACGCGAGTGAGCGCGGCTTCGACTACCGTTCGGGAAGCATGGTGGCGTTTGGCGGCTCGGGACCGCTGCACGCGCTGGGCATCGCCAGGAAGCTCAAGATCCCGCGCGTGGTGTTCCCGGTCGGTGCCGGCGTCACGTCGGCGCTGGGGTTGTTGATCAGCCCGCTCGCGTTTGAGATGGCGCGCTCACGGCGTATCCACGTCGCCGATCTTGATGCGGCCGATTTCGCGGCCACGTTTCGAACGCTCCAGAGCGAGGCGACGTCCTACCTCGTCAGTGCCGGGATAGCCAGGAGCGATATCCGCCTCAGTCGGCGGCTCGACATGCGCTATCAGGGGCAAGGTCACGAAATCGAGGTCACATTGCCGGATACCGCGGATACAGCCGCTCTGTTCGGTGATTTGGGAGACCTATTCGGCCGTGCCTACGAGCGCGCCTACACGCTGCGGCTCGACGAGCCGGTCGAAATCGTCAATTGGAAGGTTGAGGCTGCGGGGCCGGCTCCCAACCTCGGTAGTGGCTACAGTCTGTCGAGACCAGCCGGTGCCATAAAGGCATTGAAGGGCGCCCGGCTCGCCTACGACGCGACAGCTGGGCAAATGACGGAGTGGCCGGTCTACGACCGACATGGGCTCTCGCCCGGTACGACGGTCAATGGCCCTGCGCTGATCGAGGAGCGCGAGAGTACGTGTGTTCTGAGTTCCGGTGAGGTGGCCACCGTGGATAGGCACTACAACCTCGTCGCAGAGCTTGGGTAGAGTCAGAAATGTGAGCGCGAGTTACGCACCATGAGCGGACAGACCTTCGACGCCGTCAGTCTCGGCATCATGTGGGACCGTCTGATCTCGATCGTCGACGAGATCGTCTCAACGCTAGTGCGCACCTCCTTCTCGACCATCGTCAACGAGAGCTACGACCTCACGTGCGTTGTCCTCGACGCAGATGCCAACTCCATCGCCCAGGGGACCTTCAGTGTACCGGTGTTCATCGGCAGCGCGCCCATTACGCTACGCCACATGCTGAAGCGCTATCCCGCAGAGACGCTGAAGCCTGGCGACGTCATCATTACCAATGATCCCTGGCTGGGGACCGGCCACCTTTACGACATCACCATGGTGCGACCGGTGTTTCGCAAGGCCCGTATTGTCGCCTACACACTGAGCATCACCCATCTGCCTGATATTGGCGGGTCGGGGTTTGGTTCCTCGGCCGTTGAGGTCTACCATGAGGGCCTTCGCCTCCCGATCTGCAAGCTCTACGAGCAGGGTCGGCTCAACGAGATGATCGTTGAGATCATTCGCACCAACGTGCGCGTGCCAGAACAGGTGATGGGCGACATCATGGCCAATGTCGCCTGCAACGAGGTCGGAGGGCGCGAGCTGCTGGCCTTCATGGACGAATACGGCCTCGATGACTTGCACGACCTGTCGCGCGCCATCCGCTGGCAGTCTGAGACGGCCATGCGTGGAAAAATCCGTGAGCTCGTCCAAGGCGACTACCACAACCACATTCAGGTAGAAGGCTTCGACGGCCCGTGCGATTACGTCGTCAAGATCGAGGTGCGGGGCGATCGCGTCGCCTTTGATTTCAGCGGTACCTCGGGTTGTGTACGCGCAGCCGTCAACGTTCCCTTCTGCTACACAAACGCGATGGCGCTGCATGCCATCAAGTCGCTGCTGCTCCCAAACATCCCCAACAACGCCGGTTCGATCGCCCCGATTTCGGTGTTTGCGCCGCCAGGATGCATCCTGAATGCGCAGCCACCTTTTGCTACGGGTGGCCGCCATGCCATGGGCCATTTCGTGACGCCGCTGGTCTATGGCGCCCTCGCGCAAGTGCTGCCGGATCGCGTCCAAGCCGGGTCCGGCATGATGAACCTGATCACCTTCCAAGGCATGCGCCGAGATGCGCGGCCGTTCTCCGCCCTTTATTTCGCGGCCGGCGGCTACGGCGCACTGGACAGCCTCGATGGCTGGTGCACGCTGCCACATCCCTCCAACATGGCAGCCGTGCCGGTCGAGGTGTGGGAAACGCTCACCCACACCACCATCGAGAGCAAAAGGCTGCTGCCCGATACGGGCGGCGCTGGGCAATGGCGCGGCGGACTGGGGCAGGAAGTAATCCTGCGCAACGACACCGGCCGTCTGATCACCACCCTCGGCATGGGCAACCGTACAAGCTTTCCCGCGCGCGGCCTGTTCGGCGGCGGTGATGGTGCCCTGCGGATGCACGCCGTCGACGGCCAACCGGTGCATGCCAAGGGCCGCAACGAGCTGACGCCCGGGCAGCGCATGCGCATCGTCGAAGCGGGAGGCGGCGGCTTTGGCGATCCCAAAGCCCGCGCGCGATCCGCTGTCGCCGAGGACGTGGCTCAGGGCTACATCAGCCGGCGGGCCGCTCAGGACACCTATGGATGGACCGGCTGATGGGTGGATCGCCAACCAGGAAGGCATTCAATGTCGTCAACGGGTGACACGTGGCCCGCACTTGCTGCGATTGACGAGAAGCGGGTACTCGATCTGGAGCAGCGGTCGATCCGAATTCCGAGTTCGACGTTTGAGGAAGGCAACATCGCCGACCTCTACGCTGACTACATGTCGAGCGTCGGACTCGAAGTGGAGATGCAGGAGGTGGCGCATCCCTTCGACCCGCAACAAAAGAGCCGCCAACCCATCGGCCGACTCAAGGGTAATGGCGGGGGGCCGACTCTCCTCATCAACGGTCATATGGACCCAGGGGTCGAGATGAGCGGATGGACCGTCGACCCCTACGGCGCCAAGTTCGAGGACGGTTGGATCTGGGGCATGGGCGCCCACGACGACAAGGGTGGCTGCGTTGCCGCCATCTGCGCCCTCGAGGCCATCGTTCGCTCAGGCACCCGCCTCAAGGGCGACGTGCTCATGACGCCAGTGATCGCCCACAAGCTCGGCGGTGCGGGTACCCGCGCGCTACTGAAGCGCGGCATCAAAGCCGACCTGTGCATCAATATGGAGCATTCCAACAATACCATTGCCAATGTCTGCGTCGGTGTCGTGATGGTGCGACTGGTGTGCTCGGCACCGGAACTGTTCTTCCGCTACAGCCCGCAAGCGCGCGCCGCCTATATGAATCCGATCGAACAGCAGCTGGAAATCGTTCGGCGTATCGGACGCAGTCTCACCCCAATCCCAGCCGGCAGCTGGATGACTTTCAAGCCTCATCCCGAGCTGGGAGGATTTCCGACCCATACCTTTGATGTCATGCACAAGGAGCACTATTACTTCAAGAGCGCAACCGGACGCTCGACGCGTGAGTGTGAGCTCACGCTGCAGTTCCGCACCGTGCCGGGGCAAACGGTCGCAACTGTCAAGGCCGACCTTGAGCGGCTGCTCGCGGCCATCAGACAGGAGCATTCCGCCTTCAATTGTACGCTTGAGATCCCCGCGCATGGCACGGAGCAGAGCTGGAACCAGTTGCCAATGGTCTGCCCATCCGATCATCCCCTAGTCGAGGCACTCGTGGAAGGTCAGACGCTGGCGTCGGGTCAACCCGCAATCGTGGGGGCGAATGGGCGGCTCGGAAATGTCGGAGACGGAAACATAATCCAGGAAGTACTGGGCATCCCGACCATACAATACGGTCCGGGCGACATTCGCGTCTATCACGAGTGGCCGACACCCAACGAGCGCGTGCGCCTGAGCGACCTCGTCACCGCCACAAAAGCAGTCGCCCATGCCACCATCCGCTTGTGCGGGTGAGAGGCTGTTGGGAAGATCTAGCGCGAAGATCCCATTGACTGGAAACGTTATCCCACACGTGGCTTATCTTGCCCAAATCTGATCCCCGCTTTGCGAGCCCAACTATCCTTGAACGTTTGCAATTGATCGTCATTGGCGCGTCTTGCAGGCACGAGCGAGCTAGCCCAGCCGCTGCGTCGGACCTTTGCGCGGGGCAGGGTGTTCATGCCTTGCTTCACTGGAGCCGTTTCCGCGATCGATAAATTGGGTAGGGTAATATCGACCGCAACACCTTGGAGGCAGATATGCCCATCTTGAAGCGTGACGACGCAGAGATCTACTTTGAAGAGTTTGGGAGCGGATACCCCCTGTTGCTGTTTGCGCCAGGCGGGATGCGATCCCGAATGGAGATGTGGCACGAGCCCAAAGACGGCCCACCGCGTCCCTGGAATGATTGGACGGAAGAGCTAGCGTCCCGCTACCGGGTCGTGGCGATGGACCAGCGCAATGCCGGACGGTCGCGAGGCGCGATTTTGGCACACCATGGATGGCAAACGTACGCAGCCGACCACTTGGCATTGATGGACCATCTTGGATTTAAGCGCTTTCACACGTTGGGGGGTTGCATCGGCTCGAGCTACTGTCTCAAGCTCTGCGAGATCGTGCCGGAACGCGTCACCGCGGCGGTGCTGCAGAACCCCATCGGCCTTCATCCGGAATTCCGAAACTACTTTCCAGAGAGCTTCGCCGCATGGGCCAAGGAGCAGCTCACTGCCCGACCTGCTCTGGACGCCACGGCGGTCGAAGAATTCGGACGCAACATGTGGAAGGGGGATTTCGTCTTCAGCGTGACGCGCAAATTTGTGCAACGATGCTCGGTGCCCTGCTTGGTCTTACCGGGCGATGACACGCCCCATCCCGCGGCCACTGGGGCTGAACTTGCAATGCTTTTGCCGAACGTTGAGGTGATCGAAAAGTGGAAAGGTCCCGATCATCTGGACGAACAATGTGAGGGGGTGATTGCCTTCCTGGAGAAGCATACGCCCGCACAAGGCGCTTGAACGGATCGGGAGACCTCAACCCTCCTCTGGCATCCTGAGGGGAACCTCAAGCGGCCGGATGTGGCGGATATGGCCGCCCATTACCCAGGACCTTGTGCCCTCTGGACATGTTGGTCTTAAGTTCTGGACGACAGACAAGTGAAAACTGCTGGCACTACGGCCCTAGAACGCCGAGCCGATCCGCTCGCTCCGTCGCGCCATGAAATCAAAGTCAAGGTAGTTCGATCGGTCTAGGGCTCTGTTGTTGCATTTGGAGGGCTCCGATGAAGTTTGGATTGTGGTTTTGCAATACGGGCCGCTATGTCGATCCGACACCTGCAGTGTCACTCGCGCAGGCAGCCGAAGCAGCGGGTTTTGAGTCTCTCTGGACCGTCGAGCACACGATCGTTCCTGCTGGCTACTCGTCAGCCTATCCGTATGCGGCAAGTGGCAAGATGCCCGGCGGTAGGGATGATTTCCCGTTGCCTGATCCTCTGATCTGGATGGCATTTGTGGCGGCGAACACAACGACAATAAAACTCGGAACGGGTATTCTAATCCTGCCGCAGCACAACCCGCTTATTGTGGCCAAACAGATTGCTACGCTCGACCATCTGTCGGGCGGTCGGGTCCTACTCGGCATCGGAATCGGCTGGTTGCGCGAGGAGTTCGCCGCGCTTGGCGTACCATTCGAGGCGCGGGGTGCTAGGACCGACGAATACGTAACGGCAATGCGCGAGCTGTGGTCTGCCGAGAAACCCACATTCAATGGTCGCTTCGTGTCATTCAAGGATGCATACTGTCGTCCACAGCCCGTTAAGAAGTCCGTGCCGATTATTGTTGGCGGACACTCCGATGCTGCAGCCCGCCGTGCCGGTCGTATCGGCGATGGGTTCTTTCCTTATAGCCGTGAACAGGGGCGCTTGATCGGCATAGCGCGCGAGGAGGCGCGAGCAGCGGGACGTAATCCTGACGGACTCGAGATCACCACGAGCCTGCCGCCCGATGTCGGTGAACTCGAGGACCTAAGACGCCTAGGCGTGAGGCGCGTACTCGTTCCGACGATCGGGGCCGCGCGGCTTAATCCTCCGATTCGCGGTCCGGAGGACCTTGGCAGCTGGACTGAGATCATCAAACGATATTCGGATACCTAAACGGAACGCCGCTAAGGGAACGCTCGGGCACACCCTTGAACGCCAAACGTGCTCCGTCGGCTACAACGTACCGCGGGAGCGCATGACGAGCGCCGCTCGCAGCAGCGGCAGCCGATCGTTCCCGAAATACATGTCATCGCGATCGAGGTAGAGCGTGGGGGAGCCGAAACCGCCACGCTCCATGAGCTCGTCGGTATTGGCTCTCAGTCTGTCCTTGATGCCCTGCTGCGCGATGCCTGTGAAGAAGCGCTCGCGATCGACGTCCAGCTGGCGACAGATCGCGGTCAGCACATCGTCCCTTGAAATGTCCTGATCGTCGCGCCAGTACGCCTCGAACAGTGCGCGAGCGAATGGAACGAGCTTGCCGTCCGGCTCGGTAAGAATGCAGCCGCGCATCGCTTTGACGCTATTGACGGGAAAGACCGTCGGTCTGGTTTTGATGTCGAGGCCGGCCACCCGTGCCCAATCGGCGAGGTCCTTCTTGTAGTAGCGTGCCTTGGCAGGAACGGGCGCCTCGCGGGACTGATAGACGCTCGGGTTGACGGTATTGAAGATGCCACCGACGAGGATCGGTCGCCACCGGATCGTCTCGCCGAATTCACGAGCGAGCGGCTCAATATTATGGAACGCGAGATACGTCCATGGACTGGAAACATCGAAGAAGAATTCGATCATCCCGCAGCTACCTCGGTTAGACGCCGTGCGCGTTGTATAACATCGCTGCGACCCATCGCCCAGCGAGACTTGGTCTCATCAGGCAATCCTTGCGCACGGATGGGCCGCAATCGAAACCGCGTGGCGGCCCCACACGCATACGCAGGGCTTAATGGCCCGCGATAGGGCACGACGGTGTCATCGCACACTCGCCCATAAGGCACCTTCCTGCGCCTTGGCCTGGCACCCATCAACCTTCGTCACGGGTGCGTGACTTGGCCTTCCTGGGCAGGCCGGGGCGCCCCAAATGCGTGGAGGCGACACGATCGCCAAACCAGCAGCAAGACAAATCCCAGAGGAGATGATCATGAAGACCATCCTTTCCGCCGTTCTCGCCCTGTCGGTCCTCGCAGGCATCGCGGCTCCTGCCAGCGCCTTCGACTACAATAGGAACGGTGACCGGGATGTCGGGCTTAGCTCGCCCCTGTAACCCATAAAATCTGACACGCCACATGGCCCGCGAGCGCCGCTCGCGGGCCATCGCTTTTTCGTGAGCGGCTTCCACGCGCCAACACGAACTGCTCTTGGCCCGCTGCGTCGGGTTGGGCTAGAGATGACAGGCCAGAGGGCAAGGGCGTCGCGGGACAAGGGGCAATTTCGCAAGAGCGGATCAGTGCGTCCGCCGCAATGGCCCTCCTCGCCATAGCCGGCCACGGCCAAGGGCGTCCTTGTTTGACCCGTTGGTTTTGTGAAGTGTTTGATGGGCAACGACAATTTGTGCCAAGCCGCCGGCGTGGCACTACATTTTCCGAGCTTGATTTGATCAATCGTTGATGGCTGGGCG
>Ga0075425_100009687_pt1 | contig 10255 bp, 7 predicted proteins | sample SoiMethybrSBSTD4_FD_75300 | JGI IMG/M metagenome (GOLD analysis project Ga0075425, IMG submission 75300) | Bulk soil microbial communities from a Populus tree surrounding site in Tennessee, USA - Soil MetaG P. TD hybrid SBSTD4 | ecosystem: Environmental > Terrestrial > Soil > Tree plantation...
AAGAAAGGGATCGGCCGCAATCCGAAGACCGGCGTGGAAGTGAAGATCCCGCCCGGGAACACCATCCGCTTCAAGCCCGGCAAGGAGCTGCGCAACCTGCTCTGATGTTCACGCGCGACGCGTTCAAGTTTCTTCGCGAGCTGCGCGAGAACAACGATCGCGCCTGGTTCGCGGCGAACAAGGAACGTTACGAGAAGTACGTTCGCCAGCCGGCGCTGAAGTTCATTGCAGAGTTCAGTCCGAAGCTCGCGAAGATCTCGCCCCATCTCGTCGCCGATCCGCGTCCGGTCGGCGGCTCGCTCTTCCGCATCCACCGAGACACGCGCTTCTCGCGCGACAAGTCGCCGTACAAGATCCACATCGGCATCCACTTCTTTCACGAGGCGTCGAAGAAGGCGGCGGCGAGCGTTCCCGGCTTCTATCTGCACATTCAACCGGGCCAGTCGTTCGGCGCGGCCGGGATCTGGCACCCCGATCCGCCGTCGCTCGAGAAAATTCGCCGCGCCATCGCCGACGATTCCGAGGAGTGGCGCGCGCTGCGAAAGTCGAAGCTCCCGATCGAGGGGGGATCGTTGAAGCGTCCGCCGCGCGGATTTCCACCCGATCATCGTTTCATCGATGACTTGAAGCGCACGGACTTCGTCACGTCGACTCGTTTCACCGACGCTGAACTGTATGACGTGAAATTTGTGAACGAGTTTGCAAAGGCGTGCGGACAAATGTCACCCATCGTCCGTTTCACTACGCGCGCATTGCGATTGTCGTATTGATTTCGTTCACAACGTCAACAATCCGAAAACTGAAACCCAGTCAGTGCAACAATCGCCAACTTCATTCGAATCAAAGCGTCGTAAGTCGTAAGAACAAACGACGGGAGAATTCGAATGATCAGACGAACACTACTTCCCCTTGCCCTCCTTCTCACCGCAGCATGCGCGACGTCACCGGCGATGAACTCGTCGTCGACGGAGCAGAAACTTCAGCCGACCGATTACGTGTTGCTCTCTTCGCCGAATCAGCTTCAGACGCTCGACCCGAGCACGAGCACCGGCGTTTGGGGACTGCACGTCAACGGGACGATGACGAATCGCGGCTTCTATCCCCTCGGAAAAGTGGAAGGCCACGGCGATCTGTGCGCCGACGGCAAAGACTGGCTGAGCCTCTCGGACCTCAAGGTCCACAAAGCATCTGAAGGCGGCTCCCCCGCCGCGCCATACCTTCTCGGATGTGCATCAGGCAACGGCTTCAAACCTGCGTCGCGCGACATCGTGACGCAGTAGTCGCAGAACAAGGGAACCTCGGGAACAAACCTCTTCTTTTCCCTCCTCATCGGCGCCGGCTCAGTTGGCAGGGCCGGCGCCGCCTCCTCTAATAGAATCGCGATGTGCAGCCTGAGCAAGTCGTCCTCGTTCTCGATTTCGGATCGCAGTACACACAACTGATCGCGCGACGCGTTCGCGAGAACAGCGTCTACTCGGTCGTTCACCCGTTCGACTTCTCCGTCGACAAGATTCGCGAGCTGAGTCCGACCGCGATCATTTTGTCGGGCGGTCCGCAGTCCGTTTACGCCGAGTCGGCGCCGATCTGCTCGCGCGAGGTGTTCGAGCTCGGCATTCCGATCCTCGGCATCTGCTACGGCATGCAGTTGACCGCGTACTTGCTCGACGGCGTCGTCGAACCGGCCACGGAGCGGGAGTACGGACGCGCGGAAATCGACGTCGTCGATCACTCGGTGCTCTTCAAGAACACGCCGCCACATCAGCGCGTGTGGGCCAGTCACGGTGACAGCATCATGCAAGCGCCTCCGGGATTTCATCTGACCGCGAAGTCGCCGAACGCGCCGATCGCCGGATTCGATGACGACCAACGCCGCTGCTACTGCATCCAGTTTCACCCGGAGGTCACGCACACCGAAGCGGGCGGGCAGATCCTCCGCAACTTTCTCTTCGACGTCGCCGGCTGCAAGCCGACATGGGACCTCGGCGACTACCGGCGCCGCAAAGTCGAAGAGATTCGCGCCGCCGTCGGCGATCGCAACGTCATCGCAGCAGTGAGCGGCGGCGTCGACTCATCCGTCGCCGCGCTGCTCGTCGCGGAAGCGATCGGCGATCAGCTCACCGCGATCTTCGTCGACAACGGCGTGCTGCGAAAAAACGAAGCGATGCAGGTCGTATCGCGGCTGAGCGAAGGACTGGGCATGCACATCGTCGCCGTCGACGCGCGCGAGCGCTTCTACGCGAAGCTCGCCGGCATCGAAGAGCCGGAGGTGAAGCGCAAGCGCATCGGCAACGAGTTCATCGCCATCTTCGAGGAAGAAGCGAAGCGGATTCCGAACGTCGAGTTCCTCGTGCAGGGAACGCTCTATCCGGACGTGATCGAGTCGGTGTCGATCAAAGGCCCGTCGGCCGTGATCAAGACGCATCACAACGTCGGCGGATTGCCGGAGAAGATGGGACTGAAGCTCATCGAGCCGGTGCGCGAGTTGTTCAAGGACGAAGTGCGCCGCCTCGGCATCGAGCTCGGACTCGAAGAAGAATTCGTGTGGCGCCATCCGTTCCCCGGTCCCGGCCTGGCCGTCCGCATCCTCGGTGAAGTGAACGCGGAGCGCGTCGAGATTCTGCAGAACGCGGATCAAATCGTCATTGAAGAGATCCGCCGCGCCGGCCTCTATCGCGAGATCGCGCAAGCATTCGCCGTGCTGCTGCCGGTAAAGAGCGTCGGCGTGATGGGCGACGAGCGCACGTATGAAAACGTGCTCGCCGTGCGCGCGGTGCAGACGACGGACTTCATGACTGCGGATTGGTACCGCATGCCGCACGACTTGCTCGATCGCATCGCCCGCCGCGTCGTGAACGAAGTGCGCGGCATCAACCGCGTCGTCTACGACATCTCGTCGAAACCGCCGAGCACGATCGAGTGGGAATAGGAGTGCTGAGCGCTCTCAAGGCCTCGCCGCGTGCCTCTTCCCACCGCCGGCGCCCACGACCAGCGTGAGCGTCTCCGAGCTCGAAAATCCACCTTCGGCGTACTGAATCAGAACGCTGACGGTGTGCGTGCCGGCAGGCAACGTCACAGTCGCGCGCGCGAGTCCCGGTTGCAGCGGATTCCTCGGCGTGGCCGCAGCGACTTTGCCGTCGACGAAGAACGTGTACGTCGCATCGCGCACCGCGCCGGCGACGCCGTTTGCCGTAAGGGTGATCGGCTGTCCCGGCGCCACGGAGCGCGGCAGCGCGAGCGTCACTGCAGGGGTCGCGCAATGCGCGCGCGCCATGAATACCTTTCCCGCCGCAGCGATGGTGAGATCGGGAACGCCATCGCCGTTGAAATCGGTCGCCAGCAGCGCCTTCGGCTCGAGTTCCGTCTGAACGGCGGGAAGCACGTCGAAGCCGCCGCTGCCGTCTTTCCGATTCTGATAAATGCTGACGAAGTGCTGCAGCGTCGCAGCGTCGAAATTCGTCACGGCGATGTCATTGGCTTCATCGCCGTTGAAATCGGCGATCGCAACGGCAGTGCCGTGTACCGCGGGCAACGTGAGCGTCACGATGGACGAGTAGGAGATGCCGTGATCGTTGTAGATGACGGTGGCGTTCTTCCCCACGCCGACGAGATCAGGAAAAACATCGCCGTCGATGAAGCCGGTCCTGAGCACTGCGATGTCCGGCACGTCGACGGTCGCGAACAAGCCGACAGCGCCGCTGCCATCCGGCGCACCATAGAAGATAAAGACGCGCGCGCTGGTCGCGACGGCGAGATCTTTGTGACCGTCGAGATTGAAATCGTCGACGGCGAGCGAGACCGGCGCTTCCGGCAGATCGTATGCGGTCGCCGACCCGAAATTGCCGCCGCCGGTGGCGAAGCGAACGAAGACCTTGCCGATCGTGTCCGCGTAAATGAGGTCGTCCTTCCCGTCGCCATTGAGGTCGGCGAGCGTGAAGTCGCTCAGCGTCTGAAACGTCAGCGTGTTCGATTGCGAGAACGTTCCGCCGAAATTGCCGAGGAGGAACGTGATCGTCGACGCGTCCTCAGACAACAGCGCGATGTCCGTGTGAGCGTCGCCGTCGATGTCGCCGAGGCGAATCACGCGCGGACTGATCCCCAGTTGAAGTCCTGCCGGCGTCTGGAGCTCGCCGCTTGCCGTTCCTTTGAACACGGTGACTTCTCGCGACGTCTGATATGCGACGATCAGGTCGGGATGTCCGTCGGCGTCGACGTCCGTCGACGCGAGTGCGGACGCGCCGGTGCCGCCTTCGATCACGCGCATGGCGTCGAGTTTTCCGCCGCCGGTGTTGAGAAGGATCGAAATATCCGCTGAGTTGATGTTGGAGACGACGACGTCATTGAGACCGTCGCGATCGAAATCGCCGACGGCGCTGTATTCCGCATCGGCACCGCCGGCGTAAACGACCGGCGGCAGCAATCCGCCGCCCGCGGTGCCGCGGAAGATGGCGACGTCGCCGGTGCCGGCAACGACGACGTCCGGAAACGCATCGTGATCGACGTCGGTCATGACGATCGACTTCGCCGCACCGTTGAGTCCATGAATGCCATTGAGGCGGAAGGCGCGACCGCCGGCGTTGCTGTAGACGACGACGCCGCTGCCGCCGCCGATGAGAATGTCAGGCTTGCCGTCGCGATCGATGTCGCCGGTCGTCACCGAAACAGGCGAGACGTTCGAAACGGACGTTCCCTTCACGAACGTGCCGTCGCCGTTTCCGAAATACGGAGTCACGAACGACTTGTCGGCGATGACGATGTCGGTCTTGCCGTCCGCATCGAAATCGGCGGTTGCGACGCCGACGCCGGCGTCGTTCAAACCGTATGTGGCGCCGACCGAGAACGTACCGTTGCCATTGGCGAGAAGAATCGTGAGCGATCCCGGATTCGATTGAGCGACCGCAATGTCGACGCCATTGCGGCCGTCGAATTGCCCGAGCGCGATCGATGTGACGTTGTGTACGTCGACTGTCGTTCCCGCTCTGAACGAACCGTCGCCGTTGCCATAGAGAATCGTCAGCGACGACGAGCCGCCGAGGACGAGGTCGGGAATACCGTCATTGTTGACGATGCCGGCGCGGATGGTGCCGAAATCGCCCGCCGCGATGAGCGGCTGCGGATCGAATCCGAGGTGTCCGCGATTGAGAAGGATCGTTCCGGTTCGATTGGGAGTGCCGTCGTCGCCGAAGCGGTGCAATGAAGCGATGTCGGGAGAACCGTCGCCGTCGAAATCGGCGACTTCCACCGCCACGCGCAGTGCGATCCCCCGATCATAAGAGCGCGGCGAGGCAAACCCGACGCCGCACGGAGATGGCGCGGCGCTGCTGAAAACAGCGAGAGTAAAGAACGACAGTGACGCGACTGCGCGCATCCAAGGGCTCATGTTGCGTTTATGGTAGCAGCCATAGTGCCGAAAAAAGGGGGCGCGGCGAACCGCGCCCCCCGGAGCAGTGGTCGCGGGTCCCTCTCCCCCCGACCCTTGCGGCGCACAATAGGGATGCGCCGTGCTGTGAAAGAACTCAATCACTCAAATTGCGGATCACCGTCGGAATATCGAGGTCATTGCCGAAATCATTCGACGCCATCGGTCCGAATCCACCGGAGCCATCGGGGCGGGTATACCCGCCTTTTCGAAAAAACGGCGGATCGTAAATCTCACCCTCGGCACCGATCTGCGGCGGCGCCGGCTCTTCGTGCTGCGTAGCGATCTGCTGCACGGACATCGCCGCGCGCGGCGTCGCGCTTGCGCTCGTGCGCGACGCCGGCGCGGAGAGTTGCTCACCGCGAGCATTGAGCAAGCCCTTCGTCGCAGCATCGAATCCGGTGGCAATGACCGTGACCTTGATCTCGTCCTTCATCGCCGGATCAATGACCGTGCCGAAGATGATGTTCGCTTCTTCGTCGGCCGCTTCCTGAATGATCGACGCCGCTTCGTGCACTTCGAACAGCGTCATGTCGCGGCCGCCGGTGATGTTGATCAGCACACCCTTCGCGCCTTCGATCGACGCTTCTTCGAGCAGCGGCGATGAGATCGCGCGCTGCGCCGCTTCGACGGCGCGATGCTCGCCCTGGCTGACGCCCGTGCCCATGAGCGCCATTCCCATTCCGTGCATGATCGTCTTCACGTCGGCGAAGTCGAGATTGATCTCGCCGGGAACGGTGATGAGATCGGAGATGCCCTGCACGGCCTGGCGCAGGATGTCGTCCGCCATCTTGAATGCGTCGTTGAGCGACGTGCCGCGATCGACGAAGTTGAGCAGACGCTCGTTCGGGATCGTGATCAGCGTGTCGACCGTATCGCGCAATCCGCGAATGCCGTGCTCCGCTTGCACGCGGCGGCGCTTCCCTTCGAACGCGAACGGCTTCGTCACCACGGCCACCGTGAGCGCGCCGAGCTCCGCGGCGAGCGAAGCGATGATCGGCGCCGCGCCGGTGCCGGTGCCGCCGCCCATGCCGGTGGTGATGAAGATCATGTCGGCGCCGGACAGCGCCTCGAGGATGCGATCGGTGTCTTCGAGCGCGGCCTGCTTGCCGATCTCGGGATTGGCACCGGCGCCGAGTCCCTTGGTGAGCTTCGCGCCGATCTGCAGCTTGGCCGGCGCGAGCGAGTTGCGCATCGCCTGGACATCGGTGTTCGCGACCATGAACTCGATGCCCTTGATGCCCGCCTGAATCATCCGGTTGACGGCGTTGCCACCACCACCACCCACCCCGATGACTTTGATCTTGGCGGTGAGCTGATCGTCGTCGTACGTCACGTTCAGCTTCGAGTCGCCAGGCTTCTCGTCAAATGTGATCATTTACCGTCTCCCAGAAGAGTAAACAATTTGCGTTGCTTTTCAAGAAAAATTTACGACCATGCAAACCACGACTTCACCGAATCCGCGACTTTGCCCAGCCCTCGCTTCGGGCGCCGCCGCGTCTTCGCCTGATTCCTGAATCCCCACAGCAGCAGGCCCGCCGCCGCCGTCCACTCCGGACCGTTGACCGTGTCCGACAATCCGCCGAGTCCGCGCGGCACGCCTTTGCGCGCCGATTGATCGAACACCTGCTCGACCATCTCGACCATGCCGTCCATCTCCGCGCCGCCGCCGACCAGCACGACGCCGGAGCGAATCTCCTTCTCCAGCCCCACCTTCTCGAGATCGCGATACACCAGCTTGGCGATCTCCGCGGCGCGCGGCTCGATGATCGACGTCAGCTCCTGCTTCGTCAGAATCTTCGGCGCGCGTCCGCCGACGGTCGGCACCTCGATCGGATCGTCTTCCGTGACGAGCGACGAGACCGCGCATCCGTAACGCTTCTTGATCCGCTCCGCGTCTTCCATCGGCGTGCGCAACACCACGCTGATGTCGCTCGTGAAGTGCCCCGCGCCGACCGGCAGCACATTCGTGTGCACGACGTTCCCTTCGAGGAACACGGCGTAGTCCGTCGTGCCCGCGCCGAGGTCCATGAGCAGTACGCCCATTTCGCGCTCGTCCTGCGTCAGCACCGACTCGGCGGCGGCGAGTTGCTCGAGCACGAGCTCCTGCACGGCGATGCCGGCCTTGTTCACGCACGTGAGGACGTTCTGATCGTGCGTGCGCGCGCCGGTGACGATGTGCACGTTCGCTTCGAGCCGCGTGGCCGTCATGCCGAGGGGATCGTGAATGCCGTCCTGTCCGTCGACGACGAACTCGCGCGGAATGACGTGCAGCAGCTCGAGCTCGGCCGGGATGTTGATCGACTTCGACGCTTCGATGACGCGATCGATGTCTTCGCGTCCGATCTCTTTGTGCTTCGACATCACCGAGACGACGCCGCGCGAGTTGACCGAGCGAATGTGATCGCCGGCCACGCCGACGTACACGCTCTCGATCTGCAGTCCCGCCATCACCTCGGCCTCATCGACCGCTTTCTTCACGGCGTCGATGGCCTGATCGAGATTGATGATGTTGCCGCGGCGCGTCCCTTTCATCGGCGAGGTGCCTTTGCCGATGATCTCGATCTGGTTGCGGTCGTTGATCTCGCCGACGAGCACGCAGACCTTCGACGTTCCGATGTCGAGCGCGACGATGTATTTCTCTTCGGTTCGGGGCATGGTCGTCTCCTAGTTCGTAATCTCCGCTGTCGGCGCGGCCGGCCGCGGCGCGGCCGCGAGGTTGGCGATCGGATGAAGGGGCTTGATGACGATGCGGTCGGCGAAGCGGAGGTCGGCGTATTCGACCGACGCCTTGCCCAGTCCTTCGCCCTGCATCACCGAGTAGAGGCTGCGCCACTTCGACACGGCATCCTCGGCATTCAGATAGACGGTGGTGTTGAGATCGCGATCGAAGATCGCGAAGCCGCGCGGCGCCACCGGACGCACTTCGCCGACGCGCGAGTAAAGCGTGGGATCGGCCGACTTCAGATCGCGCACGAAGTGGACGGTGCGCGCGAGCTCGCTGCCGCTGGCGTCGGCGATGAGCGGAAGATCGTCGTCGCCAATCGACGGCGAGAGCTCCGCGAGCACCACCCCGCTTCCGTCGACGTATTGCAGCCAGCCCTCATGATCGCGAACGATCGCCACCGGCGTTCGCTCGACGACGTTGATGCGCAGCGTGTCGGGAATCTTCTTCTCGATGGAGATGCGCTGAATCCATGCGAGCGAGCCGAAGTCCCGCTGCACGCGGCCGAGATCGATCTTGAAGAAATTGATGCCGACGTAGCGTCGCGTGATCGCGTCGATGGCCGCTTTCGGCGTGTGCACGGCGCCGGTGACTTCGATCTGCTTCACCGCGAATCGCGTGTTCGATTCCATGTTGCGATACGCCCACGCCGCGGCGATGGCGATCGCGGCGACGAAGAGGAAGTTGCGCGCCACGATGACGATGCGCTGAAACTGAATGCGGCGCTGATTGCGGCGCACGCGCGTGACGTCCCGCGGACGAAAGAACCTCTGTGTCGTATCGATCGAGCTGCTCACGCTTCCACCCCTCCCCGCACCAGCATCTCGGCGATCTCGTGAACGTCGCCCGCGCCCATGGTGATGAAGATGTCGTTCGGCCTCAGGCGCCGGCGCATCTCGTTGAAGATCTCGCTGTTGCTGCGATCGAGGAACTCGATGCCTTTGGCGGCGTCCGCGATCATGCGCGCCGACACTCCTTCGACCGGCTTCTCGCGCGCCGCGAAGATCGGCGCGACGATGGCGACGTCCGCTTCCGCGAGCGCCGCGCCGAAGTCGCGGGCGAAGTCGCGCGTGCGCGAGTAGAGATGCGGCTGGAAGAGCGCGACGACGCGGCGTCCCGGGTAGCCGCTGCGCGCGGCGCTCAGCGTGGCGCGAATCTCCGTCGGATGATGCGCATAGTCGTCGACGATGATCGCGCCGGCGTAGTCGCCGAGGATTTGGAAGCGGCGGTCGACGCCGAGGAACTTGGCGAGGGCGTTGGCGATTTTATCGTGATCGATACCGAGCTCGCGGCCGACCGCGATCGCGGCGAGCGCGTTGCGCACATTGTGCTCGCCGGGAACGAAGAGCTTGTAGAACGCGCCGTCGACTTCGAACGACGAGCCGCGATCGTGGAAGCGAAGGTTCTTGGCGTCGCCGAGGCGATAGCGGACGACGCGCTGCCGCACGCTCGTGTCGAGCAAGCGGGCCACGACCGGATCATCGGCGCAGCCGATCACCAATCCGCCGTCGCGCACGTTGCGCAGGAAGACGCCGAACGCTTCGACGATCGCTTCGAAGGTGCCGTAGTACTCGAGGTGATCCGGCTCGATGTTCGTGACGATGGCCACGTCGGTGCGGAGCTGGTGGAACGTGCGGTCGTACTCGTCGGCTTCGACGACGAACGTGTCGCCCTTGCCGGCGCGCGCATTCGTGCCGAAGTTCGCGGTGATGCCGCCGACGAGGAAGGTCGGATCGAGTCCCGCCTCGGCGAGGACGCAGGCGATCATCGCGGACGTCGTCGTTTTCCCGTGCGTGCCGGAGATGCCGATGGAGTGCTTCTTCGCGCTCACGATCTCGCCGAGGATCTCCGCGCGGCGCAGCACGCGAATGCCGCGGCGGCGCGCTTGCTCGATCTCTTCGTTCACCCCTTTGACGGCGGCGGTGACGACGACGCAGTCGACGCCGTCGAGGTGCTTCGGATCGTGTCCGATGGCGACGTCGATCCCGCGCGCGGCCAGGAGCTCGGTGCCCGCGCTCTTTTTCAAATCGCATCCAGACACCGCGACCCCGGACTCCGCCAGGATCTCGGCGATGCCACTCATTCCGATCCCGCCGATGCCGACGAAATGAATG
>Ga0075425_100009689_pt1 | contig 10254 bp, 7 predicted proteins | sample SoiMethybrSBSTD4_FD_75300 | JGI IMG/M metagenome (GOLD analysis project Ga0075425, IMG submission 75300) | Bulk soil microbial communities from a Populus tree surrounding site in Tennessee, USA - Soil MetaG P. TD hybrid SBSTD4 | ecosystem: Environmental > Terrestrial > Soil > Tree plantation...
GAGTCTCGACATCTTTTGGCTGAAGGACGAGAGCCTGGAAACCTCGGCAACACTTCCCGATCCTGAAATAATCGCGGCAGAGATTGCCGAAGACTTGCAGGCAGCGTTAGATCAGTTTGCTCAAATTGCAGGCGATCTTGCTAGAAGCAAATAGCATTAAATATCTGAAGAACAACAAAGCCCCAACGGTTACCCAGCCAGCTGGGCCTCAAAACAAAGACGAACTCCAGGGACTCGACGCCGGCAAGCTTTTTGATTCCCTTGGAAAGGCCTTGGAAGCGAGTGCGAAATTGGCCAAGGCCCTCAATGAGGCTAGGCCCGTCGCCATCGCCGCGCTCATGACAATTCTCTTCCTTCTGGGCTGGCTTTTCTCTCTCAGCCTCCTGATCGTCGGTGCCTTACACCAAAGTCAATGATGAGTGCTCGCCGGCACCGGTACGACCCTTAATCCTTCGAAGAGAGCATAGGTTCCGCCGTTAGACTTCTTCTTGCAATCGTCGATTCGAGTAGACTTCCGAAGTGTTCGAGCAGTTCAAGCAAACTTGTGGTCGCGGCAAGAATAAGAAAGCCCCACCCAGGCAAGAACTCTACTTGCGGTTGGAGGGCAGGTTAAAACGGCAGGGTGGGCCAGTGTAACAAAGGAACGAAAGAGATCCTAGAATAATGAATTCCTCTCGTCCGATGCCGGGGCAAAATATGGACAACCGGCTTTCGTTGAGGCTGGAACTTCAAAAGCAAGCTGAGTTCTCCAGTGGCGTGGTTCAGGTAACGTTCACAACTGACCCAAACTCCGACATTTTTCTCATCTCGCGAAATAAAGAGATGAAGCTCAAGTACTGGCCGGAAAGAGATGTGGTCCGATGGGAGACAGAGAGTGAGTATGGCTTCGAACGCCTGTCGGAGCGTACGGCTCCGTTGGCAGCAACGCTGATCAAGCGCTTCGCAAAGGAGTAAGCCAGCCTTACGACTGCATTTTAGAGGAGGAGTCACTCCCGTTAGTAAAGGGGTTTAAAGGTGGAAGGCATTTCAAATTTTCTAATCTGTGCTGGACTCGCCATTTCTCAATCTACTATCTAAGCAAAATCTGAGGGCGTGTCTTCACGCGACGATTTTGCGTTGGTCGCCACGGGCTGCTAGCTGCTCGGCTGCCTCCGGCTTGTCGGGAAATTCGAACATGCCATGCGCCGTGACCTGAATGAGGCGAGCTACGAGTCCGGTCCAGCCGGTTTGGTGACTCGCGCCAATTCCGGCCCCATTGTCGCCGTGAAAATATTCGTAGAAGAGAATCAGATCCTGCCAATACGGGTCTTTCTGGAACTTCTCGGTGCCACCGTAGACGGGCCGTTTTCCATTCTGTCGGGTGAAGATGCTGATTAAGCGGCGCGAAAGTTCGGTGGTGACCTCTTGCAGGTTCATAAGCTTGCCGGAGCCGGTGGGACACTCGACCTTGAAATTGGGCCCGAGATAGCTATACCAACGGTAAAGGGCATAGATAAGGACAAAGTTTGGGGGGAACCAGATGGGGCCTCGCCAGTTGGAATTACCGCCGAACATTCCTGTGCTGGACTCGGCTGGTTCGTAAGTAACGCTGAAGTTCTGACTTCCTAGTTGAACATTGTAGGGGGCGTTCTTGTAGCAGCGCGAGAGAGACCGGATACCGTAGTCGCTAAGAAATTCGTTAGGATCGAGCATCCGCGACAGAAGTCGCCGCAGCTTCTCGGGAGTGATGGCAGAGAGCATACGGTTGCCAAGGTAGCCTACTTTATCGATGTTGGTGAGATTGCAACCGACTTCAGAATAGCGCTTAGAGAGCCAGAGTGAACGTTCTCCGAAACGTGGAAGACGGTTGTATTCCGCGTCGGTAACAACCATGCTGGCGGCGATGGGCAACAGTCCGACCAGAGAGCGCAGCTTCAGTCGAGCGGCATCGCCGTTAGGCAGGCGTAGCACATCGTAGTAAAAACCGTCCTCCTCATCATAGAGTTCATCTTTGTTGATGCCCATCCGATCCATGGCCGATGCAATCTGGAGAAAGTGCTCGTAAAACTTGTAGCCGATCTCTTCGTACTCCTGCTCTTCCTTGGAGAGCTCCAATGCCATTTCCAACATGCTGAGGCAGTAAAGTGCCATCCATGCCGTGCCATCGGCTTGCTCGAGAACGCCGCCGTCGGGAATGGCGGAGCTGCGATCGAAGACGCCGATATTGTCAAGCCCGAGGAAGCCTCCTTCGAAGACATTGTTTCCCAAGGCGTCTTTGCGATTAACCCACCAAGTAAAGTTGAGCAGCAGTTTCTGGAAGATGCGTTGCAGAAATTGCCGATCTCCCTTACCCGTAGCGGCTTTTTCGTTGCAGTAGATGCGCCAAGCAGCGATGCCTTGGACGGGAGGATTCACGTCGCTGAAGTTCCACTCGTACGCTGGAATCTGCCCGTTAGGGTGCATGAACCACGGCTTGTGAATCAGTTCAAGCTGCTTTTTGGCGAAGTCCGGATCGACGACATAAAGTGCGATGGTGTGGAAGGCAAGATCCCATGCCGCAAACCAGGGATACTCCCACTTGTCGGGCATGGAAATGATATCCGCGGTGGCAAGGTGAGCCCATGCGTCGTTGCGTCTTCGCTCGATCGAGCTGCTGTCAGCGGAAATCCAGTTGTAAACGTCGTAGATGTAGTGCTGCTTGGTCCAGAGCATGCCAGCAAGCGCTTGGCGCATTACGGTTGCCTGATCAGGAGTCGTCCCTTGTGGAATCACAGTGGCGTAAAACGAGTCGGCGTCGTGCTTGCGCGCTTCGACGATTTCGTCGAAAGCCTTGCTGTCGAATCCGGAGCTGTTTGACGAAGGCAGAGGCTGGTTGTTGGTAAGCCGGAGGCATACCGCAGCAGAGCCACGTGCTGGGAGCGAGAGCAAGTAGTGTGCTGCCGCCTTGGTGCCGACTTGCGCTGGATTTACAGCAAGCAGCTGCTGGTGGACGACGTAGTTGTGGATCCCGTCCTTTACATAGGGTGAAGTGTTGCGTAATCCGAAGATCCGCTCGTTATTAGTCTCGTTCTCTGTGAACAGAAGTTGCTTGGCTCCCTCGCAGACAAGATAGTAGTCGCCCAGGTTAGGATGTGTGGCATGGACACTCGGATGTCCGGGCCAGCCGTAGCTAGTCATTTCAGGTTTGACTGCACCAGGTACCCAAGACCAGGTGTTGCGGTACCACAATGTAGGAAGCAGATGCAAACAGGCATCCTCCGGACCGCGATTGTGGACCGCGATACGAATCAGTATGTCTTCCACCGCCGCCTTGGCATACTCGACAAAAACGTCGAAGTAATGATCATCGTCGAAGACTCCAGTGTTGATGAGTTCGTGCTCCAAATCATTCCGGGTGCGTCTTTTGTTGGTGGTGACAACGTCCTCGTAGGGATAGGCCCGCTGCGAGTACTTGTACAAGTACTTCATGTAGGAGTGCGTGGGAGTGCTGTCGAGGTAGAAGTAGTATTCCTTTACGTCCTCGCCATGGTTGCCTTCCGAATTGGTCAGTCCGAACAGGCGCTCTTTCAAAATGGAATCTGTCCCGTTCCACAGCGCAAGTGCGAAGCACAACAGTTGCTGGTCGTCACAGATGCCTGCAAGACCGTCTTCCCCCCAGCGATAGGCGCGCGATCGGGCCTGGTCATGGGTGAAGTAATTCCAGGCATCGCCGTTGGCGCTGTAGTCTTCACGGACGGTTCCCCATTGGCGTTCGCTAAGATAGGGGCCCCACTTTTTCCAAGGGGCTTGCTTCTGACGGTCTTGTTCGAGACGAATGTGCTCAGCGGTGGAACCTACCATTCGAGCCTCCAGGGAATTGAGTGGCACACCGGGAGGCGAAGCTCTCTCGGAACGAGGCGCCACCAGCAAACATGCTGGAGAGACGGGACTCTTCCAGTGCCGAACTGCCATTTCGGCGGCTAACACTGTACACCCGGCCTCATCCGCAACCGCGACCCTAGAGTGCCTCGCCGAAACACATGAAGGCGGCGAATTGAGATGTTCGGGCTAAGATTGCTCTCACCATGACTGTGCCGTTGCGACGCTTTCGCGGCTGGCCCCCGACGGGACGGCCCTCGGCTCACTTGGGGCACAAGACCCATCTCCGCAGTCTGCGTTGACCAGCAGCAATGGAGGTCCGACTTTCAGCAAATCCTCCAGCTCTTGTACTCTGGTTATCCCCCCAGCAGGTTCGCAGCCAGCCGCACGCGGAGTCACCTGTCAACAATCACAGACTTGGAAAATTCCCGATGCGACCTCCCACGGCCAAATGATTTTCCAATAACAGGCGAAGGATCGTCTCACACCCGTCATTTTTGAATTTGCACACCCACAACAGCTGCAGGATAGGGCATGCAAGGATCAGTCTGCGACTGGGAGAAGTCCCAATTGAATAGTCGCAACAAGTTCCGGTCATCTTCTGGGATTCGGGGAAGAGGCGCTTGGGTGCAAATCTAACGTCGCTGCTAAAACAAGACGCTTTTCAGGATATCTGGAAGTTTTGCCAGTTCCACACTCAAAGGTGAAAGGCCACTATGCTGCGCGTTTGGGGTGCGCCACACCTAACCCAATTGCCTGGTCCTTACTCTCTGAGTTGGCTCGGCTGGGCGTCCTCCAATAAGGAGAGCCCACTATGAATGCAGCCCTTGCCGAGACCATAATAGGGCCAGCAAGCGTCTCCGTTTGGCCCCAGTACCCTTCCTTGTACGAAATTAACACCTGGGTCTGGCTCTCTGAGCTAAGCCAGCAGTATGGCACCAGCGTTAGCCTCGGTTCGGTACCTTCAGCCGAGTGGGATGCCATGGCCTCCTACGGTTTCGACGCTGTTTGGTTGATGGGTGTCTGGGAGCGCAGTCCCGCCGGTATTGCGATTGCCAGTCAGAACAAGGGCCTGCTGGAAGACTTCCGCCGGGCACTGCCTGACCTTCGTCCCGAGGACAATGTGGGCTCCCCATATTGCGTGAAGCGATACGTGACCGACGCGCATCTCGGAGGACCCGACGGTTTGGCGACCGCCCGACGCGAACTTGCGAAGCGGGGCATGAACCTAGTGTTGGACTTCGTTCCCAATCATGTGGCGCCGGATCATCCGTGGGTCAATGAGCATTCGGAGTATTTCATTCGGGGCAACGCTGACGATCTGAGAAATGACCCTCGATCCTTCATCGAAGCATCCGGAACAATCTGCGCTTGCGGACGGGATCCATATTTTCCAGCCTGGCCTGACGTGTTGCAACTGAACGCCTTTAACTCCGGACATCGTGAGGCCGCGATTCAGACCATAGCCAGCATCGCTGAACAGTGCGATGGTATTCGCTGTGACATGGCCATGCTTTTCCTGAATGCAATTTTTGAGCGTACTTGGGGTGAGCGTGCGGGACCGCGGCCTGATCCCGAATACTGGGTCGATGTGATCTCTGCCATCAAGCAAAAACATCCGCGCTTTATCTTCATTGCCGAGGCGTATTGGGGCCTCGAGTGGGAACTCCAGCAAAAAGGCTTCGACTTTTGCTATGACAAAACGCTTTACGATCGAATGGAGCACAGCAATGCGGAGAGCATCCGCCTCCATCTTTGTGCCGATTTAGCTTACCAGGGGAAGTTGTTGCGTTTCATCGAGAATCACGATGAGCCACGAGCTTCGGCATCCTTTTCGCCCGCAAAGCAGCGGGCCGTTGCCCTGACGATAGCAACGATGCCGGGAACGAAGTTATTTCACGAAGGGCAGTTTGAAGGGCGCAAAGTGAGACTACCTGTCTTCCTGAGCAGGCGCCCGGATGAGCCGACAGATTGTGCACTATCAGAGTTCTACGAGGCGCTCCTTACAGCTGTCAATCGTTCCGCGTTTCGCGAAGGGCAGTGGAGCCTATGTGAGCGAACGGGCTGGCCGGATAACTGCAGTTTTCAGAATTTGGTTTCCTGGAGCTGGGTATACAAAGATGAGCGATATCTGATTGTCGTCAATCTTAGTGATGTTCGGGCGCAGGGTCTGGTTCAGGTCCAGTGGAATGCCGCGGGTAGCCGAAAGTGCCACTTAAAGGATGTATTGTCAGGTGCGATTTATGAACGGCACGGAGGTGAAATGCTGTCGCCCGGCTTGTACGTCGAACTCGCTCCCTGGGACTATCACTTCTTTCAGTGCCTGCTATAAACAAGACATAGCATCGCCGACTGTGCTGTTCACGGAAAATGAATCCAATGCCAGGCCGTCTCTGGGATGCTGCTGTGGTTGGGCTTTGGAATCTCGGCTGCTGCCGCATTGTGGGCGCTCGCGCGACAGCGGCTGTCGGTCGCACGAGGTTCCACCCATGATGAAAGTTCAAGCGTTCAGGGTCAAGTTTACTGCTTCGTGAGAAAGATGCACTCCCTAAACGATCTGAGACCTGAGAAGCAGTTTTGCGCTGGTTATGCCTACGTAGCCGGGAGGTGCATTTTGTTCTCAAGAAGGCAATTACCTTCTCGTATGTAGAACGCTTTACCCCTTTTCCATGACGGATAAGCCGGATCGTGTGGCGACGTACTCCGGTTCCTTCTCTAGTTTGACGCTCGGAAAAGCTGGCCAAATGGCGAAGGGTTTCGGGGCCTGCAACGACCCTCCCGTTTTCTTAAACCTTGCACTTGAACTCGACCTCGTGATCCACCGGACCCTGCTCTAACTTCCGCTTGAATGAACTCGAAATATGCGAAGAGCGTGAGTTTAATCGGAGCCAGTGATGCCGTCAAAGATTGGAGGTTCGTGTCACGTCGATCGAGACGACCCTGGACCTGGCGTTAGAAACCTGATTACTCAGCACCAGATGATAGACGTCGCCTGCCGGAAGGCGAACTTTGATTGTGCTCTGCATGCACTTCCCACTCTGGTGGATCGTCGGCCTATGTTCGCCGTTCCACCAGCCTTCGAAGTCATCCTTTCTCAGGATATAAGCTTCTATTTCGTTTCCAATCCGCCAGCCGTGCTGAAGCGTTCTTGCACGATGGCATTTCTTGCGTCTGGCGGCACCTTAAACTTGTAGTAGTACCCGTCGGCGTTCAGGGTGACCGGGGTATTGGCGATCTGCTCTCTTTGGCTTGTCGTGGTCGATCGCTGGAACTGTCGGGTGCCAACAGCAGTACACCAAATTCCAAAAAGTAGAATTGGGATTAAAACCCATACAGCAACGTCGGATTGTGGCTTCTTTGGCCGTGATTGTGGGACTGGATAGCGAGCAGGTGCTACCGCCGCCGCAGCGCCTGCCGGCGTTGAAACCGTCTCAATACTCCTGCCACCACATCTCAGGCAGAACGGTGCCGGCGATACACAGAGCCGAATGAATACAAACCGTTCGATGAGCCGTCGAACGACTGATGGATTCCCGCGGTCACGTTAGTGCTACCAGCAGCGGTTGAGGTATAACGATCCGCTGGACTCTCCGTGCTGCTAGCGCCTATGAGGCTCGTGTTCCGGCGGTCGAGGGTTGATTGGCGTGGAAATGGCTGGTTGGATGGTTACTCCCCATCGCTCGTGATGACCACACAGCGTGGCATTGCAGCTACAACATCCCACGCAGAATCGCCGTACTCGTTATAGCGCAGCGTGTCTGTCGTGTAGGGCGTGGCGCTAGACAAGCTCCTACCTTGCAGACCCACAACGCGAGCACTCAATGGTGACTTGTTGCCCGATTTGGAAACGTCCCCGATAAACTGAGTCGGCGCTGCCACAATGGTGGTCGTTCCATACCCGCCTGCAACGGCAGTTGATAATTTGACTCCGGTGGCAGGCGACTGGCTCAGTGGGTAATCACCCGCATTCCCACTCGCTTGCACCGCGATAGAAACGCTCTCTCGGTTTGCTGATTCCCATGTTTCCTTCTGAACTTGTTGACGGAAGCGAAGCGCTGGCAATTTTGCCAGTATGCACTCACCTTCGAGAGTCCTACCCTGCTGTCCAATCGTGGGGCGTTGCTGTTGTGTCTCTCAGAAATCCAAGCGTGGACTGGTTACAAGTAGTCAGTATTGCGGTGTGCCTCTTTGCTCTCTTGGCTGTAGGCATCACCCTCTATGTGTCGGTTGAATAGCTGGACCGCCTCGTTCCTCAGTCCGTTCTTCTGCTTGCGTACACCACTTTAATTTCCTGAACTGCATACAATCGGTTTAATGAATCGATATAGCAATGCAATCCTCTATCATTATGTGTAAACATTCGTTTAAAAAACTTGACAAGTGTGGCCAAGCAAGGTTGACTGTGAGCTTACAAGTTTAGTCATACTTTTTTTCGCTTTTTGGGGAGGCGAAAATCATGTGCAAAACGTGTGGGTCGAAACAGCAGTCAAGCTTTCGCGGGGAGCTTTGCTTTCATTTCGTGGGAGCTGAGGCTCTCAATCGCACTCCCGTTCTGGCGTATCCCGAGTTAAGCGTCTGCCTGAACTGTGGCATCGTTGCACAATTTTCACTCACAGACGCCGAGTTGGATGAGCTTCGTGAATCGCGGCAGGCGGCTTAATCGAACATAAGAGGCGATTGCCCTGCCTCTTGCGTGAACTTGTTTTCGACGACGCGGACACCGCACATCGCATCCCAGTACGCCTGCTGCCGTGGTCGTACCCGTGGGTTTGGTGCGTGTTTCAGAAAGCCGCATCTAGTGCTGGCATCGGCAAGTTGGCGACACATACCATGCGCCACAGCTACCGGGCTTGGCTTGACGCAGTCGGTACACCGATTGCCGTACAACAGAAGCTCATGCGACACGCGGACACCAGAACAACGATGAACATTTATGGGGATGTGTGGTCACCGATGAAATGAGTCTCGAGTTGGGTAGTTAGCAGCCGCTAACCCACTTGCCCAAGAAAAAACTACGTCAAAGACTTTCGAAATAGAGCGACAAGGCTACTCTGCCAGCGCTTTGCCGGCCCCTTAACGACACCAACCTGAATCATGCGGGCCAGTTCCGACAGAGTTCCCTGGAGGCTGGCGGCCGCAAGATCGGGATTGACGGCCGATGCACCACGCTGTGATTGAGGCGCCTCGGCAACGAGCGACCTGGCTAGCCCGATCATGGTTTGCTGCCGCACCGATGCGCTCGACTTCGGCCAGAGGACGCGCGCACTGTCGGCCAGAAAGGCCAGAACCTCCGGGTGTTCGTCCCACAACGCGAGCCATCGGCCGACGTACGCGTCCAACTTCCCCGGGAAGTCTTTCGCTGAGGCGAGGGCGGCAACGCAGTTCGTCCAAACCCGCCCATGGCAGGTTTCGAAAAGATACAGCGCCAGCTCTTCTTTACCAACGAAATGCTTATAGAGCGCGGGATTTGTGAAGCCGCTCTCTTCGGCAATGTCGCGGATGCTGGTCGCAGCCAGGCCGCGTTCGCTGAAGAGCTTCATCGCTGCGCGGAGGATCTCACGCTTGGCCCGAGGATCATCCTGGCGAATGTAGAAAGGAAGGGGATCTGCCATTTAGCGAGGTTAGCAGTAGCTAACCATATTGCAAGGCTGATAGTTCCGCTTCCATCGTGAAAAAGAGTGCTCGACAGAGGAATACGTACGTATTATCCCGATATGAGCAAGCCGTCACTTCGCGAAGATCTTCTCAACGCCGGCCTCAAGGTGATGTTCCGAGCGGGATACACGGGAGCGAGCGTACGCGATATCTGCGAAGCCGCTGAGGTTCCGCTGGGCTCTTTCACCAATCACTTCCGCTCCAAGGAGGCGTTTGCCGAGGAAGTACTGGACCGCTACTTTGCTCACCTCAAGGGATTCGTCAAAGAGGCTTTGGAAGACAACTCCCTTAAAGCCCGGGAGCGACTGCAGCGGTATCTGGACATTATTAGCGGTGTGCTGGCAGACGACAAATGGAATCGGGGTTGCTTAATCGGTGATTTCAGTCTTGAGAGCTCTCAGAGCAAGGTGTTGCGCGAGAGGCTGGAAGCAATATTCCAAGAATGGCGAGCTCCGTTTGCCTCGTGCATTGCCGAGGCTCAAACCGCCGGTGAAATCGATTCCAGGTTCGATCCGATGGATCTCGCCGAATTCCTCCTGGCTTCCTGGGAAGGCGCAATTCTCCGTATGAAGATCGAACGCGGCCCTGCCGCGCTCGACCGCTTTAAGAACATCGTGTTTCAGACCGTATTTTCCAAACCACATTCAAGGAGTAAAAGGAGTAGAAATGAAATGTCCGTTCTGATGTTGTATGCCCCAAGTGAACGTTCTGGGTTCCACCATGGCGTATCGCGAGGCGGTCAATTTGGAGGCACCCGTCGCG
>Ga0075425_100009690_pt1 | contig 10253 bp, 10 predicted proteins | sample SoiMethybrSBSTD4_FD_75300 | JGI IMG/M metagenome (GOLD analysis project Ga0075425, IMG submission 75300) | Bulk soil microbial communities from a Populus tree surrounding site in Tennessee, USA - Soil MetaG P. TD hybrid SBSTD4 | ecosystem: Environmental > Terrestrial > Soil > Tree plantation...
CGGTGTTGCCCTGGTCGCGCAGGGCCTTGAGGACGTCGATCAGCCGGCCCGTGTCGCGGGGATGGAGGCCGATGGACGGCTCGTCGAGCACGTAGAGCGTGCCCACCAGCCCCGTGCCCAGCGCGGTGGCCAGCGCGATGCGCTGCGCCTCGCCTCCGGAGAGCGACGCGAACGCGCGGTCCAGGGTCAGGTAGTCGAGGCCCACGTCCGTCAGGTAGGAGAGGCGCCGCTTCAGCTCGAAGAGGACCTTGGCCGCGACCGTGCGGTCCGTCTCCTCGAAGGACAGCCCTCCGAGGAAGGCGAAGGCCTCGCGCACGGAGAGGGCGCAGATCGCGTCGATGCCGCGCCCGCCCACCTGCACGCCCAGCGCTTCCGGCCGCAGGCGCGTGCCCTGGCAGGCCGGGCAGACCTGGTACCCGCGATACCGGCTCAGGAACACGCGGACCTGGACCTTGTACTTCTTCGTCTCCAGCCAGCGGAAGAAGCCGACGACCCCCTGGAATTCCTCGTCGCCCTCCAGGACCAGGCGGCGGTGTTCTTCGGGGAGGTCCTTCCACGGCGTGTCGAGGGAGACGCCGCGCCGCCGCGCGAACCGCCGCAGCTCCGCCTGCGCGGTCTTGTAGTGCGGCTTGTTCCAGGGCTCGACCGCGCCCTTGCGCAGCGTGCGGTCCTTGTCCGGGATCACGAGGTCCTGGTCGACCTCGATGAGGTTGCCGAAGCCGTGGCAGGTCGGGCAGGCGCCGTAGGGGTTGTTGAAGGAGAAGAGGCGCGGCTGGGGCTCCTCGAACCCGCGCCCGCAGCGGGCGCAGTCGAACCCCTCCGAAAACCGGAGCTCGGGGCCTCCGACCACGCGCACGAAGGCCCGGCCACCGCCCTCCGCGAAAGCCGTCTCCAGGGAGTCCACGAGGCGGGAGCGCGTGTCCTCGCGCGCGGCGAGACGGTCCACGAGGACGAGCATCTCGTCCCCCGCCGGCGCCGCGGCCGGATCGAGCCCCTCGAGGTCGAGCGCGTCCTCACCCGCGAGCAGGCGCCGGAAGCCGCGCTTGAGGAGCCTTTCGAACAGGTCGGCGCGCGGGATGCCTCCGGCCGAGACCGGGAACGCCACCAGGACCCTCGAGTCCTCGGGCAGGCCGAGCAGGCGCTGGGTCACCGCCTCCGCGGTGTCCTTGGTGACCTCGCTGCCGCAGGTTCCGCAGACCGTCCGCCCCACCCGCGCGAACAGGACGCGCAGGTGATCGTGGATCTCGGTCGCGGTGGCGACGGTGGAACGCGGGTTGCGCGAAGGCGTGCGCTGGCGGATGGCGACGGCGGGGCAGATGCCGTCGATACCGTCGACGGCGGGCTTCTCCATGCGCTCGAGGAACTGCCGGGCGTAGGCGGACAGGCTCTCGACGTAGCGCCGGTGGCCCTCGGCGTACAAGGTGTCGAAGGCCAGGCTGCTCTTGCCCGAGCCCGACACGCCCGTGACGACGACCAGCTTCCGCGTGGGGATCGAGACGTCGATCCCCTTCAGGTTGTGAACGCGAACCCCGCGCGCGTGAATGGCTTCAGGCATCTTGCTTCGTGCCCTGCGCGGCTGACCGCGGCAGGCACAAACGTCCGATGATACCACCGCCGAGGGTGGTCCTCGTTTCGACTGGTCCGGCGAGGGGTTAGCGCGGGCGCAGGGGATCGCCGGCCACGTCCGCGGCCATCGTGCGCAGCTTTGCCAGGAGGGATTGCACCACACCCGGCTCCTGCGGGGCCCGGTCCTCGACCTCGAATCGGTCGCGGGCCAGATCGTAGAGGCGACGCTTCGCGAACGTGCGGTCCGTGATCAGCTTCGCCTCGCCATCCCGGAGGGCGAAGTGGAACCCCTGGTCATCCTCGAACTCCCAGAACAGCGGACGCTTGCGCGTGAAGGCCTCGCCCCGGAGCACCGGTGAGGCGTCCTCTCCGTCGATCGGGCGGTCGGTGGGCACGGCCGCGCCGGCCAGGGCGGCGAGGGTGGGCAGGAGGTCGTAGCCGATCACGGGCGCCGCGCTCTCGGTGCCCGGGGCGACGTGGCCGGGCCAGCGCACGATGGCGGGCACCCGGATTCCGCCCTCGTAGAGGTCCGCCTTGCGACCGCGCAGTCCCCCGGTGCTGCCGTAGAGGTTGACCTCGTACCAGTGACGCCAGTCCTCCGTCACCGGGCCGTTGTCGCTCGTGAAGACGACGACGGTGTCGTCGCGAAGAGAGAGACGGTCGAGGCGCTCGAGCAGACGGCCGATCTGGAAGTCCATGTGCGTGACGTTCGCGTAGTACTCGCCCGGACCGCGCGCGGCCAGGTTTGCGGGAACGGCTCCTCCGTTGGCGAAGGGGTCGGGACGGCCGCGCGTGAACGCGGAATAGAGGTCCGTGAAGAACTCCGGGCTCGCGATCGTCCCATGCGGCTCCGCGAAGGCCACGTAGAGGAAGAACGGCGTCTCGCGCGAGCGCGCCTCCAGCCAAGACACCGCCTGGTCCACCACGATCTGGGCCGCGTAGCCCTCGATGCGTCCGACCGCCTTGCCGTCGCGAAAGAAGTTCTCGGGATTGCGGTGATTGGGGATCGCGAAGGCATGGAACGCCAGCGAGTGGTCGAAGCCGTGGTCGCGCGGCTGGGTGTGGCCGGGCGCGTCGAGACCGCCGTTGAGGTGCCACTTCCCCGACAGGTACGTCTCGTAGCCGCGCCGCTTCAAGAGCGTCGCGAGCGTGACCTCGCGCGGGCCGAGCTGGACGGCCGTGCCCTCCGGAATCCAGCTCTCGATGCCGGTCCGGAACGGGGTGCGGCCCGTCAGCATGGCCGCCCGCGAGGGCGAGCACAGCGGCGACGCCGCGTAGTAGGACGTGAGGCGCAGTCCTTCGCGAGCGAGGCGGTCGAGGGCGGGCGTCTTGAGGGTGTGGTGGCCGTAGCTCCCGAGATCGCCGTAGCCGAGGTCGTCGGCGACGATGAGCAGGACGTTCGGCGGGCGCGGCCGCGTCGTCTGCGCGCCCGCGGCGGTGCCGATCAGGCTCGCGCACACGCAGGCCACCCCGGCGAGCCCGCCCCGGATCGCCGATCCCCGGCCGTTCATGACGACGGGAGCGGGATGTAGTCGTACTCCCCGCGCTGGATGACCAGGAACGTGGCCGAGGTCGCGCCCGCGTTGGCGACCCGGTGCGGCCGCCGGGGGCCGATCGAGAGCGTCTCACCCGGCCCGAGGCTCACCTCCTCGGCCGGATCCCGCAAGGAGAGGCGCACGGTGCCCTCCACGACGTAGAACGTCTCCTGCACGTGGCTGTGCGCGTGCCAGGGGACGGCCTGGGTCGGCGAGATCTGCAGCTCCGTGATGCGGAACCCCGGCCGCTCGCCGTAGCGCACGCGCCTCTCGACCTCGTAGAGATGGCTGGCGTCCTTGACGGGATCCGGCTCCCGGGCCGCGGCGTACGCGCGCAGCGTCCAGAAGGGCAGGTCGACGGCCGGGCGGTCCGCCTCGAAGAGCGAGAAGTTCACCCAGTCCGTGCCGATCTCGGGTGCCGAGGTCGCGCCGCTCGCCAGAGCCGTCTCCCGCAGCGCCCCCGGCAGCCGGAAGCAGGCCGAGCGCTGGCCGCGGCCCAGAGCGAAGATGCGCCGGCGCGTGATCAGGGCGACATAGAGGCACTGACCGAACGACGGACTGAACGCGATCCATTCCCCGCACTTCTCCGCGGCCCCGATCAGCGCGCTTCCCGTGTCCGAGTGGCACGACGGGCGGCTTACGGCCAGATAGGCGAGGACCTCGCGGTTCGGTCCGGCCTCGACCAGCGCGTCGAGATCGCCGCCGTCCACGATGTGACTACCGGTCACGAGCGACGCTCGGCGATGAACCGGAAGTAGTAGATCGCCCCCGCGAGCGGAAGCGCCACCACGAAGGTGTTGATCACGGACAGCACGACGGCCTGGGCGGTCAGGCGCAGGATCAGGTCCACCGAGGCCTCGCGCCACCCCAGCCGGGGCAGCGCCTGCAGCCACGGCGGGAACTCCCGGATGAAGACCACGATCGACGTGAGATTCGCGATCACGGTCGCGGTCCGCGTGAAGATGGTGCGGAAGGGCAAGCGTCCGGGTGCAACCGGCCGGGGCGCGACCGGCGGGGACGGGTCAGCCGACATCCGCGGACGAATGATCGTGCACGATCCGCCACCCTTCGCGCATCTTGCGCAGGACGACGGTCGTCATGCCCGTCAGCTCCTTCCCGTCCGGCATCTTGAGGCGCCAACGGCCACGCGCGAGGGCCGCGTCCGGCCCCAGCATCAGGACGTCCATCGCGGGGAAATCGAGCGTCCCCATCTGCTTCCCCGCTCCCTGGTACCGCGTGCGGTAGCGGTCCAGCGTCGGTTGCCAGCCGCGCGTCTCCTGGCCGTTCGAGAAGAAGACGAGATCCGGCGATTTCCAGTACCCCGCCATGTAGCCTTCGAGGTCGCCGCGGTTCCAGGCCTCGACCTGCGCGGCGAGTACGGCACGCACCTCGTCGGGCGCGGCGGCGCGGCTCGGCACGGATAGAGCGCTCAGGCCGGCCACGGATACGAGGGTCAGGAGGGAAGGTCGGGCCAAGGTCTCTCCTCGCTCGCTACTTCGCCGCCGGGGGCGGCCACTGGCCGACGGCCTGGGCAAGTTCCTTGCTGTTCATGAAGGCGGCGAGGCGCGTGATCTTGTCGTCCTTCACCTGGACGATCGCGGCGCGATGCACGGCGAACGGCCGGTCCGACGCCGCCAGGCGGCCCAGCGGCGCCTGCAGGCGGCCGCGCACGACCGTCTCCACCAGAACCTCGTCGCCGATCGCGGCCAGGGTCGCGATCTCGGTCCGGGCGCCGGCCACGGCGCGCGTCCACCGATCGAACCACGCCTTCACGCTGGGCTTTCCGGCCGAAGGGCTCGGCTCGGTCAGGTCGTCGAGGACGCCGTCGTCGGCGACAGCGGCGAGGAACGCCGCTTCGTCCCGGGCGTCCAGGGCCGCGAAGGTGGACCGGACGAGGGCGGCATTCCGCTCTTCGTGGGGCGACGTTCCGGCAATGTGGGCCTGCATCGTGCGTGGCAGCGCGGGGCGAGGACGGGCCGGAGACGGGCCCAGCAGGCCGAGCTGGGCCATGGGAGTGGCGCTGTCCAGGTAGCGGCGCTCCTGTCTGACCAGGCCGGAAGGATCGAATCGATAGAAGAGGAGCCCTTCGTGCCCCATGGCCTGGCCGGCGGGGGTGCGGCCGTCGACGCCGTAGTGGACGACGACGTCCAATCCGTCCTGCCAGAAGTCGTAGAAGGCGAGCTGCGTGCCCGGGAACTGACGCAGAAGATCGACTTCGTAGGCCTCGATCGCGGGCCGTCCGCTCAGGACGCCTCCGCCCTGGATGGTGATCACGGCGTCCTCGGCATAGACGCGCGCGTAGGCCGCGGCGTCGCCCGCGTTGACGGCGCGCATCATCTCGTAGAGCGCCGCCGCCTGCCGGTTGACCGCCGCACCGGCGCCGAGCCCTCCGCTCGCCATCATGAGGCTCCCGACGAGCAGTGTCCGCGTACGCGCTCCGGCCCGGCCTAAGGCCTACTTCTCCTCGAAGGCCGAGGAGATCTTCTCCTTCTGCTTCGCGGGGGCAGCGGAGGACGTTCCACCCTCGGCCAGGCGGGCCTTCATCGCGTCGAGCGCGGAGTCGACCTCCGTCTTCTGGCTGATGGCCGCGAGCTGGCGGTCGAGATCCTCGCCCTCGGAGACGGCGATGGTGTCCATGGCCGAGAGCTTGTCCGCCTGCTCCTGGATGGACCCCGCCGTCTTGTCGAACACGTTCATCGCGCCGTCGATGTTGTATTCGTCCGTGATCGACTGCATCTTCTGCTGGGCGGCGTTCATGGCGTGGATGGCCTTGAGCTCGCCGAGCTGCCGGATCTTGCCCTGGATGCGCTCCTCTTCGACCTTGAGCTTGCCGCGCGCGTTGTCCGCCCGCGCCTTCGAAGCCTTGTAGGTCGCCACCGCCCGTTCCGCCGTCGCCCGCGCCTCGACCTGGAGCTGCAGGGCGCGGCGGGCCAGCTTCTCGTTGCCCTGCTTCAGGGCCTCTTCGGCCTGGCGCTCCAGGTTCTTGATGCGCCCGTTGTGCATGTCCTGCTCGCGCTTGGCCTTGGTCTCGAAGGCGATGGTGGTGGCCGTGGCCTCGCGCAAGCTGCGGAGGTTGTCGAGCATCTCCCGTGTCGACTCCTCGAGCATGGCCAGGGGAACCTGGTTCTCGGCCTCACCGAGGATCGAGTTGAAGACGGCCCGGAAGAACCGGCCGATGCGCGTGAACATTGCTGGCCTCCGAAGGGCCCGAGAATAGCACGAGTGGGTTCGAACCGACCGCAGAGCAAGGCGGCGCTGCGCCGCAGCGGCGCGTTGCGAGGGGGGTTTAAGGGGGGGAGCTGACGCCGACCACGACGGGCGTCAGTTCTCCCCCTTACTTAATACGCCCTGCCTTACTGGGCGGGCGCGGTAATGACCGGCCGGTTCTCCGCCACCCGCTCCGCGATGAACTTCTGCGGGTCCTTCAGGAGCAGGTCCGACTTCGGCACCAGGTCCAGCGCCTTCTTCACCTGGGGATCCCAGGCCATGGAGCGCCGGCGCGCCGCGCCCTCGCCGAACACCTGCAGCAGGACCTGCTCGGTGATCTGGTGGGCGATGGCCTCGCGGTTCGCGGCCAGCTCCTCCGGCGTGTACTTGAGCTTGCGGGTGTCCAGGTAGCTCTTGAAATCCGCCAGCGTCCGGTCGTCGACCTGGAAGTCGGGCCCGACGATCCGGAGCTTGGCCGCGCTCACCTCGGACCGCTTCCCCGCGCCCGCGATGTCCGCGGCGCTACCCGTCGTCTCCGCCGCGGAGAAGTTGCGCGCGAAGCCGCCGAAAGCCGCCTTGGCGATCAAGTAGGCCACGAACTTGTTGGGCGCCTCCTGCTCCACGCAGAAGTCGGGCGTGATGCCGTCGCCGCCGAAGACCTTGCGCCCGGCGTCCGTGAGCTTGGCTTCGCCGCTGCGCGCCTCGTCGCAGGTCTTGCGGTCCTTGGGGGCCACGTAGTCCTCGAAGGCGGTGGACCCGTAGTCGCGCTGGATGGAGCGGCCGGACGGCGTGTAGTACCGGGCCGTGGTCAGGGCCAGGGCGTAGCCGCGCACGTTGCGCAGCGGCATGATGGTCTGCACCAGGCCCTTGCCGAACGTCGTCTCCCCCACGATGAGGCCGCGGTCGTGGTCCTGGATGGCGCCGGCCACGATCTCGGACGCGCTCGCGCTGTGCTTCGAGGTGAGCACGATGAGGGGCACCGCCGCGAACTTGCTCTCCTCTTCGGTCACGTAGCTCGTCTCGTCCCGCTTCGTGCGTCCGCGGGTGAAGACGACCATCTGCCCCTTCTTCAGGAACAGGTTCGAGACCGCGAAGGCCTGGTCGAGGAGCCCGCCGGGGTTGTCGCGGATGTCCAGGATCATGGAGGTGGCGCCCTGCTGCGTGAGCGTGCGCAGCGCCTTCTCCAGCTCCTTCTCGCAGTCCGCGGGATCGCCGGGACGGCAGGCCGTCGTCTCGTTGAAGTCGGTCAGCCGGATGTACCCCGTCTTCTTCGAGGCCATGAAGAAGTACGGCACGGAGTGCAGCGGGATCTCGTCGCGGAGGACGGTGAACTCCAGCGGGGTGTCGTAGCCCTGGCGCACGATCGTGATGTGCACGGGCGTGCCCTTGGGGCCGCGCAGCCGCTTGACCGCGTCGTCGATGGCCATGCCGCGGGCGTCTTCGTTCTCGATCTTGCTGATCACGTCCCCGGCGCGGATGCCCAGGCGGGCGGCCGGCGTGCCCTCGAAGGGCGACACCACGGTGATGTTGCCGTCGATCGACTGCACGGTGATGCCGAGGCCGTAGTACGACCCCTTCTGGCGCTCCTGGAGGGTGCTGTACTCCTTGGTCTCCAGGAAGTTCGAGTGAGGGTCGAGCGTGCGCAACATCTCGCGGATGGAGGAGGACACGAGCTTGTCGCTCTTGACCGGCTCCGCGTAGTTCTCCTCGACCGCGCTGAGGATGGACGTGTAGAGGCGGAGGTGGTCGGAGAGCTTGTTGCCGCCGGCCAGGACCCGATTGCCGAAGACGCCACCGGCCAGGGTCGACATGCCGAGGACCAAGATACTGAACACGCCCAGCCTGGTGAGCTTCATGCGCGAGAACCCCTCCCCGCTCCGATGATAGCAGACCTTCCCTCAGGCCTCTCCGGCGCCCGGACGCCGCGCACGGAGGCCGCGCGCCCACCACACGAGCAGCACGGCGAGGACGATCCCGCCCATGACGATGAGCACGGCCGCCCACCGGTCCGCGAACCAGGCGTCGAACCGCTCCAGCCACTCGAGGGCCTCGTCTCCGTAGTACGTCCCCATCGCGGCCCAGAAGGCGTAGCGGAGGCCGCGCGCGATCAGGAGGGTCAGGGCCAGCTTCCTTCCGGAGAACCCGACCACGCCCGCGGCCACCACGAAGATCTTGAACGGCATGGGCGGGGGAAGGACGGCGGGTATGGCGAGCGTGAGCACGCCCCAGCGTTGCACCGCGCGCTCCACGCGCTCGACGCGGTCGGCGCCGAACTTCTTGGCCAGGAAGGCCTCGCCCCCGCGGCGCCCCAGCTCCCACATGACCAGGCACCCCGTCACCGATCCCAGCGTCGTCATCAAGGCGTACAGCCAGGCGCGCTCCGGATGGATGTGCGAAGACGTGACGAGGAGGATGTCGTTGATCTCCGGGAAGCTCAGGAACGACGAATCCAGGAAGGCGACGACGAACATGCCGGGCGCGCCGAGCATCGGCACGAGGACGGTCTGAACCCACAGGACGACCTTGTGCATTCGGGGTAACGGGCCTCAGGAAGGGAGGACGAACTCCTCGGTGTCGGGGTCGTAGTCGAACAGCTCGCCGTAGCGCGCCCAGTCGAGGGCGGTGCCGATCTGGCGCTCCGCCTCGACCGGTGAGAAGTGGTCTTCGAGGAGCTCCAGGAACTCCTGCTTGCGTACCCGGCCGCCTTCGGCGGCCTGCAGCGTCTCCCGGATCCGCCGCAGGAGAGGCAGCTCGAAGAGACGGCGCCGCAGCCGCTCCTTGCGCTCGGGCGCCTCCGTCTCGGCCAGGGCGCGGCCTTCGCCGGTGAGCTCGATGTCCCCGGACGCGATCTTGACGAGGCCGAGCTGTTTGGCCGCCTCCGTGACGGGCAGCAGGTCGTCGAGCTCCAGGCCGAGCGGCCCTCCGAGCTTGTAGAGGTCCTCGCGTCCGCCGCTGGCATCGCGCAGATGCTCGAGCAGCCCGAAGACCATCGCGATGGGCGCGTGCGGCAGCGGCTGCCACTCCTTGGCGATCTTCTTCATGTCAAGCCAGCAGCGTGTACATACGGTCCACCACCTCGCGCACGGCCGGCGCGTCGGCGCGCCGCGGCCGCGGCAGGGACGTGAGGTCCACCATGTCGGCGATCCTTCCCGGGTTCGCCTTCAGGACCACCACCCGGTCGGAGAGGCTCACCGCCTCCTCGATGCTGTGCGTCACGAGCAGGATGCTCTTGGTCAGGACCTCCGGCGAGGCCCAGAGGTCCAGCACCAGGTCGCGCATGGTGCGGGCGGTGAGCACGTCGAGGGCGGAGAAGGGCTCGTCCATGCAGAGCAGCTCCGGCTCCACGGCCAGGGCGCGGGCCAGGCCTACGAGCTGCTTCATGCCCCGCGAGAGCTCCTTGGGATAGGCGCGTTCGTAGCCGGCCAGGCCGGCGAGGTCGATGTACTTCTCCGCCTTCTTCAGCCGCTCGTGCACGCCCAGTCCGCGCGCCTCCAGCCCCAGGGCGACGTTGTCCACCACGGTCAGCCACGGGAAGAGCGCGAAGGACTGGAAGACGAGGGCGGCGCTCCGGTTCACGCCCTCGAGCAGCCGGTCGCCGAGGAAGACGCGCCCGCGCGTGGGCTGGAGGACCCCGGCCACGATGCGGAGGAGCGTGCTCTTTCCGCAACCGGACGGGCCGACGAGGGACAGGAACTCGCCTTCCCGCACCTCGAGGTCCATCGGGCCCAGGATGCGGATCTTGCGGTCGTAGAGCTGCTCGATCGCGTCCAGGCGGACGAGGACCTTGCGAGCGGCCTCGGCCGGGACGACGGTCGCGTCCATCGCGGCGGCTCCATGCAATGTGTATCGGTATTGTAGTCGCGGAAGCGCGCCAGGTACCCCAACACAAACGACGATGGGCGTCGCCGGCGTAGAGGGGCGCGGGGTGCGCGGACTCGCTCCGGG
>Ga0075425_100009692_pt1 | contig 10252 bp, 8 predicted proteins | sample SoiMethybrSBSTD4_FD_75300 | JGI IMG/M metagenome (GOLD analysis project Ga0075425, IMG submission 75300) | Bulk soil microbial communities from a Populus tree surrounding site in Tennessee, USA - Soil MetaG P. TD hybrid SBSTD4 | ecosystem: Environmental > Terrestrial > Soil > Tree plantation...
CACGTGCACGACGTCACCGCGTCCCGCTTGAAGCAGGCGGACCAGGAGATGGAGGGATCGCTGGCCGCGCGTCTCGACCGTGCCAAGGTCCTGCTCATGTCCGGGAAGCCCGTGGAGCAGGTCAAGTTCGAGACCCCGAGCGAGAAGCCCGTATTCCCGGACCCCGTCCTGGTGGGGGACGACTACCGCACCGCCCTGATCATGCTCAGCGGTACGCGCGTGCGCTTCCCCGTCGTCGTCGGCTCGGGGGGCCGGCTCTCGTTCGGCATCACCAAGAGGTTCGACGTGGGCGACGGTGTCGTGGCCCGTATCTACTTCGAGGCGGGGTCGAGCCGCAAGCTCCTCTACGAGCGCGTCCTGGACCCCCGGGGCGTGCCGGGAGACCGGCGATGGTTCGACGAGACGGTGGACCTGGGCCCGTTCGCGGGACAGACCGGCATCCTGGAGCTCGAATGCGGTCCCGGGCCTCGCGGGGACTACGTGGCGGACTGGCTGGCCTGGAGCGGCCTGCGCCTGGAAGGCGCAAGCCTGCCGTAGTGCGCCTCCTCTTCGTCACCAACCTCTACCCGCCGTACGTCGTCGGTGGCAACGAGATGCTCTGCGACGACGTCGTGCAGGGGCTGCGCCGGCGCGGGCACGAAGTGTCCGTGCTCTGCGGCCGCGGCCGCGACCTGCCCGCCGATCCCGACGTCCTGGGCGCGCTCGCGCTCGACCTCGACCGCAAGGAGGAAACGCTGCTCGGAGGGCGCGTGCCCTCGGGGCCGGAGGCCGTCCGTCTGCATCTCTTCAGCCTCGCCAGCTACGTGGCGACACGCCGCGTGATCCGGGACAAGCGGCCCGACACCATCGTCGTCTGGAACCTCTACATGGCGTCGATGGCGCCCCTCGTGGCCGCCGTCCGGAGCGGCTGGCCCGTCGTGGTGCACGTGTGCGACAAGTGGCTCTACTTCGGGCTGCACGACGTGGAGGCCCTCCTGGTCGCGACCGTCTGGTGGAAGCGCGCCGCCCTCGCGATGGCCCGCCGGACGGTGCAGCCGATGCTCCGTGCCCTGGCGCGTCCTCGCCGCCTGGTGGCCATCAGCCACTTCCTGAAGGCATTCTACGTGGCGGCCGGCGTCGCTCCGGAAGCGATCGACGTGATCCACCTCGGCATCCCGACCGGCGTCTTCACCTTCGTGCCGCGCGCCGCGCGATCGGCGGGAGAGCCGCTGAAGCTCCTGTTCGTCGGATCCCTCTGGGAAGGCAAGGGGCCGCACACCGCGGTGCGGGCCCTGGGCCGGCTGATCCGCTCCGGCGCGCGCGCCCACCTCGACATCTGCGGCTCCGGGCCGGAATCGTTCGCGAAGGTCCTGCGGAGTGTCATCGCGGAAGAAGGCGTGGGCGACGCGGTGACGCTTCACGGCCGGGTCGATCGAGACGTCGTCCGCCGCTTCTGCCAGTCCCACGACGTGCTCGTCTTCCCGAGCGAGTGGGACGAGCCCTTCGCCGCCGTGCCCGTCGAAGCCATGAGCTGCGGCATGGCCGTCGTGGCGACCACTGCTGGAGGAACGCCGGAGGCGGTCGTCGACGGCCAGACGGGCCTCCTCGTTCCTCCCGGTGACCCGGAGGCGCTGGGGCGTGCGCTCCTCCGGTTGGCGGGAGACGACGCCCTGCGCATCCGTCTCGGCGAAAACGCGGCCCGCGCGGCGCGCACGCAGTTCGACCTCGACCGGTACGTCGATCGGCTCGAGGCCTTCTACCAGGGAGCGGGAGGATAGGTCTCTCGTGTCCCTCCCTCGAGAGGTCAGCGTGAATCCACGCGCCACGCGAGGTCGGGCGATGCTCGTGAACGTCGGGCTCGCCTTCTTTTCGGCCGGACTGGCCCTGGCGGCGGTGGAATGGGTGCTCCGGACCGGTCCTCTGGCACTCCAGGTCAGGCCCTACCGGCTCCGACTTCAGGATCCGAACTTGTGGGACGAGCCCTATCTCCAGGTCGCCGACGACATTCCGTACACCACCCGCCCGGACTACGTGGGAAGGTGGGCGAGCGGAGGTCGGATCACCATCAATCACCAGGGCTTCCGTACGGATGCGGCCGGTGCCGCGCGCAGCTATGCCCGCATCGACATCCTGTGCCTCGGGGACTCGTTCACATTCGGGTACCTGGTCGACGACGCGGACACGTATCCGGGCCGCCTCGGGCGGCTCTACGAATCATCCGGTCAGACCGTGGTCAACGCGGGGTACTACGGCGGCTTCTCCTTCGACAGCGCGGGACTGCGCTATCGCCGCACCCTCGCCCCTTGGCATCCGCGTGTCGTGATCTACGGCGTGTTTCCCGGGAACGACCTCGACGACCTCGCCGTATGGACGCGCACGAGCCCGGGGGGTGGGCCCGCCCAGCTACGGACGAAAAACCAGATCGTGGACGCGGCGGGGTACTCCGTTCCGCTTGCGCGCGAAAGCCGTCTCTTCGTCGGGCTCAGCCAGGCCTGGTCGCGGTGGCGCCTTCGGGACGAACTCGCCGAGACGGACGAGCGGCGTTGGGCGCGAGCGTCCGACGCGATCCACCGGCTTCGCGAGACGACCGACCGCGCCGGAACCCGGCTGGTCTTCGTGTTCCTGCGCGAGCCCAACGGGCAATTCGCGCAAGAAATCGCCCGCCGTCGACAGGTGCCGGCCGCCGACTTCCTCGCCGGCCTCGAAGCGCAGACGCGGCGGCTCCAGGATGTGCTCGATGCCGAGCACGTCGAGTGGCACGACGACGAGTCCGTCCTCGCTGCGCTCCGGGCGGCGCTTGGCCGCCGCCATCTTCCGCCCCTGCCCGGGTCGCTCAGTTCCCTGCGCGCCGACCTCGAGGCGCGAGCGGAGGCGGGGGGGTGGCAGCCCCGCCTGCTGGCGGGGCCCGACGAGATCCACTACTCGCCCCTGACGAACGCCTACGTCGCCTCCTGGGTTTACGCGCAGCTGCAGCACTCGCCCTGACGACGGTGTGCGCGTCGACGTGCGGTCAACACGTCGCGCCGTCGCGCGACGCCTACCTCTAGCGCGGCCGGAGTCCCGCCCCCGCCCCTAGGGAGTCGAGGAGGCGCAAGGTCATGGCCTCGGCCCGCATGGCCAGACGCGTGCGTCGAAGGCGTCGGATCGTTCGCCGCAGAAAGCGCGTCGCGCGCGCACCACGCCGATCGCGCTCGCTCAGCTCGGCGTGGAGGTGCCCGATGGTGAGGGGAATTTCCCAGGTGACGCGGCGGGCGTGATCGGCGCTCCGTGCGCGCGCGGCTCCGCTGCGGTCCGCGGCCGCCTCGCGATAAATCGGCTCGAGCATGGTCTCGATCCGACTCCATCGGAAAGCCTCGGCGCGCGCCGCTCCGGCGCGCCCCAGGGCGGTGACGAGGTCCGGGTCTCGTGCCAGCCGGGACACCGCCGCCACCATCTCCGCCGCCGTCTCCGCCCGGAGGAAGTCGCGGCCCGCCACCAGGTCGAGGTTCTCGACGCCGACGGCCGTCGACACCACGGGCATGGCGCAGGCGAGGGCCTCCAGGATCTTCGTACGCGCCCCGCCGCCGACGGGCACGGGAACGGCGAGCACGCCCGGCCCCTGGAGGAGGCTCTTGATGTCGGGAACGAAGCCGAGGACCTGCACCCACCCGTCGGACGGCGGCGGCTCCGCCCTCAGCGGCGGCCGTCCGGAACCGGCCACGATCGCCCGGAGGTGGGGAACGGTCGCTCGCAGCTCCGGCCAGACGTCCCTGAAGAACCAGTGCTCCGCCTCGACGTTGGGTCCGTAGTCGCGCGCGCCGAAGAGCAGGACGTGCTGGACGCGGCGAACGGAAGCAGACGGCGGCGAGAGATCGTCGCCGATTCCGATAGGCACGACCTCCACGAGGCCCGGGCCGTGAAGCGGCTCGAGGACCTGCCTGTCTCCCTGACCGGGCACGAACATCCGATCGAACTCTCCGACCAGCCTCCGCTCCCACCAGCGGAAGCGCGCGGCTTCACGTAGGTGGTGGAGCGCGTCGCGCGGTGCGACCTGCGCCATCGCCTCGTGATAGGCCCAGTCCACCTTCTGCCGGTCGATGACACGTGGGCACGGCAGGCCGTCGAGGTATTGCGCCATGACGACTTCTTCGACGTGGGCGACGTCGACGGGCCGCTCCGCGAACCGCCGTGCGAGCGCGGTCGCGAGCGCTTGGCTCCTGAAGTGCGCGGCCGCGTCCGGACGGCGCTCGAGGCTCTCCTCGTCGTCCTCGGGACGGCCGGGGCCGGTCGGCCGGTGAACGCTGAGCGTCGCTCCAGCCGCCGACAACACTTCCGCCGTCCGCTGCGCCCGGTCGTCGCGCGGGTCGCCGATGGCCAGCACGTTCACGGACGCGAAACGCGCGATCGACCGGATGAGCCGCAGGCTTCGGTGATGGCCCCCGTTGAGGGGTGGATACGGCACGTTCGGGCAGAGGAAGACGACATTCACGGCCGGCCTGTTCGCGTGAGGATCTCCGCGTCCGAAAGGCCTTCCGCCGCGCGGCGTCCGGCGCCCGCGAACCGACGGAGGGCCTCCGCGAGGCCTTCGGTCACCGCCGGACGCCCGTCGAAGAGGGCGTAGGCGGCCCAGGCCCCGAAGCTCGCGGCCCGGAGCCTGCGGTCCTGCAGGTTCCGGAGGTGGAAGAGCGCGCCGCCGCGGTGCCAGGCCCGGAGCCGCTCCGCCATCGGTCGCTGGCCGATGGTGGCGGAGCCCTCGTGATGGCAGACGGCCGCGGGGAGATACCAGGAGGCCAGCCCGCGCCGCCAGGCCCGATAGCCGAGGTCGACGTCTTCCCAGAAGAAGGGCGCGTACAGGTCGTCGTAGCCGCCCAGCTCCAGGAAGGTCACGCGCCGGCAGAGATAGCAGCAGCCGACCGGATAGAACGTGGCCTGCGGCTCCGGCGAAGGCGCTTCCTCGATCTGGATCAGCCCGGCCTTCACCCTCGCCGACTTGCCGCCTTCGTCGCCGCAGCCGGCCAGGGGGGAGCGGATGGCCGGGGCCACCGCGAAGAGGTCGGCCCGCGAGAGCAGGGTCTCGCGCATCCGTCGCACCGCCGGCTCCTCGAGCCGAACGTCGTCATTGAGGACGAGGAGCAGGTCTCCGGCGGCGGCGGCGGCGCCCGCGTTGACGGCGGGGCCGTACCCGCGCGCCTCCGGCACCGGCAGCAGGCGCGTCCCGGGGAAGGCGCTCGCGAGGGTCGCGCCGTCGTCGACGACGACGACTTCCCAGGTGTCGCCGCTGGCCGCCAGCGAGGCCTGGACGCTCGGAAGGTAACGCCGGAGCCGCTCCGCGCCGCCGCGGGTCGGCACCACGGCGCTGATCACGGGACCTCGCGCCGCAGGGTGTCGGCCAGGGCGAGGAGCCGCCGCCGGACCTGGCGCACGTGGGTGACCGGCAGTGCCGCCACCGCGCGCAGCTCCGCCTCCAGGCCCGCCATGGACTCACGCCGCCAGGCGTTTTCCTCGAGGCGCTGCGCGACGATGAGCTCCGCGCGCTCGCGAAGCGCGGTCAGGAACGCCTCCAGCGCCTCGCCTTCCAGCGCGCCCTCGCGCTGCGCGAGCCGGAGCACATCGGCCAGCAGGTCACCCTCTCCCATCCCGCCGCCACGTTAGCCGTCCGCTCCCTGGTGGTCAACGTCGGACTATCATCGTGGGCCTCTGAGGGTCCTCCACGTCACTCCGTTCTACGAGCCGGCCTGGGCCTACGGCGGCATGGCGCGGTCCTCGGCCGCCCTCTGTCGTGCCCTGGCCCGGCGCGGACACGAGGTGACGGTCACGACCGCCCTCCTCGATCCCGACTCCCCGCTCGAAGAGGGCCGCGACGGGGTTCGCGTCCGGAGGTTCCGAGGCCCGGACTTCCTGCGATCGCGGCTCGTGCCCTGGGGCTGGGGTCTGGGCGAGTTCTTGCGCCGGGAGAGGGCTTCGTTCGACGTCGCCCATCTGCACGGCCACCGCAACGGGCTCGCCGTCGCGGCCGCGCGAGCGCTGCGGGCCGCGCGCCGGCCCTTCGTGCTGATGCCGCACGGAACGTACCCGGCCCACGGCCAGTTCCCGCGCGCCAAGGCCGTCTTCGACCGGCTGTTCGGCGACCGTATCGTCGCGGAGGCGGCCGTCCTCCTCGCCCTCAGCGACGGCGAAGCGGGCGACCTTCCCCGTCCGGCGCGCGTGATCCCGAACGGCGTCGAGCCCTGCGCAGCCGCGTCGCCCCGGCCGCCGCACCCGCGCCCGCGTCTCCTCTTCGTGGGAACGGACCGTCCCCAGAAGCGCGCGAGTCTCCTGCCGCGGGTGCTGCACGCTCTTCCCGACGTCGACCTTCACCTGGCCGGCCGCTTCGACCCCGGCTTTCCCGACGCCTTCGGGGCCGCCGCCGAGCGCGTGATCCGGTGCGGGGTGCTCGCCGGGGAGGCGCTGGCTGCGGAGTACGCAAGCGCGGATGTCGTCGTGCACCCCGCGGTGGGCGAAGCCTTCGGGCTCGTGCCCTTCGAGGCGGCCCTGGCGGGGACGGCGGCGGTGGTGGCGGGAGGCCACGGCTGCGGCGAGTGGTTCGCGCGCGCCGGCGGCTGTGTCGTCCCTCCCGACGACGCCGACGCGCTGATCGCGGCCGTGCGCGCGCGTCTCCAGGCTCCGGAGCAGGCTCGTGCGGAGGCGCAGGCGGTGGCGGACTTCGCGCGCCGGCATCTCACCTGGGACAAGGCGGCGGCCGCCGTCGAATCCGTGTACGCCGAAGTGCTGGGAGGGCCCGCGTGAGCAAGGCGGGGCGGCGCGAGCGCCGCGCCTCGGCGCAGGCCTCCGCGAGCGCGACGCCGGCCGCGAAGCCCTGGCTCTTTCCGCTCGTGGCGGCCGCGGTCGCGCTGCTCGTGTATGCGCCGTCCATCGCCGGCGACTTCGTGTACGACGACGGGGAGCTGATCCTTCGCAACCCGTCGATCCGCGACCTCACGGCCTGGCGGAGCATCCTCGGCTACGAGCCCGCGCGCCCGCTCCTGACCTGGACCTGGGCCCTCAACTTCGCGATCGCAGGCGAGCGGCCCTGGTCGTACCACCTCGTCAACGTCCTCATCCACGCCGCCAACGCCGCTCTCCTCTTCTCCCTGTTCCGCTGGATGGCGCAGCGCCTGGGCCGCCCCGACCCCGAGCGCCGGGCCCTGCTGGGCGCGTGCCTGTTCGCGGCCACCCCGATGGCGGCGGAGGCGGTGGCCTACGTGGCGAGCCGCTCGAGTGCGCTCGTCGCCCTGCTCGGCCTCGGCAGCCTGCGCCTGGCCGTGAGCGTGCTCGACGGCGGCCCGCGCGCGCGCCTGCCCGCGGCTTTCGCCCTCTTCGGGCTCGCCGCCGCCACCAAGGAAGAGGCGGCGGCCATCCCGCTCTTCCTGGTGCTCCTCGACTACTTCTTCGTGGCGGGCCAGCGCTGGAGCGGCGTCCGCCCGCGGTGGTGGGTCCACGCCCCGTTCCTGCTCGCGCTGCCCCTCGGCCTGGCGGCGCGCCGCGTGATGACGGGGGCCTGGCTTCCGCCGCCCGCGATCCCCACCGGCCTCTATCTCCTCACGCAGGGCGCGGCGTTCCCCGCCTACCTCGTGCGCGCGCTCATCCCGTTCGATCCCGCGCTCTATCGCGGCCACCCGCCCGCGACGTGGCCGCCGGCCGCCCTGGCCGTCGTCGGCGTGCTGCTCGCCGTTGCCATCGTCGTCTGGGCCGTCGCGCGCCGCCGCGTCTGGCCGGAATGGTCCTTCGCCATCGCGTGTCTGGCCGCCGGCCTCCTGCCGTCCTCGTCGGTGGTCGCGCTCAACGAGATGGTGGTGGACCACCGCGCCTACTTCGGCAGCTTCGGCGTCGCCTTCGCGCTGGGGGACCTCCTCTGGAGGCTGGGCCGCGCCCGGCTCGGGATCGTGGTGCTGCTCCTGATGGCCGCGCGCAGCGTCTCCTACGAGTGGGTCATCGGGGATCCCGTGCGGGCCTGGGAGGACGCGGTGCGCCGCGCTCCGAACTCCACGGATGCGCTCTCGGCCCTCGGCGAGTCCTACGCGGCGCGCGGGGACGCCCGCGCGGAGGCGGCCTTCCAGCGCGCCGTCCATGCCGCTCCCGAGAACTACCGGTACTGGGCCAACCTCGGCCTCTATTACGCGGACCACCGGCGCTACGAGGAGGCGGTGCAGGCCCTGCGCACGGCGGTGGCGAAGAATCCGCGCGAGGGCACCGTGCACGACTACCTGGGCCAGCTCCTGCAGGGACTGGGACGGGACGACGAGGCACGGGCGGAGTTCGAGGCCGCCATCGCGGCCGAGCCCGCCTTCGCCCAGCCCTACATCAACCTCGCCGCGCTCCACCTGCGCAAGGGGGAGCCGGAGAAGGCGCGGCCGCTCCTGGCCACGGTGGCGCGGTTCCCGAGCACGGGCGAAGAGGCGGAGACGATCGCGCGCTTGCAGCGCCAGCTCCCATGACCGACGCCCCGATCGCGTCCGCGATCGTCCTCAACTACAACGGGCGCGGCTTCGTCGAGGAGTCCGTGCGGAGCCTCCTCGAGCAGGACCTGCCCGGCCTCGAGGTGCTCGTCGTGGACAACGGCTCCACCGACGGCTCCGCCGACGACATCGAGCGGACCTTCGCCGGCCGCCTGCGCGTCCTGCGCTCGCCCCGCAACCTCGGCTTCGGGGCGGGCAACAACCTCGGCCTCCGCGCGGCGCGGGGACGTCACGTCATCCTCCTCAACAACGACGCGGTGGCCGCGCCCTCCTTCGCCCGCGAGCTGGTGGCGGCGGCGGAGGGCGACGACTCCGTCGGCATGGTCGCGGCCAAGGTGCTCGAGTACGCGCGGCGCGACGTGCTCGACACCGTCGGGCACCTCCTCTATCCCGACGGGCTCAATCGCGGCCGCGGACGGCTGGAGCCGGACCGCGGTCAATACGACGCCTGCCGCACCACCCTGTTCCCGAGCGGGGCGGCCGCCCTCTACACGCGGCGCATGCTCGACGACATCGGGCTGTTCGACGAGAGCTTCTTCCTCTACGGCGACGACGCCGAGCTCGGGCTGCGGGGGCGGGTGGCCCGCTGGGAGTGCGCGCTGGCCCCGCGCGCCATCGCCTACCACCACTACTCGCGGAGCGCGGGAGCGTATTCGCGCCTCAAGGCCTTCTACGTCGAGCGCAACCGCGTCCTCGTCCTCTTCCGGCTCTTCCCGGTCTCGCTCATCCTGGTGAGCCCCGCCTACACGGCCGTCCGCCTCGCCCTGCAGGCCTGGGGTGCGCTCACCGGACGAGGGGCGGCCGGCCGGCTGGCCGCGAACACGTCCATCGTCCAGCTCGCCGCGATCGCGATGCGGGCCTACGCGTCGGCCCTGCGCGCGCTGCCGTCGGTCCTCCGCGAGCGCTGGCGCCAGCGCCGCCGTCGCCGGCTGCGCACGCCGGAGTTCCGCCGCCTCCTGGACGAGTTCCGGCTCGGTGCGCGCGAGGCGGCGCTCAAGGAATGAGCGCGCGCCCGCTCCGTCGCCGCAGCGCTCCGTCACCCGGCGCGTGATCTCGAGGCTGTCCGGCGGGTTCTCGCCGAGGCCGAGCGTGTGCAGCGCCTCGTGGATCACCACGATCTCCGCCTGGCTCGCGTTGCGGGCCGCGGCGGCGTTGAACACGCGGCCGCAGACGTAGACGACGCGGCTGCCCGGCGCCGTCACCGCCAGCACGTCGCCGCGGCGACAGGTCCGGCGCGCGGACCCGTCGGCGAACACGACGAGCGAGAGGTAATCGGCGGGACCGATCCCCAGGGCGTCCAGCCGGTCCTGCAGGGGTGCTCCCGCCGCGTCGTGGAACTCGTCGAAGAGGCGCCGGCAGGCCGGGCTCTCGAGGCGCCGGCTCGCGCCCGCCACGGCGCGGTCCACCGCCGCCGCGTGCATCGCGTTGAGCTCCAGCCCCGGCGCCGCATGGAAGCCGGGCTGGACCGTCCCCGGCGCCACCGCCATCGCCGCCACCGCCATCCAGATCGCTCTCGCCCGCGCCATGTCGTCGCGAAGGTCCGCCCGATGTCCCTCAACGTCTTGAGGGATCGCTTGGAATGCGATGGGAGCGGTGTCAAAGTTGCCTCAGAGCGGTGCGGATCGGTTCAACACCATGAACGGCGAGGGAATCGATCTCTCATACGAGTTCGGGCCGTTCCGTCTCGAGCCGGCCACGCGCCGGCTGCTCCGCGCCGGCGAGCCGCTGCCCCTGACCCCCAAGGCCTTCGACACCCTGCTTCTGCTCGTGCAGAACAACGAGCGCGTGGTCGAGAAGGA
>Ga0075425_100009693_pt1 | contig 10252 bp, 8 predicted proteins | sample SoiMethybrSBSTD4_FD_75300 | JGI IMG/M metagenome (GOLD analysis project Ga0075425, IMG submission 75300) | Bulk soil microbial communities from a Populus tree surrounding site in Tennessee, USA - Soil MetaG P. TD hybrid SBSTD4 | ecosystem: Environmental > Terrestrial > Soil > Tree plantation...
ATGATGCTCGAGGTCGTCCTTGGGATTGCTGATGAACCTCATGAACTCCCACGCCACCTGCTTGTTCGGGCTGTTCTTGTAGACCAGGTCCGTCCACGGGAACAGCGCGCCCGCACCGGGGCAGGCCTTCTCGCACGGCAGCGCATACACCTTGAAGTTCACGTCGGGCGCGTTCTTCTTCACCCAGCCGAAGAACCAGGACTCGCGGAAGATGACGGCGGCCCGTTTCTGACCGAAGGCATCTTCGGGATTGCCGAACGCGAGGCTCGCCACCTTGTCCTTGTTGACCAGATCGCCGAAGAATGTGAGCGCGGCCACCATCTGCGGGCTGTTGGCATAGCCGGTGGCCTTGTCGAGATCCGGGCTCAGCATCCGCGCACCCCAGGCGTGGGCAAAGGGGAGGAACTTGTCGGTGATCCCAACCGGGTGGCCCTTGCTGCGGATGGCGAAGCCCACTTGTGTCGGCTCGCCACCCTTGGCGTCGGCGATCGTCAGCTTCTTCATGGCCGCCAGCCAACTGTCGAAGGTCTTGGGCGGATCGTCCGGATTCAGGCCGGCCTTCTTGAACATGTCGACGTTGATGTACATCTGCTGGAAGTTGCCGTGCTCGATGGGGATTCCGTAGCGCGCGCCCTTCCACTTGCCGACCTCGACCATGTACTTCGGCAGATTCTCGTCGTATATCTTCGCGAGATCGGCCGGCATCTTGTCGCAGAAATCGTACTGCCCGCACCACTGGTGCGTCATCCCCATGAACATGTCGGGCGCGCTGCTCTTGGCCATGAAGCCCGCCAGGTACTTGGCCTCGTATCCCTGGTACGGGATGGTGACCACCTCGACCTCGTACCCGCTCTTCTTGGCGAACTCTTTCCCCTTGGTCTCGTACCACTTGTTGAAGTCTGGGTTCTGTTCCCAGTGGGTCCAGAGGACCAGCTTCTTCTGTTGCGCGAAGCTGGCGTTAGGGGTCGTCACGGCAACCATCACCGCCGCCAGAATCACCAGCATCCACCATCCACCTCGTTTCATGAGCTCCTCCTTGATACCTGCGAATTCCGCAACAAGATTTCGATAAGACATCGCCTTCGACGGGCCCGATTTGCTGCGTTTAGCAGGTCCGATTTTTCTTGTCAATGATGCATTGCATTAGAATGCGGCCTCGCGCAAAGGCGACCGCCCTGCAGGATTTCCGCCGTGCTGACTGGCGCGTTGCTGCGACAAGCCATCATTGAATCACCTCGTCGGCCCGCAGTAGCAACGACTGCGGGATCGTCAGCCCGAGCGCCTTCGCGGTCTTGAGATTGATTACCAGCTCGAACTTCGTGGGTTGCTCGACGGGAAGGTCGCCTGGCTTCGCCCCTTTGACGATCTTGTCGACGTATGTAGCGACGCGGCGATCGAGCTCGGCAATCACCGGTCCATAAGCCATCAGCCCCCCGGCTCGCGCCATGTCTCCCCACTCGTACATCGCAGGGATCCGCTGCTTGGCAGCAGCCTCGACGATCGACGCATGCTCGCGGTAGAAACGCGGGAAGGAGGGGACGAGTACCGCTTCGACCTTCGCTTTGCTCATGGCGGCGAACGTCGCGCCGTAGCCGTCGGAGGACACATCGCTGACGAGGAGCCGTGCTCCGCGACTCTCCGCGATGCGTCGCATGTCGTCCGTGAGATGGCTTATGTTCCATCCACCGCCGGGGTTGAGCATGGCGACCATCCGGGCCTTGGGCACTGACTCGAGAAGCAGCTCGAAGCGCTTGACGTCGAGCTCGTCGGCAAGCATGTACACGCCGGTGACGTTGCCGCCCGGCCGCGAGAAACTGGCCACAACGCCGGATTCGATCAGGCCCTCGCCGCCCCAAAAAGCCATGACGATAGGTATGGTTGCAGTCGCGCGCCTGGCCGCGACAATGGCCGGCGGACTCACCGCGACGATAATGTCGACCGGAGTGCGGACCAGGTCAGCGGCCAGCTCCGGAAGCCGGTCGAAATCATTTTGGGCGCTGCGGATCTCGAATTTCGCCGTCCGTCCTTCGACATAGCCAAGCTCGCGCAATGCCGCGATCATTGTCTCCATCGGAATCTCCGACGGCGTGAGGTAGCCGATCCGCCATACCTTCCCCGCTGGTTGCGCTTTGGCGGCGGGCGCAGCGAGGAGCAGAAGGGACGCGACAACAATCAGTCCTGCGGTGATCATCCGCGTGACGACCATTGGAGTTCTGAGCATCGGGGTTTTGGGGGTCGGGTTAAGATATCAGATAGCCGCTCCAGAGCATCGTCCCCCAATCAGGGTCCGATGCTGAACGGCGGATAGCGATCGGTCGTGAGCAGGAACGCATAGGCCGCAACCCGGAGCCACCACCGGAACACTCCGACGACAAAGTCGAAGAGGGAGCGCGGATAGCGACCCGTAAACAGTATCGCGAACCAGGCAATGACGACGCAGAAGAACGCCGCGATGACGAGGAACCACAGGACGACGTAGTGCGGAATCGCCAGGAACCACTTGACGAGCGGCAGCCAGCGATTCAGCTCGTGCATCGCATCGGGGTAGGGGATTTGGATATGCACGGCTTGCTCGTCGTCCGTCGAGGGATACTCGTCGCGTAGCAGCGCCAGGTAGACGGCGACGCGAGTGCCGAACTTCGTCAGGGCCAGATTCCAGTCGAACCACCACCGTGGGTACTTCTGGCGGAACAGCAGCATCAGTACCGTCGCCAGAAACAAAACGCCCCCTGACCCGAACACGTGATTCGCCGAACCGGCGTGAACGGTGGCGCTCGTTACGAGAGCAAGGATGACGGCGATGGGGATGACGGTGAACAGCCGGAAAAAGGTCGTGAGCCGGTTGAGCTCCCGGTCCGGGTAGTCGATCTCGAGTGTCGCCGGAAATCCTGATGGGACGTTTTCCATTGCTTCTCCTGTTGACCCTGCGTGGCGTGGCGGCGGCCTCTCACATCGCGCGTTGCGGCGCCGGTACAATCACTCGACTATGGTGCCAAAGTCGCTCAAGCGCTACGCATGGCTTTCTGTAGCTGCGGCGTTGTCCACTATCCTGCTCAAGGGCCTCGCATGGAGGCTTACTGATTCGGTCGGCCTGCTCTCGGATGCGATCGAATCGTTTGTGAATTTAGCGGGCGCACTCATGGCACTGGGCATGCTGTCTCTGGCGGCTCGCCCGGCGGACGACGGCTATGCCCATGGGCACGGCAAGGCGGAGTATTTCTCCAGCGCATTCGAGGGATTTTTGATCGTCGTCGCGGCGGTGTGGATTGCGACTGAAGCGATCGGGCGGCTGCTCAATACTCGACCGATCGAGGCAGTGGGCCTCGGCTTGGGCGTGGCGGTTTTGGCAACGATCGTGAATTTTGCCACGGGTCGCATCCTGATGACGGTCGGCCGTAACTCCAGGTCGATTGCGCTAGAAGCCGATGGGCGCCACTTGCTCACGGATGTCTGGACCTCCATCGGCGTGATCACGGGCGTGGCCTTGGTCTGGCTCACGGGCTGGCTGTGGCTCGATCCAATCATTGCGCTCCTCGTGGCGCTGAACATTGTCTGGACCGGTTGGCAGCTGATGCGCCGCTCGGCTGCGGGCTTGATGGATGCCTCACTGCCGAAGTCGGAGTTGGGGCAGATCGAGGCGGTTCTGGCTGCTTATCGTCAGCAAGGACTCGAGTTCCACGCTCTACGCACGCGGCAGGCAGGTACGCGTGCGTTTGTCACATTCCATGTCCTGGTTCCTGGTGCGTGGACCGTCCAACAAGGACACGATTGGTTGGAGCGAATAGAAGCCGATCTTCGGAGAGCGCTGCCGGGCGTGCATGTGACGACACACCTCGAGCCGAAGGAAGATCCGATCTCTCATGTCGACCAGGAACTCGATCGCCCGCCGAACTGATATGTTCTCCGTTGATGGTCAGCCATGTCCCACGCCTTTCCCCAGCGCATTGTTTGCCTGACCGAGGAACCAACCGAAGTGCTCTATGCCATCGGCGAAGCCGATCGCATCGTGGGCATTTCCGGATTCACCGTGCGACCCGCAACAGCGCGGCGAGAAAAGCCCAAAGTATCGGCCTTCACCAGCGCCCGGATCGATGACATCGTTCGCCTCGAACCGGATTTCGTGATCGGGTTCTCCGACATCCAGGCCGATATCGCAGCGGCGCTCATCAAACGCGGCATCGAGGTATGGATCAGCAACCATCGCTCGGTGGCGGGCATCCTCGCCTATGTGCGCCGCCTCGGCGCTCTGGTCGGCGCGTGGGAGCGGAGCGAGCGCTACGCGGGGGAGCTCGAAGCGCACATCGCCCAAGTGCGCGCCGAGGCGCTTCTCCTGCCTCGTCGGCCGCGCGTCTACTTCGAGGAGTGGGACGAACCACAGATCAGTGCGATCCGCTGGGTATCGGAGCTCATCGACATCGCCGGTGGCTCCGACATATTCGCCGAGCGGGCGCTGAGCAGCCTTGCCCACGGCCGCATCGTCGCCGATCAGCAGGAGGTCGTCCGCAGCCGACCGGATATCATCATCGGATCGTGGTGCGGCAAGAAGTTTCGTCCGGAACGCGTGGCGGCGCGAGCGGGCTGGGCAGACATCCCAGCCGTGCGGAACGGAGAACTCCACGAGATCAAGTCGCCCATCATCCTGCAGCCGGGGCCTGCGGCGCTCACCGATGGGTTGGATGCCTTGCATGCCATCATCCGGCAATCCCTGCATTGCTAATTCGTATTCTGGCACGCCCTACGGCGCGCTCGAACGATCCCGCCACGCTTCATTCGATCACCTTGTCAGCGCGCAGCAGGATCGAGTCGGGGATTTTGATACCGAGCGCTTTCGCGGCTCTCATGTTTATTACCAACTCGAACTTGGTTGGCTGTTCGATGGGGAGATCGGCCGGCTTCGCACCCCTGAGAATTCTGTCTACGTAGGTGGCCGCACGGCGAAACTGATCCGAAAGGTTTGGTCCATAGGAGATGAGGCCGCCGGCATCGACAAAATCGCTGGTTTCGTACATCGCTGGAAGTCGTTGCGCAGCGGCGAACTCGACGATGCGCGATCGCTGACTGAGGGTAAAGGGATCGACGAGTAGCAAGAGTGCCTCAGGATGCTCACGGATGATCGCTTCAAAAGCCGCGTCCAGCTCGCGTGCATCTCGCACCTCCACTGAGCGAACGGTCAAGCCTACCGCTGGAGCTGTGACCCGCGCTTGCTCGAACCGGGCGCGCATGCCCACGTAGTCCGGATTCCAGAGCACGGGCATGGGATGGGAAACCTTGGGAAACACCTCTTTGAGCAGCTGAATTCGTTTTTCACCCAGCTCAGAAGACATCGTCGACAGGCCGGTGATGTTGCCGCCGGGGTGTGCAAGACTTGCGACCAACCCGTCCCCGACCGGATCGGAGCTGGTGGGCATCACAATAGGAATTGTCCGCGTCGCCTGGCGGGCTGCGACGACCGCTGGCGAGCTCGACGCGACAATGACATCCACCTTCGCCTGGACCAGCTCAGCGGCCAGGGCCGGCAGCCGTTCGAGCTTGCCTTCCCCCCACCGAACCTCAAGTTGAAGGTTTTTCCCTTCCACGTATCCTAATTCGCGTAGCCCGTCGCGAAACACTTGCAGGCGCACATCGCCACCACCTTCTGGGGACGCCGGATGCAGAAAGCCGACACGGGCGATCCGGGCTGGTTGCTGAGCGAACGCCGCGAGCGGCCAGCCGGCGACGGTGCCGCCGACGAGGGCGATGAATTCTCGTCTCTGCATGGATGAATGCAGCCTGGGCAACGCGAGAAATTGCCGGCCGTGGAAGATTATCAGAGTTGCTTGTGTGCGCCTACGCATGCGGAGGCGAACGGGCACCACATGCCCGCATAGAGCAGAGAATTGATGTAGCTCAATGCGGACATTCGATTAGGGCACTACCACATCACTTTCGCGCTCTTCACTCGTGCGCTTGCCCTGGCGTGCTGGCTTCGCCCCCACCGCTGCCTATCGCCGCCTCATTCGGCGCGGGCTGCATCGCCGGCGGTTGCTCGGCCAGCGGTCTTTGCGGCGCTTGGCCTTGCAGGCTCAGCACAGCGAAAAGCGGCTGGTCGGCCGCGACGAACGTTCTGCCCACGTTCCTCAAGATCGGCGGCGCCATGACGACCGCGCCAGGCTGATCGAGCTGGGCAGGCGTCGGTCTTGCTTTGGTTGGCGATGATGCGTTGCTTTGCGCGGACGCATTGTTCTGCGGCACCGCGCCGTTCTGCGCAGCACTGGCCGGCAACGGCGCGCCATTCTGCGGTAGGGCACCCGCGCTTGCGCCAAGCGCGAGGACGATCATGCCCAGTCGGATTGGTTCGCGACACATATATCCCTCCTGCCTTGCCCGGAAGGACGAATCGCCCGTTCGCGGGCCTCGCGAGGCAATACAACTTCGACAGCGCTCACCTTGGATCTTTCCGCGATCCAAGGCCTAAGCCGCAACAGATTCTGTCAGCCGTAGGAGACAAACCCGCGACCAGGCTAAAAAATGATGAGGATCAAGGTTGGCTCGCTTTTTTCGCCTGCCCACGTGACCGCGATCGAGAAAATGGTAAGATGTTGCAGTGCAGCAATCGTGAGCGAGGGCTTTCATGGAATTTGAAGGGAAGGTTGCGGTTATTACCGGCGCTGCCAGCGGCATCGGGCGGGCGGTCGCCATCGACTTGGCGCGCCGCAATATCCGGGCGATGGCGCTCGTCGACATGGGCGAGGTCATCGATGGGGTCGCGGCCGAAATCAATACGAATGCGCGCCGCCAGATCGCCTATCCCTACCGGGGCGACGTGACCGACGAGGCGTTTCGTGCCTCGGTGTTCGATTCCATCAGCAGCCAGATAGACACCGTCACCATATGCGTGCCGGCGGCCGGCATCACGCGCGACGATCTTGCGGTTCGTGTCGACCGGGAAACGGGCGATGCGCGGATCTATCCGACCGACCAGTTCAAGCGGGTCATCGATGTGAACCTCGTGGCGCCCGTCTACTGGGCGCTCGAGATGATCGGACGCATCGCCGAAAATCGCGCTGCCAGCGGCCTCAAGCGCTGGCAGCCGGCTGAGGGGATGCAGGGAGCGATCGTGTTCATCGGCTCCGTTTCGTCGCAGGGCAACCGCGGCCAGATCTCCTACGCCAGCGCCAAAGCCGGTCTCGAGGGTGCGGCTGCGACGATCATGAAAGAGGCCGTCTTCCACGGCGTACGCTGCGGAGTGATTCACCCGGGCTTCACCGACACGCCGATGGTGCGCGCGCTGGGCGAGGACTACATCGGCAAGAACATTCTGCCGTTCACGCAATTGAACCGGCTGATTCGCCCGGAGGAGATCGCCGATGCGATCTGCTTCATGCTCGCCAACTCGGCGGTGAGCGGCGAGTTGTGGGCGGACGCTGGCTGGCACGCACCCGCGTAGCGGCGCAGCATCCGCAAGCGGGACCAGCCGCTTGCGCGGCAAACTGCCGGATGCTGCCCAGGATCGATGATTGACCCTTACGACCGGAGACACAATACTTAGGCTCCCCTGACCAAGGCACATCGAGGCAAGGAGTCCGCAAGGTGGCAGATCGATGTTCCGGAGCCGACGGATGGAGCGCAGACTAACCGCGATAGTGTCGGCGGACGTCGCCGGCTTTAGCGGCCTGATGGAAGCCGACGAGGCCGGCACGCTCGAACGGCTGAAGATCAACCGAAGGCAGATCTTCGATCCCTGCATCACTGCCCACGGCGGGCGCGTCGTCAAGCTCATGGGCGACGGTGCACTCGTCGAATTTGGGAGCGTGGTCGCGGCCGTCAATTGCGCGCTGGCGATCCAGGAGGCGACGGCGCGCGCCGAACCGGAGCGCGCCGAAGCAAAGCGCATTCGCTACCGGATCGGCATCAATCTTGGCGACGTGATCGTCGAAGCCGACGACATCTACGGCGAAGGCGTGAACGTCGCTGCGCGAGTGCAGGCGCTCGCGCCCATCGGCGGTGTCGCGGTCTCGCTCACGGTACGTGACCATGTGGTTGGGAAGGTCCCGTGCGCGTTCGAGGACCTGGGCGAGCATACGGTGAAGAATCTCGAGCGCCCGGTGCGTGTCTTCGCCGTGCACCCGGCCGACCGTAACGAGGGTGAGGAGCCCAAGCCGGGAATGCCGCGCCGCCTGTCCGTTTGCGTTCTGCCGTTCGCCAATATGAGCGGCGATCCCGAGCAGGAATACTTCTCCGATGGCATCAGCGAGGACATCATCACGGACCTCTCCAAGGTCTCGGCGCTTTGGGTCGCCGCGCGCAATACCGCCTTCACGTTCAAAGGCAAGCATGTCGATGTGCCGCAGGTCGCGCGGCAACTGAAAGTCAGTCATGTGCTCGAGGGCAGCGTGCGCAAGGCAGGCGGCCGCGTACGGATCACGGCACAGCTCGTCGATGGCGCGACGGGCGGGCACGTCTGGGCCGAGCGCTACGACCGCGACTTGAACGACATCTTCGCGCTGCAGGACGAAATCTCGCAGGCGATCGTCGCGGCCTTGAAGCTGAAGCTCCTGCCCGAGGAGAAAAAGGCGATCGAGCAACGCGGGACGACGAATCCCGAGGCGTACAAGCTCTATCTGATGGCGCGTCAATTCAGTATCACCGGCAATTTCGGCAATGCCCGCCGCGGCGAGGCGATCATCCGCCTGTGTCGCCGCGCCATCGAGATCGACCCGAACTACGCACGCCCGTGGGCGCTGATGGCCGGCGCGCAGATCCGCTTGCGTTTTTACTTCGGGAGGGAGGGGGACGATGGCTTGATCGCGGCGGAGCGGGCGATCGAGCTCGACGAGAATCTGGCGGAGGCGCACGCGGCGAAGGCCAAGGTCCTGACGCAAAACGGCCTGTTCGACGAGGCGCTGCGCGAAATCGAGATTGCCCTTCGTCTGGACCCCGAGTCCTATGAGGTGAACTTCGCCGCGGGGCGATTGTATTACATGCTGCGCCGGTTCGATGAGGCGATTCTCCATTTCGAAAAGGCTGCTACGACCGTGGAAACGGACTACTCGTCGGCCGGCATGCTCGTCAGCTGCCACACCGCGATCGGCGACAAGGAAGGCGCCCGTCGAACTGCGCGACGGGCGCTCGAGCGTTGCGAGAAGATCGTTGCCGCCGAGCCTGACAACGGATCGGCGATGGGTATCGCCGTCGGGGCGCTCGCCGCGCTGGGCGAAGCGGAACGCGCGAAGGAATGGGCCGAACGCGCGCTGCTGCTCGATCCGGACAACATGAATCTGCGCTACAACTTCGCGTGCACGCTGATCACCGATTTGCACGACTTCGAGGCCGCGCTCGATATGCTCGGCCCGAGATTCGAAACCATGGGGATCGAAGTCTTGAACTGGGTGAAGTCCGATCCGGATCTCGATCCCATCCGCGACGATCCGCGCTTCAAAGCCATGCTTGCTGCGGCCGAAGCGCGTCTCGCGCAATCATGATTACTGGCTGCGACCTGCCTCCACGGCGAGCTCGTGAAACCAGCCTAGCGCTGTACGCAGCGGCCCCGCGTCGACGACGTGCGGACCTCGAAAATATTCGACCCGGATACGCCTGAATCCCTCGCGCTTCAGCTCGTCGTAAACGCCCCGATGATCGGCCGGCGTGGCAATTTCATCCTTTTCTCCTGATTGCAGGAAAATGGGAATCCTTCTGAAGGTCTCATCCAGGACCTTGAATTGCCGGGCCGCGGACACAACCGTGTCCTGATTGATACCGGCAAGGTAAATCCCGATTATCTTGCGGCCTTGACTTGCAAATGCCGCCGCAAGCCAGCCGGAGTATTTCGCGCCTCCGGAGAATCCGCCGAAAGCAAGCGGCGCCTTGCCGGCTTCCGGCCATTGCAATGCCAGTGCGGCAAGCGCGGCCGTGTTGAGCGCATAACGCAGGGCGTCGTCGTCCTGCTCAATCGGAACGCTCTCTGCAGGGTCGGCAGCCACCAATATCCATCCGTCTGTGATGGCAGCGTCGGCATACGCGCCGAGCAGGTGACGGCTAGAATTATATTGGGGATCCGAGGTCGCGCTGATGAGCATTACCGGCCAGTCGTGTCCTGGGTCGAAATTCGCCGGCACTGCGATCGTGACCAGCGCGTGCCTGACCGGCGACAGGTGGCCGCGTCCTGCCAATAGCCGAAGTTCGGTCGGCAGCTCGACTTGGAATTCGCTCAAACCGTCGACCTTTAGGCCCGTCGCTGCGAGCGCCCCGGATGCGACAAATAATGCCGGGAGCA
>Ga0075425_100009694_pt1 | contig 10252 bp, 8 predicted proteins | sample SoiMethybrSBSTD4_FD_75300 | JGI IMG/M metagenome (GOLD analysis project Ga0075425, IMG submission 75300) | Bulk soil microbial communities from a Populus tree surrounding site in Tennessee, USA - Soil MetaG P. TD hybrid SBSTD4 | ecosystem: Environmental > Terrestrial > Soil > Tree plantation...
GGTCCGCTGCACGGCATCCCGATCGCGCTCAAGGACAACATCCACACGACCAACATGCCGACGACCGGCGGCGCGCTCGCGTTTGTCGGGATGGTGCCGCCATACGAAGCGACCCTGACGAAAAACCTCCGCGACGCCGGGGCAATCATCATCGCGAAGACCGGGCTCACCGAGCTGGCGAACTACGTCGCCGCGAACATGCCGACCAACTACAACGCGATCCAGAGTTACGGCTTCAACCCGTACGATCCACGCCGCGATCCGCGCACGACCGCAGACGGCCGCCCGGTCATGCAGACGGGAGGATCGAGCTCGGGCATCGGCACGGCAGCGAACTTCTGGGCCGGCAACGTCGGCACCGAGACTTCCGGATCGATCCTGAGCCCCTCGAATCAGAACATGCTGGCCGCGATCAAGCCGACGGTCGGCCGGATCAGTCGCTACGGCGTCATCCCGATCACCGCGGATCAGGACACGCCTGGGCCAATGGCGAAGTACGTGATGGACATCGCCATCATGTTCGGTGCGCTCCAGAGTGCGTCGCCGGATCCGAACGATCCGGCAACCAGCAAGTGCACGCCGCCGGCGGGTCGTGACTATACCAAGGGGCTCAGCGTCGACGGATTGAAGGGCGCGCGCATCGGCATTCCACGCGCGAACTACTACGATCCGATCGCGCTGCCGGGTTCGGAACGGCCGCGCGGCGGACTGAACGATGCGCAGCGCAAGGTGATGGACGACGCGATCGCCGTCCTGAAAGCGCAAGGGGCGACCGTGATCGACGTCGAGATCCCCAGCATCGTGGCGAAGGACGCGAACGACAACCTCCTGCTGTCGGGACAATCGAGCGTTCTGAACTACGGGATGAAGCGAGACTTCAACAAGTGGCTCCAGTCGCTCGGTGCAACCGCGCCGCTGAAGTCGCTCACTGAACTTCGCGATTGGAACACGGCGCACGAGAAAATGGGCTCCATCAAGTACGGTCAATCGCAGCTGGACAATTCCGACAAAATCGATCTGGAGAAGGACAAGGCGAAGTACGAAGAGGACCGCGCGCGCGACATCCGTTTGGGCGGAACGACCGGCATCGATGCGGCGATCAAAGCGAACAACCTCGATGCCCTCTTATTCCCTGGCCCAAGCAGCGCTGGAATCGCGTCCAAGCCGGGCTACCCAACAGTGCTCGTGCCGTTCGGCATGATTCCAAACACGCCGGGTCCGCTTGGCGGCGGCCGTGGCGATGGGGCAGGCGGGCGCGGAGCTGCGGCAGGCGGCCGCGGTGGTGACGCCACAGCCGCATCGACGACGCCGGCGTCCCCGACACCGGCTGGAACGACGACGCCGGGTGTCACACCGACGCCGCCCGCAAGCACGCCGGCCACGCCGCCGGCACCATTCCCGCCGGGTTTCGAATCGAAGCCGCAGCCGTACGGCGTCGGCTTCACCGGCTCCGCCTGCAGCGAACCGACGCTGCTGCGCCTGGCGTTCGCATTCGAGCAGGCAACGAAAAAGAGGACGCCACCGCCAGGATTGCGGTGAAAGCTGCTCATGCGGACGTGGGTAAAGGCCACGCTCGGTGGAGTCGCGCTCCTTGCTGTAGCGCTCGTTGCGTTGGGGGCAACAGGGGCGTACTTCGTCCTCCGTCACATGGAGAAACGTGCGGGCAGCGAAAGCCAGGCGGTCCAGGAGATCGACGCGGTCAAGGCGCGTTTCGGATCGCGGGCGCCGCTCGTCGAGATCATCGATCCACAGAGTGCTGACATCCGGATCAATCGGCCGGTCGAAGCCAGCGCATCACGGGTAAACACGATCCACGTCATCAACTGGAAGAGTGATACAGCCGAATTGAGCCGGGCAGATTTCCCATTGTGGCTGATGCGGTTCAGCACCGTGAACATCGCGTCGCGGCTGGGTATCGCCCCCGAAAAATTCCGCCTCACCGTCGGCGACGTCGAACGCTACGGTCCCGGCATCGTCGTCGATTACGGCTTTGAAGGGGCGTTCCGTCTGCTCGTGTGGGTGGATTGAAGTCACTTGAAGACACAGAGTCCGAGCGGACGCGTATAGTGTCCCTCCAGACCATCAAACGCCAGGAGGTTGTGTGGGTCCGAAATTGCTCGCGGCGGCGCTTGCTGCCATTTTCCTCGTGGGGCCAGCGGTCGCGAAGGCGGACGCGCAAGTCACCAGCGCCGCCGTCGTCGGCACGATCACCGATACCAGCGGCGCGGCGCTGCCCGGTGTGACTGTCACGGCTCGCAACGTCGAGACCGGCTTCGTTCGCTCGGTGACGACCAACGAATCCGGCGCCTACCGCCTCGACTTCTTGCCCACTGGCACCTACGTCCTCGAGATTAGCCTCTCAGGATTCAAGACCGAGCGCCGCAGCAGCATCGTCCTGAACGTGAACGACACGGCGCGCATCGACGGATCGCTCGCGGTCGGCGGCGTGACCGAGGCGGTCACCGTCGAAGGGCGAAGCGGCGACGTCAACACCGCGACCTCCGACGTGTCGAAGACGGTGGATGCGGCGGCGATCGAGGCCCTGCCGCTCGTCGATCGCAACGCCTACACGCTGCTGGATCTCACGCCAGGCGTGCAATCCAACAACAACGGCGTCGCTTCGGCGTCGTCGGGGACCAGTTCGCTCGTGCTGGGATTTCCGGAGCAGCGCACGCTGATCAACGGCGGCGCCGACGGGGGCACCGGATCGGTGAACTACTACCTCGACGGCGGCATCAACATGACGGCGCTTCGCAATACCGGCAACATCCTGCCGAATCCCGACGCCATCCAGGAGTTCAAGGTCCAAACCAACAGCTATAACGCGGAGTACGGCCGCTTCTCGAGCGGTGTCATCAACGTCATCACCAAGGCAGGGACGAACGCGATCAAAGGCTCGGTGTTCGAGTACTTCCGCGACGGGAAGATGAACGCGAAGGACTGGGGCGCGGTGCTGGCGACCCCTCCGCTGAAGCGCAACCAGTTCGGCGCGACGCTGGGCGGTCCGCTGCGGCGGGATAAAACGTTTTTCTTCGGCACCTACTCTGGACTGCGGCAGACGACGAGCACGTTCCTGAACACCGCGATCGTGCCGACTGCGCTGGAACGAGTGGGCGATTTCAGCCAGTCGCGCACACTGCCGACCGATCCTGCGACCCAGCAGACGTTCGTGTGCAACGGCGTCGTCGGCGTGATCTGCCCAAACCGGATCGATCCGGTGGCGATGCGGATCGTCAACGACTACATCCCGCCGTCCAACGTGCCGGGCAATATCTGGCAGGGCTACGTGCCGAGCCCCTACGACTCGGATGAAGGGCTGATCAAGATCGATCATCAGTTCAACGCCGCGCACCGGTTCAGTGGCAATTATTTTCTGACTACGGGTACGAACACCGTGCGCGCGGGCTCGGGCAACCTGCCGTGGGCGAGCCAGAATTTCAACTGGCGGCAGCACAACGTCAATCTCAGCGACACGTGGGTGATGAGCTCCAATCGCGTCAATCAGGGCTGGTTCTCGTTCAGCCGCAACTTCGGCGGGCGGCTGAACCTGCCGGCAGTCTCGCTGACGGATCTCGGATCCGCCGCCGTGATTCAGGGCGCGCCGTCGCTGCCGCAGATCACGGTGAGCGGATTTTTCACGCTCACCAACGCGATCGGCGGACCGAAGGCGGGCGGAGATTTCTATTCGGTGCGCGACGTCTACAGCTGGACGACCGGCGCGCATGCCCTCAAGATGGGTGGGGAGCTGTCCTACAACAAGACCGTCCAGGACACGCTCCTCAACAACTACGGCGTGCTCACGTTCAACAACAGCGTGACGCGCAACGCTTTCGCGGATTTCCTGATCGGCATTCCCAGCGCGATGACGCAGGACGCGCCAGTAACGGCACTGTGGAACAGCTGGTACGGCGCGGCATTTTTGCAGGACGACTTCCGCCTCAATTCGCGCATGACGCTGAACCTTGGGCTGCGCTGGGACGTGCAGACGCCTGGCACCGATCCGCAGAATCGGTTCACGACCTACGTGCCGGGACAGAAATCCACGGTCATGCCAGCCGCGCCGACCGGACAGCTTTTCTACGGCGATCCGGGCGTCGAGCGCGGCGTGATTCCGACGCCCCTCGATCACTTCTCGCCACGTGTTGGCTTCGTGTGGGATCCCTTCGGCGACGGCAAGACGTCGATTCGCGCAGCCGGCGGCATTTTCTACGGGAGCATTTCCGGCAACGAGTGGAACGCGATGACCAACTTCCAGCCGTGGAGCACGCGCCTCACGTTCACGAACATCAGTCCGACGACGAATGCGGCCGGCGTGCCGAACGGCGCCTCGCTGCGCAATCCGTACAACAACTTCGTGGGCGGAGCACCGTTCCCGTATAACGGCTCGTACGCCAGCGGCGGCGGCATCCTCGGCGTGTCGCTCGACTTTGACTGGGCGCGCGCCTATCAGACGAATATCGGCGTGCAGCGCCAGCTCACGAAGGCGCTCGCCGTCGGCGCGACCTACGTCGGGACGTTCACCCGCAATCTGCCGTTCCAGCGCGACGTCAACTATCCAGTCGTCACGCCCACCGCGACGGCGGCCGGCGCGAACATCCTGTCGCGGCGGCCGAATACCGCATTCGGCGCCGTCCTCGAGCTCGATTCCGATCAGTACTCGAACTACAACGGCCTGCAGGTGACGTTCAACCTGCGCGAGTCGCACCACGTGAGCGTCAACGGCTTCTACACGCTGAGCAAGACGATGACGAGTGCGCAGCTGATGAACAACACGACGGGGGGCGGCGCGCAGAACTACAGCAACCTGGCCGAGGATTACGGCCGCGCCGACACCGATCAGCGCCATGTCTTCAGCACGAGCGTCAACTGGCGGCTGGACTACTACACCGGCGGGAACGACGTGCTGCGGCACGTGATCAATGGATGGAGCATTGCGCCGATCATCAAAATTCGCAGCGGGCTGCCGTTTACGGTCACCAACGGCAGCGTCGACGCAAACCTCGACGGCAATACGAATGACCGCGCCCAGCTCGTCGGCGACCCGCACATCGATGACCCGACGATAACCCAGTGGTTCAACACGGCGGCGTTCGTTCAGAACAAGGTCGTCACCGGTGTCGCAACCGACGGCAACTCGCCGCGCAACCTGCTCGACGGCCCCGGCTTCCGCGTCATCGACCTGGCGCTGTCACGCGACTTTCAGATGCCGCGGCGGACGAAGCTGACGTTCCGTCTCGAGGGGACGAACATCTTCAATATCGTCAATTACGGTCAGCCTGGTGCGGCGGTGCCGTCGGGCGCGACATCCACCACGTTTGGCGTCATCCGCACGGCCAACGCCATGCGACGGCTGCAGGTGGGTCTCCGGCTGACGTTCTGAGATCTAGGTCGTGCAGGGAGTGTCACACCGGATCCTTCCGCTTCCCGGCTACACACCGATCATTGGCCGTCTCGTGGGAATGCTCACCTACGCGCGAGAGACCACGCTGGCGGCAGTGAACGGACTGACAGTCGCCCAGCTCGATCATCTTCACGATGACAGGAGCAACAGCATTGGCGCACTTCTCGCGCACATCGTTGCCGTGGAGCGCGGCTATCAGGTGGTGACGTTCGAGGGACGCGAGCCGTCAGTGCCCGAGACTGCCGCATGGTCTGCGGCACTCAAGCTCGGAGATCGAGGGCGTCAGGAGATTCGGGGACACGATCTGCAGTTCTACACGGACGAGTTGATCCGCACGCGCGAGGCCACGCTCGCGGGTCTCGCGCAGCACGACGATGCGTGGCTCGAGGCCTCGTTGACAATTGCGCCCAACCTGAACGCACACTGGGCCTGGTTCCACGTCGCCGAAGACGAGATCAACCACCGCGGTCAGATTCGCTGGCTTCGTGCCCGGCTTCCGTAAGCTGACTGTTTGCCCGGATGGCTTACTTGGGCGCGAGCGTCCCGCCCTCCGCGAGCGTCTTCATATTCTGCAACGCCCGTGTGAACGTGGCGGTGCGCGACGCCTTGTCCTTCTCCCTGGCCGCATCGTCTGCGAGCATCGAGTTGTCCCACACCAACGTGTAAAGCAGCTTCGACGTTGTCGCCGTCACCGGCCGTGCCTCGAGCGTGCCGTGATACAGGTTGTACGGCCGTCCAGCCCGAACGGGCTGGGTGTAGGTGTAGGACAGCTCGGTCTTGCCGACGAGAACTTCGTTCGCAATCGAACGGACCGCACCGACGTCGTTGTCAGGACCCGACAGGATCTTGCATCCTGCGGCGACCTGAAACCACTCGCCGATATCACAGTACTTGCCGACGCGTTTCCACACGTCCGCGGCGGAACGATTCACGTCGACGTCCAGGTGAATCGACACATAGCTGGGATTCGCGACGACGTGCTCGTCGGGTGCCGCGGCGGCGGCCGCGCTGCCTTGCGGCGACTGCGCTGGTGCCTGCGCATTCAGCGCGATGGTTCCGGCACTCACAAGTGCTGCAACGCCAAGCAGGGTGCTGATCTTTCGAAACATCATTCCTCCAACTCACGCGCCGCACAAAAGCGGCACAATTAAAGACGGGTATCGAAGGTGAACACGAGAGTCCCGGAAGACGAGAATACTCAGGTGGTATACAAAGTGATCACCAAGAGGACGAATCGATAGCCCAATACAATTCCCGCTACCGCGACGGTGAGCGCTACGGCTTTGAGAATTCGACTGGCGCCAGTGGCGCCATACACCGCTCGCGTCGCGACGTACAGATACACACCACAAGCGAGCAGCAGGGTAATAGAAATCGCGTCATCCAGCCAGCCGGAGACAAATCCGGCACCGCCGAACCACACGTCAATAGGCGCAACCACTGTCGCAACGCAGAAGAGCAGGAGCAGAAACGCATACACGTGGAGCGAAAAGAGAACATGAGCACCAAGCGGGCTCCCGCTCCGATAGAACGCGAGCGCGAGCGCGGCCACAAAAGACACGGCCATGAATATGACGAGTGACCGTGCATTCCGGGCCATGGCGTGATCGAAAACTGGTGCATAGACATCAAGCGTCGTGTGCATCGCCGCTAATCGATGCGATACCCACAACCCTGCCACGCCGCTCCACGGTTGGGTGTGAAGATGTGAGTAGATCGGCGTCGTAAAGACAGTCCCCCCGGTCAGCGATTCGGTCGCGAAGAACAGACCGTTGGCGATCATGAAGAGGGAAATAGGTCCGACGTATGGCTTGCGCTGGCCTCTTAGGTAGGCCACTGTGAGAAAACCCGGACGGCACACCAGATAGCGAAAGCTTCGAATGAGACGGCCATCAACCTTGATGAACGCCTGAATGAGCTGATTGAAGATGCCGCGAAGCGTGAGTTCGCGCTCGCTGAGTGGACGTTCGCCGCACTCCGGACAATAAGGTGTCGAGACCCTGGCGTGACAGGTGGGGCACATCCACGGCTCGGTCTCGATCATCGTTGACACTACCGGGCAGCATTGTGTCACGACGGCCTATGGGCGGGCATATGATGTCGACGGGAGTGCATCCTGGCTCCGGAGGAGGAGCCGCCTACCAACCGCTACAACGCCGCAAGCGTCTCAAGCTCGAAGGAGGAGATTATGCGAGTTGGTCTTCCCGTCTTGGTCGTAGTGGGGATGTCGATGCCCACTTCCGCTCTTGTTCAAGTTCTGTCAGAGCGCACGACGGCAGCTTTGGTGCTCGCGGAGGGCGCAGTCTACCTGAACGATACGGCCGTCGAAGGGACCGCGGTACCCAGTGTCCTTCCCGACGTTACCCTGTTACGCACGGCTCAGGGTCGAGCGGCGATCGCGCTCAAGCGCGGCGGCTGGCTTTTTCTGGACGCCGACTCCTCCGTACGCGTGCTCGGCAACACTGTCGACAACGTCAATAGACTCGAAGTGCTCTCGGGCTCCGCGATCGTCTCCTCCATGACCACTGCACCGCTCGTCAACTGCGAAAGCGAGATCAGGCTTTCGAGTGGCGGACTGTTCCGCTTCGACGTTCAGCCTGGGAAATCGCAGGGCGAGCGCCCGTGCCGGTTCCGTGTCTACGATGGGACCGCCGCCGTCCCACTCGTCACCGTCACGAACGCACTTCGTGCTGGCGAGGCGATGACGTGCAACCGGCGATGCGGCGACATGATTCCGACGACCGAGTTTTCACCGAGTCAGCTCGATGGGTTCGATCAATGGGTGCGGCGACTACAACAGCAGTTCAAGAAGTGATGTTGCCGATAGGTCGCAACGAACGGCCGTTCGCAGGTGACTGGCACGTAGCCCGCCGGCTTCTCACATCCGCTGTGTGTACTGTGATCGGCACCTCGGCTCTCACAGTCAAGTCCTCCGCTCTCCAGCCGGAGGCTCTTATCCCTCTGGCCATCGTGCAGGTGCAAGATGTGCCACATAACAACGACACTGGCGAAACTAGGCACATCGCCGTCACGATAAAAAACACGGGCACCAAGCTGATAGTGGCATGGGGGCTAGGATCAGAGGCCAGGCTGGCGAATTCAAAGGTCTTGCGATCCTTCGTGACAGCCGATGCTTACGAAAACGTCGGCCGCAGCCCGCGAGGAACGCCGTCTCCAGCAACTGCGGCTCTCTACCGCACCGCGTCAGAACAGGCATGTGACATATCACCAGCTAGCTGATCTGCCGTGGGGCACAACGACGGCGGTTAGTGCTTCAGCGCCATTCGTTCCTGCTTCACTTTCTTGAGCACTTGCTCAAGCGTTCCTTGCAAGATAAGAGTCTTTAGCTCATAGCTGCGCGTCTGGCCCGGAGGAAGGGAGACTTGGGGGTCGGCATGCTGGCAGGTGAGTTCGGGATTGACCCAGACGTTTCCCGGATCATAGCTGAACGTCGCCATGATCCATTTGCCGTCGGTAGAGGTGGTGGCGATGAACGGCTCATCGACTACGCCTGATTTATTGTACCAAGTAACGCCGTCTTCTTGTTTGGCAACTCGATCGGGCTCGACCGGCCAGGTATATGAAACCCGGTAACGATTGGGAAGCCATCGGTTCAACGGCATGGTCAAGCGCTCTGGCGTCTCGGAGGCGAGCAGCTCAAAGCCGTCCTTGTGGTGCACGTACGTGCGTTCGAGGCGCACGTCGTGAAAGTACGGGGAAACCATCCTGGGATCGGTTACGGCTTGCATCATCTCGTAGTCGATCTTGGAGCGGTTAAGGAACTCGTAGCGATATCGGACCCCGTCTTCCTCTAGCGTCGCCCGCGCGACCATACGCACTCCCGCCGGAAATTCCGCTTGGTATTCGATCGCGTGGCCACTGCGGTGCCAAGCCGGACGGCTCGACTGACGCCCCGGGCGAAACAGATACAAGCGCTGCGAGTCCACCTTCCCATGCTCGCGGGCAGTGACGTGTTCGGGAAAGAGGACGAAGATACCTGGATCGAAATCGGACTGGCCGGGCAGAAGAACGCGGAGGGCAGCAAGATCGTTCTGTTCGTCTACTATGAGACGGATTCCACTGGCACTAGTCGTGATCCCCGGCTGTTGCCGAGGACTCTGGGCAGGCACGATCGGTGAAAGCACAAACCAAAGGCAGCACGAGAAAAGCAGCTTCGTTCCTCGCATGCGCAAACGAGTTTACCTCTTCGCATTCAACGAAGCGAGCGATAGCGCCGACAGCTATTGACGTAATTACCCGGCCGCCTGCGCGGACCGTGGATGAGTGGGCGGTCTGCTCGGCGGCCTGGACGACGGCAGTGCTGATCACGCTTGGCACCGGACCACCCGGTGTCGTTCTCTCTTGATGTGCTACCAACAAGGGAGGACGCGTGGGATCGCGGCGCGATTGTACGTGGATTCTGGGCGTGCCCCGATTTCGGGTGGAGACCCTTGAGAGTGCGGACGACAGGGGGACCAGTCGACTTCGGGTGCATCTGAAACGCCGCGGGCAGCGCTACCCGTGCAGTGGATGTGGGCGATTGCCGTCGCAGCCGCCGAGCGGCACCGATGTTGTGCCAACATTCAACTCGTTCCGGAACGAGTTGTCGATTCGCCGTGAGAAATTGAAACCCGCGCCGTCGGCCACCAGCGCTAGTTAGGCTGCGGTTCGCGCCATCGTCATGACCCTTTCGGCAATGTTGCGCGCGACGGCGTCGTCCTGCGATCGGCGGGGGAGCTGTGGGCTCCGCCCCGATCGCAAGACAACGTGTGGGTGTTCGATCGTGCTCGGTACTGTCTGACGGACTCCCGGTCAGAACTCGTATTTAAGAGACGCCTGCATGCAACGGCC
>Ga0075425_100009696_pt1 | contig 10252 bp, 8 predicted proteins | sample SoiMethybrSBSTD4_FD_75300 | JGI IMG/M metagenome (GOLD analysis project Ga0075425, IMG submission 75300) | Bulk soil microbial communities from a Populus tree surrounding site in Tennessee, USA - Soil MetaG P. TD hybrid SBSTD4 | ecosystem: Environmental > Terrestrial > Soil > Tree plantation...
GTCGTCGAGCAGCCGCGCCATGTGTCGTGCCTGCCGCTCGACGACCATCCCGGCTTCTTTGATCACTCCGGGGGCCCCTGCCCCCCGGTCGATCACTCCGGGTGCCCCTCGGTCGCGCTGCGCGGGGGCCCCTTCGCCCCGCTCCGCGGCATGCGGCTCGATCGTTGCCTCCACTTCGAGCAGGCGGGTCGCGCTGAGGATCGCGGCGAGCGGATTCCGCAGCTCGTGCGACAGCATCGCGAGGAACTGCTCGCGCCGGCGGACGCCGTCCTGGATCAGCTCCTCGGCCTTCCTGCGCTCGCTGATGTCGAGGAAGGTGACGACCGCCCCGATCACCTGATCCCTGCGCGCGATCGGATGGGCCCAGTACTCGGCCGGAAACGACGTGCCGTCGGCGCGCCAGAGCACTTCCGATTCCACGTGGGCTTCGCGGCGGTGCCGCATGGCATCGAAGATCGGCGACTGCTCGCGCGGATACGGCTCGCCGTTCGCGCGCGTGTGGTGAATCAGCGGGTGCATCTGTTTCCCGATCAGCGCCGAGGGCGATTCGTACCCGAGCAGCCGCGCGCACGCCTGATTGCACAACGTGCAGGTGCCGCTCAGATCGATGCCGTAAATCGCCTCGGCCGTCGAATCGAGCAGAAGCCGGATCTGCTCTTCGCGGTCGGAGATCGCCTGCCGCGCGCGGACGAGCGCCGTGATGTCGCGCGAAATCGCCGAGACGCCGACGATGTCGCCGGCAGCGTCGATGATTGGCGAGTAGGTGACCGACACGTGCACCGACGATCCGTCTTTCCGCACGCGCGTGATTTCGGGCCGTTCGACGCTGCGCCCCTCCCGCGTCTCCGCGAGCACCGTGTCCACGTCGTCCTTGTGGCCGGGCGTCTCGAGGAAGCTGCCGTGACGGCCGATCGCTTCAGCCGGCCCGTAGCCATACAGCTTCGTCGCGCCGCTGTTCCAGGTCGCGATGACGCCATCCATCGACTTGCCGATGATGGCGTCGTCGGACGACTCGACGATGGCCGAGAGCGTGGCCAGCTTCGCGCGCGCTTGCTCGAGCGCCGACACATCGACGAAGGTCAGCACGACGCCGTCAGGCGTGAACGGACGGTCGGCGGCGAATGCATCGGTCTGCGCCTGTTCGCGCGCTTCCTTGAGCCGCGCGCGGTAGGGCAGAACGCGCATGAAGAAGCACCGCTGCTGTTTGTCCCAGACCGGCGCCTGGACCGTCGCGCCGCCCTGCAGCACGCGCTCGATGTCCTCGAACAGCGTGGGATGGGAGAGGTCGTGCATGAACGTGCGCAGCGGACGGCCGACGTCCTGGGGCAGCACGCGGAAGATCTCGGCGATGCGCGGCGTGAACTTGCGGATCGCCAGCTGCCGGTCCAGGAACATCGTCGCGACGTCGGTGCCGTTCAGCAGGTGCTCGATGTCGTCATTGGCTTCCTGCAGCTCGGCGTTCTTTTTCTGGTACTCCGCGTTGACGGTGTAGAGCTCCTCGTTGACCGAGTGCAGCTCCTCGTTCGTGCTCTGGAGCTCCTCGTTGCTCGCGATCAGCTCTTCGTTGGTCGCCTGCAGCTCTTCGTTCGCGGTCTCGTGTTCCTGAACCGCCGACTGCAGATGCTCTTTCGTGTACGCGAGCTCCTCTTCGAGCGCGCGCAGCTGCTCGAACGCCGGCGCTCCGGCCTGCGGGGGCGCGGCCTCGCGATCGTCGTCGCCCGCCGTCGGATGCGGAACATCGGAGAACGGCGGCACGACGGGGACGCCGCCCGCTTCGGCATCGACGAGCGAGACCAGGATGTGCGTCAGCGTGCCGTGAGCGTCGCGCAGCGGTTCCGCCACGAGCGAGAACGGCTTCGCGTGTCCGGGGATGTGGAGCGACGGATACCGGACGCTCTCCGCGTCGCGGCGGACGCGCTGCAGCACGCCGGAGACGACGGCCCGGAGATCGCCCTGCAGCAGATCCGTCAGGGTCTGCGAGGGGCGCCGCGGACGGATCTTCAGCAGGACCTCGACGCCGCCGAAGGTGTCGGCCAGCTGGCCGTCCGCGTCCACGAGGAACGCCGGCGGCATGAAGCGATCGAGCAGACGATCGTAGACGGAGAGCACCTGCGGCGTGACCGTCGCGCGCGGAGCCGAAGGAACGAAGGAATGCATGCGGGCGAGCGCGCCCGTCCGCGGCAGCGGCAGCTTGAAGTCGCGCGGCAGGCTGACGTCCCGCCGCTTGCGGTAGATCTTGGCGTGCTCGTCCATCGTGTCGAGCTCGTCGAGCAGGCCGCCCGGACTCTCGCTCGACCCCAGGAACAGGAATCCGCCCGGCTTCAGCGAGAAGTGGAAGAGCGTCAGCACCGTCTTCTGCGCGTGAGGCTGGAAGTAGATGAGCAGATTGCGGCACGAGATCAAATCGAGCTTCGTGAACGGCGCGTCGCGAATCAGGTTGTGCGGCGCGAAGACGATCGAGTCGCGGACGGTCTGTGAGATCTGATAGCCGTGCGGCGTCAGCGTGAAGAATTTCTCGAGCCGCTCGGGCCGGACGCCGGCCATCTGCGCCTCGGAGAAGACGCCGGAGCTTGCGACTTCGAGCGAGGCCTTGTGCACGTCGGTCGCGAGAATCTTGACGTTGACCGGCCGCCGCCGCTCGATGAGCCGCTCGTGAATCAGCATCGCGATTGAATACGCCTCTTCGCCCGTCGCGCAGCCCGGCACCCACACCCGGATCTGTTCGTCCGGACTCGTCCGCTCGATGATTTCGGGAATGATGCGGTACTCGAGCGTCTCGAACGCCACGTCGTCGCGGAAGAAGCGCGTGACGCCGATGAGCAGGTCCTCGTACAGCGAGCTGAGCTCGCGCGGATCGTTCCGCAGCTGCTCCAGATACATGTCCACGTCCAGCGAGCGGTTGAGGGCGAGCCGGCGTTCGATGCGCCGTGTGACCGTGCTGGCTTTGTAGTGCGAAAAGTCGATCGCATACTCGTCGCGCAGCATGCGGAGGATCGCTTCGACGCCGCGCGAATCGTCGCTCGAGGCCTCGTCGCCGGACGCGGCCGAAGGGCGTGCCAGCGCCGCGACCGCGAGCGCGATCTCCTCGGGCGGCAGCACGTGATCGACCGTGCCCGTCCGGATCGCGCTCAGCGGCATCCCGTTGAACTGCGCGGTATCGGGGCTTTCGCACAGCACCACGCCGCCGAATCGCGACACTTCCTGAATGCCGCGCGACCCGTCGCTGCCGCTGCCGGACAGCACCACCGCCACGGCGCGCTCGCCGCAGTCATGCGCAAGCGATCGGAAGAACAGATCGATCGGCAGCGCCAGGCCGTGCCGCGGATCTCTGTCGCTCAACAGCAGCCGCCGCTGCCGGATGACCATCTCCTTCATCGGCGGCAGAAGATAGACGGTGTTCGGCTCGACCGCCATGTCGTCCTCGGCCTGGCGGATCGGCATCGGGGTCCGCCGTCCGAGGAGCTCGTCCATCAGGCTCTTGAAGTCCGGCGACAGGTGCTGAAGGACGATGAACGCCATGCCGGTGTCGGTCGGGAGATGAGTGAACAGCCGCTCGAGCGAGTCGAGCCCGCCCGCCGACGCTCCGACGGCGACGACGTGAAAATCCTGCGTAAGGGAGTCACCGGTCATCGTTCGATTCGCGCGCCTCCAGCCTCAGCCTCCGAGCACAAACTGGGCCGTGGCAGCGATCGCGGCGCCCGCAATCGGGAACGCCGACGTAGATGATTGAAAAAAAATCAGTTACGCTCGATCGGCGGCGCCCTGGCGCCATGCCGGCTTGCATGACAGGTGTTTTTTCTTCATACGCTTCCTCTCTGCACCGTCGTGCTGGTATTCGCACGCTGGCGGTGCTCGCGGTGGGCGCGGTTGGATGCGGACGGCCGGCGATCGACAGGGCGACGCCGCGCCTCGCCGAGCGCGCGCGTGTTTCGATGGGTTCCGAGCTGCGGCTCGCGGCCTGGACCGCGGATACGGATGCGGACGCGGCGTTCGCGGCCGTCTTTGCCGAGTTCGATCGGCTCGAATCGCTGATGAGCGTCTGGCGGGAGGGCAGCGACATCCAGCGGCTCAACGCCGCCGCCGGCGCCGCGCCGGTCGCCGTATCACCCGATACGCTCGCCGTGCTGCGGCAGGCGCGTCAGGTCAGCGAATGGAGCCGCGGGAAGTTCGACGTGACGTTCGGCGCGCTGGCCGATCTCTGGCGGTTCGATCATGATCAGGACAACCGCGTGCCGGACATGGACGAGGTCCGCCGCCGGCTGCCGCTCATCGACTATCGCGCGCTGCGAATCGACGATCCGCCGGGCACGGCCTTCCTGACGCGCGCGGGCATGCGCGCGCACCTGGGCGGCATCGGCAAGGGCTACGCCATCGATCGCGCAGCCGCGATCCTTGGGGAGCGCGGCTTCCGCGACTTCATGATCCAGGCGGGCGGCGACATGTACGTCGCCGGAAAGAAAGCCGGTCGGCCGTGGCGTCTCGGGATTCAGGATCCTCGCGGGCCGGCCAATCGCACGTTCGCCGCGATCGATCTGACCGACAGCACGTTCAGCACGTCAGGCGATTACGAGCGTTCGTTCGTGAAGGACGGCATTCGCTATCACCACATCATCGATCCGTCGACGGGCGAGCCGGCGCGCGGCTGCCGCAGCGTGACAATCCTCACCGACCGTGCGATCGTCGCCGACGGCCTTTCGACCGCCGTGTTCCTGCTGGGTCCGAAGGACGGCCTCGCGCTCGTCGAGCGCCTGCCGAACGTCGACGCCGTGATCGTCACGGCGGCGAACGAGGTGCTGATTACCCCGCGCTTGAAGGGGCGGCTGGAGCTGCTGGCGTCGCCGACGGACGCCCCCTAGGAGACTTGACGGGCTTGAGCAGGATGATCCAGTGGGGGCACTTCTTCTGATCGAGGTAGAGGCGCTCGCAGTCGTCGCAGCGGACGCATTCGCGCTTGACGATCAGCGGTCCCTGGATCGCGCCCCACTCGCACGTCTTCTCGCAGATCTTGCAGGTGTCGCATTCCTTCCAGCGCTTGATGCTGAACACCGTCGTCACCTGTGAGAGCACGCCGAGCCCTGCGCCGACGGGGCAGAGGAAGCGGCAGTACAGATTGCGAACGAAGACCGTCGCCGTCAGCAGCAGGCCGAGGCCGATCCACATCGGCGTCGTGCCGAACAGCGTGAACATCCAGAACGGCTCCGCGTACTGGACCGGGCGCGCGAGATCCTTGGTGGCCACGTAGTAGCCGACGACCGCGACGAGCAGCCCGTACTTGATCAAGCCCGCTCGCCGTTCCAGTGCCGGCGGCGGCTCGATCCGCAGCTGCTTCGGGAGCACGGCGTCCATGATCTGCGTCAGCGCGCCGAACGCGCAGACGCGTCCGCAGTACAGCCGACCCCACAGCACCGTCGACACGACGACGAATCCGGCGAAGAGGTACCACGCGAGGCTGTACTTGAGCGGCGGCAGGCTGAGATCGGTCAGGCGGAAGATGTCGCTGACCGAGATCAGGCTGCTTTTGTAGAACCCCAGGTAGCCGACGGCGATCGCGAGCGTCGCGTATTTCAGTCGCACGCTCTTCCGGAAGAAACCGACGAGCGTCAGCGCGATGAAGGCGGTGACCAGCGCGAGATCGGCGGCCTGCGGACGGAGAACGTCCACCCAGGACTCCGTCACTATTTGAGGGCCTCTGGGATCAGCTTCGCGGCCATCGTGCGCGAGCCGTCGCGGATGGCGCGCGTCGCGCTGTTGATCGAGATCGATGCGCGCGACACGGCGTCCACGTCGCGTCCGACGATGAAGGGATCCTTGACCGTTTTGCCCTTGAACTGCGCGCCGAACCGCGGCGGCTCGACGGAGAAGTAGCCGTACGGTTCGGAGTGGTAGTCGACGATCGCGCCGGTGATGGTGCCTTTCAGATCCAGCCCGACGAGGATGTGAATGGGCCCGTGATAGCCGTGCTCCTCGGGCACCATGTCGGTGGTCCAGAACGCGTAGCCGATCGGCGGGGCGGCGGGATTCGACTTCGGGTCGACGCCGTACGCGGTGAAATGGAGCGGATCGCCGGCGAGCGGCGAGAACGCGGCCGCCTGCGGGAACAGCTGCTTCAGCTCCGCCGCCGGATTCGGATTCGTGAGGATGCGCGCGCCGAGCGCGAGCACGACCAACGATCTCTTCATTTGCTTCCGACGTCCATTGTGGACGTGAAGCCGTTCGTTCCCGAATGCGTCCAGGAATGATCGGCGCTCGTGTGCGTGTGAGAGATCGACTTGAACTGCGTGTAGTCCTGGTACGCCGCGTTCGGAAGATTCATGATCTTGACGTTCTTCCCGTCGAAGCCCTTCATCGCTTCCATCTCGACCGACGACTGCGGACCGGAGAACGTCACGCGCTTGTCGGTGATCTCCATCGTGATCGGCGCTTTCGTGAACGACAGCATGCCGCGGTGAAAGCCCGCGAACGCGATCGGCAGCAGAGCTTCCACCGCGTCCTTCTGGCGGTCGGTCACCCTGTCGCTGACATAGATTTTCGACCAGGAGCGCATCTGGAACGTCACCAGGAACGAGACGTTCGCGAGGTCGACGTCGCCGTAATGGCCGGATTTGATCGCGATGAGGCGGTTGCCTTCGCAGGGATTCCGGTTCGGCTCGCCGCCGAAGTTGCAGGGGCACGAGACCGTGCAGCTGCAGCTTTCGGCGACGGTCGCGGTGATGTGCCAGTTCTCCGCCGCGCGCGGCGGCGCGGTGAGCGCGAGGGTGACGACGGCGGCGGCGAACGCAGTGCGCATAACGCGCACTATAAACTCAAAACTGAGTTTTGCGTTTCAGTTTTATGACTTCTGCAGGGTGATGCTTCCGTTGACGGTCGAAATCGTCACGCGCGGCCCTCCGCCGCCGATCGTCCCGCGCACGGACCGCCGGTCGATCGTCGTCGTGCTGATCGGGAAGTCGGAGCGGATGTCTCCGTTGACGGTGCTGGCGCTGAGCTCGGCGCCGAACGTGGCCGGCAGCTTGAGCGTGATGCCGCCGTTGACCGTTTTGAAGTTGGCCTCGGTCCAGTCCGCGCGGCCCATCGTTACCGAAATCGACCCGTTCACGGTGTTGGCAACGCCGCGGCCGGTCGTCGTCAGCTTGATCGAGCCGTTGACGGTATGCGCTTCGATGTCGCCCTGCATGCCTTCGCCGTCGACGTCGCCGTTGACCGTCTTCGCGAGGAAGTTGACGCCGGGCGGGACGGAGACGGTGAAGTGCACCTGCACGTCGTTATCGCGGACGTTGTTGTTGCCGCCGTTGATGTCGCACGTGTTTGCGGGCTTGCCGTCGCTGCTCGGGTAGACCGCGCAGACCAGGACGCCGCCCGCGTGCGGGACCACTTCGATCTTCACGTCGGCGGGATTGCTGCGCCGGGCGGTCTTCGTCGCGGTGACGGTCGCGTCGCCGCTGCCCGAGACGGCGCGAATCTCACCGTTGATGCCGCGGACCTCGAGCGTCTGGCCCGACAGGACCAGCCCGTGCCACTGGAAGTCGTTCTGGGCCGAGGCCGGCGATGCGACGAAGGCCACGGCCGCAAGCCCCAGGGAGACAATGCCGAGAAGGCGTGTGTATTTCATGGCCCCTTAGACGAGAACGGCCCGCGGAGCGTTGACTCGGGGCTCGCCTGCCTCTGCGCCGCGGGAGCCGGCGGGCCTGGTGCGCCGGCGACTGTGATTAAATCTCGCCATGCCACCGCTTTCAGGCATCCGCATCATCGATCTGACGCGGGTCGTCGCCGGTCCTTTCTGCACAATGATGCTCGGCGACATGGGCGCCGAGGTGCTCAAGATCGAGGAACCCCAGCACGGCGACGACACCCGCGCCTGGGCGCCGTACATCGGCGGGGAGGGGAGCTTTTTCCTCGCGCTCAACCGCAGCAAGAAAAGCATCGCGATCGATTTGAAAACGCCCCATGGCGCCGCCGCGCTCGGGCAGCTCATCGCAGGCGCGGACGTCCTCATCGAGAACTTCCGGCCCGGAAGCCTCGCAGAGCTCGGCTTCGGTTATGCGGATGCGTCGGCGATGAACCCGCGGTTGATCTACTGCTCGATATCGGGATACGGCCAGACGGGGCCGCACGCGCAGCTGCCCGGGTACGACGCGGTGATTCAGGGCGAGGCCGGCATCATGGACATGACGGGATCGCCCGACGGCGAGCCGACGCGCGTCGGCGTCGCGATCACCGATTACCTGGCGGGTCTGTATGCGTCGCAGGGCATCCTGCTCGCGCTGATCGATCGCCAGACGAGCGGACTCGGCCAGCACGTCGACATCGCGCTGTTCGACTCGATGCTGTCGGTGCTGCGGCTGCCGATGTCGATGCTGCTCGCGACGGGGCACGATCCGACGCGCGTCGGCAACGATCACCTCAATATCGCGCCATACGAGCCGCTGCGCGCGAAGGACGGTCTGATCATCGTCGCCGTCGCGAACCCGCGATTGTGGATCCGGTTCTGCGAAGCGATCGAGCGCAGGGAGCTGCTCGACGATCCGCGGTTCAAGTCCAATACCGAGCGGGTGGCGAATCGCAAAGCGCTGAAGCAGGCGATCGAATTCACGTTCGCGCGGTTCACGGTGGAGGAGCTGACCGAGCGCTTCCGCGTCAAACAGGTGCCGTGCGGGCGTGTGCGATCGACGCGCGAAGCGCTCGAGCATCCGCAGGTCGCCGCGCGGGGCACGGTGGTCAGGCAGCAGCGCGCCGATATCGGCACGGTCGAGACACTCGCACCTGTCGTCAAGCTGTCGCGCACGCCTGCGGATCCAAGGCTGCCGCCGCCGGCGCTCGGCGAGCATACGCGGGAGGTTCTCGACACGCCCGTCCCCTCGCGCGGACGGCCCTGACGGGTCGCTGCTGATGTTCATGTCCGCAACCGCTCCAGCCTGGGCCGCCGGCGTCTGCGACGGCCTGCACGCGGCGGGTGTCCGCGACGTCGTCTACGTCCCGGACAATCCGCTGTCGCACGTGCTGCGCCGCTTCGGCGAGCAGTTCGCGGACGTGCGGCTGGTGCTCGCGACGCGCGAGGAAGAAGCGTTCGGCATCGCCGCGGGACTGTACCTGGGCGGGCGCCGCGCGGCGGTGCTGTTGCAGTCGAGCGGCGTCGGCAACTCGCTCAACGCGATCACGTCGCTGCTGATCCCGTACGAGATCCCGGTGCCGATGGTCGTCAGCATGCGCGGCGACGCGGGCGAGTGGAACGCGGCGCAGGCGCCGATGGGGCGCGGCATTCGCGGCATCTTCGATGCCATCGGCATTCCGCACGTGACGATTGAAAACGGTGCCGCCGCGGCTGACGCTACCGCGCGCGCAGCAGGCGGTGCCTTTGAATCGCGCACGACGTGCGCGTGCCTGCTGCCTCGGCTGTTGACGACGTCGGCAGCCTGACTGCAGTCTGACTGAAGTCCGACTCCAGTCTGACTGCAGTCTGGCCGCCGTTTCGTCTGGCCGCAGTCTGACTCGAGTCAGACTGGGAAGAATCTGACGGGTGAGTTGACACGGAACCGAGCAGAATCTGACCGACGTTCGCGACATGACGAGGCTCGAAGCGACACAACTGATCGCCGATCTTGCAGGTGACGCGGCAATTATTGCCAGTCTCGGTCATCCTGCGTACGACCTGTTCGCGGCCGGCGATCGGCCGCGTAATTTCTACACGTGGGGCAGCATGGGCCTCGCGAGCTCGATCGGTCTCGGCATCGCGCTCGCGAAGCCTGACGTTCGCGTCGTCGTCCTCGACGGCGACGGTTCGCTGCTGATGAACCTCGGCTCGCTTGCGACGATCGGACTCCTGCAGCCGCGCAATCTCGCCGTCGTCGTGATGGACAACGAGGAATACGCGACGACCGGTGGTCAGCCGACGCCGACGGCGCACGGCGCCGACCTCGCCGCTGCCGCGCGCGCGATGCGGATCGAATCAGCGACGACGCTGCGGACCGAGCGCGAATTGCGCGATGGCCTGGGGCAGGCCTTCCGGGCGCGCGGCCCCCTGCTGATCGTGGCCAAGGTCAGCGAATCCGCGCCGACCGTGAAGCCGCCGCTCGACTACGTTGGGATCAAGCAACGCTTCATGACGGCGCTCGGCTGAAGCCACGCGGCCCGGCCTGCGGCGCTCGCCAGTCAGGACGCCGGAGTCGACGGCAGGTAGACCTCGTAATCCACCGAACGCACATACAGCGCATTCCACGCCTCGCGCGACTCTCCGAACGGCAGATCGGCAAGACGC